>Ga0180009_10007915_pt1 | contig 10711 bp, 10 predicted proteins | sample OS_PC_MetaG_FD_123537 | JGI IMG/M metagenome (GOLD analysis project Ga0180009, IMG submission 123537) | Groundwater microbial communities from the Aspo Hard Rock Laboratory (HRL) deep subsurface site, Sweden - OS_PC_MetaG | ecosystem: Environmental > Aquatic > Deep subsurface > Groundwater... | reverse complement strand
CGACCTGTAGCCCGTATACGCGCAATGGGCTCAATACCCAATTCCCTGGCCTTATCAGCCGACATGATGACCATGGCGCTGGAGCCATCGTTAATACCTGATGAATTTCCTGCTGTAACCTTACCTGTTTTAGGGACAAAGGCTGCGGGGAGTTCGGCCAATTGATCCATGGTAAGGCCAGGCCGGAAGTGTTCATCCTTATCAAATATAATTGGCGGTTTTTTCTTTTTCTGCGGCACCTCAACAGGGACAATTTCCTCTGCGAAATCACCTTCCAGTGTGGCTCTCTCTGCGTTGTTGTGACTCCGCAGTGCAACCTCGTCCATCTCTTCCCGGCTGATGTTATGCAACTGGGCCACAAATTCAGCGGTATGTCCCATGATGTACGGTTTTCCCTTAAAAAGCTCCAAAGGCATGCCTTCTTTTACAGGGCCGTCTTCGGGATGAGGGATCAGGTGAGATCCGCAATGGAGGGCATGGATCATGGCATCCACAAACACATGATCCTGCAGGCGGCAACCCCATCGGGCGCCAGGCACGACATAGGGGATGCCGGACATGTGTTCCATCCCCCCGGCAAGGATGATATCGGCCATCCCAGCCTGGATCATGGCCATCCCTGAAATAATCGCCTCCATTGCTGATGTACAGACACGGTTGATGGTGACCGCTGTGATGTTATCGGGTATGCCGGCCATGAGGGCGGCAACACGGGTTACGTTAAGGGCATCAACCGGTTCCATGCAGCACCCGAAACGAACATCATCAATCATGCCAAGTTCAATTCCGGCCCGTTTGATTGCTTCTTTCATAGCAACGCTTCCAATAACGGGGGTGTTCAAGTCTCTAAGGGTTCCACCAAAGGCCCCGACGGCCGTTCGGCATGCAGAAACAATGACTATTTCTTTCATGGCAACTCCTTTCTTAATTGTTTTTCGAACTGATCGTCGTTCATTTTTAAAAATCGCTGTAAATTATCAATGCCAATTAAAGGTGTTTCAGAATAGGGGAAGTTAAGCATCGGAATATTGGAAAAGGCGTCATTAAAATCTGCGCATGATGAATTTATTTGTATTTTGTTATTAATAGTTCGATACAAATTAATATTAATGTCCTGCAAGGCCTTAAGAATTCTTATTGATTCAGCATGAGATAATTTGTCAGGGTTTAATACCAGGCTTATCTGCGTCAACTCACGATCCTCAAAGGTGTCTTTTAGCGTTTGGTACTGTTTCCGCTGTTCCTCAATTTTTTTCAGAACTTTGTCTCTTTCGAATTCTTTTTTTAGTATTTTGATTTTGGTGATTAATTCCCTTTTCTGGATTATTTCTTGGCGCAACGCCAGAAGATGCGCTATCCAAATCATCGATAGGGATGGGAGATTGAAGAATTTCAACGCCAGTGCAGTGGGCGGCATATCAAAAACCAGGTAATCAAGCTGGGAGAAATCTTTCCGGATCTGTTCAAAAGCTAAGATTAAGGCGTATTCTTCGAGACCAGGAGAATGTTTGATTACCCTAAAATACTTATCTAAATTGAAAGCGGTCAAATAGGAATAGGTTTTATTAATTTGATTATGAACATCTTTGAGATATTGCTTAATCCAAAATTCTTGATCGATTTCTATGGCCAATAAGTTGGGCGCAATTTGAAATGGTTTATCCGAAAGGTTCTTTTCAAAAATATCGGATTGATTATGGGCAGGATCCAGAGAAACTATCAGCACTTGAAATCCTTTTTGCGCTAAAAACACGGAAGTGAGGGCCGCTGAAGTCGATTTTCCAACCCCGCCTTTACCCACAAAAAAGATATTGGTTGCCTTGTTCATTGTCAGCCTATGTCTAAAACCGAAAAAAGTTGTGAGATAGGTTCGTTAGCAGTATCCACTTTTTCCATCATCAAAATTAGTTCTTTTTCCATAAAAGGCATCAGGTCCAGCGAAATTTGCATTGGAGGCGATGGTATGCCAATAAAAGAACCCAAAACCAGAACTCCAAATATATTCTCCAGTTCTTCAAGTTCATATTCAATGGTTTCTACTGCCTTACCGCGGGCGACCTCATCGGAGATCTTCCATATTGAGATAATCCTGTCTTTAATAGATTTTATGATTGGATTCATAGGATCAGTTTAAAAATCGTTTCGCTATTTCATATAATCCAGCCTTGGTGAGGCTGGGGCGGACTCAAAAAAGGAAATCTCTAAACAATCAAGTTTCAATAAGAAAATCATTTTACTCTGAAGATCCTTCTTTCAAACTGAATCCGTTTTTTTGAAGGATAGTAATAATAAACTGCATAAAGGGCCATCAAAACCGTGCCTGCGAGATAAAAGCGGGGGAATTCCAAAAGATAGGCAGTTAGCGTCAAATAGGGAGTAACTAACGCAATATAAAGAAAATTTCGTTCAAATTTAACTAAATTTGCTTCAGAGATATTTTTTTTATGACGTATTTTGTGCGCAAAAAGCGTGCGAAAAAAAATGGGCCACGCTATGGCAAAAACTACTGATAATATAAAAACCAATGGGGCGAGTAATTCCAGAAATGTAATGTGTCCAAACTCGAGAAGATTAAATTTCTTGGCTGCAGAGATAGCAATAAAACCTACAATTGCGGGGATTAGGAGGATAAAATAGGTTCTTCTTAATTTATCAATCATTTATGACGTATTATTTAGTACTTGATCCCCATGCAATAGGCCCAAGGGATAAAGATGTAATAAAAAACCCACATAAGGCCAAGCCCATATGTGGTTTTAGATATAATGTGGTTCTCTTTGAAATGAGACCTTTGAAGAATACCCGATTTGTCATTGCGAGCGAAGCGAAGCAACCTCCAACCATTTAAAAACACAGAGATTGCCACAGAGCTAAAGGCCCGCGCGATGAGCGGGAGCATAGTTTTTCAAAGGTCACGTAATAATCAAAGCGGAAGCATCGCCTTGCTGGGATACTTCCGCTTTATTGTTATGTGGTTGCAGGCTCTGGTTCTCCAGAAATTGTCCCATAAGAACTGAAGAACTTGATTAGACCTTCAATCACGATCCAGACTGCTATTATCAGAATACAAATATTTATCACTGTCAGCAACATATTATGCGCGCCAAGAAACATGACCTGGTTCATGACGACAGCCCAAATGGTCATAATCGCCATAAAAAGCGCTGGGAATCCTGCAAACATCCATTTTGCACCGCCTTTTGTTTGAAGGTAAAGCGTAATAATAATCAGGGCCAGCGCGGCTAATGTCTGATTCACAGCACCAAACATTGGCCACAATTTCATGGCTCCTGCTCCGCTCGCGCCGGTGGCAAAAGCTAATATCAGGGCACTACCAACCGCTACCACAGTGGCCGTATATCGATTGGTTAAGAAGGTAAGTTTGAGATCTCCAAACAGTTCAGCTACAACATAGCGTTGAATTCTTGTGGCAGTGTCAAGCGTGGTGGCAGCGAAAGAGGCCACAAAAACCCCCATAATGACCAAACAAATTCCTTTCGGAATACCGAGGGAACCTATCATATTAGCAGCACCATCCACAAAGGCGCTTATCATTGAGCCCAGACCCGCTGCTGCGGCCCAGGATGAATAGTGGGTTGTCCATGCGGCAACGCCTGTCAATGTCTCGCCTCCTTTGGGGGTGTACCCCATCCCGATTCCCGCTGCCACGGCAACAACCACTAAAGTTGCCAGGGCGCCTTCCAGCAACATTGAACCATAGCCCACAAAAAGTGAATCTTCTTCGGTGCGAACCTGTTTGGCCGAAGTTCCCGAGGAAACCAGGGAATGAAATCCGGAAATAGCCCCGCAGGCGATGGTGATAAAGAGGAAGGGCCACATGGGTGGGGCCTTTGCTGGACTGGCCTGAATGGCAGGAGCTACAATATGAAGGTTGCCACCAAAGGCAGAAAACAAGACGCCCAAAATCAGAAGCGCCATTGCAATAATTAGCTGATGGGAATTGATAAAATCCCGAGGTTGAAGCAATGTTGTAACTGGTAGCACAGAGGCTATAAAGGCATAAGTCAATAAAATAATTGTCCATACACCGGTGGGGGGAATTCCCAAAATAGCGGGCATTTTAAACGGCACATAATAGCCAATGATGAATGTCGCATACATGACAATCACGGCAATAATCGACCAGGTCATCACGTTTTTGCCTTTCTTGTAAATCAGATAACCCAGATAGATTGCAATGGGTATTTCCAGCCAGACCGGGATCACCGATTGCGGGTACATCGTAAAAACAATGGCAATCACGAGTCCAAAGATAGCAATAACGATCCATAATTCCAAAAAAACAATCAGGAAAAAGAAGATTTTGGTACGGCTATTTATGTATTTAGCGGTGTATTCCGAAATAGATTTTCCCTGATTTCGCATGGAAATAATCAGAGCGCCAAAGTCATGCACCGCGCCCATTACTATGGTCCCGACAAAGATCCATATCATTGCCGGTAGCCAACCCCAAATGATGGCAATTGCAGGCCCCACAATGGGCCCTGTGCCAGCAATTGAGGTAAAATGATGACCAAAAATAACTTCCTTTTTGGTTGGCACATAATCAGTACCATCTTCAAGCTCAACGGAAGGTGCCTTAGCGGCACCAGACAAGGCGAAAATCTTATTGCCAATAAATTTTCCATAGAGCTGGTACATAATAATGTAACCTGCGAATGCCAATACCATAATCAGTAAAGCAGCCATAATCCCTCCTCCCATTTGTTAGGGTTACAAAATGTTAATTAATTAAAGATACTCTTACAAACCGCTCTCCAATTATACGAAGATCATCTAAAAGTCAAGAATTTTTTTTTAACCCAAGTCACCAAAATCCCAAGTTTGGTAAGCGGATCAAAGGCCCGGTTTTAACTTTCTCAATTTATCCCGGCAATTCTAAGTTTTGGCTTTGGGATACTTTCTTCAAGTATGAATCATGTTTGCAGATAAAAAATCCTTGACAAGATTATTTGATTTGACTTAATAATATAACGAACGGTCGGTATTGTATAAAATCGGTGTAATTATGCCAAGCAAAGGAACTCAAACCCGGCAGAGCATTATTGAAAAATCCCTGCAGCTCTTTTCAGTGAAAGGATATTTCAATACTTCGATAAGCGATATTATCGAGGCCACACACCTGACAAAAGGTGGACTTTACGGCCACTTCCGAAGCAAGGAAGATATATGGTATGCTGTTTATGAAGAAGCCGTAATGATCTGGAAGAATATCGTATTCAAAGACATGAGGGCTGTCTCAGGTCCGATTGAACGGATAGAGAAGACCATAGAAAACGATTTAAAGGATTACTTGGGGGCGGATGTCTTTGACGGAGGATGTTTTTTCCTCAACAGCCTTGTTGAGCTTTCCGGACAATCGGGGACCATGGGCAGGCATATATTGCGAGGTTTTGTTCGCTTCTCAAGATTGTTCCGCTCCTGGTTAAAAGAGGCAGATCAGAAAGGAATGTTGAAGCACGGTTTAAACTTTAAAGAAATATCCAATTTCATCGTCATCTCCCTAAATGGAGCGGCTGCACTTTATTCAGCAAGCAGAGATCCCATGATTTGGAAGTTTACAATCACTCAGCTCCGCTTTTATATCAATCAACTAAAAAAATAGACGGAGAATTCATCGGGGGATGTAAACTTAACAAAAAATTGTTCTTTAAAATTAGGAGGTACATTATGGAGAAATGGATTAGTTTAGGCGAGAGATTAAGACATTTGGTGAATCCGTCCACATTTCCTGTGGCCGTGAAGTTCCTTGAAAGGGAAGACGAAATTCCTCAGAAAGCAAAAAAACCGCTTCGAGACCTGGGGGTTAAAATGGCCCCATGTCAGGGTTCTGCCATGGCCAGGCATTATGGGTGGACCGTAGCTTTTACTCGCGGGGATGTAGGATGTGCCATCGCAGCCCACACATACGGCTGGGAAAGGGTTACTAATAAAGATGGGCCAATCCATTTCCTCACCCAGATGAGCTATGTATCAGATGAAAAGGCTGCTGCTGAGGCATTTGAAGCATTCCCGATTCTTGAAACAGACCACGATCCCATTGTGGTTTATTCCCCCCTGGAAAGGACGAAGGTTGAACCGGATGTCATCCTTATCTACGTGAACCCTGCCCAGATGATGCGTCTAATCCATGGCGCAACGTACCACACCGGGAGACCGGTTGAGAGCAGTTTCTCAGGTAGAGCCGCCTCCTGTACAGAGGGTGTTTTAGGGGCATATCTTGACAATAAACCAAAGGTAGTAGTCCCCGGTAATGGTGACAGGGTTTGGGCTAACTGCCAGGATCATGAAATGATTATGGCTGTTCCCGGTTCACGCCTGGCCGAGGTCGTTGAGGGTTTGGAGAAAACACACAGAAAAGGCATTCGTTATCCTATCCCTGCCTACCTCAGGTATCAGCCGGAAGCGGGTTTTACTATTCCACTTTCCGATATTTTCAAGCCGGAAGAGTTGGATAAATTGATTAAGTCGTGAGTTGTGAGTTGTCAGAGAACTTACTGCGGTTAGACGTAATTCACTGAAATTTATCATCTCGTAGTGTGGGTTGAGTCCCGCGGGACGCGGGAATGGGTTTCGCTTATTACATAGTAGTCATATTATGGGAAGTAATCAAAATAAGGTTAAAACAGTGAAACCCACCTTCCTTTTGCCGCTCAACCCATCCTACAAAGAACTTTTAGTAAAACCATAAAAATATGAATTAGAAGGTTTTCTACCCACTCACAACACACAACTTTCCAGAGAGGTCATAAAGGATTATAAAAATGGCGCGTAAAGAAAGGATTAAATGCCTACAGGAGAAAATAAATGAACAGGGATTGGGCGGTGCCCTGCTTTTTTATTCCCGTGATGTTTTCTATTATACGGGAACTGCACAACCTTCCTATCTCGTTGTCCTGCCGGAAGACTATGTGTTGTTTGTGAGAAGTGGCTTTGAATTCGCGGCAAATGACGTGTTCATTGAAAAGGATAAGATGAAAGAAGAGCGCAGGTTGGAGAATATTTTCCGGGAAATATCGTCAAGGCTTATGGGAAAGAAGATTGGAACTGAATTAGATGTCCTGCCAGCCAAACAATTTCTTGAATTCAAAGAGATATTTTCCGGGTTCGATTTCGTTAATGTATCCCCTTTTGTCCTGGAACAAAGAAAAAGAAAAGATGCGTTTGAAATAGAAAAGATAAAACAGGCATGTGAAGCCATGGATGCGGGTCATAAAGCAGTCTTGTCAACCCTGAAAGAAGGAACAACAGAGCTTGAACTTGCTGCTGCGGTTGAGAACGCCCACAGATTGGCAGGACATGAAGGAATGGTTTTCATGAGACAGCCGGATTTCGTTATGAGCAGGGGGCCTATCGCCTCCGGGCCAAACCTTTTAAGATTCAGCGGTGTTGTTTACAGCATAACGGGCGTGGGATTGAGTGCATCAGTTCCGGCCGGACCGTCAAGAAGAAGGATTGAAAAAGGGGATATAGTCATTGTTGATATACCCACTCTGGTAGATGGATATCATGCAGATCAGACGAGAACCTATGTGCTTGGAAAGGCCAGTGAAGAGATCAAGGCGATGTACAATGCCTTACGAGAGATTGAGGATTATCTCATAGGTAACATCAGACCGGGAATGAAATGCAGCGAGGTCTTCCAGATGGCTGCGGACAAAAGCAAGGAACTGGACGTAGCAGATGCATTCTTGAGTTTTGGAAATGGGAAAAAAACTCATATGATCGGCCATGGAGTTGGTCTGGAATGTTCAGAACCCCCCATTGTCTCAAAACATGAGCATTCAAGGCTTTTGGAAGGTTATGTCATAGCCCTGGAGATGCACATGCTGAGAGAGCATGTTGGTGTTGTTAAACTGGAAGATATGATCCTGCTCAGGCACAATGGGAATGAACTCTTGACCAAAAGTCCCAGATGTCTTTTTGAGATTTGAAGAAGCCCTGTCGCGCTTGTTGAGAGAAGCTGGAAACTCATGAAATGGGGTCTGAAATGGTGAGAAAATTTATTGAGGACAGACTCAGGCTTCTGGCCTCTGAATATTCGGAAAAATCAATGTGCAAAATTTTCCTTTGAACGTATGTTAATAGACAATCCAATATTTTCTGGGGGGAAAGGGAGAAATTCTTCATGTCACAACTGAACAGTCCTATTGAAATCCTGAAAATACTCAATAAGTCAAATTGCAAGGAATGTAATGAATTGACATGCCTTGCATTTGCCGCCGCAGTGTTCAAGGGGAACAAACAGCTTGAGGAATGCCCTCACCTTAAGAGCGATGTAATTGACCAGTTCGGAGGGAAAACCCACAAACGGAAGTCCTCTGAACAAGATAGGGAGGAATCTGTGGAGCAGTTGAAAAGAAGAGTAGCTACAATGGATCTTTCTTCTGCAGCGGAGCTATTGGGGGCCGGGTTTTCTGACGGAAAATTGTTGATCAAGATTTGTGGAAAGAACTTCAGTGTTGATTCAGATGCGAACCTATCATCAGAAATCCACATGCATCCATGGGTGACCGTACCCATACTCAGCTATATACTGAATTGTAAGGGAGTGCCTGTTTCAGGCAAATGGGTCCCATTCAGGGAACTTAAAGGCGGGAAGACGTGGCACCGGCTCTTTGGGCAGAGGTGTGAAAAACCCTTGAAAAAGGTCGCTGATACTTATACGGATCTTTTCAATGATATGCTTCACATTTTCAACGGAAGACAGGTAGAAAATCATTACCAGTCAGATATTTCACTTGTCTTGCATCCATTGCCATTAGTCCCAATATTAATTTGTTACTGGAAGCCGGAGGACGGTCTCGAATCGACCCTCAATATATTTTTCGATTCCACAGCCGAAGATAATCTCAACATCGAAGCCATCTATACACTCGCTACCGGGCTTGTGATAATGTTTGAAAAGATCGCCTTGACACACGGTTCATAATAAACAGTAAATCATAATAATTACTTTATTATCTGAGAATTTGTTGCCACAGATGATATATGAGGTCTCTATCCTGGGAGGAAAATGACATCTAAAAATTCTGTATTTGAAAAGACCTATAAAGATTACATAGCCCAGGTTGCTGAGATAGACTTTAAACCGATCGAGCAAAAGCTCGGAGTACATGCAGAAGGGAATGACGTTACAATCCCTCTTTTTGGAAAATCTCATAAGGTTTCGGCAAATGGCATTACGGATCCGTCGGGAAACCAGCCATCTCTTGATATATGTGTCATTCTCTGCAAATACCTTCTTCTGTGTCCGGATGTTTATCCAAGAGAAAAAGAATGTGTGTCCTTCAGGGACCTTAAAGATTCAGGTCCTTTGACAACCTATTTTGCTAATGAAGTGGAACGGGCAATCGCCACCTATTTTGCAGGAAGACTCGATGATATGAAACAAGCGTGCAAAACACTTGGCGGATATCAACCTGATATTGAAGCCAACTATGATCTTTCCATGCAATTCGATGCCCTTCCGCAGGTTCCTGTTATGCTGCTTTTTAACGATGTGGACGAAGAATTTGTGGCCAAGAGTTCTGTCCTTTTTGAAAGGCGAGCAGAGAAATATTTAGATGCGGAATGCCTTGCCATGGTCGGAAGACTTCTTTTTACATATCTGAAGAAGGCAAGATAATGGATTTTCAGGGAAAACTGCATGCACATGGCATCAGTACATGCATGATCTTTCAAGCCAATAAAAAGTAAAAGGTGGGAGAGTCAAAATACGTAGAGTGGTGACAAATTCCATACAACCAAAACTGGCACGATTTCAATACCAACCTGGTTTTGTGGGAAATGTTACGTCTAAAATCGGAAGATACCCATCTTTTAAAGGAGAGCTGCTATGGCGGATGAAAGCATTGAACGTTACGGAGAGCGAGTGGGTTACTCTGAATCTGAAATTGAGAAGTTACACGAAGAGGGGCACAGGATCAGGCATTTGAAAAGGATTGCTAAAGCCGCGCCCCTCTATTCCATTGAGGCGGAGGTCGTCAGATCCAAGCACTGCAATTCCGGTCATGACAAAGGACAAAAATTTGTCATGGACGTGGACGGCAATTTTATCACAAAGCTCTGTCCAAAAAGAATGTGCGTTTATCTCGTCTCTCAATTGACTGTGCCAGTTGCGCTAATAAACGAAAGGCTGAGTGAAGGTCATGAACCCAATGATTTCCACTTTATGAGATATGTGAGGTGCCCGGATACGGGCATTGAATGTATGGGATACGGCGAAGTCATGCTCAAGGTTCAGGTTGTTCCAAGAGTAGGGAGATAAGAGTTTGTCTTTCCAACCTTTGGATTTGAAGTTTTACCATATTGTTCGGAGAGGGTACTGCGAAATAAGCTCGTCCGGTGTCAATATAATCAATCCAGAGACAATAGCCTGACATATCAGAATGCGATCAAAGGGATCTTTATGAAGATCAGGTAGTTTTGTCAGGTATAATATTGCCTCTTCATCCAATGGAAGACTGTCTATGTTATGCTGTTTCCGTTTAGCTGGGATATATTTTTCCGGTGGTTTCGGAAGTGATAATTTGCCTCGCTTGTATTTGATTGCGATTTCCCAGGTGGAAGCAACACTGAGATAAACTTCATTTGATGGGTCAATAAATAATTTCCTGGCCTGTGGTGAAAGTTTAGGATCATCAGTAATAATCCAGAGAAACGTACAGGTATCCAAAAGAATTTTCAT
>Ga0180009_10007914_pt1 | contig 10712 bp, 11 predicted proteins | sample OS_PC_MetaG_FD_123537 | JGI IMG/M metagenome (GOLD analysis project Ga0180009, IMG submission 123537) | Groundwater microbial communities from the Aspo Hard Rock Laboratory (HRL) deep subsurface site, Sweden - OS_PC_MetaG | ecosystem: Environmental > Aquatic > Deep subsurface > Groundwater... | reverse complement strand
AGGGCGACCTCGGTGCGGGCGGCTGCGCCCAAAAAATAATCCCGCCGCGGCGGGAAAAACCCAAAAGCCCCGCCTAGGCGGGGCTTTTTTTGGGTTGCGTGAAGTTTGTTTATTTTTTGTAACAATCTCTGCACATCAGGGTGTCTTCGCGGCCTGGTGTTGGCTGGAAGGGCAATTCTGTGATGGCTGTTCTGCATTGCGAACATTTCCAGTTCCCCTGATATTTTCTGCGCTGAAAGTCGTTCCTTCTTGGCCTGTCTGCCATTTTTTGCTTATGGCAATCCAAGCATAAAAGTTGAGATTCGCGCGCCGGGTCCGGCTCAAAAGGAAGTTCCGTAATGTCTGTCGCGCATTGCGAGCATTTCCAGTTTCCTTGGAATTTTGGCCTGTCAACCCTAGAATTATTTTCGTCTGACATTTAATTTAAATTTTTACTGTTCTCTATATTTACCCGCTATTTTAGCGGATTTCGACCGTAGCGGTCTGAATTAAAATGTTTATTTTACTTCAAAACACACTTATCTATTAATCATACTCAAAAACAATTGCTTGTCCAGCCCGTCTATTTTTGCTTAATTTTTGAAAAACATGTAGAATTAATAATTATCGGTTTAATTAATAAAGTATTATGGAAGAAAAAAAACATTATGTATGCAGCGCGTGCGGAGGATGTTCCGATGTTTTGGGCAATTGTGCCAAAGAAAGTTGTGAAAAAATGGGCCAGCCTATGGAAGAATGCGGTTGCGGCAATCCTAATGGCCACGAAGGTTCAAAAGGATGTGATGATTGTTGCGCTTGCGGAAAATGATTAAAATTAGTCGTTCAAAAATTGATCTTTTTTTGGAATGTCCACGTTGTTTTTATTTGGACAAAAAACTCGGCATTACGCGGCCGCGCGGTTTTCCTTTTACTTTGAATAGCGCGGTGGACCATTTGCTTAAAAAAGAATTTGATATCCACCGCGCTAAGGGCCAGCCGCATCCATTGATGAAATCTTACGGTCTTGATGCCGTGCCTTTTCAGCACGAAAAATTGGGCCAATGGCGGCATAATTTTACCGGCGTGCAGTTTTTGCACGAGCCGACGGGATTTTTAATTTTCGGCGCCATTGATGATGTTTGGAAAGATTCAAAAGGCAAACTTGCGATTGTTGACTATAAGGCGACAGCTAAAGCAGGCGAGATAAATTTGGATGCCGATTGGCAAATCGGCTATAAAAGGCAGATGGAAATTTATCAGTGGCTTATGAGGCAAAACGGTTTTGATGTTTCTGATACCGGTTATTTTGTCTATGTCAACGGCAAAAAAGACGTTAAGGCTTTTGATGCCAAGCTGGAATTTGATGTCCACTTGATTGGCTACAAAGGGGATAGTTCTTGGGTTGAAGGCGTTATTTTTGAAATTGCCAAAACCCTGGAAAGCGATAAAACTCCCGCGGCCGCGCCAGCTTGCGGGCATTGCGATTATGCGAAAAGAGCCGGCGGAACAGGATAGCGAGAATGATTGAATTTAAAATTCTTAAAAAGTCTAAAAAGAGCGGAGCCAGACTGGGGTTGCTGAAAACGGCGCACGGGGAAGTGGAAACTCCGTCTTTGGTGCCGGTGGCCACGCAAGCGGTTGTTAAAACTTTGACCAGCGAAGAAGCCGCGCGCGCGGGGACGCAGATTTTGATTGCCAATACTTTTCATCTGCATCTTAAGCCGGGCGAAAAAGTTATAAAATTGGCCGGCGGGATTCATAAGTTTATGAACTGGCAAAAACCGCTGATGACTGATTCTGGCGGCTTTCAAGTTTTTAGTCTTGGGTTTGGCCGTGATTTGGGAGTGGGTAAAATTTTAAAATATTTTCCCGGAGGGAAAAAAGAAATCGTCGTTAAGCATCAACAGCCGAAATTTTTAAAGATTACAGACAGGGGAGTTTGGTTTCGTTCTCCGGTTGACGGCCGAAAAATATTTTTGGGGCCGAAAGAGTCAATGAAAATACAGAAGCAGATTGGCGCGGATATTGTTTTTGCCTTTGATGAATGCACGCCGCCGATGGCCAGCAGGGATTATGTGGAAAAATCTTTGGAAAGAACGCATCAATGGGCCGAGATTTGCATTAAAGAAAAAAATAGCAGTCAGGCGTTGTTCGGCATAGTGCAGGGTTCCAATTTTAAAGACTTGCGCCAACAGAGCGCAAAATTTATAAATTTTTTGGGTTTTGACGGTTTTGGTATTGGCGGTGATTTGGGGACAAGCAAAAGCGATACTAAAAAAATATTGAATTGGGTTTTGCCGCATCTTGACGAGGATAAACCGCGCCACTTGCTGGGTATCGGCCACCCCGAGGACATAGAACCGATTATAAAAAACGGAATTGATTTGTTTGACTGCATAGCGCCGACACATTACGCGCGGCGTGGAATCGCTTTTGTGGACTCCGGCCGGCTAAACATGAACCAGTCAAAATTTTTAAATGACAAAAAATCACTTGATTCAAAATGCGGGTGTTTTGTTTGCCAAAATTATAAAAGAAATTATATTTTTCATCTTTTTAAGGCCAAAGAAATTACCGGCATGAGCTTACTGACTTTTCATAATTTATTTTTTATGAACGCTTCTATTGCAAAAATCCGTCAAAAAATTAAAATGAATATAGCGTGATTAATATTAATTTTTTAAAGTTTATGTTGCAAAATAAGATTAATGGTGTTTTGGGGGTTTGGATTATCGTGCTGGCCTTTTTGGGCTTTTCTGATTCTATGCACAGATTTTTGTTGATTATTAGCGGGATAGCCATTATAGTCGTTTCTTTCTACGGAAAATCCTTATTTAAGCCGACCGAAGAATTGGTTAAAGATATTGGGGAAACAAAGGAAACCCAAGAGCCACATGGAGAAAATCAGCTTCAGTAGGCGCGTAAAATTTTTAATTTTTTTTAGTTTGGCCGTTTTAATTTATGGCGGTTCGCTTTTTTATTCTTTAAAAAATAATTATTTTAATAATTCTTTTGAGTATTTGCCGGGCGCATCCGTTCCGGCATCGGCCGTGGAAACAATTTTGCCTCCGCCGCCGGTTCACATAAAAACTCCGGAACCGGTAAGGGCGATTTATATGACAAGCTGGGTTGCCGGGACAAAAAATTGGCGCCAAGATTTGATTAAAATGATTGACGATACAGAACTGAACTCCGTGGTTATTGATGTCAAAGATTACACCGGTAGAATTTCTTTTGAAGTTTCCGACCCCGTCTTAAAAGAACTTGGGGCCGAGGAAAAGAGAATTCCAGATGTAAAAAATTTTATAGAGTATCTGCATCAAAAAAATATTTATGTTATTGCCAGAATAAGTGTTTTTCAAGACCCTTATTTTGTTAAGTTGCGGCCGGATTTGGCGGTTAAGCGCGGCGATGGCGCAGCTTGGAAAGATTACAAAGGCATTGCCTGGATTGACCCTTGCGCGCGCGAGTACTGGGATTATATTGTTCGGTTGTCTAAAGAAACAGAAAGCGTTGGTTTTGATGAATTGAATTATGATTATATTCGTTTTCCTTCTGACGGAAACATGAAAGATATAGTCTACGATTTTTGCGATTCAAAGGTTTCAAAGGCGGAAAATATGGAAAACTTTTTTAGCCATCTTTCCCAACAATTGGAAGATTTGGAAATTTCTCTTTCGGCTGATTTGTTTGGTATGACGACCTGGAACAAGGACGATTTAAATATTGGTCAGGTTTTAGAAAAAGCCGCGCCTTATTTTGATTATATTGCTCCGATGGTTTATCCTTCCCATTACCCGACAGGTTTTCAGGGGTATCGCAATCCGGCTCTTTATCCTTACGAAATTATTTATTCGGCCATGAAAAGAGGCAGTGAAAAACTTATCGCGGCCAGTTCCACTCCGGCCAAACTGCGTCCATGGTTGCAGGATTTTGATTTGGGTGCTACATATACAGCAGAAATGATAAAAAAAGAAAAACAGGCGGTTTATGATGCTGGTTTGACTTCCTGGATGTTGTGGGACCCTGCCAATAGATACACCAGAGATGCGCTGGAGCCCAAGTAGTTCTTTAAAATAAAAAAGAAGGGAGGTGATTTTTGTGGGTTATGACCGTTGTGACCATACTCATTTGATAGAAGACCGAACGCGCATCGCGATCGCCCTGTTAATTAATCTTTTTGTTGTGCCCTTGGAAATATGGGGCGGCATATTCTCTGGCAGTTTTTCTTTGCTGTCGGACGGATTTCATATGACAAGCCACTTGGCCTTATTGAGTTTTGCTTGTTTTGTTGAAACCAAAAAGAAATATGAATTTTATTCGGTTTTTTTGAACTCTTTGTTTTTAATACGTTTGGCTATGTTTATGTTCTGCGGGGCTTTATGGAGAATTTTTTCTCCGGCCGAGATTTTAGGCGCCACTATGTTGTGGATTTCCTGCGTTGGTTTATTTGGCGATATAGTTCAAATTTTTCTTATGTATCCGGCCAGTCGGGATCATAGCCGCAACATGATGTCAATTTTCGCGCACACTTTAAGTGATGCCTCGTTTTCATTCGCGATTGTTGTCGGCGCCATCTGTGTTTATTTCTGGAAAATCTCCGGGATTGATGCTGTTGTGCTTTTGGTTTTTTTTCCGCAAGTTTTTATTTGGGGATTAAAATTGACAAAAGAAATTTTTTGTTGGGAGAAAAAATAAAAAAGCGGAAGTTGTAAAACTTCCGCTTTTTTTGGTACAATAAAAATAGTTAATAATAATTTTATTTATAAAAATATGAGAATTGCAATAAATGGTTTGGGGCGGATTGGGAGGATTTTTCTCCGACAGGCTTTAAACGAAAAAGATTTAAAGATAGTGGCCGTTAACGATTTGGGGGATAAAGAAAATTTGCTTTATTTGCTGAAGTATGACTCCGTTTATAAAAAGTTTGATTACGACACGGCAATTATTAACAAGATAAAATTTTCGCAGGAAAAAGATCCGGTCAATTTGCCGTGGAAAGATTTGGACATAGACGTGGTGGTGGAGTCCACCGGTTTTTTCGCTTCTTACGAAAAGGCCGAGGCGCATTTGGACGCGGGGGCGAAAAGGGTAGTTATCACAGCCCCTGTTCCAAAAGAAGATACTCAAACAGTGATTTTTACACCCGGGGTGAATATGGCCGCCGCGGCCAAAAGCAAAATTACATCTAACGCGTCCTGTACCACCAATGCCGTTACTCCGGTGGCGGCCATAATGATGGAAAACCCCGGAATCAAAAAAGCTTTTTTAAGCACGGTTCACGGCTATACCGCTACACAAGGCATAGTGGACAGGCCGGATTATAAAGATTACAGGCGCGGCCGCGCGGCGGCCGTAAACATAGTGCCGTCTAGCACGGGTGCGGCCGTGGCCACCACCCGGGCTATTCCGGAGCTGGCGGACAAGTTTGACGGTATTGCCATGCGAGTGCCGGTAGTTTCCGGTTCTATCATAGATTTTACTTTTGTTTCCAAAAAACTCACTTCTGTTGAGGAAATAAATAAAATTTTTATGGAAGCGAGCCAAAAGCCGGAATGGCGGGGGGTTTTGAAAATCGCCGACGCGCCGTTTGTTTCCACGGATATTTTGGGCGAGCCTTATGGCTCTATTGTTGACTTGGAATTTACCAGAGTGGTTGATGGTGATTTGGTAAAAATATTGTCTTGGTATGATAATGAGTGGGGTTATTGCTCCATGCTCATTAAACACATTAAAGAATTAAAGAAATTTCTTTAATAAATATGAAAATTTTTATTGCTTCCGACCACGCCGGTTTTGAACTAAAAGAAAAGTTAAGAACATGGCTGGTTGAGTTGGGATATGAAGTAAAAGATTTCGGCGCTTTTTCGTACAATAAGGATGATGATTATCCGGATTTTATTCGCGATGCCGCCGTGGCTGTTGCGAATGACTCCAAGCATAGCCGGGGGATTATTCTTGGCGCTTCCGGGCAGGGAGAGGCCATGGCGGCCAATAGATTTAAAAATGTTCGCGCCGCTGTTTATTACGGTGGCGAGGATGAAATTATTAAGCTTTCCCGCGAGCATAACGATGCTAATGTTTTATCGCTCGGCGCGCGTTTTTTAAGCGAAGATGAGGCGAAATCGGCCGTAAAACTTTGGTTAAAAATTGATTTTAATAGAGAAAGAGAAAACGAGCGTCATTTGCGGAGGATTAAAAAAATAGATAATGGAATATAAACCCACAATTGGCTTAGAGATTCACGCTGAATTGAAAACGCAAACTAAAATGTTTTGCGGCTGTCTTAATGACCCTGATGAAAAACTGCCGAATGTTAATATTTGCCCGATTTGCATGGGCTATCCGGGAACTTTACCCGTTATTAATAAAGAAGCCGTTAAAGAGGTTTTGCGGCTCGGGTTGGCGCTTGGCGGCGAATTGGCGGACTACAGCCGCTTTGACCGCAAAAATTATTTTTATCCTGATTTGCCAAAAGGTTATCAGATAAGCCAGTTTGAATATCCGTTTGTACGCGGCGGGAGTTTGAATGGAGTAAAAATAAATCATATTCATTTGGAAGAGGATGCAGGCAAGTTAATTCACGAAAAAGATTCTACGCTGGTGGATTTTAACCGCGCCGGGGTGCCTTTGATGGAGTTGGTTACGGAGCCGGATATTTTTTCGGCGGAACAGGCGCGTCTTTTTGCGGAAGAATTGCGGTTGCTTTTAAGATATTTGAGCGCTTCTTCGGCTGATATGGAAAAAGGACAGATGCGTGTGGAAGCAAATATTTCTATTTCAGACGAGGAGAAACTTGGCACCAAAGTGGAAGTTAAAAATTTAAATTCTTTAAAGGCGGTTGAGCGGGCAATAAATTATGAAATTAAAAGACAGGCGGAACTTTTGGGAAAAGGAAAAAAAATTGTTCAGGAGACGCGGGGTTGGGATGAAGACAAGCAAAAAACATTTTCTCAGCGCGGAAAAGAAGAGGCGCATGACTATCGTTATTTCCCGGAGCCGGATTTGCCGCCATTGAAAATAAGCGAGATAGAAGATTTTAAAAACCTAGGGGCGACAATTCCGGAATTGCCCTGGCAAAAAAGAGAAAGATTGAGCAAAGAATACGGAGTGCGGGATGATTTGGTAAATAATTTTGTTAATTCTCCGGAACTGGCCAATTTTTTTGAAGAGGTTGTTTCAGAAGTTGAAGCCAATGAGGGAACAGAAGCCAAGAAAAAAATTATTGAACTAACAATTAATTATTTGACCAGTGACTTGGCCGGCTTGATGAAAGAAAAATTGTTGAATTTTGAAGATTTGCGCGTGACCCCTGAAAATTTTGCCGACCTGATAGAAATGGTGATGGAGAATAAAATTTCCTCGCGCGCGGCCAAAGATGTTTTAAGGCAGATGGTGGAGACCGGGGCGGAACCGAATGTTGTTGTGCGAGAAAAAAGTCTGGAGCAGACCAGCGATGAAGGAGAAATAGAAATTGTTGCCAAAAAAATTATTGAACAAAACTTGAAGGCGGCGGAGGATTATAAAAAGGGCGGGGAGAACGCGATTCAGTTTTTGGTCGGCCAGCTGATGAAAGAAACCAGAGGCAAGTCCAATCCCCAAAAGGCCAAAGAAATTTTGGAAAAACTTCTTAAGTCTTAATTTTATAATTCTAATTTTTAAGTATACGGATGCTACGATCGTAGTATTTGTATACAAAAATACACAACGAATTTTTTATAAAATCAAGGTTTAATTCTTGGTTTAGTTTTGTTATAGTAGGAAAAAAGAAAAAAAGAAAAGCATCTTGACAATTTAAAAATATATACGGACGGAGGGAATAACATGGGACAAATCTATGATGACAAAAGACTGAAAGAGCTTGTGGCGGACTGTAAAAGTTTGTCGCAGGTTGAAGCGAAGATAAATAAAGTCATTAAAACAAATCTCTATTTTAAGAAAAGGATTAATGGCCTTAGAAATCCGGTGGCCGCAATTAAGCGGGCTTTGAGAGATCGGGGTTTGTTGAAAAATCTCGTTAAAGATACAAAAAGTGTCACGGCAGAAAGTCTTACAAAAGAAAAATGGCTCGGCTTTTTTTCTTGCAGCCGTACTATAAACGAAGCTGTTGATAAATTTAATGTTTCTGCCGCGCAGGTAAAAAAACGGCTTTCAAAACCCATTGATGGCCAGAGGCTGTATAAACATAATGGCACTTTTGGCCAAGAACTTTTTGTTTATTTGCCGGCAAATAAAGACCAAACAAAAATTAAACCTAGAATTTGGTCTTATGTTATGGAGAAAACAGGAAAGCCCGGTGTTGCCATAAATTTTCCTGATGATGTCGGTTGGCGCAAAAGAGAAAAAAATAAAAACAGAAAAGAAAAAATAAGAATAGTTCCCATTTCGGATGTTTGGTTGCAGTATCCCAATCCACACCATCTTCATGACGAGGCGAATTTTAACGAAAGATTAAACTGGATTGAACGAGAAGATCATGTTTTTGCTATTTTGAATGGCGACATTCTTTATCCTCGCGACTACGGACCAACAAAAACCAGGGGACAAAATTTTGCCAAGGTTGTTAACAGCTTGCGGGCCAAGCTTACGCCTATAGCCCACAAAATTTTATGGGCTCAAGCGGGTTGTTTTGAAGAAAGGCATTCCAAAACCGCCGGCTTGTTTGATCCGATCAAACATCTTTGCGGCGAGTGGAATATTCCGTATTTTGAAACGCCTTGCAGTAATGTGATTTGCTGGAAAGGCAATTTGTTCAGTTTTTATTGTATCCACGGCAGAAGCGCGGCCCAAAAACATGGAGCAAAACTTAACGCCGCCGTTAGGCCTCTTGTGTTCAATGAATTCACGCATTTTTTTGTAATGTCTCATATTAGAGACAAGAAAACGCGAAAAGTGAGAAGGGTTCGGAGAAATATTGAAGCCACGGGGTTATCTTTGGAAAAACAGTATGCCGTTATTTGCCCATCTTTTGTTAAATATGATGAAAGCAGGGAAGCTAAGTGGGGATATATTCCCCCATCCCGAGGGCAAATGAATTTGGTTGTGTATGCTGACGGAGATTATCATGTGTATACTTCACCCCAGCAAGAGTTTGAAGAAATAGGAATTTGACGATGAAAGAGGTACAAACAATGAAAAAAAAAGATATTCAAAAATTGTATGATTTTTTGTCGGCTCCCAAAACAACAAGTCAAATAGCAACACACCTCGGGATTAAAACAGAAAACCTACACAATTTGTTATTTGGCTTAGATTTTAAAAGTTTAAATTTGTTTTCTTCCAGAATATTGAGTGGTGAAAATCTTTATTTTTTAAAATCTCAAATAGAGTCTTTTTCAAAAATTGAGGTTCCGCCTAGAGCATGGTATTACACTGCGCCGATTTTGCCCGAGCCGGGCAAAATTCCGTATTTGAGAATTCAGTTTTTGCCCAGTGTGGATTTTAAAAAAATAACAATAGTTCCTATCTCTGATCTTCATTATGGTCACGAAGGATTCAACGACGATAAATTTATTGAATATGTGGATTGGATAAAAGCAAACAAAAATGTTTTTTGTTTTCTTAACGGTGACATTTTTGAAAATGCTCATCCTGATTCTCCTGGTGGTGCTATTTTTGACCAAAGGGTTCGCCCCAAGCATCAGCCGCCAATGTTTATAGAGATGGTTGCGCCTATTCTTGATAAAATTTTATGGGCTCAGCCCGGTAATCACGAGGGGCGTTCTATAAAGAAGGCGGACATAGATCCTCTTTTCTGGTTTTGCCAGTTGTTCGGTATTCCTTATTTTGATCAGCCGATCTACGTTGACATTAATTGGAAAGAGCACGATTTTAGTTTGTTTTGCCAGCATGGTTCTACTGGCGCTCTTACCGAAGGTGGTAAATTTAATATGGCGGCCAGGCCTACTTCGTGGACAGATTTTACCATGTTTTACGTCATGGGCCATGTTCACGATGAAATTACCGGGTCGTCCATAAGAAGATGTAGAATTGTCAAACAATTTAAAAATGGAAAGGTTAGAGAATATATGCTCGTAGACAGGGAACAGTATATTGTCGTCGTTCCCGGATGGATAGAGTACTGGGGCACATACGCGGCGCGAAAGGGATATCATCCCACTTCGCAAGGCACTGTCGCTCTTCATTTAAGAAGCAGTGGGAGTTATGAGGCTTCGAGTTAGTTAAAATACAAAAAGTAAATTCCCGACACCCTTGATGGTGTCGGGAATTTTTGTTAGGGTTTTGAGAGGTTTGAAAACAGAAAAAAAGGAGATACCCATGAATAAAGAGTTTTTACTTTTTCTTTCCGGGCCAATAACAGGTATTTCGTATGGCGCAAGCACGGAGTGGCGCGAGTACGTTGCCAGTAAACTACCCCCATACATTAAGGCAGTATCGCCCATGCGTGGCAAAAAATATCTTGCCAACGAAGGGATAATCAAAGATTCTTATGAAGAGCATCCCTTAAGTTGTCAAAAGGGCATCACTTGCCGCGACCGGATGGATGTTATGCGATGTGATATGATACTTGTTAATTTTATTGGCGCCGACAAAGTTTCCATTGGTTCTGTTATTGAAACCGCTTGGGCAGACGCCTGGCGGAAACCTATTGTTGTCGCCATGGAAAAAAATAATATTCATTCTCATTCTATGATTCGGGAAGTTTCCGGGTTTATTGTTCCTAGTTTGGACGAGGCGATAGCAATTGTAATTGCCGTTCTTTCGCCGACGCT
>Ga0180009_10007913_pt1 | contig 10712 bp, 10 predicted proteins | sample OS_PC_MetaG_FD_123537 | JGI IMG/M metagenome (GOLD analysis project Ga0180009, IMG submission 123537) | Groundwater microbial communities from the Aspo Hard Rock Laboratory (HRL) deep subsurface site, Sweden - OS_PC_MetaG | ecosystem: Environmental > Aquatic > Deep subsurface > Groundwater... | reverse complement strand
CGGGGCAAACCAGATTCCGCGTCTAGCCGATCTAGTGGAAAAGAAAGCTAAAGAACTTAATCTGGGCTGGTCTTGGTCCGCTACCAGTCCTCCCCCGAATTATTGAGATGATACCGAAATCATGATATTTTGCCAACGTTTCCAGGTGGCTGCATCGCCCAGCCGCAGCCAGGCCAATAGGATCAGCAGCGCGCCGGCAATCAGGTAGCCGTCCTTATGGATTTGGGTATACCAGATCATGGCCGAGGGGTACAGCCAAAAAGGCAGTACCGCCATAAAAGAGAGGACACGATTCCCGGTCAAACGCAGGATAATCTTGAACAAGACGAATGCGGCAGTAGCATGAAGCCCGGCATAGAGCGGGATCAGCACCCAGGGATGCGGGAGAAACAGGACATAAAAAATGGCCGCCACGCCGCTGGGAGCCTGCCCCTGAGGGCGCAATTCCCAGGCGCTCCAGCCCTGCGCCTGAATTTTCTCGGCCAGAGAAACCGCCAGTTGGTGGAACCCGTACCAATCCCCCCCAGCTAGCATCCCTTCCCCGGCGTGCCATTGCGGGAAAAGTAGGGGCAAAAGGATCAGTTGAACAAACAGGGCCGCAGCCGCAGGGTAAAGGAAGAACACCCCCCATAATTTAAAGTCAGACTCAAGTATGGACCGAAATACTTTCTTCATCGTTTCCTCCCTATCATCGTTGGATGAGTTGCCAGTAGAGTTGCTGGTAGCGTTGAACAACTTCCCCGATCTGGTAATGGGTTTGAATTCGCGCCCGGGCGCGCTGGCCAAGTTCGTGCCGTTCTTGTGTGGACAAGTTTATCATCCTCTCCCAGCCTTCGGCAAGGGCGTGCGCATCACGTGGCGGGACGACGATGCCGGTATCGCCGACAATTTCAGCGGCGTCGCCAACGTCCGTGGTCACACATGGCACACCGCAGGCCATGGCCTCGCCGAGGACATTTGGGAAGGCTTCGCCAATAGACGCGAGCGTGTTGACGTCCAGTCCAGCCATGATGTGCTGTATGTCATCGCGGCGGCCAAGAAGGTGACAATTTTGACGGATACCAGCCGCGTCGATCCATCCAGAAAGTACTTCATTTGACCAGGAAATCCCATCACCGCAGAGCAAAAAATGGGCTTGTAAATGCGCCTGGCAGAAGATGGTGGCTGCCCGGAAAAAGCTTTGATGGTCCTTGAGCGGATCGAAACGTGCCACCAAGCCAATTAGAAATGTATTCGGGGGTAATCCAAGTTCCCGCCGTAGAGAGGTGCGAGCCGCCGGGTTGGGGTGAAAGTCGCTCAAGTCAAATCCATTGGGGATGACGACGAATTTATTTGGAGAAAATCCAACATTCACATGCGCCCTGCGTGCAGTCTCAGAGCAGGAAACAATTCGGCGTGGAAGCCAACCAGAAAGACGTGCATTGAGATGCACAATCCGAATGGTATTGCTCTTGACTGCCAAAGGGTCAAGCGAAGTGTTCCGGATGCCCCAAACGACTGGGGCGCGGGTAAAAAAACCGGCCAGGCCACCGATCAGGTCGGCATGATACATCCAGGTCTGAATAACAGCTGGATGAATTTCTCGCAACCAGACAACGAGTTTAATAAACAGGAAAATATTCGGGCGATACGCGTCTATACCCAAAAAGCGCACCGGAATTCCTAAATGACTAATTCTCTCACTCAAGGGTCCGGCATTTGTCAGCGAAATCACATACGGATTGAATCTGTCACGATTCGATGCGGATAACAGACGCAGCAGTGACGTTTCTGCACCGCCAGTCCCCAGACCGGTGATGATGTGGACAATACGGTATGGAATCAAAGCTCATCTTTCTTCTTTTGTGAAGGTTAAGCTGTAATAATATCAATGAGCGTTTCAATGCGATGGCGGTAGGTGTGAGATTTCATAACAAGTTCGTAAGCTTGCTCGACTATTCTTTTTCGATAATTGACGTCCTTAAACAGATCTATCGCTTCCGTTACATTAGAAAAATCTTTCTTAATACTTATATAGTGAAGACCGGGCCTTAGGATGCCGTTATATTCGCCTTCGAGAAGGACCTGGCAGGTTTTCGTGCCGATGGGTTCAAAATGGCGAGATGAGATCGCTTTCCCAGAAACATATTGTTCTGGGTTGTTCTTGAAAAGGTTTTGAATTTCAACCAGAGTAGCTTTGGGATGTTTGCGAATATATTTTTTCGCAGATGAAATCATACGGCTTTTTCGGTCCAAGAAGTGGGTGCCTGCCTCTGCGCCAATTACGCCTCGGCAGGTTTGCAGAAAATGTGCCCATTCTACGCGACCGAGTTTCTTATAACGAATATCTATGTTTAGATTAAGAGACTCGCGATAAACATCAAAATACTCCAGCAGAGATTGGCGTTCAACATCACCGATGAACAATGGATAAGGCATTCCTCGGAACCCGAGGTCTATATTGCGTCTTTCCTCTTTATCATGATGATATAGCTTGGCGTTGAGCGCATGTGGCATTTCTAATACCGGTGTGTTGGCGCAATCTGAATATAGCCATTTGGCAGAGTTGATAGGGAGTTGGCTGCAAACATAGTCTGCTTGAGACTTGTTTAATAATTCAATTTTTTCATCCATCAAATCATATTCATTGCCAATAAAAACAACCAATTTTCCCTTTCGCTCCAAGAACCTTTTTGCTGTTCTTAGCAGAATGGTCATGTCGTCACCAGCGGCCGAGTGCAGGATAACGATTAACTCAAAGCCTTTAATGGCTTTCATCCACTTTGAGTATGATATTAGATCGTTAATATTGCAAACGGTGACATCCAGGCTAGGAGAATCACAAATAGCCTCCCGCCAGTCAAGCACGTAGGACAATCCATCATAATGAAATTTCAAAGCGCGTCTGGCAAGAGGATTGCCCTGCAACCATGCCGGGAGGTGGGTAATGTCATGAATACCAAGAATACCACGGGCAAAGGTATCAATCAGAATGGGCCGCCAACCAAAACCGTTTGCTTCCAGTACCAGTGTTCTAATTTGTTCTCCCATAGGAGTTCATCTGTTCGGCATGTTGGGCGATACAGCTATCAATTAGAGAAAGGTTTTTACGCGTCCAGTCAATCGTTTTTTCCAGGCCATCCGAAAGCTGAACACTTGCTTCGAAGCCAAGTTCTCTCTTGGACTTGACATTGCTCCCAAAGCGGTTTCCTGAATGGTCCCAGTCGCGCGGCGGAATGACCAGGGGCGGGGTGCGGTTGTCTGTCAATTTGTTGATCAACATGGCCAGGTCATGAATGGATGTCTCAACACCGCTGGCCAAGTTGTAAACTTCTCCGGCGGTCCCACACGAGGCACACAAGAGCAACCCCTGTACTATATCTTCAACAAAGATAAAATCGCGGGTAGCAATTCCGCCATCTTCCAGCGGAAGTGCCTCGTGATGCAAGGCTTTATAGACGAAGGTCGGAGTTACATTGCGCCAAACCGTTGCCGGTGTGCCGCGCCATCGCCCTGCACCCAGGATTTCACCAGGCCCAAACACATTCTGGAACCGGGCGCGCACGGTGGGCACGTGATGGTGATCGTGGTAATAAACCGCATAAAACTCGCCAACGATCTTGGAGATGGAATAAGGACTATCCATTTTGAGGGAAATCGGAGCGTCTTCGGATGTCGCATGGGCTTCATCGAAAGTCTTTTCTGCCACAGCGCAGCCTGCCCCTGAGTAAACCCACTTTCTCAAGCGTTTAAACTCTTTGATGTGTTCGAGCAGTTTCAGGGTAGTCAGCGTATTGTTTTCATGATCAATCAGTGGGTTGGCAATAGAACTCTGGTTGCCGTGATACGTGCTTAGATGAAAGATGTAATCATATTCGTCTGTAACTTCAGCCAAGACCAGGTCGTCGGCTATCGAGCCCTCGGTAAAACGGGCGCGCGCATCGGTGGGGATGTTTGCGCGGTCTGCCGAAAGCAAATTATCAATAATATGCACCGTTGCAACATCAATAGTCAGCAGGCGGCGCACTAGATTGCTGCCGACAAAGCCGGCCCCGCCTGTCACCAATACACTCGTCTTCTGGAATTCCTTCATGGGATGTTATTTCGCCATCTTGAGGTGCGTATACGTCTCGCTGATGCCGAACTTCTTGTAATACTCGATGGCAAGCGTTACGCCATCCATCAACGGCGTGGATGTTTTCCACGAGAAATCCTGATTGGTCTTGGATGGATCAAGCAGGATGGAAAAAACATCATCTGGATTACGTTCTCGCACTTCAACATCTTCTTCCAGCACAATCCTCAATGCTTCCACGGTCGCGTCGAAGAGATCCTTTATCGCGTAATCGGTGTCAGAAGAGATATGATAATAGCCCTTGCTGCCCTTACCGTCCAGCGCCCTGACGATCACCTCGATCATATCAGCAATGTAGATGAAGTCGCGTCGGGTATTCATCACAAAGCATTTTTTCCCGCTAGTCAGGCGCTGGTAGAACATGGGCAGAGGACCGCTGAGGTTGCGCGGGCCGTAGGCATTTGCCAGGCGGAAAGAGAGGAACTCGATCCCGCTCATGGCGAAGAATTGCTCGCCGGCAGTCTTGCTGATGGCATAACTGCTGCCTTCTGGGCGGATCGGGTGATCGAGCGTGATCGGCTGTTCGAGCGGATGCAGGCCGTAGCACAGCGCGGTCTGGAAATAGATCAACCGTTTTACGCCCAGGCGCTGCGCGGCCTGCACAACATTTGCCGACCCCAGCACGTTGGTGCGGACATCTTCCACCCAGTTTTTCGGATCTTTGTAGGCTGCAGCGGCGTGCACCACCTGCTCCGGTTGAAACTGGTCAAAAGTCCGGTTCACCAGATCGGTGTCCGCGATCGTGCCTTCGACAATGGTCAGGTTGGGATGCGGTGTCAGATTGTCACGCCGGGCAGTGGCGTAGTTATCAACCACCAGCACCTGATCGCCGCGCTCCAGAAGGCGATCGGTGAGATGGGAGCCAATAAAACCGGCGCCGCCAGTAATCAGGATTTTCATTTTACGTACCTCCTTGCAAATTGAATTAGAAAATGTCTGAAAACTATCAATCTGTCATTCTGAGCCCCCGCAGGGGGCGAAGAATCTCCCGCAAAGTAGGGGATTCTTCGCCGCTTCGCGGCTCAGAATAACACTTTGAGGGCGTTTTCAGACACATTCTTAGGGATTTCCGAACGAATCGGTGGTTTCTCCAAGCCATTGGGCTTCGACTGCATCAATCCAATACATGCCGTCATTGGACATGAATTGTATTGATGCTTCTGGGTCGCTGATACGGAGTATAAACTCGGCTTTGTTGCCTTCTTGCTTTGAGTCAACAACATAAACTGCCTTGAGGGGGAACAATATAAGGAGGGGTGGAGCATCCTCCGTGCTATAGTAGGTAATCCGTACAAAACCAGGTGAGGGGGCCGTGATGAACCAAGTATTCATTAATTGATAGGCAGAGTTTTTTAAGAAAGAATAGTGGCCGACTTTACCGGCTGTCTCCTCACCCGCCGTAACTATTGCTACGTCCATATAGTCATCATCCACCTCGCCAACAGAAAAACTACTATCAACGGAGAAATCGGCAACCACCGGAAAAGACAAGACGTGCTCCTCATAACCATAAGAAATCGGGAAAGTTGTTTCAAACATCTGCCGGTAAGAGGCCACAAAGGGATAGCCATAATAGGCAGCCAGATAGTCCTCCGGCGCTCTGACAACGCCAAAGGAACGGATCTGCTCATCATAACGTCCAGTCCAGGGTTGGTCTACGACTTTATAAAGGTACCAGTTACTCGTGTTGCCTAAAAGTTCTTTGAGCGCTGGAACTTTGCCATTTTGGTTATATTCCGGTTCTGAGTAAAAGAACAAGCCGAAGGTCGGGTCGAACAAATGCCATTGGCCGTCATAGTATACCTCAACCAGGGTATGGTTGCCTTGATCAACTACGCCAAACAAGTAAATGAAACGTGTTGGCAGATCAACTTTGCGCGCCAATGTTCGAAAAACTATCGACATCCCCCCGCAATCCCCATAACCATCTTTCAAAAACTCGGTCGCCAGACTGCCCGATTTCGATTTGAGTTCTAGTTTGCTGGGGGTATATCTAAGGATTTCGATAGCCTTTTCCTCTTCAGAAAACCCTTCAACCCCCGCCGGGAAAATTGTATCCAACACAGTTTGGAGGAACTCATTGTCTTCGCGTGGATCAATCCATAGGTCATTTACTGACGGGAGGCGCGATTGAATCGCTAAGATATCAGCGGCATACATCCCATCCCATGCTATAACTGAACTTGATTGGAAAACCGACGGGACATCCGTGACAATTACATTCGGTTCCCCTAATGCAATGGGACTTGGACTTGATTGGGTAGAAATTAAATCATATCGCCACTGCGCGCCGATGCCTAACCCCGCTGAAATAACAACCAACAGGCAAAGAGAGAGTACGACCTGCTTAACTGTCAGGGTAATATGTTTTTTCATTTTTCTCGATAAATACTAGTTTTCAAAGTAATGTTGGTACCAGGTTTCAACGGTGAACAACGCCCAAGTGTCTCGGGTCATTGTCATATGCTGGGCTACGTCAACGTCAAGGACATTTCTCTTCGCCAAAGAGGTGAGAACGGGTTTAAGAATGGTCCAATCCCATTTCTGGAACGGGACCGGAAAGCCCATTTTATCATATCTTGTTCGTATTTTCTCGGGCAGCATGCCCTTCAGCGCCTCTCTTAGCATAAACTTGGGTATCGGCGCCCTGTCTTGTGGCCTGACGGAGCAGACATATTCCACAATATGGTGATCCATCAAGGGGCTGATAGGCTCAATTTCTGCATACCTGCCGACCTGCTCATCAACCGTCAGTATCCCCGGCAGACCAATCGTGAGATTGATCTTCAAGATGTTGTTTTCAACCGGCTCATTGTGGTCCCAAATGTCCAATATCCTTTGGGTTGCGTATAAAACATTATCTCCCCTGGCCAATAGGCCGCCCGTAAAGGTCGGGAAGGCATCCCGCAGCACCTTTTCTACCATAGGCTCATACCTGACCATAAACCTGTCTCGCAAGAGACCCCTGGTGGCATCGGCCAATGAGAACACCACGGTATTCCAGTTATATCCCAGGAATATCTCATCTCCTCCTTCCCCGGTAAAAGCGTACCTGTAACCCTGCCTGGCTGCTTCTTGTGCCACCAGGACTTGCGCGATGGCCCCCAACCCTGCGCAGGGATCTGGTAAGATTTCAGGGAGTTTAGCCAGTTGCTGCTGAAACTTGCTTTGGGTGACCTGGACTGGAACATATCTTTCAGGAGGCCCCTCCTTGGATATTAGGGCTTCGATATAATCCATCTCCGAATAGCCTTCTTCTTCATAGAACCCAGAGAAGCACACCTTTGGTTTCGAGAGAAGGGTGACAGTGCTGGAATCCATTCCACCGCTGAGATAACTGGTAAAGTTGTTGCCTCCTGATAATCTCAGTCTGTATTCTACGGCGTCTTTGATCAGATCTAGGAGATGTTTAGGGTCAAAACCGGCATTCCCAAATTTCAGATCCCAATATTTCTCCCTCTTTATTTCCCCTTTGCTGTTTATGGACACCATCTCGCCTGGCATAACCTTCCTGATGCCAGCGAAGAAAGTCTCGTCGGAGAAGGGAAGTTGAAATTGCATATAGTCGGAAAGAATGTATTGCCAATTAGGTTCAGTCTTTGCGTTCTTGGCCAGCCAAGCCAGATCGGTTGAAATAGAAACCGAATCGTTGTTAACAGCATAGTAGATGTTCCGACCGCCAAGCCTATCGCGGAACAATACAACCGCGCCCTGCTCAGACAAATATCCAGCAAACTCACCCCTGGAGTTGCGGACATCCCTCGTACCGGTGCTCTCGAGTGAGTTGAGATTGGAAATGCCGACGACCTGACTGCCACTCTCTGGTATCTCGCCAAGAGGCACAATTTTCTTGATGTTTTTGCCTTTGATGACCATTGTATCAATCTCCTTGTTTTAAATATTGAGCGCAATCCATCATTGCTCACCTAACGGGGGAATATTATACATTATTTGTGGGGCATAATTGTCCATTTCATACGGGCGTTCTTGAAAAAGCCGGCATCAATGTTTTGATGTCCCCGGCTCTGGTTCTTTGGTAATAGGATGCTGCATGATTGTAAGAAAACCAATGTGATCGGGGAGTATCCCTCCCGCATTCCCTCTATACCAAACTTTATAGGTTCCCCCCTCAATTAACACGGAGGGCTCATTTGGTCCGTATGTGGCATCTTGCTCCCAAGCCTGAGATATCCAATAGAGTTCAACGCCTGATATGGTCCAGTGTAATAAGTCCGTTGATGTTGCATATGTCGCTCTTTGCGAAGCCCTATCAAATCCTGTGTAAAACATCATGTATTTGCCAATATCATATTCAAACACGTCAGCATCAAAAACGCCTACCGATTGAAAGCCAGATACTGACTTGGTTATGACAGTCCCATGTTTTTGGTAAGAACCAGACCGGCCTGTGACCGAAGTCGCCAATCCAATGGCAAATTCCCCCGTAGCTGTATTTTCCCCCCCATAAAAAAGGTAGTAGGTAGATCCTACCTTGATTTCGCTTGGATCAGCCAATAGATTGTCATCCCATTCGCCACTGCTTCCTACAGAAACCAGCTCCCCGCTGTCTATGAAATTGACCCCATCAATAGAAATGGCCAACCTGATTTGTTGCTGATCAATGCTGTTATAGACCATCCGAAATGTTGAACCAACCTTCACGACATCATTATAAATCCCATTTGCCAATATCAGGATTGGTGGCCCAAAGGTTATCCCATCCATGGATGCCCTTCGGTAAATGCTTTTGCCATCATCGTAGTAGATCCAATATTCAGTCCCTTCTTTGATTGCAGAAGGTCCTATTCCAACAAAAAGTGGATTGCCCAAAAACTTTATGACTTTGGATGGGTCTTGCAAGATCGAAGGAGACCATCTAGGGTTGGGGACCAATGGCGTGGATATCGATGATGCTGGCATCTCGTAAAGTGACGTTCTAGTAACTGCTTGTGACAAACTTATGTATTGGCATTCGGCATAAAACGAGCAACTATGTTGGTTGCCGAGTCATGATGCCCAACCGACGATGTGCAAGGCCGACATGGGCGCGCGTATGCAGCCAAGTCCCCTCGCCGTCTGGGCCGCGGTGCTTGATCATTTCATTCATCACCGCCAGGCGTCGTTGAACATCAGGAATGGATTCTGATGATAAATTTAGAATGCCTGCAATGCCACACATAGTTTCCTAAATATTCTTACCAGTAAGACAAGCCATGATCGGCCTGGAAAGGGGCGGTAACGTAAACTTCGGATGCTCGCATACCATCGCCGAGGTATCATATCCTTCCTCAATCGCGCGGTTACCTTATCGGCCTCCTCGGAAGAAACCTCCGCCTGCATCCCAGCCTCGCTCAGTAGCTTATCGAAACTATCCTCGATGAATCTGCGGTAACTATATTTCTCGGAATCAATGAGATCGCGATAAGCGTTCTCGGTCAGATCACGCCGCACTAGCGGGTCTTTATAGAGCCGCATCACTTCGTCAAAGTTCGAGAAGTCCTTCTTCAACGATATGTAATGCACCATCGGCTCCAGTATCCCGGAGTACCGCCCTTCAAAAAGAATCTGGCAGGCACGCACCGCCGCAGCCTCAAACACCCGCGGACTCAGCGTGCGATAGTATATCCCTTTACCGTCATACTGCGCCAGCAACTGCTCATAGGCTTGCTCAAGACTAGCCTTCGGATACTCTGCCTGAAGGCGCTCGTAATGGGGGAAGACCTCGTTGTCAATATCAAAGATCGAGACACCCGCCTCGACCCCCAGCACCGCCCGGCAATTCCCCAGAAACGCCAGCCAGTGATCTCCATAAATGCGCGCGCTCTCCTCCGTCTCGATGTCCAGCGCCAACCCCTGCCCTGCCGCCTTCTCCCGAAAGCGAACCCCAATTTCGTGTTTCTCTCGAGCGCCTTTTCCCATGTAACCGAAGGACTGGCGCCCGCGATACCCTATGTCAACCGTGCGTTCCGCATCCGGCTTGCTCACCTTTTTCGCCACCCGCACCATCACCTCGCTCACATAGCCGGGCAGGTAGGTCTCCAAACGCGGCACCTGGGTGTACTTCCAATAGGTATCCTTGTAATACTCCGGCTCCACACACGTATACACACAATCCACTTTGAACTGGTTCAGCACCTTTGACCGCTCCAGCCACCAACGATATTCATCTTGAAAAAATGCCACCTTATAACTGGACCCATTCTCTGCTAAGTACGCCCGAAACTCATCGCCTAGCGAGAATGGTAACCAACCAAATAGTGAGTAGTGCAGGACGATCACCCGAAATTGCAAACCATGCAGTCCGGATGGGAAGCCGAATTCAGTATTGACAGCCCACACCTGAAAATGGGAATACCGCTCGAATGCACTGATATGCTCCATGATCATACTGGCAGCTGGCGTGAGGAGGTGATGGTAGATCAATAGTACCCCATTGATACGGTTGTCCATCGAATTTATACCATTTGTCAAGACTACTAGTATTACAGCGCAAGGTTAGGGGCGAGAGTAGCAAGTTGAGCCAATTTTGACTTGCGGTGAGAGCGATAAGCGACAAGATTTCGCTTCTGGTAGTACAGCACTCGATCTAAAGCGGCCT
>Ga0180009_10007912_pt1 | contig 10713 bp, 13 predicted proteins | sample OS_PC_MetaG_FD_123537 | JGI IMG/M metagenome (GOLD analysis project Ga0180009, IMG submission 123537) | Groundwater microbial communities from the Aspo Hard Rock Laboratory (HRL) deep subsurface site, Sweden - OS_PC_MetaG | ecosystem: Environmental > Aquatic > Deep subsurface > Groundwater... | reverse complement strand
TGTTTGTCATATTCCTAGTGGGAGGCGTGGCCCTTTACCGGGCTAGGCTTCATCGCTTGGAAAAACCCCCTACTGTAACTAGGACAGGTTTGGAGTCTACTGGTTTACCCGAAACTTCTTCCACTGGCTCCAAACCTGCTCCTGAATTTAAGCAGGCAGCAGTAGAGGAAAGACCCAAGCCCATCAAGCCAGTAGTCATATCGCAGGCCAAGAGGCTTGAGCTGGAGAAGTACATATTCCACGCGTTCAGCCTCGGCTTCAAGGAAGTCCAGGTACGCTCGGCCCTTGTGGAGAAGGGATGGCCTGAGCAGGTCGTCGGCCAGGTGCTTGCTGAGATAAAGGCGAAGAAATAGTGATTTCTGGTCTGAAATGGTTCTTAAAATGGCCCTGAAAAAAGCAAAGATCCTCATAAGGAAAGGGAAGAAGCAGTATTTCGAGGACCTTGACAGGGACGTGACAATAGTGAAGGAGAAGCAGTTCTACATCGAGGACCTTTCAAAGGACTTCTCGACACCTTACGGCTCAATGTCAAAGGCGAACCTGAAGAAGACAGGCACAGTGAAATCGTCGCAGGACAAGGAGTTCCGCATATTCGACGCATCTTTCATCGACAATTACAAGAGGATCAGGCGCCTGCCCCAGATAATACCTCTGAAGGACATAGGCTACATAATAGCAAAGACTGGTGTCGGGCCTGATTCTGTCGTCGTGGAGGGGGGCACCGGCTCTGGCGCGCTGGTGATATTCCTTGCGAGGTATTGTAAGAAGGTGTATTCTTATGAGATAGAGAATGAGCATCAGGCCATTGCAAAAGAGAATGTCGATGCATTAGGGCTGAAGAACATAGTGCTGAAGAACAAGGACCTGTGCAAGAGCATCGACGAGAAGGATGTTGACCTCGTCTGTCTCGACCTCCCTTCTCCATGGGATGCTATAGGACCTGCTTCCGGCGCCTTGAAGCCAGGAGGTTTTATCATTTCTTACTCCCCTACTATAATCCAGACAGCGGACTTCGTGAACGCTTTGCTCGCCAGGGATGACTTCGTCCATCTGAAGACCGTCGAGGTCATAGAGCGTGAGTGGGAAGTCGATAAGCGCAAGGTCAGGCCCAAATCAAAGACGACGATGCATTCAGGTTTCATCACTTTGGGAAGGAAGATCTGAATATGAAGAAGGAAATCCGTGTCTTGGGGATTGATGACTCTCCTTTTGACAAGTTCAAGGACCGCTACACCACTGTTGTCGGCGTCTTCTTCAGGGGCGGGAGCTATGCCGATGGAGTTGTATCGACAAAGATCCGTGTGGATGGGGTTAATTCGACTAAAAAGCTGGCTGAGATGGTCAACAGGAGCAGGTTCAAGTCACAGCTGAAGTGCGTTTTCATCGACGGCATAAACATGGCAGGGTTCAATGTCATCGACATACACAGGCTGCACGCATTGATTAGTATACCTGTCATCGTGGTAGTGCGTAGGAAGCCTGACCTCGACAACATCAAGCGTGTGCTCAGGCGGCTTGGCATGGAGAGTAAGATACGCCTGCTGGACAAGGCAGGCCCTCCAAGGAAGGCTGGAAAGATATACATCCAGGTCGCAGGCATCTCATTCGAGGAGGCAGAGGAGATTGTGAAGATCACTGCGACGCATTCGTTCATACCTGAGCCGGTCCGTGTGGCTCACCTGATAGGAGCAGGTCTTGTCAAGGGCGAGAGCAAGGGCAATGCTTAAATAAAAAGAGCATATTTGTTTAGCTATTGTTGGCAGCACTGCCGCCGCTTGAGCGTCGGTTGACAATATGAGCGGAAGGGGCTGCACTTCGGCAACAAACAGCGGTTATTGCGCAAGCACAGTCATGACAATATGCGATTAGCAGCCGACATCACCAGTAGCAGCGTGGCAGTGGTTCGGGCTCGGCTCGAACCTCACAACCGAAGGTTGTTGTGCTGCCATGATTGAGCTGAACAAATACAAAAGGGCAAATGTTAATGGCAGGTGATTTTTTTGGCAGGGTTTTTGGAGAAGTACAAGAAGGATTTGCTTGAGTCTTTGAGTGCTGGTGAGAAAAAGAGGTTCACCTATGTCAAGCACAGGCGCCAGCACCCCCATTTGCACCCTGAGTGCAAGTTCTGCAGGAAGATCAAGGCAAATAAGGATATTCTCCTCGAGAACAGGCATATTGTTGTTATGTTTGGCAGGCAGCACCACAAGGGGCATATTCTGGTCATGCCCAAGGCGCATGAGGAGGACTTGCTCAAGCTCCACCAAGAGACTGTTGATTCTTTCATGAACGACACCATGCATGTGATGAAGGCTCTTGGAAAGGCGATCAAGCCGGACCTTTTCAACCTGGAGTATCTGGACAATTGGGATCATCATATACATTGGAACATCTATCCGAGGTTCAGGAAGGATAAGGACTGGGGCAACCCTCCAGTCATCCCTCTCAAGGGCCAGAAGTTCAAGGAGAATCCGCTGACAAAGAAGGAGCTTGCAGTGTTCAAGAAGGAGCTCAGCAGGCTCAAGAAGGAGCTCTGGTGATTTGGTGGTGGTTGTATAATGAAATGCAAGTTCTGTGAGTGGCAGAAGCATTACAAGAAGATATATGAGAATGCGCATGCAGTAGCTGTCTGGGGCTCTCCGTATGTCCGGGGACACGTGAAAGTTATACTTAAGCGTCACGCAGACAATCTTACAGAGCTCTCCCACGAAGAGGCCAACTCAATCATGGACGCCTGGCTGAAGGTCGGCAAGGCGATTGAGAAGGTAATCCACCCGTCAATCATCAACTGGCAGATAAACTGCAACTGGACGCGTCATGTTCACGGCCACATCTATCCGCGTTGGCAGGCAGACCCTGACTGGGGCGAGCCTATCAGGCTCCCGACGCATGAGCAGGAGAGGAACAAGGATTATTTTGTGAAGGAGCTGTCGCCGGATGATAAGAGAAGGATAGAAGACCTGCTTTTTCATCACGCATAATACAGCTTATTTGCGCTTCTCTGCTCCCTGTCTTTCTGGCTTCCTGGCTTGTTTATCCTGGGCCTGAGGATCTCCTCTTCCCGTCTCATGGTTATTTCAAGCCCTGTCAGGAACTTGTTCATGCCTTCCTGCATGTCGAACGGCCCTGCTACGCTGCCATGCACTGCAGGCTCTCCCTCGAAGACAAGGAGCTTCTTGGACAGGTAGTCTATGAATATGAGGTCGTGGTCCACCACCAGTGCTGATGTGCCTTTGTGTTCCATGACATCTGCGATTATCTTTGATACCCTTATCCTCTGTTCTACATCCAGGTAGGCGGACGGCTCGTCCAGCAGGTACAGGTCTGCTTTCCTGGAGAGGCAGAGCGCTATCGCGACCCGTTGGAGCTCTCCTCCGCTGAGCTCGTTGAGCTTCTTCATCAGCAATGGCTTGATGTTGAGTGGTCTTATTATCTGCGCGTCATACTTGTCGAGCGCGTCTCCCAGCGCGGTCATGACGAGATCGTCGCCGCCCTCAAGGTATTGCGGCTTGTATGAGACAGTGACTTTTCCGTCTATCTTGCCTGCATCAGGCTTTGTGACGTCTGCAAGTATCTTCACGAAGCTGGTCTTTCCTATTCCGTTCTCTCCCACTAGCCCTATGACGTCGTTCTTGTAGACCTCTCCTTTGTCTGCAGAGAGCGAGAAGTTGCCTAGCTTCTTCTGCACTCCAGACCACCCGCACTGCACGTCCTTGCCTGCTTTCTGGACAGGCGGCTTTGCAGCGAACTTGATCGGGTAGTCCCTGAACCTCATGTTCTCTTCTTTCAGGTAGCCGTCCAGGAATATGTTTATGCCCATCCTTGTGGTCTTGGGCATGCTGACAACGCCGAACCCTCCTTCCTTGCCGTACATTATATGGACGAGGTCTGTGATGTAGTCCAGTATTATCATGTCGTGCTCTATGACCAGGACAGCGGTCTCTGCGTCAGCGAGCCCCCTTATGAACTTGCTGACCTTTATCCTCTGCTTTATGTCCAGGTATGATGTTGGTTCGTCGAATATGTAGAGGTTGGCTTTCTTCAGCACTGTCGCGGCTATGGCTACCCTCTGCAGCTCCCCGCCTGATATGCTTTTTATGTCGCTATTGACTATCTTTTCCAGCTCAAGGAGCTCGACTACCTTGTCCAGCATGCCTTTCTGGTCTGCCTTGCTCAGGAGCTCTTTGACTGTTCCGCTGAACTGCTTGGGTATTGAATCGACTGTCTGAGGCTTGTATGATGTTGTTATCTTGCCGTCCCTTACCTTCTCGAAGAAGTTCTGTGCCTCTGTGCCTTTGAAGAATGATATCAGCTCGTCATATCCTGCTTCTGAGCCGTCTGTCCTGCCCAGGTTGGGCTTCAGGACACCAGCGACTATCTTTATCGCTGTTGATTTTCCTATTCCATTGACTCCGAGCACCCCCACCACCTTGCCGAACATGGGTGTCGGCAGGGAGTAGAGCGCGAATCCGTTCTGGCCATACCTGTGTATCGGTTCCTTCTGGAGCTCTTCTGGCAGGTTTATTATGTCTATTGCCTGGAATGGGCACCTGTTAGGGCATATCCCGCACCCTATGCATAGCGCTTCGTCTATCTGCGCCTTCTGGTTTATTGGTGAGGGCTTTATGCAGTCTTCACCTTTCCTGTTTACAGGGCAGACCTTTGCGCATAAGTACCCGCCGCACCCCGCTGGATTGCATTCCCTCTTCTTGACTATGGCTATACGTGTCATAATGCCTTAGAATGAGCGTTTTCTTAATAATTTTACTGTTTGGGCTCAATAAGTTCTGTCTGTTCCTGTATCTCCTCTGCCTCTCTGATGTGCTTGAGCCTGAAGTCATTCGGGGTGAACCTTCCTTCGAATGTCTCATCGAACATGTCTGTGACCCTTTCCCTGAGCTCGTAGGGTATGGCTATGCTCTCGTACTGTGAGAAGTATTTCTTGTATACCTTCTTGAAGTTTGACTTGAGCTCGTTGAAAATAGGGAGTTTCCTGAACTCTTCGATTATGTATCCTGTCTCTCCTCTTCCTGCTGCCATGAACAGCGCAAGCGCCTGCTCTTCTATGCCAAGGCCTGAGATGTCATAGCTGTATGCGCAGTCTGACCCGAATAATGAGAAGTGCTTCTTGCTCTCTTTGTTGAACATGTTGTTCTCAAAGCCCATCTTTTTGACATCAACCCCTGTCGCCTTGAAGAATGTGAACATCCTGGCGCATTTTGAGCAGTTTCCGCACCAGACCCTTTCTTTTCCTTCATCCGTGTCTGAGAAGCAGGACATCTGCATCTTTGCCAGGTGGGGGTATCTTTCGTGCAGTATCTTGACCAGCCCAAGCTCATAGATCGGGCCCACTATGCTACCTACCTCCACCTCTTTGTTGGTCATGACTTTTGCGACCGAATTCAGCTGTTTTGTCCATTCTGCGCACTGGTCGAAGCAGAAGTTGCTCTTGAACCCTTCTTCGCAGTGTGTGAAGTCGTCGCAGCTGTACTCGTTTCCGAAGAATATGTAGTCCGCATCGAAGTATTGTGCGAATGGGAGCACCTCAAGGACGTATGTCAGGAACTGCGTCCCTGCGCCCCAATTGTTCTCCTCCTCACCCAGGTCGCAGTATCTGAGCTTTCCAGGCTCATTTATTATTGTATGTACGTCCAGGCCGTATTCCTCCTTGAGCCTCTTTATTATGTTCTCCTTGTGCTTTGACTCAGGATGGCTTGGGTTCTCGTTCATGTAGATGGGGATTGGCTTTATGCCCAGCTCAAGGCACATCGCAAGGGTCAGGAGGCTCTCTTTGCCTGCTGTGAATAGTATTATTGCGCTTGGCTTCTTTTTCGAGCTGGCCTTCCTTCGCTTCGCAGGGTCAGGGAATACTGTGTCGTAGCTTGCGAACAGGAGTTCTGTGTTGAAGAAGCTCTTTATGTAGTCTGTGGTCTTCTCGTTGTCTATCACCGCTGTCGATGGGATGTCATAGAGCGTGCTTTCGAAAGCGAATGTCTTGAACAGTGGCATCGCTGTGCTGTACACTATCCCTTTTTTCTTGTGTGATGAGGGCAGGTGGCAGGTCTGCATGAACGTGAGGTTGTCCAGAAGAAGCTCCTTGTTAGTATCTGAATATGTCTGCCAGATCTCTTTGGGATAGGCTATCCTATACTTCTTCCCTTTGATGGAAAGTGTTATTCCCTCGTCGGTAATCTCTGATTTTATTACCAAAAATTCTTCTTTGTTTATCTTCTGGCCGTTTATTAGCATTGACAGTAGACTTTTAGCTTCTCATAATATTTAAATGTTTTTATTTTGTTTTTTTTTCTCGTCGGAAAACGCATTTTTATTTTTTTTGGAAAACTGGGGCGGACAGATGTTTTTTGTTTTCCATAACATTTTTGTTCGATCAGGATGTTTTTTTTCTTTCGGGTCGGTTTCACTACCAAATAACACTAAATTTAAATAGTAATTGCCCATCTTTTGCGCTCATGAAGTGCGAGATCTGCAAGAAGAAGATTGGCGAGACTTTCCTCAGCAAGCCCATCGGGACCTGCGTGAAAGACAAGAAGGGCAAGAAGCACACAGTCTGCTCAGAATGCCAGAAGAGGTTCAGGTCTAAAGAGGAAGTGCTCAAGAACATTTAACGCTTATGCCTCCGTGGCTTAGTAGCTATAGCGGCTGCCTCGTATGCCTTTATGGCTGAGGGTAAGCAGCAGGTCGTGGGTGCAACTCCCATCGGAGGCTTTTCTTTTCATACTTTCATACGCATTTCTCTTGAGTGGAAGTAGAAACCTTTGCGCGAGTATAATTTCTGTGCCCTGGGGTTCTTTTCATATACTATTAGGCTCAGATATTTGAGTCCTTTGTTCTTGCACCATTCCCTCAGTTCATCGATCATCTTTGACCCCAAACCCTTGCTTCTGTAGCCTCTTTTGATGTATATGTCGCTTAAGTAGCCGATTTCTTTCATTTTGAACACTGGAGGGGTTTTCTTTTTGAATCCGATTGCATATCCGATCAATGTTCCTGAGCAGTCTAAAACAAAGACCGTTGCATCTTTGGACCTTATGTTCTTGGCCAGGAATTTTGAGAATGTATTATGAGCTGTTTGAGGCCTCTTAAGTTGGGGTTTCATTCTTGGGTCTTTGGGTATTACTGTATCATCATGATCCTTCATAAACTGTTTCCACATCTTTGTTATTTCAGGGATATCCTTGATTTTTGCCTTTCTAACGACAAATTTCATTTTTTCTTCCTCCCCTGCTTCGGCATGAACTCATGAGTATGGTGCTCTCCGCTTGGTCTTTCATAGAATTGTGAGATCTTTGGTATTGCCTTGAAGAATCTTGGTAGTCTCAGTATGGGCCTGAGGAACCTCATGAACCTCGTGGACCTGCCGAGCTTTGAGACCTTTTCAGCCTCTCTTGCGACTCTGCTGCCTTCTTTTGCGAACTTCTCTGCCTCTCGAAGCAGCTTGGCGCCCTCTTTCTCGACTTCAAGGCCTTCATGGACTACTGCCTGGACTGTCTGCGCTCCTTCGCTTACTGCTGCGGAGAAAGCTCCTGCAGCGAGTTCAAAGACCCTGAAAAAGAGGAAGAAAGGGAACACTGCCAGTATGTCGAGCCAGTATTTCCTCATGAAGAGGGGGACGTACCTGGTCCTCAGGTACTTGAATATCAGGTCAGCCACGAATATCGCTATTATCAGATAGTCTGCAGCAAGTATATAGTAATGCAGGTGGTAGGATTCCACCAGGTCCGGGAATCCCAGGTCCAGGACTATTATTATAAGGAGAAGTATCAGGCAGGGTGGTATGGCTTTGTCCACTATCACCTCTATTTTGTGCATCCACCTCTTCATGCGTAAAACCTTGTTTCAGAGGCTTTATTAATTTTTCTTTTAAAAAGCTTTAAATACGAATAGGTTCTTGGTTTTTGCATGCCGAAGCAAAGAAAAGAGGTGAAGCATAGGCCCAGGCCTAAACCGAGTCTGCTTGCGAAGGTTCCTTATCTGGGTGATCTGGATAAAGGTAAGCAGGACATATCTTTGCTCAAGCTCGTCAACTATAATCTGTTGTTCTTCATCCCTTTGATGGTGTTCCTTCTTTTTGCGCTCAAGATCGGATCGGTCTACTCTGAGTATTTTGAGGCGTCGCCAGGAATCATCGCGAAGGTATTCATGGTGCCTTTCATGGCTCTCCTGTTCTTCTTCGTCGTCCCTTTCATCAGGGACAGGGAGAATATAGTGGGAATTCGTTATTCGATAATAGCTTTTTTCATAATAGGTGTTGGCCTGACTTTGCCCTCCGCACTCAAGGGTGATTATAGCCTGCTTTACGCCATGCCTAATTATTTTGCCAGCTATATCCTTATTAGTTTCATCTTCTGCCCTGAGGTGCTTGGCATTGAGCGAACGCTTAGGGACTGGTTCAAGCACAGGAAGCAGCTCTCCATAGTGACGATATACCTTTCGATCGTTCTTCTTTATGTGATAGGATTCGGCACGCTCTACTATGACATCTACAATGATCCTGCGAACCCCGATGCGTTCAGAATTTCTGTTGACAAGGAGCCGAGTGTGGCCTCTTTCATCTATTACAGCATGGTGTCTTTCACGACGACAGGATATGGTGAGATAGTGCCGGTCTCTACTGCTGCGAGGCTTGTGTTTTTCATGGAGGCCTTGCTCGGCCTTGTTGTGAACGTGCTCTTCATAGCTATACTGCTGGTCTTCATCTCCAACGCAGAGTTCCTGTCCCAGAAGAGGGAGGAAGAGGAGCTCGTCAGGGAGGTCAAGAAGGAGGAGAAGGAGCTGAAGAAGGAAGAGGCTGTGATAAAGAGGGTTGAGCGCGAGGTGAAGACGGTCGAGCGTGAGGAGAACATAGTCCAGAGGATATTGAATGTCTTTGTGCCGAAGAAATAGTCCTGTGTACTGTCGCCTGCTACTTCTTCACAAGTTCATCGAACAGGAATCCCTTTGTCTTCGCGTTCGCAAGTGACGTCGAGTATCCTTCCCCTTTGTTGTCGAGGTCTTCCAGCGTCAGGAAGTACCAGTCCACGTTGTTGAACTTGACGCCGACCCACGGCTCTGCGCCGAACATCTGCGCGAAGAGCCTGAGCTCTTCTATCTCTTTCTTTGTGAAGTACTGCCTTATGTCCTTCGTGACCTTGCACTCTATCGCGAGCTTCCTTACATTGTTTCCTGCTATGACGTCCGGGCTGGGGTATTTTGTGGAGCCGCTGCCCGCCACCCTGCAGGCTGTCCAGCCGTTGTTCCAGAAGAGGTGTATTAGTTCCCTTTCCGCATTGATGCCTTTTGATTTCAGCGACATGTGCAGGAATAAGCTTTGCAGCATTATATAGCTTGTGCTGTTCTGCTAATAACTTGTAGTCTTCCAATGCGCTATATCAGAATTCCCAGATGGACTTCTGGCCATTCTTCACGATCTCTGCGGCTTCCTGGTATGTGATCCTGCGCAGGTACATGAGCTGCCGCACCTTGTCTTCGAAAAGTTCATCTTGTGTAGGCCTCTTTCTTTCCCAGCTTAGCTTGTCCATGTATGTTTGCATCCTTGTGTTTTATTTAAATCTTTATTATCATTAATCAAGAATGAAAATGTGTCGTAGGTCCAGTCAACATCTCTATCGTCGAGAAAAGAGTTCAGAGCTTGAGCTTCATGAAGTCGTAGGCGCAGACAGTGTTCGGGAAGTGCACCTTCGCCTCTTCTTCCAGCTCTTCAACTGTCTTGTACCTCTGCGAGAAGTGGGTCAATACGAGCTTTTCGGCTTCCGCCTGGCTTGCCATAAGCGCGGCATCCTTCGCGCTCATGTGCTTCCTCATTTCCGCCTTTTCCTGGAGGCTTGAGGCGAAAGCGCTCTCGCTTATCATCACATCAGCTCCTTTTGCCAGCAGCACAGCCTCTTCGCATGCTTCTGTGTCTGCGATGTATGTTATTTTCCTCTGCTGTACCTTGTATGTCATCTGTTCTGGCTTTATTGTATTGCCTTTGTATTGTACTTCTTTGCCTTCCTTGATCTTCCTGAGCCATGGGCCGTCCCTGACTCCGAGCTTCTTCTGTTTTGATAAGTCTATGTTCAGCCTTTCCTTTTCTATGAAGCTGTAGCCGATGCAGGGTATTCCATGATTGAGCATTGCGCACTCGAGTGCGTATTCCTCTGTCTCGAAGAACCTCAGCACCTCGCCTTTCTTCGGGTTCAGTTCATGCACTTCAAGGTCTACTTTGTTGTCGAATATGCAGGTCTGGAGCATGTGCTCCACCCTCTTTTTCGTCTCTTTTGGGCCGAACAGCTTGATGTGCGGCGGCTCTGCCTCGTTTCCGACTGTCTGAAGCAGGCCGATGATTCCCGAGACATGGTCTCCATGCCAGTGGCTCACGAGTATCTTTGTGACTGCTGTCCTCTTTATGCCTGCGATGTTCATCTGTCTCTGCGTTCCTTCTCCGCAGTCCAGCAGTATGCCTTCTGCATTGTACTTGATGAACATGCCTGTTACGTTCCTTTCCTTTGTCGGCACCATGCACGATGTGCCTAAAAATGTCAGCTCTATCATGAAATGCTAAGCATCTGGCTTGGTTTATAAATATTACCCACCCTCCGGCTATGTCCCGAATCCCTTTTTGATGGTTAAAATTATAACCCGGAACAGCTGTTAGGCTGTTCTGGGGGTGGGGAGTGTTCCCCCACCATGGAGAAAGAGGTTAAGCTGGTTAAAAAG
>Ga0180009_10007911_pt1 | contig 10714 bp, 8 predicted proteins | sample OS_PC_MetaG_FD_123537 | JGI IMG/M metagenome (GOLD analysis project Ga0180009, IMG submission 123537) | Groundwater microbial communities from the Aspo Hard Rock Laboratory (HRL) deep subsurface site, Sweden - OS_PC_MetaG | ecosystem: Environmental > Aquatic > Deep subsurface > Groundwater... | reverse complement strand
GGTATTGTTTAAACTCTACGACACTTTCGGATTTCCGGTTGACATTGTCCGGGACGTGGTTCGGGATAAAGATTGGTCCATGGATATGGAGGGATTTAACAGCGCCATGCAGAAGCAGCGGGACCAATCCCGATCAATAGCCACCTTTGCCAAAGTCATTGACGCCTATAAAAACCTCTCCGCCGGCGGGTTTAAACCGGAATTCGTCGGATATGACGCCATATCCTGTCAGGCCAAGGTTATTCTTATCGTAAAGGACGGCAGCGATGTGTCCCAAGCCCAAACAGGCGATCCGGTAGAGATTGTAACCGACCGAACCCCTTTTTATGGGGAATCCGGCGGTCAGGTCGGCGACAGTGGGGCCCTTACCGGTCCGGCCGGCAAAATGGAAATCACCACCACTATCAAAGACCCCAACGGGTTGATCATCCACCGGGGAAAGATTGTTTCCGGCCACATTCAAAAGGGCGACAGCGTCACCCTCTGGGTTGATGAACACACCCGCAAAGCCACCGCCTTGAACCATACCGCCACCCATATCCTGCACGCGGTCTTGCGGGAAGTCCTGGGGGATCATGTCAAACAGGCCGGCTCGCTGGTTGCGCCGGATCGGCTTCGTTTTGACTTTACCCATTTCACCCAGGTGGACGGAAAAGCCCTGAACAGCATCGAAACGCGGGTCAATGCACACATTCGTCGGAACGTGCCCACCCTCACTGAAGAAATGGAAGCCGAAGAAGCGTTCAAGAGCAATGCCACGGCGCTGTTTGAAGAAAAATACGGCGACCGCGTCCGGGTCATCTCCCTGGCTGATTTCAGCAAGGAGCTTTGCGGCGGCACCCACACCGGCCGCACCGGCGATATCGGCTTTTTTAAAATCATTGCGGAATCGAGCGTGGCCTCCGGCGTTCGCCGGATGGAAGCGGTTACCGGCGATGCGGCCGTGGCATTCGTCCAGCAGACCACCGGCCTGCTGCAGGATGCCGCCCGTATGGTCCGGGAAAAACCGGATGCCGTCCCCCAACGCATTGAAAAAATTCTTTCCGAACAAAAGGCCCTTGAAAAAAAGCTGGTAGATCTACAGGGGAAAATCGCTGCCGGATCGGCAGCACCGGCCAATACAATCGAAACAAAAACCGTCGGGGGGGTTTCTCTGATGGTTAAAAAGGTGGCCGTGGATTCTCCGGCGGCCCTGCGCAACCTGGCGGATCAATTGAAAGACAAACTGCCGTCCGGCATCATCGTTCTCGGCAGTGTCAGCGATTCCAAGGTAATGCTCATCGCGGTGGTGACAAAGGATTTAACGGACCGCTTCAATGCCGGCAATATCATCAAGCAGGCAGCCGCTGTCGTGGGCGGCAGCGGCGGTGGCCGGCCCGATATGGCCCAGGCCGGCGGCACCAAGCCGGAGCTGTTGGATCAGGCCCTCGACAGTGTGGTTTCCCTCATAGAAAAATCCTGAAATATTGATTTTCACCATATGTACGGACTAAACTGATGAATACCTATATTTTGAAAATCACCTGATGATTTTGTTTCAATCTTGACCTTTCCGCTTTTTTGTTTCTATACTAAATTTATACTCAGACCAACTTTTGATCATATAGCAGTTTTCATAAATATTTTCCGTTTGAAACAAAATCGTCCGGTGTTGTAACGGAACGTTAATCTGACCCCCACAATTATATCCCGCGTTTTAAGGAGGTGATGCCAGAACCAAGGTAACCTCATCTGTCGTGGTCTTTGTTTGTTGTGAGTTAAACCGATTTATTTTGAAAGAAAGGAGGACGATCATGATTAGAGCAATGGGAAGTATGTTTGATCGCTGGGCGCGCCGGTGGATGCCGGACCCCATGTTGTTCGCAATCCTGCTAACATTCCTGACTTACATCCTGGGTTTGATTCTGACTGAAAGCGGACCGTTTGACATGATTAAACACTGGTATGATGGGTTCTGGACCCTGTTGAGCTTCGGCATGCAGATGTGCCTGATCCTGGTAACCGGCCATGCCCTGGCAACTTCAAAAATCGTTAGAGGCTGGATTGAAAAAATTGCCGGAATACCGGACAAGCAAACCAGCGCCATTTTCCTGGTGACGATTGTGGCAGCCATCGCCTCCTGGATCAACTGGGGACTGGGGATCATCGTGGGGGCCCTGGTCGCCCGGGAGGTAGGGCGCAGCGCGCACTTAAGAAACATCCCGATGCATTACCCCCTGCTGGGCGCGGCCGGATATGCCGGTTTTCTGACCTGGCACGGCGGCCTCTCCGCTTCGGCGCCGCTGCTGGTGGCCACTGAAAAACATTTTCTGGCGGATCAGATCGGCATTATCCCCACCAGCCAGACCCTTTTCAGCCCCTTGAATATTTTCATCACGCTGGCCCTGATTATTTTTGTTCCGATCACCTGCATGCTGATGGCGCCCAAAAAAGAGGAAGACATTGTTGAAATAAAGCATGTCGATATCACTCTGGTGGAAAAAGAAATTACCGAAGAATTGCCAGAGCAGGATATGGTCCCCGCCGACTGGTTTGAAAACAGCAAGGTGATCTCTGCAATCATCGGCATCATGGGAATGGTTTACGTGTTCTGGTATTTCGGCACAAAGGGTTTTAAGCTGAATCTCGACATCGTCAACTTTACCTTCCTGTTTTTAGGAATCCTTTTCCAGCGAACCCCGCTGAACTACATCCGCGCCGTCAGTAAAGGCGCCAGGGCCTGCGCCGGGATTATTGTTCAATTTCCGTTCTATGCCGGCATCATGGGCATGATGAAATTCTCGGGCCTGGTAGCCATTATGGCTGGTTGGTTTGTGGCCATTTCGAATCCAACGACCTTTCCCGTATTTACCTTTATAAGCGCCGGATTTGTGAATATGTTTGTACCATCCGGCGGCGGCCAGTGGGCCGTTCAGGGCCCCATCATGGTCAAGGCCGCTCAGGCCCTTGACATCTCCATCAACAAAACCATTATGGCAGTAGCTTATGGGGACGAGTGGACCAACATGCTGCAACCTTTCTGGGCGCTGGCCCTGCTGGGCATTACCGGCTTAAAGGCCCGCGAAATCGTGGGGTACACCATGGTGGCTCTGGTGGTCAGTGCCGTGATATTTATCCTAGGGCTGCTGTTCCTGCCGGCCTGATGAATTTCAACATCCAAAAAGGTTGCCCGGACCGGCAAGCGCGGGCAACCTTTTTTAGACTGAACGCAATCTTATTTTGGCAACGCCATAATTATCTGATAGCGGACCGGCAAGTTTAAAAGCCTTGACCTGTAGTAGCTATCATGTTATTCTCATTGAGAAAAATTAAGGGTTTGGTCATGGATTTTTTAAGAAAAATCGCCGATTCTTCCCCGCTTCCCGCCGGAGGTGCGGCGGTTGCTTATACCTTGGGACTGGCCATCGGGCTGCTCAATAAAATTATCCTGCTGGAAATACACCGTCGGGCCGATCAGCCGGAACTTGAAAAAAATCTCATGACCGCTAAAAGAGAACTCGAACGGTTATTGAAGGATGTCGAACAGCTGGTGAAACAGGATGCTGAAACCTTCGAAAGATTCCGCCATTCCAAGCAAACGGGCGACCAGGTTAAAATCGAACTGGAGTTTAACGGTGTCATCGAAGTGAGCATGAAAGTCATGCAAAATTCAGACGCCGCCCTTGAATGGATCCGGCAGCTATACCCGATCGTTCCGAATTGGATGGTCCCCAATCTGCTGGTTGCATCTGAATTGATTATGGGATCCATCAGCGGCAGCGCCCATCTGGTGCGTGCCAATCTTCAAGGGCTCAAAGCATCCGAAAAGAAAAATAATTATTTGAAAAGACTGGCTAATCTGCAGGCGGACTATCAACAAAAATATTGCGATATTATCGAAAAACTGTTACCAGAACCTCGATAATTTGACTGATCCGTCTATCCATCAATAATTTCAAAAAAGAAAAGGTTGATGAAAGTGGCTAAAGAAAAAAAATCAAAAAACAATGACAATCCTACTGCTGAATCAATCAATGCCAAAGTCAAATTCGAAATATACGGCGAAGAAATGATCGAAAAGATGGTCAAACTCAGCGGCAACAGCGGCAGGGTCTACCTGCCGCCCGACTGGGTCGGTCATCAGGTAAAAATAATCCGAATTGATTAATGATTTATTAAAAAAGGAGCTCTTCCGTGCAGAATGTCCTTATCAGAAAATTAAAAAAAGAGGATGTCGAAGATATTCGTAAAATTCATGCGGCCATTACAAAATCTCCCGTTAAGGCGGACTTTAAGCGAACCGTTGAAGAACAAGCCATGCGGGCGGAAAGCGCCAGTTTTGCGGCCGAACTCAACGGCGAAGTGGTCGGATACATGGTCAGCTATATCCTTTCCGGCGGATTCGGCATCAGCAAAAGTGCCTGGATTGCCATGCTGGGTGTAAATCCGAAGTATATGGGTCAGGGTATCGGCGAGAGCCTTGCCAAGGAAATTTTTAAATATTACAAGAAAAAAAGGATTAAAGATATCTATACTTCCGTAAGGTGGGATTCGGCGGACCTGCTGTCTTTTTTCAAAACGCTGGGGTTTGACCGCAGCAACTTTATCAATCTTCGTAAAATTCTCAAATAGTCGGAAATGCGGAAAGATCGGCTAAAACCCAAAAATGCCACGCCTATCGTTGCATATTTGAAGCGTCCTTTTGATAAAAACGGTATTCTTATCGCTCGGACTGCGAATGGGTCGCCGAATTTTCAGGTTTCAAGGCCTGCCTCGTTCCCTTGAACAATTTCGGTTTTGACGACGAGGAGAGACTTGAGCGCACCGACGAACGCACCAAGATCCTCTTTGTCATCAACCTGAACAATCAGACTGGGGCCGGGATCGGCTGACACGTTTTCTCGATGAGGTGACCGGCCGACAGATCGTGGTACTCGATGAGGCCTACTGCGAGCATGTCGGAAAAGGGAATTTCCCGGACGGTATGGCCATGATCGGATACCCCGCCATAGTCGTCTCCCGAACATTTTCGAAGATGTTCATTATTGCGGCCTGCCAGGAAGCTTGGGGATGATCGATATCATCCACCGGACCAGCGTGGTCTACAAGGAAATCATCGGTTAAAAAAGACAACTGCCCCTGGTCGACCGTCGGCCGACCGGGGCAGCATAATGGACAGACTGCCATGATAGACGCAAACCCCATACTTCATGTCGGACGCTCGATCCCCCGGGCCGATGCCGCGGAAAAAGCCCTGGGCCGCGAAAAGTTCGCTGCGGACCATTACGGCGAAAATCTTCTGTGGGCCGGGGTCCGGCGCGCGGGAATCCCCCATGGTCGCCTGCGGTCCATCGAGGCGGACGAAGCACGGCGGCTGCCCGGAGTCCTGGCCGTGCTGACCCACGCTGACGTTAAGGGATCAAACCGCCAGGGGGTGATCCGAAAGGACCAGCCGGTCCTGGTCGACGACAAAATCCGGCATTGCGGCGATGCCCTCGCCTTGGTCGTGGCCGAGAGCCGGAGGGCCCTGACGCGGGCTCTTTCCCTCGTCGGTTTTGACCACGAGCCGCTGCAGGCCGTTTTCGATCCGGAAGATGCCCTGGTCGACAGCGCTCCCAGGATTCACGAAGACGCCGCTGACGGCAACGTGCTGCTGGCCGGGGCGGTCCGGACCGGCCGGGGGGCCGCAGCACTCGACCAGTGCGATGTCGTCGCAGAGGCTCGGTTCGATCTCCCCATGCAGGAGCATGCTTACCTCGAGACCGAGGCAGGTCGGGCAATCCTGAATGAAAGCGGCGTTCTCGAAATCGTGGTCTCCACCCAGACACCGTTCCGGGATCGCGCCGAAGTGGCCGAGGCCCTCGGTATCGATGCCGAAAGAATCCGGATTATCGCCCCCTACTGCGGCGGCGCTTTTGGGGGAAAGGACGGGATATCGGTCCAGAGCCTGCTCGGCCTTGCTGCAAGCCGTTTTCCGGGACGCCCGATCAAAATGTGGTGGAGCCGGGAAGAGAGCTTCCTGTCGAGTCCCAAACGCCACGCAGCCCGCCTTTACTACCGCCTGGGGGCCATGCGCGACGGAAGGTTGCACGCCCTTGATGTCCGGGCCTATTACGACACCGGCCCCTACGATCATCTGGGAGGCGTTGTGATGGCCCTGGGCCTCGAACACGCGGGCGGCCCGTACCGCATCGCCAATGTGAGCCTCAAGGGCTGGGCCGTATATACAAACAACCCCATCGGCGGCGCCTTTCGCGGCTTCGGCGTCCCCCAGGTCACGGCCGCCATGGAACAGATGCTCGACCGCATCGCGGAAAAACTAGAGCTTTCTCCGCTCGAGCTGCGACTGCGTAACGCGGTCCGGCAAAGGGATAAAAATCCGGTCGGCGTGACGCTCAGCACCTCCACGGGCCTGGTCGACTGTCTGAAAACCCTCGAAACCCACCCGGCCTGGACAACCGCGACCGCTTGGAAAGCCGCCGCGGGTCCCCACCGGATGCGCGGTGTCGGAATAGCCTGCGTTATGCACGCGATGGGATACGGCCCCCTTGTCCCGGATACCGCCAATGCAAAGATCGAGCTGACACCGGAAGGGCGATTTCGGATCTACTGCGGGGTGGTCGACATGGGGCAAGGAAATATCAGCACTTACCTCCAGATTGCCGGGGATATTCTCTCCCAGGACATGGACCACATGGAGCCGGTGCTGCCCGACACGGAGAAAACGCTGCCCTGCGGGTCGGCTTCGGCTAGCCGGACCACCTACACCTTTGGAAACGCGCTGATAGAGGCGGCCGGCCTCCTGAGGCAGCGGATTATCGAGCGGGCCGCGGGCCTGCTCATGGCCCCGGCCGACGACAAGGTGGTGCTCATCCCCGGTGCTGTCCGGCACCTGCCCACGGGTCGGGACATCCCACTTGCGGATCTCGCCCGCCGGCTCGGCACGGCCGAGCGGACGGCCACGGGCCGGTTTCGCGCCCCCACGGCAAAGGAGGTCGTGACCGACGACCCATCCCTTCGGTTGCACGGCATGGCCCACCTGCTTTTCTCCTACGGCGCGCACCTGGCCGGTGTGGAGATCGACACCCTCACCGGGCGTGTCGATGTCTGCCGGTACCTGGCCGTAACCGATTGCGGTCGGCTGATCAATCCTCAACTTTTCGAGCAGCAGATTCACGGCGGCATTGCTCAGGGCTTGGGGTATGCCCTGTACGAGCAATTCATCGCCGACAAGGGCCGGATACTGACGCCCGACCTGACCACCTACATCATCCCCAGCGCGCTTGATGTCCCGGAAATGATGTCGGTGGCCATCGAGCAGCCGGAGCACACCGGCCCCTTCGGGCTCAAGGGCGCCGGCGAAATCGCGGTGGACGGCCCGCTGCCGGCTGTGGCCAACGCTGTTGCCGATGCCTGCGGCCGCCCATTTCACACCTTTCCCCTGACGGCCGAGCGGGTACTCGACAGCCTGTCCCGGGAGAAACAGGACGGAGGTTATCGGCGGTGAAGATCTCGTTCATCCTCAACGGAGAGAAGACCACTCTCGAAGCAGCCCCCGACTGCCGGGTCGTGGATCTTTTACGGGAACAGCTCCAGCTTACCGGTACCAAGGAAGCCTGCGGTTCGGGCGAGTGCGGAGCCTGCACGATCCGGATCGACGGCCAAACACGGCTGTCGTGCCTCCTGCTGGCCGCCCAGCTCGAGGGGCGCATCGTCCAGACCATCGAGGGGCTGGCAAGCGGGGACCGCCTCCACCCGGTCCAGGAGGCCTTTGTCGCGGCCGGCGCAATTCAGTGCGGATTCTGCACTCCAGGCATGGCACTCACAGCCGCGGATTTGATCGAGCATGGTCGTGCCGGGTCGGTCAAAGAAATCCGGGAAGGGATCAGCGGCAACCTCTGCCGCTGCACCGGGTACCAGAAAATCGTTGAAGCGGTCCAACTGGCCGTTGAAAAAACAGGAAAGGCCCCGCAGCGATGAGACCGGTTCACCTGCCGCGCACGTTTGATCAATTATGGGATACCATGAAAAAATCCCCAGACGCGGCCCTGTTCGCCGGGGGGACGGATCTACTGGTCCTGATGCGCATCGGACGGATCGATCCCCCGGCCCTGATCTGCCTCGAAAGAATAGATGCGCTCAAAGGAGTTTCGTCAGATGATGGGCGGGTGTCCATCGGGGCCGCATCGACCCACACGGAACTGATGAGCGACCCAATCGTCCTCCAACACTTTCCGGTCCTTGCAAAGTCCTTGCGATCTCTGGGCTCTCCCCATATCCGCAACATGGGTACGATTGGCGGCAACATCATGACCGCCTCGCCCGCCGGGGACACGCTGCCCTCGCTTTACGTGCTCGATGCCGTTCTGGAACTCCGAGGCCGTGAGGGGGTCCGGGAGGTCCCGATCCAATCCTTCATCAAGGGGCCGGGGGCCACGGCCATTGGGCCGGGCGAAATCCTGACGCGGATTTTCGTTCCTGAAAAGCCCCGGTACGGTCTTCACCATTACGAAAAAGTCGGGCTAAGAAAAGCCCTTGCCTGCGCGGTCCTCTCCTTTACAGCCGTGCTGGATTTGGCTGATGGCGGCCGGGTGCGGGCGGCCCGGATGGCATGGGGCAGCGCCGGTCCGACGGTCGTGACCTGCCCCGGGGCCGAAGCGGCTCTTGTCGGTGAACGATTGACAGGCGGAGCTCTGGCCGCGGCAGCTGAACGGGCACGGGCGGCCGTGACTCCGATTACCGATGTCCGTGCCAGTACCGCCTACCGAAAAACCCTTGCCGGAAACCTGGTTCTTCGGCTGGCCGATTACGCCGACCGGCACTGGGAAGGGAACGATGTCGATGGGATTTGACGCCGCCGGCCCCGACCCGGCGCCCGCTTTGACGGCGCCGATTTATTCCGGGAAATTTATTTTTCTTCTGGCCGCGATCTTTCTGGCCTATGCCAATATTTCGGTCTTTTTCCAGTTCTACGGCTACCTGAAGACGCTTCCCATTGCGCCGGAATGGTACGGTCTTCTGATCGGCGCATTTTCGGCCGTTTCCCTGCTGGTGCGGCCGCTGGTCAGCCCCTTTTGCCATGCCGGAAACGCCCGGCGCTTCCTATGGATCGGCACGGCGGCGGCTATCTGCGCACTGGCTGCCTATAGCCTGGCCGAATCGTTTTGGAGCCTGCTGGCCGTCCGCCTTTTTCATGGACTTGCCTTTGTCGTTCTGGGCACGGCCCTGATGACCCTGGCGGTCGGGTACATCCCGAAGGATCACAGCGCCCAGTTTTTCGGGATGTTGGCCATCGTCATCCTGATTCCAAACACGATTATTCCGCCCTTTCTGCCCCTGCTGTTAGATGTCTTCGGGGGGTTTCCCCGGGTCTTGCTGTTTTTTTCCGCTGTTATCGTCCTTATCTTTCCGCTCGTTTCCCGGGCCGGCAATCCGGATCAGTTCTTGGCCGGCCAGCCGGAAGCGCGGCGTCTTTCATGGGCCGACGTCCTGGAAGATCTCAAAAACCCGAGCGTGTATCAGCTTCTTTTCGCCATGCTGCTCCTTTACAGCGGATACGGCCTGGTCTTTTTCTTCCTGGATGGTTACGGCCGCAGCCTGGGGATCGGCCACACGGGGGTCTTTCTGACCCTGGCAACTGTCGGCGAGATCAGCGTGCGCCTGGCAGGCGGCAGCTTCTTTGACCGGATAGAAAAAACCCGACTGCTGGCCGGCACCCTGGTCGGCCTTGCCTGTGGTTACCTTTTGCTCGCCCGGGTGCCGGGAGAGACGGTTTTTTTCTGCCTGGGGGCCGTTCTTGGCCTGGGATGGGGGATCGCCATGCCGGTCTTCAACGGACTGATGTTCGATGTATCCCAACCCCGGTTTCAGGCCTTTAACACCAACCTGGGTATGCAGATGTTCCAAGGGGGGTTTTTCATCGGTCCGTTTGCCGGTGGTGCGGTGGTCGCCCGCTGGGGGTTTTCCCCCCTCTTTTTCATGTGCGCGGTGTTGAGCCTGCTGGCCGCGGGCCTTGTCCTGGTCATGGGAAGAAAACGGCAGGGATGAAACCGTGATACAGGGCAGAAATGTATGGCAAGTCGGGCGCCGGTAGACGGTGGCGCACGGCCTGCCCATAAGATTATATTTGCCCGGGTGCTGCCGCATGTCCTGAAATAACGCTGCCGGACCGCCGGAAACGACCAAAGGAGTGAACCATGAGCCGAACAAAAGAGACAAAATCCGTGATCGAACCGGGCCAGGAGTGGGCGGTGGATCTTTTCCGGGCCGAGAATGCCGAGGGGGTCTGTCGCCTGTTCCGGTCGGTCTACGGCGACGGGTACCCTGTCCGGACCTATGTCGAGCCGGACCTGCTGATCCGGGAAAATGCCGCCGGGCGAACGATATCGAGTGTCGCAAAAACCGCCCGGGGCGATATCGTCGGGCACAACGCTCTTTTCCAGAGCGCCGTCTATAAGGGGATTTACGAGAGCGGCGCCGGTCTCGTGCATGCCGATTACCGGGGTGGAAAGGGGATCTTCGGCCGAATGGTCGCCCACGGAATAGAAGTGGGGGCTGAAAAATTTGGTATCGAGGGCATCTTCGGCGAGTCGGTGTGCAACCATGTTTTTTCCCAGAAGATGTGCCACAGTATGGGTCTTGTCTCCATGGCCGTCGAGGTGGACCTCATGCCCGCCGCAGCCTACACAACGGAAAAAAGCGCTGTCGGCCGCGTCTCCTCAATTCTCGATTTTCG
>Ga0180009_10007910_pt1 | contig 10714 bp, 9 predicted proteins | sample OS_PC_MetaG_FD_123537 | JGI IMG/M metagenome (GOLD analysis project Ga0180009, IMG submission 123537) | Groundwater microbial communities from the Aspo Hard Rock Laboratory (HRL) deep subsurface site, Sweden - OS_PC_MetaG | ecosystem: Environmental > Aquatic > Deep subsurface > Groundwater... | reverse complement strand
GACATGTCAGGCAAAAAAGGGGCTATGCAAGAAATGTTACGGAAGAGACTTGGCCCACGGCCATGAAGTCAATATTGGAGAGGCGGTCGGGATCATCGCGGCTCAATCGATCGGCGAACCCGGCACTCAGCTCACCATGAGGACCTTCCACATAGGCGGTACCGCGAGCAAAAGGGTGGAACAGACCACAGTTCAGAGCAGGAACGGGGGACGGGTCAGTTTTCAGGGACTGAGAACGGTGAAAAATAACGATGGTGATGATGTGGTTATGAACCGAAATGGGGAGATATCTGTTTTGGGTAAAGCGGACCGGGAGATCGAGAGATATCCAATTATCTACGGAGCTGTGTTGAAGATCAAAGATGGGGGAAAAATCAAGCCGAATCAGGTCCTTGCCGAGTGGGACCCTTTTACCATACCCATCATTACGGAAGCTCCGGGCGTGATCAAGTTTGGGGATATCATAGATGGGGTGACCATGCAGGAGAGACGGGATAAAGTCACGGGAATGATAAGCCGGATTATTGTGGAGTCCCATGACATAGATCTGAGACCCCGGATCTCGATCAAGGACATGGAGGGGAAGACGGCTTCGACGTTTATCGCATCGCAAGGAAAGGCTCGATATCATCTCCCCATTGGGGCCATTATTATGGTCAGCGAAGGGGATAAGATCGGGTCAGGGACCATTCTGGCAAAAATCCCAAGGGAAACCACGAAGACCAAGGATATTACAGGGGGGTTGCCGAGGGTTGCAGAACTTTTTGAGGTAAGGAAACCAAAAGAGGGCGCTATTCTCAGTGAAATAGACGGCGTCGTCTCTTTTGGAAAATATACGAAAGGGAAAAGAAAGGTTACCATTACACCGGAAATCGGGGATCCTATTGACTATTTTATTTCTAAAGGCAAGCATGTGAGCGTTTTTGAAGGAGATTATGTAAGGGCCGGGGAACCCCTTATGGACGGATCGGAAAATCCTCATGACATCTTGAGAATAAGGGGCCTGAAAGAGCTGGCCAAATACCTGGTTGATGAGGTTCAAGAGGTCTATAGGCTACAAGGCGTCAGTATAAATGATAAACATATTGAGGTCATCGTGAAACAGATGCTAAAGCAGGTTACCGTCACAGCTGTAGGAGATTCCAATTTTCTCCTTGGCGAGCATATTGAGAGATGGCGCTTTGCAGAAGAAAACCAAAAAATCATAGAGGGGGGAGGGAGCCCGGCCACTGGGGCCCCTCTTTTGTTAGGAATCACCAAAGCATCTTTGAGTACGGAAAGCTTTATATCAGCTGCTTCATTTCAGGAAACGACCAAAGTCTTGGCCGATGCCGCTGTGGCAGGAAAAGTGGACTACTTGAAAGGTTTAAAAGAAAATGTTATTATGGGCCGATTGATCCCTGCTGGGACGGGACTGAGGGATTATAGAATTATGGATATTGATTTGAGCCGGTAACCATCGATTACTCTTATGGAAAACAAAATGGCTCTATTTGTGCGACGTATGTTAAGGGGTGTTTATCGGTTTATAATTTTATTCCACCTATATAAAAACGATCGATCCAGATGGAAATATCTTGACAAATTTGAGAAAAGCAAATAAAAAGTATGTTTTTGTAAATTTCCGATTTTCGAAGAAGAATTTTTCACAAACTTAAAAGGTTATAAAAGTAGAGAGGAACTCGGGAGACAGTCCATGCCGACGATTAACCAACTTGTCCGAAAAGGCAGAGACGAGGCTAAGAAAAAGGTTAAAACACCCGCGCTTCAAGGTTCTCCGCAGAAAAGGGGCGTATGTGTAAGAGTTTACACCTCTACTCCCAAAAAACCTAATTCTGCCTTGAGAAAGGTCGCAAGGGTGAGATTAACGAACGGGATTGAGGTCACCTCTTATATCCCGGGTGTTGGACACAATTTACAGGAGCACTCCGTTGTATTGATAAGGGGTGGACGAGTGAAAGACCTGCCCGGCGTGAGATACCATATCATTAGGGGAACGATGGATACATCCGGGGTTGATGACCGACGGCAGGGGCGCTCAAAATATGGTGCCAAAAGGCCAAAGGGAATATAGGGGAGTTTTTTTATGCCCAGAAAGGGAGTGATTATAAAAAGGGAGATTGCTCCAGACCCGAAAAATAAGAGTCTGCTTATTGCCAAATTTACCAATAGCCTGATGAAACAGGGGAAGAAAAGTGTGGCTCAGTCCATTCTCTATGGGGCATTTGATATCATTGAGAAGAGGACAAAAGAAAATCCTGTGGCCCAGTTTCATAAGGCCGTGGAAAATGCAAAACCCGTTGTTGAAGTAAGATCAAGACGGGTAGGGGGATCGACCTATCAAGTGCCTACGGAGGTTAGGCCCAGTAGAAGACAAGCTCTGGCTATCAGGTGGATTATCTCTTTTGCCAAAGCGAGAGGGGAAAAAAGTATGGCGGCAAAGTTAGCAGGGGAACTCATTGACGCTGCTAGTAACAGAGGAGCTACCATCAAGAAAAAGGAAGATACCCACAGGATGGCCGAAGCAAACAAAGCCTTTGCCCATTATCGTTGGTAGAGATTGCAGTTCGTAGCTTACAGCTCATAGCTATTAGAGTGAGGAGAGGGATTCTGTTTATCGGCTTTTGGCTATGAGCTTTTAGCTTATAATGAAGGGGGTAAGAGATGGGTAAGAAGAGATTTGAGAGGACGAAGCCGCATGTGAATGTAGGGACGATTGGGCATATAGATCATGGTAAGACGACTTTAACGGCGGCGATAACGAAGCATTTGGAGAAGAAGGGATTAGCGAGCTATATTCCATTTGATCAGATAGACAAGGCGCCGGAGGAGAAGGCGAGGGGGATAACGATAGCGACGGCGCATGTGGAGTATGAGACGAAGAACAGGCATTATGCGCATGTAGACTGTCCTGGTCATGCGGACTATATAAAGAACATGATAACGGGTGCTGCGCAGATGGATGGTGCGATTTTGGTTGTGGGCGCCGATGATGGGCCGATGCCGCAGACGCGGGAGCACATATTATTGGCGCGGCAGGTTGGGGTTCCGAGCATTGTGGTATTTTTGAACAAGTGTGACATGGTGGATGATGAGGAGTTGATAGAGTTAGTGGAGTTGGAGTTGAGGGAGTTATTGTCGAAGTATGAATTTCCCGGGGATGATATACCGATCATACGTGGGAGTGCGTTGAAGGCGTTGGAGAGTGATGATCCTGATGGTGAAGAGGCGAAGTGTGTATTTGAGTTGATGGATGCGATTGATGCGTATATACCGGAGCCTATTCGGGATGTGGAGAAGGCGTTTTTGATGCCGATAGAGGATGTATTTAGCATATCTGGCCGTGGGACGGTTGTGACTGGGAGAGCGGAACGCGGGTTGATAAAGGTTGGAGATGAAGTGGAGATTGTTGGGATAAGGCCGACGACGAAGACGGTATGTACTGGTGTAGAGATGTTTCGGAAGGTTTTGGATCGAGGGCAGGCTGGAGACAACATAGGGGTATTGTTGAGGGGTACGAAGCGGGATGATGTGGAGCGTGGGCAGGTGGTTGCCGCGCCTGGGAGTATAACGCCGCATGTGAAGTTTAAGGCGGAGACGTATATATTGGCGAAGGAGGAGGGAGGTCGGCATACGCCGTTTTTTAATGGATACAGGCCGCAGTTTTATTTTCGGACGACGGATGTGACTGGGGTGGTGACGTTGCCGGAGGGAGTGGAGATGGTGATGCCCGGGGACAACGTATCGCTGGCGGTGAATTTGATTATGCCGATAGCGATGGAGAAGGAGTTGCGGTTTGCTATTCGTGAGGGTGGACGGACGGTGGGTGCCGGTGTCATCAGTGAGATCCTGGAATAAGTCATCGGATCACTATGAAAAACGCTCGCAACGATGAAGTAAGGCGGATGAGTGGAGTAACTTTATGAGGGATATTATTAATCTGGCCTGTGAACAATGTAAAAACAGGAACTATACAACAACGAAGAATAAACGAAAGACGCCGGACAAACTGGCGTTTAAAAAATACTGTCCTTTTTGTAGGACCCACACGGTACACAAAGAAACGAAATAGGTTTTCGAAAATGCAGGCCAGTAGCTCTAACGGTTAGAGCACCGGACTCCAAATCCGGGTGATGGGGGTTCGAATCCCTCCTGGCCTGCCAATTTTATGACGGAGAGGGCATTGATTGGGAATCAGGCCGCAAAAGAGAAAAAGATTTTTTGATTTGACCTGTGTTTAATCTTATCACTCGATTATGACATTGTTAATGAAACCTGAGGGAGATGAAAAAGCCACTGAAAAAAAAGAGGAAAAAAGGGAATCGAAAGCAGGGGACTGACGATGTGCAGCCTCGATCAGGGTCAAGCCCGGAACCAAAACCGGATACTGCCACCAAAGAATTTAGGGTGAGGCCTTCTCAGCCCGTTTCAAAAAAAGAATATGAGAGAAAGGAAGAGATTAAAAAGGCGCCCCTAAAATATATCCACATTTCGACGCAGTTTTTAAGGGAATCCAGGGTAGAACTGAAAAAGGTGAAATGGCCTACCCGTAAAGAATTGCTTGCTGCAACGGTAATGGTTATCTTTCTTGTTTTGGTGGTTTCATTTTTTCTGGGATTGGTCGATTTTGGGCTTGTGAAGCTCATCAAAAATATTATTGGATAGGATTCAGCTTTCGATTGGGTATCGTCCGATGAATGGTCAAGAAAAGGAAATGGATCAGAAATTTAGGTGGTATATAGTCCATACCTATTCAGGGTTTGAACAAAAAGTTAAGCTCAACCTCCATGAGAGAATCAAGACCTTGGGTCAGGAAGACTGTTTTGGTCGAATTATCGTCCCCATAGAGCAAGTGATTGAGATCAAAAAAGGTCAAAAGAAGACCACTTCGAGGAAATTTTATCCCGGATATATCATGGTACAGATGGTCTTAGATGATGAGACCTGGCATACTGTACGAAACACCGCCAAAGTGACCGGATTTGTTGGAGGGGAAGGACACAAGCCTTCTCCCATTCCTGAAGAAGAAGCCGAGAGGGTCCTTAGACAGATGGAGGAGGGGATCAGTCGCCCAAAGCCGAAATATACATACGAGGAAGGTGATGAAGTTAGGGTTATTGACGGTCCCTTTACCAATTTTCAGGGCATTGTTCAGGAGGTAAAACCTGATAAGGAAAAGTTGAGGGTTCTTATAGCAATTTTTGGAAGGTCAACACCGGTTGAACTGGAATTTATTCAGGTCAACAAGATTTAGTAGAGGGTTATAATGGCAAAAAAGATCATCGGCAATGTCAAGCTGCAAGTCAAGGGAGGGCAGGCAAATCCTTCACCACCAATAGGTCCTGCGCTGGGACAGCATGGCGTCAATATCGGCGAATTCTGTAAGGTCTTTAATGCGAAAACGCAAGACCAACTGGGTGTGGTTATCCCGGTGGTGATCACGATCTATGCCGACAGATCCTTTTCTTTCATAACCAAGACACCACCTGCTTCTGTCCTTTTGAAACAAGCGGCAAAGATAGCCAAAGGTTCCAGCATCCCCAATCGGGAGAAGGTTGGGCAGATTACCCGACAGCAGCTTGAGGAGATAGCTAAACTGAAATTAGAAGACTTAAATGCTATTGATCTTAAAGCGGCTTTAAGGATCATAGAAGGAACTGCCAGAAGCATGGGAATAACCATTACATAATAGGTTCTTGAAAGGGATAGGGGATATGGCAAAGAGCGGGAAAAAGCATAGAGAGGCCTTAGAAAAGATAGACCGGTTGAAACGATACAATTTCAGAGACGCTCTCCAGTTGATTTTAGAGTGTACGCACGGGAAATTTGATGAAACGGTGGATGTCGCGGTGCGACTGGGAGTCGATCCGAGGCGTGCTGATCAAATGGTCCGAGGCACCGTGGTCTTGCCCCATGGGGTGGGGAAGGAGATGCGGGTTCTTGTTTTTGCCAAAGGGGAAAAGGTTAAGGAAGCCCTTGAGGCAGGAGCAGATCATGCCGGCTCGGATGAGTATGTGGAAAAAATCCAGAATGGGTGGCTTGAATTTGATAAGACCGTAGCCACTCCGGACATGATGAGTTCCGTGAGCAAATTGGGACGTACTTTGGGGCCAAGAGGATTGATGCCCAATGCGAAGCTTGGTACGGTCACCTTTGATGTGGACAAAGCGGTTAAGGAGATTAAAGCCGGGAAGATAGATTTTAAAGTTGAAAAGGCGGGTATCGTTCATGCGCCAATGGGGAAGGTCTCTTTTGGATCGGATAAGTTGATAGAGAACATTGCGGCTTTTATGGATAGCATTCTCAGATTAAAACCTCCTGCGAGCAAGGGAACTTATCTGCGCAGCATAGCCATATCTTCAACGATGGGTCCGGGTGTCAAGATTGATCCGGTATCTATTAAAGATCTGTCCGCGCAATAATTAGGATTACACCATTCGGTATTCATTCCAAACAATCTTTAGCCTTGGTGTCTGCTAAATTACAGTTGATGGGTTTGCTCCAAGAGATTTGTTAAGAATAACGGACCGTAGGGAAGGAGACAAACAAATTAGGGGCAAATAGAAAAAGTGAATAAGGCCTGATTGTCAAAGATAGTGGGTGCCTTGATGGTGGTCATAAAGACCGTTAAGGCTTAAATTCCGAAAGTGAGCCTACCGAGACTACGGATCAGGGATGAATTATGGGAGGCACCCCTGGCTTTGACATCGAGCATTTTCTTTTAATTTTTTTGTCAGAGAGGGGGTGATGGATATTTGAATAAAAAAGAAAAAGAGGGTTTTGTGGCCGATATGAGGGAACGATTGGAAAGGGCTGAAGCCACCTTTCTTGTCGATTACCGAGGACTCAATGTGGAGGCCATAAATAGGGTCAGAAAGGACCTTAGAGGTGTGGGGACTGAATTCCATGTGGTCAAAAATCGCCTGTTAAAATTGGCAAGCCAGGGGACCGAGACGGCATCCATAAAGGAACATTTCGTTGGCCCATGCGCTTTGGCCATTACTTATGACGATTTGATAGCCCCGGCTAAGGTCCTCGTTGCTTTAAGCAAAGATTACGATAAACTGAAAATTAGAATGGGACAGATATCTGGGCGCCCATTGGATGTGGAGTCCATAAAGAGATTGGTTCTGCTTCCCGGGCGGAATGAGCTTATCTCCCAGGTTCTGTCGACCATGCAAGCGGTCCCGACTTCCTTTGTCAGGGTGTTACACGGGATTCTTGCCAATTTGCTCTATGCACTGAAGGCCTTAGAGATAAAAAAGGGTGAGGAAACATCAAGAACGGCTAATTGATGACGAGAAAATGAATTGAGGGAGGTTAAACAGAAATGGCAGCCAATATTACTAAAGAAGATGTGATTGATTATATCTCAAATATGACGGTACTCGAACTCTCGGAATTCGTAAAAGAATTAGAGCAGAAATTCGGGGTCTCGGCAGCGGCCCCCGTTGCCATGATGGCGGGGGCAGGACAGGCGGCACCGGTAGAGGAAGCCGCTCCTGAAAAAACGGAATTTGATGTCATTATTTCTGGCATTGGGGATAAGAAGATCCAGGTGATTAAGGTCGTTCGCGTCATTACGGGCCTGGGTTTAAAAGAGGCAAAGGCCTTGGTGGATGGTGTCCCCGGAACGGTCAAGGAAGGGATATCTCAAGAGGAAGCGGAAAATATTAAAAAACAGCTTGAAGAAGCTGGAGCCACGATCGAGATCAAATGAGGGTTCAAGGCTGAGGAAAGGGGCAATGCAAGGCTTGAAGAATCATTCCTTTGGCCATAGGCCCTTAACCATGGGTTAAACTCTTTTTTGGTGGGGAGAACATATGAAACAAAATGATGGTGTTAGCCACCGAATAAGAAAACATTTTGGGAAGATTGAGAAGATAATTGATATTCCCAATCTGATTGAGATGCAAAAGGAATCCTATGATCGATTTTTACAAAAGGATACTCCACCTGAAGAGCGAAAAGATATCGGCCTTCAAGGCGCCTTCAGGAGTGTATTCCCCATCAAGGATTTCAGCGGGACATCGGCCCTGGAGTTTGTCAGATATCGATTCGAAGAGATCAAATACGGGGAGGATGAGTGCCTCAATAAGGGCATGACCTATGAGGCACCCCTCAAACTGACTGTTCGTCTGCTTGTTTTCGATACGGACGCCGTGGACGGGACCAAAAGCATCCGGGACATCAAGGAGCAGGAGCTCTACTTTGGAACAATCCCTATGATGACCAGGAGAGGAACCTTTATCATTAATGGGACAGAAAGGGTCGTTGTCAGTCAGCTCCACAGGTCACCGGGTGTTTTTTTCGACCATGATAAAGGGAAAACACATCCGAGCGGCAAACTCCTCTATTCGGCCCGTATCATTCCAATGAGGGGATCATGGCTCGATTTTGAGTTTGATCCTAAAGACCTTTTATATGTCCGAATCGACAGGAGAAGAAAGTTTCCGGCAACCACCTTTCTGAAGGCTTTAGGCTTTTCTCCCAGAGAACTCTTGTTGATGTTCTATGATTCGGAAGAGATCATCATCGAAAAGGATCGATATTTCCGTCCTGCCAAATTAGAAAACCTCTTTCGGCAGAAGATTCCAAAGGATATCCTTCACCCGAAGACGGGACAGGTCCTTGCAAAAGCCGGTGAAAAATATACAAAGAAAGTGCACCGGGAAGTTGAGTCTGTCGGCTTAACCCATATCCCCATTGAGCTGGACAATTTGGAGGGGAGAATCGTCGCGGACGATTTGGTGGATACCGATACAGGAGAGATTCTTGTTTCAGGGAATCAACCCCTTACCACCGAGATCATACAGACAATCCAGGCAAAAGGGATTAATGAAGTAGAGTGTCTCGTGTTGGATGCGCCCGGGGTCAGTCCGACCATTAGGGATACCTTGCTCCTGGATAAGATAGAACGGAGTGATGAAGCTGTCCTTGAGATTTACCGAAAGATGCGCCCCAGTAGCCCGCCGACCCTGGAGGTGGCCAATAATTTCTTCGCCGCACTTTTTTTCAATCTCGCCACTTACGATCTCTCACCCGTTGGCCGATTCAAATTGAACCATAGGCTTCTCTGGGATGTTCATCTTGATATGCGTACTCTCAGAAAAGAGGATATTATCGCCACCGTAAAAGAGTTGATAAGGCTTAAAAATTCAGAGGCCGCGGTGGATGATATTGATAATTTGGGAAACCGAAGGGTGAGGGCTGTGGGGGAACTTCTTGAAAATCAGTATCGGATAGGCCTCGTAAGGATGGAGAGGGCGATTAAAGAGAGAATGAGTCTGCAAGAGGTCGAGACCTTAATGCCCCATGATCTGATCAATTCGAAACCTGTTTCAGCTGTCGTGAAAGAGTTTTTCGGAACCAGTCAGCTTTCACAATTTATGGACGAGACCAATCCCCTATCGGAGGTAACCCATAAACGCAGGTTGAGTGCTCTTGGCCCTGGAGGGTTGACTCGGGAAAGGGCGGGTTTTGAAGTGAGAGATGTTCACCCCACCCATTACGGCCGCATCTGTCCGGTAGAGACCCCTGAAGGACCAAACATCGGTTTGATCGTTTCTCTGAGTACATATGCGAGGGTCAATGACTTTGGCTTCATAGAGACGCCTTATCGGATAGCGAAAGAGGGGAAGGTGTTAACAAAGATAGAATTCCTATCTGCCCTGGATGAGAAGGATTTCCCTATTGCACAGGCGAATGCCCCCCTTGATAAAAAAGGGGGATTTATCAGGGAAGAAGCCGCAGTGCGCATTGAGGGAGAGGCCAGTAAGGTCCCTGTGCGGGATGTGAAGTATATGGACGTATCGCCAAATCAACTGGTCAGTGTCTCCGCATCTCTCGTCCCTTTCCTGGAGCACGATGACGCAAACAGGGCTTTGATGGGATCCAATATGCAACGGCAGGCCGTTCCGCTTTTGAGGGCAAAGTCACCGATTATTGGAACCGGCGTTGAGGGCGTGGTGGCCAGGGATTCGGGTGTCTCCGTGATTGCCAGAAGAGACGGTGTGGTAGAAGATGTTGATGCATCTCGAATTGTAATCCGATCCAAGGGGGGTAATGGGCACCAGGTAGATCAGGGAGATGAGGTGGAAATCTATAGGTTGGTGAAATATAAAAAATCCAATCAGAACACCTGCTATAATCAAAAACCGGTCGTTAAAAAGGGTGACATTGTTAAAAAGGGTCAGATTATCGCTGACGGTCCGGCTACAGAACTTGGGGAACTTGCCCTGGGGCAGAATGTCCTGGTCGCCTTTATGTCATGGGGTGGGTATAATTTTGAAGATTCCATCATAATAAGTGAAAGGGTAGTAAAGGAGGACATTTATACCTCTATCCACATTGAGGAGTTCGAGCTTGTTTCTCGTGATACCAAACTGGGCAAGGAGGAGATTACAAAGGATATCCCCAATGTGGGGGAAGAGGCCTTAAAGAATCTGGACGACAGCGGCATCATCAGGATAGGAGCGGAAGTCAATGCAGGTGACATCATGGTGGGAAAGATCACTCCCAAGGGTGAGACCCAGCTCTCTCCTGAAGAAAAATTACTGCGGGCCATCTTCGGTGATAAAGCGGGTGATGTGAAGGATACGTCACTGAGAGTCCCGCCCGGGGTCGAAGGGATCGTTATTGATGTAAAAGTGTTTTCAAGGAGAGGCGTTGAAAAGGATACGCGTAGTCTCTCCATTGAAAAGGAAGGGGGGTT
>Ga0180009_10007909_pt1 | contig 10716 bp, 12 predicted proteins | sample OS_PC_MetaG_FD_123537 | JGI IMG/M metagenome (GOLD analysis project Ga0180009, IMG submission 123537) | Groundwater microbial communities from the Aspo Hard Rock Laboratory (HRL) deep subsurface site, Sweden - OS_PC_MetaG | ecosystem: Environmental > Aquatic > Deep subsurface > Groundwater... | reverse complement strand
GGTGGCTCTTGCTTTCCAAAAGATGTCAAAGCACTAGCTCAAACATTAGAACAACATAATAATCCATCAACATTGTTAAGAGCTATTGATTACGTTAATGAAAGGCAAAAGAGGTCTTTGCTTACAAAACTAAAAGCATTTTTGCCAGTTCTGGAAGGTAAAAAAATTGCTGTGTGGGGTCTTTCTTTTAAGCCAAAAACAAGTGATATCAGAGATGCCCCTTCATTGGTGGTTATTGAACAATTAAAAAACGAGTACGCCAAAGTGTTTGCATATGATCCTGAAGCGATGCCTGAGGCAAAGAAATACTTAAAAGGAGTTAATCTTGTTGAAAACCAATACGGCGCTCTAAAAGATGCTGATGCACTCATAATTGTGACTGAATGGGATCAATTCAGAGAGCCAGACTTTGACTTTATGAAACAATTGATGAAGAATCACATTATAATTGATGGCAGAAACATCTACGACCCTCAAAAAGTTAAAGATAAAGGATTTTCATATAAAGGAGTTGGTAGATGAAAACTATTCTAGTTGCTGGTGGTGCAGGATTTATTGGAAGTCACTTATGCGACGAATTGATTGTTCAAGGAAATAAAGTTATTTGTATGGATAACTTATCAACAGGTCACAAAAACAATATTAAGCATTTATTAAAGAACAAGAATTTTAAGTTTATCAACCATGATGTTATTAAGCCTTTTTTTATAAAAGAAAAAATTGATCAAATATATCATCTTGCTTCAAGAGCAAGTCCAGTTGATTACCAAAAATTCCCTGTTGAAACAGCACTTTCAAATTCTATTGGAACAAACAACCTTGTGAAGTTGGCTTTGAAAAAGAATGCAACACTCCTATTCACCTCTACTAGCGAAGCTTATGGTGAGCCAAAAGAGCATCCTCAAAAAGAGAGTTATTGGGGAAATGTTAATCCAGTTGGTATAAGAAGTTGTTATGATGAGAGCAAGCGTTTTGGAGAAGCACTACTAATGGCTTATCATCGAGAGAAGAAAGCAGATGTTAAGATTGTCAGGATTTTTAATACTTATGGTCCAAGGCTTAGGCCTGGTGATGGTCGTGTTATTTCTAATTTTATAAGACAGGCATTGACTAATCAGCCAATAACAATATATGGTGCTGGCAAGCAGACAAGGAGTTTTTGCTATATCAGTGATATGGTTTCAGGATTAATCATGATGATGAACTCCAATTTTGTTCAGCCAAAAAATTTAGGAAACCCTGATGAGTTTACAATACTTGAGCTAGCGCAAAAAGTAAAGCAACTTACTAATTCAAGTTCTCCTCTTATATTTGAGAAACTCCCTCAGGATGATCCAACAAAGAGGCAACCAGACATTTCATCAGCTAGAAAGATGCTTGGATGGAAACCTGAAGTTGAATTAGATGAGGGCTTAAGACAAACTATTGAATGGTTTAAACTTCTTCCATCAATTAGAAATCATAATGGAAATTGATGTTATTTTTCATCTGAAAAAAAGAAAACATATAAATCAAATAAGATTTATCTCGCTTATTCATGAGATATGAAAAAATAGTTGTTTTTGGAGGCGCAGGATTTGTCGGCTCAAACCTGGCGATATTTCTAAAAAAAGATTTTCCTAAGATAAAAATTGTCTGCGTTGACAGTCTCAAGCGCAGAGGATCAGAACTCGCAATTCCAAGATTAAAAGACAACAATATAGAATTTTTTCATGGAGACATTAGAAATAAGGAAGATTTGACGGGCATAAGAGATGTTGATTGTGTTATTGACTGCTCTGCAGAGCCATCCGTCCTCGCAGGTTATAGTGATGAGTCTCCTGAATACGTTATCAATACAAATTTTTTTGGAACGATTAATTGTTTGGAGGTTGCAAGGAAGAACAAAGCAGATTTTCTTTTTTTGTCAACAAGCAGAGTTTATCCTACAAAACTGATAAACTCATTAAAGCTTGTGGAAAAAGAGACTCGTTTTGAACTTGCAGAAAACCAACCTGTTAGAGGTGCGTCCTCTAAAGGCATATCTGAAGATTTTCCAATTGAAGGAGCAAGTTCGTTCTACGGAGCGACAAAATTAGCTTCTGAAATACTAATAAACGAGTACATCGATGCTTATGATATGCGAGCAGTCATTGACAGGTGCGGAGTAATAGCTGGCCCTTGGCAGATGGGGAAAGTCGATCAAGGATTAATTGTCTTATGGGCTGCAAAGCACTACTTTAAAGGAGAATTGAATTACATCGGTTATGGCGGAGAAGGAAAACAAGTAAGAGATATTATTCACATACAAGATCTTTATAGACTACTAAAATTACAACTTGAAAATATAGAGCAGTTCTCTGGAAAAACCTATAATGTTGGTGGTGGAAGAGAATTTAGTGTTTCACTTTTAGAATTAACTAAGCTCTGCGAGAAATACACAGGCAACAAGATAAAGATTGGAAGTGTGAAAGAAGATAGAACACAGGATGTTCCAATCTACTTGACAGACACGACAAAGATTAAAAGAGAGTGTGGTTGGAAGCCAAAGATTACAATTGACGAGATTGTAAAAGATGTTGTTGAATGGATACGAAAAAACGAGAAGAGTCTCAAGCCAATATTAAGCTAAAAAAGGATTTCTTAAAATGAAATTAAGCGTGTTAATACCAGCACACAATGAAGAGGGACAGATAAAAAACTATCCAAACTGGAAGATAACAATGTCAATTAAAGATATGATAAAAAAGATGATTGAGTGGAAGAAAAATTGATCATTCTTTCAAAACTAATTCTTTTAAAAACAGTATTTTCTCTTTAGTTACAACTTTTAATAAGTATAGTGCGAGTACATAAATTATTCCTGAAATTGTGCAGACAATTATTGCTTCTATTATTGCGTTGCTCATAACAATTATTTTTTTAAGCAGACTTAATGAAGCAAGGAATAATAGTCCTGAGAATACTGTTTTTAACTGGATGAACTTTTCGATGTGGATTGGGTATTCTTTTAAGATTAGTTTTGTTGTTAGGTAAACCATTAATGCAAATCCGAGGCCTGTTGCAATTGCAGCTCCACTTGCACCGTATTTTGGAATTAAGATTAAGTCTAGTATTACGTTGAATCCTGCGCCATAGTAGAGTATCTTTGAGCGCTCCTTGACTTTTCCAATACCTGCGATTATGTTAAAGTTGATATCTCTTATACCTATGAATATGAATGCTAATGAGAAAACCTTTAACGTGTTAGTTGCACCTATGTATTTTACTCCAAAGAGCAAAGAAATAATTAAATCAGAGTAAACAAAGAATGCAAGTCCCAAAGGAATTGTTAAGAGCAAGAAATTGTTGTATATTATGCTTAAAATGTTTTTTATGTCTTGAGACTTCTTTTGATGGTAAAGGTTAGATATCTTTGGGAAAAGAATTATGCTTATTGGCGTTATAAAAATTAATATAACTCCTAAAGCAGGGTACGCGATGTTATATAATCCAACTAACTCCACACCCTTAAAATAAGTTAATAATAATGTGTCGCTGTAGACTAAAATCATAGCTCCAGCCGTGGAAAACATAATTGGAATAGCATAATTAAACATCTCTTTTATTAACGCTTTGTTTATGGCTGCTTTCTCTTTGATGACATCTTTAAATTGAGTGTAAAAAATGATTCCAAATATGACTATTGCTACAACTGATCCTATTAAGTAAGCTATTGCTGGAACTGTTGTTTTTGATGATGATGAAAAAGAAAATAGTATTATTGAAACTATTAATATAGATAGAGAACAAATCAAGTCGTTTAACTTGCTTAAAGCAACTTTTTGATAAGCTAAGAAGAGATATATCAAAGTAGGCCTTATAGTCTCAAAAGCAAAAAGGATGATTAAAATAGTCATTATTGGGTCTGCTAAGGGATTCTTGAAATAGTTTTTAACCAAGTAACCCTTAAGCAAGAAGAGAATTGCTGCAATGACTATTCCAAGAATGAGCTGAGGAAGAATACCAATAACTATAGATGCTTTGATTCTCTTCTTGTCAGACTTGACAACATATTTATTAATGAAAAACAAGGTAGACTCGCCAAGACCCAAATCCCTAAAAGGAGCAAAGAAGGAAACAAGTGCGAAAACAGCATAGAACAAACCATACTCCTCCAAAGTTAAGTTCCTGGCAAATACAATCCTTAAAAGATAATTGATTAGCCCAATAAAAAGACTAATTATGAAAAGCTGAATTGTTGTTCTAGTGAGCTTGTTCATCAATAATAGTTTATTGATTGTTTATTTAAATATTATTAGAATGCTTAATTTAAATATTATTAGAATGCTTAATGCTGCTAAGAATATGAATCTGGAGAAGATTGTTTTTTTACTGGATGAACTTATCGATGTGAACAGGATACTCTTTTAAGATTAGTCTCGTTGTTAAGTAAGTCATTAGCATGAATCCAAGACTTGTTGCAATCGTAGTGTCTATTGCATTCTTTTTTTTTGCATAATCTGCATTCTAGCACAATAATAAAATAAGGAGATTTATAAAAGATATATCATTTTTAAAATCATGCAAGAAAATTATGGATTATACTATAAAACTTATTGGGATAAAGAGTTTGAGAAGCGAAAAGAGATAAAATATTATGAGAGATTATATCATGATTTCAAAAAGAAGCTTGTTGTAAAAGGAAAAAAATCGTTGTTAGACATTGGCGGTGGCAATGGACATTTCATGTATTATCTCGGCATAAGAAATGTTACTATCATGGATATTTCTGATTCTGGATTAAAATTTTCTAGAAAATTAGGTTATAAAACAATTAAAACAGATATTCATAAAAGATTTCCTATAAAAGAGGATAGTTATGATGTTGTGTATTGTTTTGAGGTTCTCGAACACTTGAATCATCCAAGTAAGACACTAACGGAGGTAAACAATGTACTTAAAGATGGCGGGGTGTTGTTTATAGGTCAGCCTAACAATCCCGCAGATGGGGTACATCATGTAAGGCGAATTTATATTAAAAATTTGATTGATGATTTAAACAAGACAGGTTTTAATGTTGAGTGGGTTGAACATGTTCCCGCATTTAATACATGGCAGAGAGATGTGAAAAATATAACTCGGGCAAAATGTTTACCTTCAAAATTTATTAATCTAATAGCATATATTTTGACATTTATGCCTAAGTCTTTTAGAAAGTTTTTAGCATATAAGATTCCAAATAGGTTCTCTTTATTATATATTGTAAAAGCGAGAAAGATTTAATCTATTTTTTTATTTGAACCATAAATATCTATATATCAATATTTGATAATAGAAATCCATACATGCATATATAAAACCATTTTGTCCATTCAAAAATCCTTTTTTGATGAAATAGATGTAGACAAAATAATAGATGGGAGTATAAAATATTCCAAAATACTTTCGAGGAAAAGAATTATATTTTTTGTCTGTTTTAGCTTGAATTTTCGCGTATCTTCTAATTTTTTCTAGTGCTTGTTTTATAGATGTTGTTGCATAATGATTCATAGATTCTTTAAGTTTTTTGATAATAATATTTTTTTTGGAATTACACATACATGAATATTTGAAACATAAGTTACAGTATTTTTTTTATGAAGTCTGAGAACATAATCAGTTTCACTTACACACACTATTTTTTTCTCCAAAAAATATATCTCTCTATGAATATAATATGCATCTGCAGTGTTTTTTTTTTATCGCATCTAATATTTCTAATTTTAAGGGATTTGTGATTTCTTCATCAGCATCCAAGTTTAGAATCCATCGTCCTTTACATTTGCTAGCTCCTAGTTTTCTGCTAGGGTCAGCATATCCCCAGCATTTGTCATGATAAATGTTTTTCGTATATTTTCTCGCTATCTTAACTGTTTTGTCAGTGCTTTCCTGATCTACAACTATTATTTCATCACAAAAATCAAGAGATCTTAAGCATCTTTCAATATTTTTTTCTTCATTCCTTACTACAATAAATCCTGACAATTTAATTTTTTTCATTTAGTCATTCTCGCATATTATTAATACTGGTGCACCAAATAGTTCTCCGAAAGCAAGATATATTTTTTTAAATAAAAATGTATCCTTTAATCTGAAAAAACCAACTTTTTTAATTAGTCTAAAAATAATTCTTTTGTACCCTGTTTGAATAACTTGCGGATTTTTTATAAAATAATCCAAATCATCTGGCAAAAAAATTGAAGTTTTCAAGTATTTTTTTGAGGTGTTTACATAATGTGATAATTGATAAGGGTAATCCTGCGCTCCAGCTTCGTTTGCTTTTTTTACATCCGGATTTTTTATAATTTTTCCGACAATTAGTTCATTGCTGATTATGAATATCCCTTTTTTCTTAAGAACATACTTAACAGCTTTAAAAACTTCATCAAGATTTTCGCAATGATGCAATGCAGCATTAACCCAGACTATGTCAAAACTTTCTTTTTTGAATATTTTATCAATTTTGTTCATAGGGATAAGAAAAGAAGGAATTTTTCCATACTTTAAAAAACAAAATGAGATATCTGTATTATATACGTTAGAAGTTTCTTTAGATACTATTTCTGATAACCATCCATTTGCACCGCCAAGTTCAAGAACTACAGAGTTTTTATTTATTTTTTTATCTTTTTTTATTCTTTTAATAATCTTTTTTACTGAAAATATTCCTTTTTTATTAATTATTTCTTTTCTAAATTTTTTTGAATTTTTTATTATTTCTTTATTTAAGTTGTCTTCTCGCAACATTTGTTTGTCTAGAAACTGTTTATACAAAAAAACATTTTTTTTTTTGGAGATTGTGTATGAACATTGTTCACACTTTAAATTTTCTGAAATGTTTGAATTACAAACAGGACATTTTAATAAATTTATAATAGTTTTCATGTTTTTACTTTTTTGTCATTCTTTGTTTTATCTCTAATAATTTTTTTTCCATTGGTATTTTAAAAAAATTAGTTTTTAATCTTAATAGTGCAATATAATATAATATTATTCTAGTAATGCTAAGTTTTTTATTTCTTGAATTATTGCTGTGTCCATACATAAAATTAAATACAGTTATTTCAGACGTTATTACTTCAGGTGCAAAATCAACCCATTGAATGTCTTTTTCATTTATTCCGAAATTATTTGTCAAATTAATTTTAGTCCATTCTTCAAGCGTTTTTGGTTCTTCAAATCCTAATTTTTTGCATTCTTTATATAATTCTGTTCCCGGATATGGTCTGAATAATCCAGGCCCTTGAATAAGCGAGTTAGAATCTATTTTTTTTAAATTAATCATTAGTTTTATTGTTTGTATGAACTCTTCTTTTGTTTCTCCAGGAATTCCTCCCATAAAATACATGTTACTTCTTATTTTATATTTTTTTAATTTTTTGGTAGCAGTTATTGCATCATCAATAAATATATCTTTTTTTAATATTTTTAAAACTCTATTCGAACCTGATTCTATACCCATTCTTAACTGTATACAACCACTTTTTTTTATTAATTTTATAAATTCTTTTGTAAAATAATTATTTCTAAATAAATTAGCTCTTGCATTTGCCTCCCAGGTGAGATTATATTTTTTTTTAATTAAGTGGTTAATAATTTCTTTTACTCTTTCTTTATTTCCAAAAAAATAATCATCCATAAACCATATGTGTTCTACTTTATATTTTGTGATCAACTTATCGATTAGTTTATTAACTCTTTTTGCATCTAATGGTCTCCAATTTTTAAAACCATTAATGGTATTTGTACAAAATGAGCATCTATATGGGCAACCTCTGCTGGTGTTTATGTCAATGGTTTTGTATTTTTTATTCATATCATAAAAATAAAGTTCACGATTTGTATATTTTTCAATTTCTAGAAGATGATATGACGGATCTGGTAACTCATTTATGTCAGAACAGAAAGTTAATTGATTTTGTATGATTTTACTTCTTTTTAAATAAATTAGACTAGGAACCTTTGAAAAATCGGGTGTTGTCAGGTTAAGTTGTTTTATTAGTTCCAGTAATCCATATTCACCTTCACCATTTATCACAAAATCAACATATTTTCCTTTTATTGTTTGTTCTGGATAAAGTGTTGGGTGTATTCCGCCCCAAACAATTTTTGTTTTTGAAAATTTGTTTTTTATTTCTTTAGAAATTATATATCCATGTTTTACTTGAGATGTGGTGGCTGAAATTCCTACAATTGTTTCTTCATTTATTTCATTAAACAACATGTTTTTACTAGTATTCTTATCATATAATCTCGAATCTATTAGTTTTACTTCGTATCCTTTTGACTCTATATATGCTGCTAAACTCATTATTCCAATAGGTATTCCTGGTATTTCAAAATCTATATCTTTACCTTCAAAATCAGATTCGCTCGATGGATAAAATAATATTAATTTTTTAATCATTTTGACACACTATATAATTATGACCTCCAAATATCGTTGCAGGAATTCTAATATTTTTTCCTTCGAGGATTTTTTGTGTTATTAAATCAAGAGGTAAAGTGCTTTTTCTCATAATTTTAAAACCTATTTTTCTACATTCTTTTTGTAATTCTAATATTGAGAAATATTTTTCATGTGTCGGATCAAAACAGTGCTTTTTTCCTCTGATAAAATGTTCTAATCTCATTAAATAGGCTATTTTATTAGGACATGAAATTATAAGTATTCCTTTATTATTAAGTAAATTTTTAATTTTTTTAAGAAAATCTTCAGTATTTTCAAAGTGTTCAATAATATGTAATGCATAAATTATATCGTATTTTTTTTCTGGGATTGTTTTCATGATATCTTTAATTTGTATGTTTGCTTTAGGAACTTTTTTTTTTGCGATTTTAACAGCTTGAGAGTTTATATCAATTCCTGAAATATTTTTGTAGCCTCTTTCGTAAAGAAGTTTTATTAAGTCACCTGTATTACAGCCAATTTCTAATATTGAAGAATTTTTTTTAGGTGTGAATAATCTAAATATTTCTTTATACTCCCAATACTCTTTAGCATTTTTTTGATGGTTTAAAGCATATTCTTTATTGTAGTATTTCATAAACTTTTTTTTCAACATCCTCAACAAGTATTTTTTTCATGCAATCTTTTGTTTGACATCCATAATTAAAATCACCTATTATTTGTCTATAACATGGATGACAATCATGATTGTTATTTTTGTTTGTATAATTAGGAGTGCATTTTTTATTTGTGTAAAACATAAAATCATTTTTCCCTAAAGGTTTTAATAGATTTGCATTTGTAGGTCCGAATATTGATATTGTTTTCACTCCAAGAGCTGATGCGATGTGCATTGGTCCTGAATCATTTGAAATAAATAAATCGCATGTGCTTATTAATGCAGATGATTGTCTTAAATTATATTTTATTGACGCATCAATTACTTTATTCTTATTATTTAATAATTTTTTTACATTATCAATTGTTTCTTTATCAGTTTTTCCACCAAACAATATTATAGAAAAATCATTATTTGTTAATTTATTTACTAATTCAGCATATTTTTCACTTCCCCATTGTTTTAAATTCATAGTGGTTCCCGGATTATGTCCACCACCAGGAAATATTCCAACCATTTTTTTATCTTCAAGATTGTTTGTTTTAATAAAATTTAAACCGAAGTTTTTCTCTTCTTTTGTTAGAATCATTTCCATTTGTTTATCTTTTGTTTTATAACCAAGAGACTCTAAAACTCCAAGATATGCATCTGTTTCATGAATATTATCATCAACTTCATGTTTCATTTTATAGTTCAAAAGAAAACCTCTATTCATGCTGTCAAGACCTGCTAATATTTTTGGTTTTAGTGAATATGCAAAGTATTGATCAGAAATACCCAAATCTAAAATAAATATTAAATCATATTTGTTCTTTAATTCTCTTTTAAGTTCTTTTCTGTTATTTTTTTTGTCAATAAATATTCTATTTAGTGATTTATTTTCTTTTAAAACTTCTTTTGACCATTCACCAACACAATAATCAATTTTCGTTTTAGGAAATGTTTGTTTGATACCTTTTATTAAAGGAGTTGTCATAAGAACATCGCCAATACAACAATATTTTATAATAAGAACTTTTTTTATAGTTTTAGCATCTACTTTTGTTTTTTTTTTCTTAACAATTTTATTAATTAGAAAAAACAATTTATCTAATATTAAATATTTTATTTTTCTCATTTTTAAATTTTTGCAAAGATTAATAATTCTTCTTGGGAATTAAAAAATTTGAATAACTTATTAATAAAATTATTTTTAATCATGTTCTTAATTGAAGAGTTTGTTTTTATTAAATTTCCATCATAAAAATAAACTATCTTAAACTTGTTAATTTTTAATAAATATTTAATTGTTTTAGGTGTAAAAAAATAAAAGTGATGCAAATTATGTATTAGAAATCTTCTTTCTCCTAACTCGCTGTTATTTTTTATTGAACAGAATTCAATTTTGTCGACTTTTTTTTGTTTCGTCCACTCATCTTTTTCGATAGTCAGTTTTCTTATAATTGGTAAATTAACTATTTTTGTAAAAAAAGAATCTTCATTAGGTGCTGAAATAACCAAAATACTTTCTTTTTTCATAATCTTTTTAACTTTTTTTAAAAAATATGCGGGATTTTTAAGATGTTCTATAACATGACTTATGTTGACAACATCATATTTTTCTTTAAAGTTTATTTCATTAAAATCTCCGCAATAAACATTTTTTATT
>Ga0180009_10007908_pt1 | contig 10717 bp, 10 predicted proteins | sample OS_PC_MetaG_FD_123537 | JGI IMG/M metagenome (GOLD analysis project Ga0180009, IMG submission 123537) | Groundwater microbial communities from the Aspo Hard Rock Laboratory (HRL) deep subsurface site, Sweden - OS_PC_MetaG | ecosystem: Environmental > Aquatic > Deep subsurface > Groundwater... | reverse complement strand
TCAGCCAGATGCTCGAATTGTCCGTTGATGAGCTGATGGGTAAAGGAGAATCCATCCTCATCGTTGATGATGTTGAAGAACAGCGGGTGATAGCTTCTGAAATGCTTAAAAAACTGGGATATGAGGTATCTGCGCTACCTAGCGGTGATGAAGCTGTAGAGTATATGCGGAACCATTCGGCAGATATTTTGGTATTAGATATGATAATGGCGCCTGGAATCGATGGTCTGGATACCTATAAGAAAATTCTCGAATTTCATCCCCGACAGAAGGCGATCATCGTCAGTGGATTTTCTGAATCTGATCGAGTGAAAAAACTCCAAAAATTGGGAGCGGGGGCCTATGTCAAAAAACCATATTCAATAGAAACCCTTGGAAAAAGCTTAAGAGCAGAACTTGACAAATGAATTGTAGATTTCCTGCAGCAATGTAATATTTAAAGTCATATAAAACCTTGACTCCAGCGCTATTTCCATATATTCATCCCTCCAAAATTCCTTATTATCTATTATTTTTAAGTATTCACTTAATTGAAATTAGATGCCACGGCTTTTATTAATTAATCCAACCAATATCCACCGGGGGCTGGGGAATATCGGGTCAACCGCCTGGCCGCCCTTAAATCTGCCTTACCTGGCTGCTGTTACGCCTAAACATTATCAAATCAGTGTTATTGATGAAAATATCGAACCGTTCGAATTTCAAAAAGCAGATATTGTAGGTATTACAGCCTATACGGCCACCGTAACCCGAGCCTATGAAATTGCCCAGATTTACCGTAAAAAGGGAATTCCTACGGTAATGGGAGGCATCCATGTGTCGATGATGCCCGATGAAGCCTTACAATATTGCGACGCGATTGTAATCGGTGAGGCTGAGGAGGTCTGGCCCAAGGTTCTCGATGATTTTGAGTCAGGGAATCTGAAAGATAGGTATCAAGGACCCCTGATAAATTTGGAAAATGTGCCCATCCCGCGCCGTGATATCCTTAAAAACAGCTATTATCGCTGGGGCAGCATTCAGACTTCCCGGGGTTGCCCTATGAACTGTTCCTTCTGTTCAGTTACCGCTTTCAATGGACGTCGATTCCGCCGGCGGCCCCTTGAAAGTGTCATAGAGGAACTTGAGCAAATACCTCAAAAAAGAATTCTGCTGAGTGACGACAATATTATCGGCTACAGTCAGCAAGATTCTGAGTGGCTGCATTCCTTTTTCTCTAAAATACTTGAAAAAAATATCAAAAAAACTTTTTTCGCGCAAACTTCTATCCTGTTCGGGGAAAGCCCTGAACTCGTCCGTTTGGCAGCCAGAGCAGGGCTCAAAATCGTTTTTGTGGGTATGGAATCAGTAAACCCTGCAACCCTTCAAGCTTATGGCAAAACAATTAACATAGAGCGTCTGCGTCAGAATCTGATTAAAGATTACATAAAAAGAATTCGAAGTGCGGGAATTGTTTTCCTCGGTGCCTTTATCATAGGAAGTGATGAGGATGATGTCTCGGTATTTTCTTCAACTCTGGAATTTATTAAATCTTCACATATCGATGTCCTCCAGGTCACCAAGCTGACTCCATTGCCTGGAACCCAACTTTGGAAAACACTGCATGAAAATAACAGAATTTTAGATCAGAATTTTCCTGAGGCCTGGAAAAATTATCGTTTCTCAAGAATGCTTTATCAACCAGCGCGGATGTCCATCGAAGAAGTATACGAAGGATATACGTATTTAAAAAAAATTTATTATAGTATGTGGGAAACCATCAAAAGAACTTTTTCGACACTGATTACAACAAAAAGCTTAATTGCCGCCATAATTTCCTTTAGGCTGAACGCCTCTTATCGTATGGCCTTTCGGGACTCAGAAAATTATCGGATATATAACCATCCAAATTTAGACAAAAAATTTGCACCCATGCTCAAAAATGTTACCCATTAAATCTCACTCATACGGTTGCATCCTTTAACGCCGGACCAAAATATACAAAAGGAACCGCAATAATGCTCAATCGCAATTATCTAATGGAAAATGACGACGAATGGTACCGTCTTGATTTAAAGACTTCTGATGAGGCCGTTAAAAGACAAGCATTATGGGCTGGAATCCGTCCAGGAATGCGTATTGCGGATATCGGCTGTGGTTCAGGGAAAACGACATATATTTTGCATCAGCTTGTTCAACCTGAAAGCGCTATAGTCGGTGTAGACTTTTCTAGTCAAAGAATTGCTAAAGCAAAAAAACATTATAGAGGAAAAGGAATAAGATTTTTATGCAGAGATTTAACTGAACCTTTAAATGATTTAGGTATGTTTGATTTCATATGGGTTCGCTTTGTACTTGAATATTATCTTTCCAACAACTTTGATATAATAAAAAACCTGTCCCGCATTCTGAACCCCGGCGGTATCCTTTGCCTGATCGATTTGGATCACAACTGTTTGAATCACTACAGCCTTTCACCGCGACTTGAAAAAACTTTTTCAAAAATGATGCAACTATTAGAAAATCAAGCCGATTTCGATCCTTACGCCGGCAGGAAATTATATTCCTATTTGTTCGACCTGGGATATCAGGACATCGATGTAAATCTTGAGGCTCACCATCTGATTTTTGGAAATTTAAATCAAACAGACGAATTTAACTGGACCAAAAAAATACAGGTCGTCAGTGAAAAGTCCGGTTATCAGTTTAATGAATACAGCGGCGGGTATAAAGAATTTTTTGAAGAGTTTAAAACTTTTTTTAGCGACCCGAGAAGATTCACTTATACCCCTGTCATTTCCTGCCGGGGATATAAACCAATGGAATGACCGGGTGCATTAAACCAGCTACTGAACATTACCCACAAAACTATCAATAATCCGGGTCTGCACTTTATTTGAGCCTTTTAATGCCCTCGCCTTCAACACTGAATGTGATTAAACAATTTTTTAAGCTGCCTGAAATAATCATCCGTATTTTTCATATTCAAGACCCAAAGAGTATATCGCCTTTCAAAAGGGATGGCCTGGTTTTCAGCATAAGACACCGGATAGACCAGCACGGGTACTTCTTCCGACCCAAAATTAGCGGATAGTCCGGATAATGCCCGGTAGAACATATCTCTGGGGAGTTGATCCGGATCGATGACAAACATCTGGATGCTGCGGGTCAAATCAGAAAGATTCAGACCGATATCGGAAATATTGACCATGATAACTGCTTTGAGACTGCTGGCTTTTTTCAAAGAAAAAAGAGCCCGCTCCCTTTTGAACCCCAGCTTTCTGTATTCCTCGCTAAGTCCGCCCAAGTCCACCAGGTTCGCTTCAAGCTCCAGTCCCGACAGCATCAGGCCGCCGGATGAAAATTCATAATAATGCGCCAGTTCCTTTAAATCGCCGGGTTCGGTTTTTGTCAGGGTCCATCCATCGCCTGCTTCAAAGCCATGACTTTCCGTATTGCGGTAATGAAAATAGGCAAACGTATCCACTGAACACCCTTTAGGATCGTTGATGCCCCTGCTGACCCCTCCGAAAATCCTTTCCGGAAACTTGTTTTCAGGTCTGAAGTAACAGAATACAAAATTCATATTTACTGAACATAGCCGATGAGAATCATTTATAAAACGACCGATCTGGTTTAACACTGAGAGCCCTGCTCGGGGGGAGGCTGAAACACTGGCGGCATGGTGCTGAATCAGCCATGACTTGTTATAGAACCTGAGCATCGCCATGTGCCCCTGAATACGTCCTTTATCCTGATAGGTGAAATGCCGGGCAATCGTAGGGTGAGACGTATACAGCTTTTGGTAGGTTTCCTTGATGTTGTCTCTATGTTCCTTAAAAAAGTTATATTTTTGAGGATAAATAAAACCTGATTCAAAAAAGAAATCCCAGAGGGCATCCATGTCGATGGAGCCGCTCAGATAAGAATGCCTGTCGGCCGCCTGGTGCAAAAGTGATAGAAGCTTGCGGTGTTCTTCGATATCCATATCCAGAATGGCCAGACCGCATTTCAGGAGAGAGTCTTTTTCTTTCGCTTCATCAATTTTTTTTCTATAAACAACCTGTGCCTGACAGTTGATGATAAAGCTGCCGGCAAAATCCAGTCGAACTTCGGGTATAATCATCCCCGGCAGCAAAACCGCATGGTCCATGCTTTCTTCGACAGCAAAGCCGGAACCTGACATATCAAACACTTTCAGATTTTCCAGCTGTTGGGTCATGGGATGCTTGAATATCATATTCGGCAAAGGTACTAACTGCTGACGGGTGCTGCGAAATTCTTTCGGTTTGAATCGACGGATTTGTTTTTCGGTCGGTTCCAGAATATAACTTTTAGTTGTACGACCCTCGATCTGCTTGATAATCCGGCAGCTGCCGTTATAAAAGGTTTGGCTTTCATCATAAAATATCACATTCAGCGGCAGCTCCGGGCTAATCCACTGAAACGTTTGAAGTGGTGAGGTGTCGATTTCGACTTTGAGGGACGTCGGGCTGAATTCAAGCAATTCCCCGGTAAAGCAGGAACTGTTCTGAATCAGTTGCGCTTTGACATCTTTGCACGGGTGTCGTTGCACTTTTCGCAAACCGATTGAACCGCTGGTTTCAGGCAGAAGCATACGGACGCCTTCATTATTGATACTTGCCGATTCTGATTTTACCAGGATCAATTTGGGTCCGTCCGGCACCAGAATGTCCAACAGCTGATAGGACTCCATATCATGCTCGTTTCCAGCTGTTTCCGCCCAGGCACATACCAGTTCATCTCCCAGACACGGCAGCGGTATGGCAATTCGGATTATCGTGTGGTTGTATTTTACATGGCGTAAATTAACCAGGAGGGTGCCGCCTTTAAAATTGATGGCGTTCAGCTTGTTGATCAGGCGTTTTTTCTTGACCTTTTTCCCATCGATGAAATCTTCTCTTTGGGTAATCCGGTCTATTAAGGGTGGAAATTGATGAACCTTCTCCATCGCCCTATAACATTCCCTTCTTTATTAGTAAAGCATGGACAAACGGATGATAGCTTTATATATACACATCGCGAATATGCCGTAGGCACAATATATAGCATACCCAACAGGCTTACACAACAATATAAAGAAAAAAGTGCGTTCCAACCCTCCTTACAGGGCCGGGGGTGTATTCTTCCCAACTCTCCGAAAATCGATAGAATGTAGCTTACAAATCAAACCTTGATATTGAACGAACTAGACACTTTCATTTGCCGGGCAATTCATTGCGCGGGGAATAAATCGGACCAAAAGTTGGAACTTGACTTTAGCGGCTGTTCCGTTATAGTTTTGAATATCATTCTAATTGATGTCTACTGTTCGCGTTCATTTTGTGATCAAACTGGATTTCCGTTTCAACCGTCACACCGCATACGCTTCTGGATACTGAATTTTTCTAAACCTGACTGAAAAAATGACCGGCTGATTAAGAATTACTTTTCATTACCTTAAAATCGCCGGTTGATATAAACTCCACCTATCAAAACGGGCACTGCGTAAGCACCTAAAGTGCCATTATACATAAGGTGGGGGATAGGCCCATATTACCGGAAAATTCTATTAGAACCCAGAATGAAAGGAGGCTAACATGACGGACAGTGTATACAAAATTGTCGATCTTGTAGGAACGAGCGCAACATCGTGGGAGGACGCCGCAAAGAATGCAGTTGAAACAGCGTCAAAAAGTCTGAGAGAATTGCGGATCGCAGAAGTCACCAAATTGGATATGAAAGTCGAAAAGGGAAAGGTCATTGCCTACCGCACCAGAGTAAAATTGTCGTTTAAGTATGGATCAGATAAATAGTTAGTTATGAACAACACGCTCTGGCAGTTGTCGCTGGGAGTTTTAGCGGCGGCTGCCAGAGTTCCCTCCCAGATACCATCACATCCTGCCTTAACTGATTATAGTAGTATTCATAAATATTTCCCGATTCATTTTTTTCCCATAGGAATTTTTTTGCTGAAACCACCGGATAAGCGATCAATGCTATTATCGGTTATCGATCCCTTTGGTTTTAAACACTATATATTGTATTATTATTCTTGACGAGCAGGATATATTGTATTATTTATATAAAACTTGGTTGTTTCTTATATTCAACTTTTTTAATCGTCATCTCGAAAATTTTGTGAAGCGTCCTGCCCAAAAAACAGGTCATTCTGATTAGGATCAGATCGCAATTGAACCTTGTAACCCATTCAACTTTATCATTAGGAAGATTGCGTTACCATTAGCTAAAGGGGGGAAAAAGTTATGATAGATGCAGAAAAACTACACAAACTGTTTGACGAAAATCCCGACAAGTCCGTTATCGGATTTGAGGGTAAATGCCACGATTGCAGTCGTGATGTTAAAGTTGACGTATCCCTGGTGCCGGAAGGTTTTATGATTTTAGGCGGCGCAGTATACGAACCCCAACCGGAGCAGTATTTTACCAAGTGCGATACCTGCTATGAAAAAAACCCCATTTTGACAAATTTTCAAAAATGTGAGGTCTACAGCCGGGTGGTCGGTTATTTAAGGCCGGTTTCACAATGGAATGAAGGAAAGCAGGCAGAGTTTCGCAATCGGAAAACCTTTGATATTGCCAAATAGGATTAAAATTTGAGTTTTACCCTTTGGAATAGTAGGTTTTGCATTCCACAAGGCAGGCCCCGAAATTGAGGAAATGAGGGCTTTTTGCATAGGTCTCAAATTTTAGTTGAAAGCCGTACCGGTCTTTACGCCCAGTGCTTTCAAAATTTTGGCCATCGGACAAAACCCGGTAATAGACGCCTGAAACAGATTTGCGCCGACAAACGCCGTAAACCACAGCCAGTTATGGCTGTGAAGTTGAGACAGCAGCAAGCTGATCAGTAAAGATTCCCGCAACCATCATTACCAATCGATCAATTGTCATCATAGCAGACTCCTTTTTTCAAAAGGCAGGGCTTTTCAAATCTCTCCGACCTCACTTTAGGTCAATGCACCGGTAATCATAGTGTTAACGTCGGGTAAACTGTTTTGGCCGGCGCAGTTTCAAACCCATTCATTTTGAACCGTCAACCGCATAGTTGGCGAGCTTCTCCAGCGCCAGCACCATGGCGGAATGATCCAGATCTGCCCCCTCCTGCGCTGCCACGGCATTAAACAGCTCCTGGGCCGTGGCGGTATTCGGCAGGCTCAGTCCCAGGCTTCGTGCCGTCTGCAGCGCCAGGTTTAAATCTTTCTGGTGCAGACGGATCCTGAATCCCGGTTTAAACGTACGCGCGATCATGCGTTGACCGTGCAGGTCCAGAATGCGGCTTTGGGCAAACCCCCCTAAAAGCGCTTCCCTTACTTTAGCCGGGTCCGCCCCGGCTTTGGCCGCCAGGAGCAACGCTTCACCCACGGCCTCAATGGTCAAGGCGACCACAATCTGATTGGCCACTTTACAGGTCTGACCGTCACCGCTGGGACCAATGTGAACAATATTTTTACCCATCAGTTCAAAGTATGGTTTGATTTTGACAAACACGTCCGCTTTACCGCCTACCATAATGGATAAGGTCGCATTTTCGGCGCCGACCTGTCCTCCGGACACCGGCGCATCCAGCATTTCAACGCCTTTGGCTGCAAGCTTTTCGGCAAACTCCTTTGTGGCAATCGGTGATATGGAACTCATATCCACAACGATTGAACCTTTTCTGACGCTCTCAGCCACTCCCTTGGGTCCGAACAGAACCACCTCAACATCGGGGGTGTCCGGGACCATAATAATAATGATATCCGCTTTTTCCGCTACTTCAGCAGAGCTGCCGCAAGCCACCGCACCTTTTCCAGACAGTTCCTTAACCGGTGGGTTATGATGATCATAAACCCGAACCGTATGACCGGCCGCTAACAGGTGTCCTGCCATCGGTTTTCCCATGATTCCCAGTCCGATAAATCCGATATCCGCCATTTGTTTCCTCCTTCGCTACCTAATTTTTTATAAATTCGAGCGTTTCCTCTGTTTGCCGGCTGGGGATATATTCACATCCGATCCAGCCGGCGTACCCGGCCTGATCAATCGAACGAAACAGGTTTGTAAAATTATTTTGTTGGATTGAGGCTTCCCATGCGATAACCGTTAAGGTCCAGGGCAACAAATTTAAACCCCAGCTTTTTAAAATAGACCGCCACGCGCTTTCTTACGCCGGGTGCTGCGATTCGGACAATGTCCTGCGCTGGCACTTCGATCCGGGCGGTTTCACCTTCATGTCGCACTCTTACCTGTCTGGACAGTCCCAGCTTACGGATATAATTTTCCCCGGCATCCACCTGTTTCAGCTTCTCAGCGTTAATGGGCTGGCCATAGGGAATCCGGGATGCCAGGCACGCCAGCGAGGGTTTGTCCCAGGTGGGAAGTTTTAATTTTTTTGAGATCCGGCGGATTTCCGACTTGGTAAGCCGAACCTCGCTCAAAGGGCTCCGGATACCAAGCTCCCGGGTCGCCCGCATGCCGGGACGAAAATCTTTATGATCATCCAGATTGGCCCCGTCCAGAACATAATTTATTTTCTTTTTTCTGGCCAACTTAACCAGAGCGCCGAAACGATGATTTTTACAGATATAACATTTGTCCAATGGGTTTTTCGTGAAATCAGGAATGTCCAGCTCCTTTGATTCCAGCAAAATGTGCTCCACCCCCATGGACCGGGCAAGCCGTAAAGCGTCTTTTCGTTCAATTTCCGGAGTGGTTGCCGACAGCGCCGTTACGGCCAGAACATTTTCATTCAACACATCCCGTGCGGCCTTTAAAAGCAGGGTGCTGTCCACGCCGCCGGAATAAGCGATCATGACCCTCCCCATATCCTCTAACAGTTTTTGCAAGTTTCGATATTTTTCATTCATTGTTCTGTTGATATCCACTTAAAATAAATTATACAAAAAAATTATCACAGCTGCCTTAAAATGTACAGGGGCCAAATTTTCGCCCCGCAACATCATTTTGACAATAAAGTCAAACCACGATAAACTAACGCCAAATTCCATAAGAAAGGGAGGCCTTAATAAAATGAATCGATGCAAAAACGCATTGGCTGTCGCTATGGTTATCTCACTGGCTGCGACCGTTGCAGCCGCTGTCAACCTGATGAGCATTCAGATTAAAAAAGGACAGTTACGCACTACGCCGTCGTTTTTAGGGAAAATTGTAGCCGAACTCAATTACGCTGAGCAGGTTGCCGTGCTTGAAAAAACGGAAGCCTGGATCAAAGTCCGGTCATCTGCAAAAAACGCTGAAGGCTGGCTGCATTCGTCCGCCCTCACGTCTAAAAAAATCATCCTTAAGCCCGGCGCTGCCGATGTTGCCCAGGCAGCCAGCAGTAGCGAACTGGCGCTGGCCGGTAAAGGGTTCAACGAACAGGTTGAAGGAGAATTTAAAACCAAAAATCCGCAATTAGATTATGCCTGGATAAACCAGATGGAACAGATGGTTGTTTCCCAGAACCAGATTGAGCAATTTCTTATAGACGGCAAATTGTCTCCCAAAGGAGGTATCAAATGAAACCCGTCTATACTTCCAAATGTTTAAACGCTATTCATCAGATTGGCCTTATCGGTCCTGTTTTATTTATTATGACGACCCTTTTGCTGACCGGCTGCGAAAGCATGGATACCGTTGCCCGGATCGGCACGGCCGTCGGGGTTGCCACCGGCACGATAGACCAGGCCCAGGCAGAATCGATTCAAAAAAGTGCCAAGGCGGTTGCCCGCAGTTTTCAGGACTTCACCCCGGAACAGGAATATTATATCGGCCGAACCGTCGGTGCGGTTATCGTCAATAAATACAAACCGTATCATAACCTTGCAGCCACCCGCTATATCAACCTGATAGGACAAACCCTGTCACGGGCTTCAGACCTTCCGGAAACTTTCGGGGGCTATCATTTTTTAATTCTGGATTCCGATGAAATCAATGCCTTTGCCACCTCCGGCGGCTTTATTTTTATTACCCGCGGTCTGCTCAGATGCTGCCGGGATGAAGATGCGGTGGCTGCGGTGCTGGCCCATGAAATCGGCCATGTTCAGTCCCGGCACGGACTCCAGGCGATCAAAAAATCCAGAGTCACGGCCGCACTGACAACCCTTGCCGTTGAAGGGACCAAAACTTTCAGCGGTCAAAATCTTGCCGATCTGGTGAGTACGTTTGAAGGGTCTATCACGGATATTACCACGACCCTGATCAATAACGGCTACTCGCGCGAATTCGAGCAACAGGCGGATCAAGCCGCTGTAACGATTCTTCAGCGGGTGGGATACGATCCCAACGGACTGGTGGAGATGCTTAAAATCATGCAGGACAGGCTCCGCCCCGGAGGGTTGGATTTTGCCAAGACCCATCCCTCTCCGGTCATCCGCATGGCCGACATTCAGAAAAGCATAGGCCCTTACCGGGCAATGGCGAATCCCGGCGCGAGACAGCAGCGTTTTTCCGAATCCCTGGGAGGCATCTGACATAAATGGCAGAACAAATAACAGTCGGCCCCAAGCTTCAGCAGGGTCTGGCCGTCGGCCTGGTTGCCGCAGTGATAACGCTTGGCTTGTGGGCCGTTGGCTGGCTGAATTCCTGGGAAGCCAAAACCTGGGACTGGCGCAGTCGTCTTTTGGCCGGACCGGGCGTTGCCACCGATGATATCCGCCTGATTTTACTGGATCAGAACAGTCTGGACTGGGCTTTTCGCGAAAACGGGCTCACGTGGCCCTGGCCCCGCGAGCTCTAC
>Ga0180009_10007906_pt1 | contig 10719 bp, 8 predicted proteins | sample OS_PC_MetaG_FD_123537 | JGI IMG/M metagenome (GOLD analysis project Ga0180009, IMG submission 123537) | Groundwater microbial communities from the Aspo Hard Rock Laboratory (HRL) deep subsurface site, Sweden - OS_PC_MetaG | ecosystem: Environmental > Aquatic > Deep subsurface > Groundwater... | reverse complement strand
TAACATCCTCTGGTAACTTGCCGGCGCTTGTTGCCGCCAAATCAGAGAATTCAGGCCATTCCTCTGAATCGTTTTCGATTTTCAACATGGCGGCGTATTTGGCCAACGACTCTTGCGATTGTGGCGGCTTTGCCAGACCTCTTTCCAGTTTGCTGATATTTCCAGGATCTAATTCATGGATACGGCAAAATTCTCTTAAAGTCAGTCCCAGGTTGATTCTTTTCTGCTTGAAAAAATTGCCGAATGTTTTCGCAATCATGATCTCACCCCCTTCTGTTGTATAATTTGATACAACAGGATAGAGATGTCAAGAAATATTTTGCTAAGCAGGCATGGCACTATGAAAAAAGCCGGCGGTTTCATAGCTTCGTTTTCACCAAGGCAATCTCTGCATCGGTAAGGCCGTACAGGTTATAAATCAGCTTATCGATTTCCTCTTCTATGCAAGGGACGACAGGGCCGTCGGGATCGGCGAGGATTTTCCGGACGCGCTCGATGATAGGGGCTTTCTGGATATCGGTGGCAGGAGGGATAGGAAGTTGTTCCATGTATTGGGCAATGAAACGTACAAAACCACCTTGGATCATTGAACTGATATTCAGATAAAACCACCAAATGAGGTTTGAGTTAAGCAACCCAACCAACCATTGCTCTTCAGTGGGGATAATGTATGCTGTGTTGCCAAGGAACGCTCTGCTTTCATCCCATGTGAACTTTGAACTTTGGGCTATGTCAGGATATACGATTTTGGGTTTTTCAAACTCGGTATGATAAGCGATATTGTCCTGTATATCGAACCATTTATAAGTCCCCGGCTTCCGCCCGCGCCTATCTTTATCTGATTTTTTCGGTTCCAGGTCTACCCGGAATTGTTCCAGGTGACGCTTGATGGCGGGATACTTTTTGATGTCCGTTCCGCGACGGGTAAAGATAACATACAACCCTGCCCATTTTGCCTGCCATTTGCGGATATCGCGGCCGCGGAGCCAGGGTTTGATCAGGTCCGCGCTTTTGGGGTCTTCGGCGATGAGCTGTTTCCGGGTCGCCTCATCAATGACGAAGGCCTCGTTCAGACCGGTCAAGACACCCCGATAGAATCTCCCCTGCACATACTCGCCCAGGGGCTTGCCGGCCTTTCTGAGTTTCTCCATCAAGGCCAGCACGTCCGGGCGCTCCAGCGTCCAACCCTCCGCCTTCAGGGCGTCGATCGGCATGCTGAAACCGACGGCGGCGAGGGTTTCGTCCAGGCGTTCCAACTGGGAAGGATCGGTGAAGGTGGCGGCAATAAATTCACCCCCACCCTGGCCCTCCCCCATCAATGGGGAGGGAAGTAAGTTTTTTTCTACGAGCAGGATGGACGGGTAGGTGGTAGCGTCAAAGATCGGGAGGTCGCCGAAGTCGATGATCAGTTTCGGCGTAACCAGGGTTGTCAACAGAATGCGCGTGTTTTCTCCATAACCGGCTCGCATGAATTTGTTTGGCGCAATGAAGCAGAGATGTCCGCCGGGCTTCAACAGGTCAATCCCGCATTTATAAAAATAGGTATAAATGTCCGCCGTGCCGCAATAAAAACCACCGAAGGCTTTGGCCAAATGGGGTTTGAGCGGCTTGATCGCTTCCTGTCGTACATACGGCGGATTGGCAATTACCGCATCAAACCCGCCCTTCTCATGAAACACCTCCGAAAAATAAAGTTTCCACAGAAAAAAGGGCTTGATCATTTTCCCGCTGGTGAACTCCTTCAGTTGTTTTTCCGCTAATTCAAGGTCAAAGTCGGATTCTTTATAGAGTTTTGCCTTTTCCTGTTTGATTATTTCATCTCTTTGTTTTTGGTTTGGCAACACATTGTATTTATTTTCAATATTCTTCAACCTGTTAAAGTAATCCGCTTTTTGTTTCTTCAATTTGCTTTCAAATATTTTAACCAGCAGGTTTTCAACTTCTGCTTTCAGGGTTTGTTTTCGGGATACATTGGATTCATTTAAAAAGGCATTTTTCTTTTTCTGAAATTCACTGATAAGAGGATCCTCCTCCTGAGGGCCATTTAACCTTTTGTTTAATCGAGTTTTGTTTTTCTTTAATTTGTTTATTGCATCTTCGAGTTCATGTGATTCATTTACTAAATTCTGGTCTTGTTTTCCTGTTTTATTGTAGTGCCTTGACAATTCACTTTGTCTGTCTAAATACTCCTTATTGAGCCCTTTTATTTTTGTACCTAAATCTTCAATGTCGCTTTTTAAGTTATTTTCATCATCAAAATTTATCCCCATAAGTTCGGAGATTAAGCTGTTGCCCTGCATAATCCGGTAATCCAGATTCGGCAGCGGCTTGATATTTTTAATATCGTCCTCATCCACAATCAGCGACAGCCACAGCCGCAGCTTAGCGATCTCTACAGCGCCCGGATCAATGTCCACACCATAAAGGGAATGTTCGATACAATGACGTTTAAAATGGTAGAATGTCCGTACTGTTCTTTCAAATCCCCCCTCGCTCCCCTTTGACAAAGCGGGGAATCTGTCAGAATTATTCGCATCTTCCATGAAAAGAGAAAGGATGTTACGCACCTTGACGATCTCGCTCATCATCCCCACGGGAAACGCACCAGAACCCACCGCGGGATCGCAGACCGTGATTTCAGCCAGTTTTTTATCAATCAGTTTGGCACTCTTTCGGATGCTTTCAGGCAGCTTTAATTTGTAATCGGAAGATTTCTGTTTGCCCTCTAAAATTTTTTGTTCCTTGATTAATGCGATTTCTTCATTTTCGCCGACCTGTTCGCCGGTGTGAATCAGGACTTCGATATCTTCCCGGGAAATCGGTTTCAAACCTGATCTCGTCGTAGAGACAGGTTTCAAACCTGTCTCTACAGAAACGTTTACGATATTTGAATTTATCATGCATTCGGTATGCAAATAATTAATCAGACTCTGCCGGCACATGTAATGAACAATCTCGCGGGGGGTGTAATAGACGCCGAACTGCTTGTTGAATTTGCTTTCATCACCCTTTTTGCCGCTCTTTAAGGCGTTTTTGTATTCCTCAAAATTGTCGGGCCGGATCGCATTGAATTTTTCGTAGGCTTTGCCCAGCAGCTCAGGATCGATGGCCACTTCTTTTTCCAGCGGTTCATCTTCTTTTACCGTGAAATTGTAGCGGTCAAATATATCCAGAATGCCGTCGCCGCTGTCGCCTTCTTTGGTTTTATTGTCATTTGAAAACAGGCTGTCAGGCAGGTGAATGTCGGTATGCACCCAATCGTAATTGCCGATAGGATCAAAGAGGCCGCCGTTTAGGAAAGGGACTTTACAGTTGAAACGGCCGTAATAGTGGTCATCATGGCTGCGGTCGTTTCGCAAAGCATCATAAAAAAGATGCTCCAGAATATCGTTAAAGAAATTTTTAAAATCGCCGTGCTTTTTCTCAAATAATTCTCTTAAAAACTGCTTCGAACCGGTTCCCCAATCGGAATCCCGGCCCACGCCAAACCACCCCTTCTTCTGCAAAAAATAAAGGAAAATGATCTGCCCCAGCAGTTTCTTGGCAAAATCAACGGTGTTCACTCCCTTGTCTTCAAAGTCGGCTTTGATTCGGGGATTACGCTTAACCTCTTTGTCCAAGGCTTCTTTTGTGCGGATAAAAAGATCACGGTATTTGAGGAAAAACTCTTTGGTAACGGTTTCGATATTGAAGGCTTCTTCCAGTTCGGCAAGCGTAGGATTGCGATCAACTTCGGCAAGAATCTTTACCAGTCGGCTCTGGGCGGTATGGCTTTTTTCGTTTGCACCCACTAAAAAGGACCAGCGCCGGGCAGGAGTGAACTCCTCCTTAACCTTCATTTTGCCGGTTGGAGTCTCTTCAAACCTGTAATCCATCTTAACCAGCGAAAACCGCCAGTCATCATTATCAGGAGAAACGAACGCAAAAAGACCGGCGTCTTTTTGGCCTCTGTCTGTCAGGTATTTACCTGCAAAATTCCTTTGAGTAACCCTGGCATGATGTATTGAAAAAGTTTTTTGTAAATATACGATTATGATATCAATCTTTTCACCGTTTGGAGAAGTATAGGTACCAATGCGTTCATAGGTTTTCACAACAGGCCTGAAACTTTCTTTTACATCACCGTGTGCATGAAACGCTTTTGATTCATCAATTGTGTTCAGAAGATTTTTAACAAACACAGTGAAGCGCGGCTTGTCAAAAGGCTGCTCAAAGGTTTCCTCGATGCGGTTTTGTGCCTGCTGCCTATCCATGATTATTCCCCGCTCAAATACATTGACAAGATCACTTCGCGTTTGCCGAATACCGCCGGGTTCTGATCGGCATAATGATCTTCCAGCAGCTTTGCCGGAATATGGGTTTGAAGCACAGCCAGCACTTTAAAGGGATTGACGATTTCTTTTTTCAAATCATTTAGGGCTTTCAGCGCTTGTTTTGCCGTCTGCTTAGGCAGGCCGCCTTCTTCAAGCTGGGTCAATACCTTTTTAAGGTAAAGCTCCTGGTCTTCGGTAAGCTTCTGGGTGTTTTTCAGGGTTGCTTTTAAGATTTTAAGGATATTGGCGGCACTATCGCGTCCACCCCTTTGGCTTTGTTGAGGGAGTCCAGCGGTGGTCACAAAAATAAAGGCCTCTTTGTTCTTATCCAGCAGGTCGTAAAACTGTTCAGGCAGTTTCTTCTTTTTTTCGTCAGGACTGCTTTCGAGCAACTGTGCCGCCGAAAGAAAATCGAGCTCTTGGGCTTCCGGCCGGCCGGAGGCGATGAAAAACTTTTGCAGTTTCCCCTTGCGGAAATAGGTTATGAGAGAATCTGCCTGCTTGGTGTGATATTTTGCCGTACGCGCTTTTTTGGGGAGCCGTTTGATCTTTTCAAACAGGTCGGGATCATTAGCGCGGGTCTCTTTGATGACATGGAGATATTTTAATTCGCTTTCCCCGCTCTCGTCATCGCCTTCTATGGTTTGCCTTGAAATCAAGCGATTAAAAAGTTCATGGGAGCCGATCGGTTCACCTTCGGTCAACAATTCCGCATCTCCGCCCAGCAGGGTTAAAAAGGCATTGATTTTGGATTCGGCCGCTTCCTTCAGCTTGATCTGATCATTAGACTGGGTGGTGGGGAAAAAATTGAAAGTGTGAATCCTGTCAAAAGGGGTATCTACCCGGTTGATGCGGCCCACTCGCTGCATCATGCGGGTCGGATTCCAGGGGATATCATAATTGATTACTGTATTGGAGCGGTGCAGGTTCACCCCTTCAGCCAATACCTCCGTTGAAACCAGTATGCGGAAATCATCTTTTGGATGGCGCGCGCGGGCGTCAAAATTCTCGATAACTTTATCGCGGGTGGCTTCGCCCGAATCACCGGTATAGCACAACACCCGGTCCCGATATTTGTCATGTAAGTTCTTAAAAAGGTAGTTGGCAGTTTCCTTTGATTCCGAAAAAATAATCAGATGGTTTTGTTGCAATCCCTCATCCGTTGATAATTCATTCATAAATTTTAAAAGCTTGGGGTCGCGCTTAATGTCCGCCCAGAGTCTTTTTATCTCAAGCAGAACATCATGGTCATGCTGCAGATCATTGCGAAATTCCTCCCTAAATTCGTTGCTGTCATAGTGCTCTGCCTTACCTTCATCGATCAGACGCTGCACGGCTTCATCGTCATCGTTTTCCAGGAGTTCAAAAATTTTGTTGGTATGTTTGGCGCTGGCATATACATTGCCATTGTCAAACTCTTTGATAAACATTTGGTAGGAATGCAAAAATCTGTCCACCGATTTTCTAAAGGCATCGAAGCTGCTTTCGAGGCGTTTGACCAGCAGGATTTTCATAAACCGGCCCATGTTCTTTTGGGATTGACGCTTAAGCTGGTCAACCTCGCCCTCATAATAGAGCATGGGCATATAGCGGGCATATTTGAACTTTTGCGCTATCAGCACAATGGTTTGATTGAATATGCCGTCCTCTTTTTCGTTGAGTTCATAAAAAAGCGGAATCGGTTTTTCAACTATCGGAAATTTCAACCCCTGTAAGCTTATGTCTTTAGAAAAATATTTTTCAATTTCAGTACGAGTACGGCGTACCATTAAATATTTAAGGACCTTTTCTCTGATTTCTCTCGCGTTTTCTTTGACAGTATTGATGTATTTTGTATGGTCCTTTTGACGATCCAGCTTTTTCAGTTTGCGCTCAAGCCGGCCAAAGAAGCCCTCCAGATCCGGCAGATTAGGAATGGTGCTTTTTTTGGCTTTTTGAAACAGTTTTAAGAGACTGAGAATATCCCTGGGAGCATTGTTATACGGCGTAGCGGTTACCAGCATCACCCGTTTGCCACGGCAAATTTCCGCTAATTTTTCATAGGTAACCGTTGTTTCGGTTCTAAAGCGATGCGCTTCATCAATAATAATGTTGGTATATTTTTCGGTCCCCGTTCTGAGGAGATCGTCCAGCTTGCCGATTGATTCATAGTCGGCCTGAACCCGGAAATCGGAAAATACATTGTACCAGGAGCCGGGATTCGATTTTCCAAGAAGCATCGGCGGGGCAATAACAAGGGTTCGACCATCAAGCTGTCCGGCCAGCATGGCGGAAATGTAGGTCTTGCCCAAACCAACGACATCTGAAATAAAAACCCCGCCGTATTCCAGGAGGATCTTTTTGGCGTTTAAAACCGCCTGTTCCTGGTATTCAAGCTTTTTAAATTCCTGCGGGAGATACTTTATAGATATCCCATCGGTCTGGCTGAGTTCGTCTTTGAAATATTCATACAGAAATTTCAGATAAAGCTGATATGGCGTGATATTTTGGCTGAGCCAGGTTTTTTCCTGAATCGTCTGCACATATTTTTCACCGACATCCACGGCATCCGCCCATAATTCCTCAAACTTTCGGCGGGCAAACTCATAATCGCTCCGGTTTTTCAGTTCCACATTAAATTCCAAATTATCGATAAGTCCCGCCCAGGTAAAATTACTGGAACCGGTAATCACCCGTCCCATGTCTCTGTCGCCTTCCGCAAATGTCATGATATAGAGTTTGGCATGAATGTTTTGTGACGGGTAGGCCCTGATTTCCAGTTTTTCAGCTTTTACCCATTCAATAAATTTAATGACGCCTTCTTCAACTTTTCGTTGGTCGCCTGAATCCTCCATCTCTTTTTCTATTAACTGTGCTACTTCCTCTTTTGCCTCTGCGTGCGAAAAGTCGATCTGCCGCCGGCAGGGCTCATTGGAATATTTCATTAACTCATAAGTCTGCCTGTCTGTCTGTATTCCGATGAGGATTCGGATTTTTTCCGTACTTTCAAGAGCCTTATAAATTGCGTAAAATCCGCTGGAATAAAAGTAACCGACCAGACAGTCAAAAAATGAAGTGTCTTTAATAAGAACTTCAAACCTGTCTTTAAGGTTTTGGTTCTTTTCATTTGTTATAAATGATAAATCAGTTTCCATTGTTATTTCTTGTTTACGCCTTATTAATTGGTTACCTTCTCAATCAATAATGTCGTGCGGTTTCTCATCCGATCCTATGGTATCAGCCTGATTTTCGGATGTGGGAGAGTAGAGCTGCTGCGTCTTCTTCGTTTCGTATGGGGTTACCGATGGCCCAAAAGATCCCGGGATTATCCATTCGGGTCCGCTGTTGAGGCGGTATCTTTTCGGGAACGGCAATACCAGCGGCTTTAAAGTCGATCTGAATTTGCTTCGGAAGTGAAGCCTTCTTAAATTCCGGTTGAGGTATTTCGGATGGGTCTTTAAATTGATTAGCTCGGCCACTATTTCTCCTCCGGCCCGGGTGATGCACTGTCTTTTTACTTGCGACTATACTAATTTTTTGCTGCTAACGTAAACATAAGGGGAAAATAAGTTCTTTGACGATTCAATCTGAGGTGAAATTAACAACCGACCTTGAATCGTGCAGCAGACCCATTTTAAGCTGGTGAGAAGCCGAGCTACAAGGCAAAAAGCAAAATTGAATTAGATTATTGATTGGTTAATTTTTTGTATTTTTCTATTTCCGAAATTATCTTTGTTCTACCATGCCCAGAGCACTCTGAGTCTAAAGCCAATATCATCTTTTCGGCCTGTTTCACTATGGCGAGAGCAGTTTTTGGATTCTCCACAGTTTGGTTGTCGAGGCGGTAATCAGCATTAATTCTATTTCTATGAAGAGATGCAATTTGTGAAGCAACAATAGAAACTTCTTTATTACCGCTATTGCTCAGATAATTTCTCATCTCGCCATGAGCAGAAGGGCCAACTGGAATAGTAAACCCCATATTTTTCAGGATCTCAGCACCAACATTGAACGTAGCATAATATGCTCGGCTTATTGCGGTTCTTAAGCTTGCAGGGTTATTTTCGTTCACAAGCCGTGAAGCCAAATGATGAAAATCTCTTGGATCCATTATTATTTATAGGATGTTATAAGAAAATCTAATTTTTTCACGCTCAGGCCAAGGGGTTGAAGCTATCCAATCGCTTGTGTAATTATCATAATTGTCTAAAACTCTGTCGATTTCATCCTCTACGGTAACTTCAACTGAGATCCATTTCTCGTCTGTCTCTGGATCTTGTTCCCACTGAACATCAACATTTTGGGCATTAGCAAAATATTTATTTACCAATGAGATAGAAGTTAATAGAGGTTCTTTAATATCAATAGGCACATCTGTTAAAAATGTGACAGGAATGGATGATGGTGTAGATAAAATACATACGTTGTCTTCAAGAACAGGTGAACCAATCGTAAGAATATTGAAATTGTGTTCAGATTCAAGACCTGAATACCATCCACTTATCGAACCAATATTATATAGAGATCTCGAATGCATAAAAGTGTAGATCGCTTTACAAGTGATGTCTTTTATAATTATATCTGGTTCGCGCTTAGTGTTTTCAACATCAGTTTTTACAGTAAGAGTGGGGCGGGTTGTATCCTTTTCTAGTTCCTGGCTTTGAGCTCTTATACAATTTTCTAATACGATTCCTGCCAAAAAAGCCTGCTGGCTATAATCAAGTGTATCAAAGCTAGTTTTCATTTTAACATCCGCCTATTGTATAAAGAATTTTTCAACTATATCTTTATATAAATTTACATCATTCTTCCAATTCTTTAAAAACTCACAGAGTTCCGCGAAACGGTTTTTTCTATCACCTCCTGTGAGTGCGTGGTGAATGTTTGCATCGATTATTATCACGTGCTTTTTTTCTTGTCCTTTCAGAAAGCCCACTTCAAACGCTAAAGTACAAACTATATTTCCAAAAGTGTATGTAAACTTTAAGTTTGGCTTTAAGTTTGAATCACCAAAGTCCTGCCATGGACCAGAGGTTATAAACTTCTCTGATAGGAACTTATAGCCATCATCCGTTTTTAAATTAATAGCAACGTGTCCCTTGGGGTTTATGCCAACCGCTATATATTCAACATGAGGCAAGGTTTTGATGTAATTATATGCAACTTCTGGTGTTAATATTTCCGTCTCGTTTTTTTCTGCTATTTTTTCAAAAAAAATGATCTTATCAAGCTGGGCGGTTATGTTTATCGTGTTTTTGAACTGAACCTGTGCCATTGGTTCAACACAAAGGGGCGGTGCACTTAGTTCCCATTCTTTCGGAACTATATCATTATATTTTAAAAAATCAGGATTTAGGATGCTTGGATTGTGTTGTCGAGCAAGAATAACTATTGATAGTTCTTGAATTGTAAAATTTTCATTCATGGTCGGATTATTTCTTCATTTTGTTATATCGAATATTCTTTAGAGCGCAATATAGGCATCAAGGCAATTTTATTGCAACTATTTTATTTTTCGGCATTCTTTTCGTATTTCTTAAGTAAATCTTTGATAGCTTGTTCCAAAAGGTCGTTTTGACGCTTGTCTAATTGCACAGCCAAGACCTTCAGTTTTTTCAAAAGGTCCATATCCAATGTCGTATTATACATTTTTCTTTCGCCCATATAATTTTGCTATCATATAGATAAGAACAAATCAATATAGATTTTGCTTGACAAGCAGTTTTATTTATATATAGATTAGAACAAAACTATATATGAACAAACCGAAACCATGACGATGAAAAACTGTTTTAGAGAAAACATAGCGCTTGAGTTACCTTCAGCGGCAACGATGGAGGCGGTCGTCATGGGCCGGGGAAAACTCAGGCGCTTTTGTTTTTTAAGGGGGGCCGCCATGAACGATAAAGCACAAAAAACCATCGAAGAGAGCGCGGGGGATACCTGGCCTGTTTGTAGCCAATGCGGACAATATCCAGTGGAAAAAGATTACAAAGAGCAAAAGCCCTTTAATCATGGTTTGGAATAAGGCCGTTGAAAGGTCCGAGCTTATGAAACGAACTCCGCACGATATGCGGCATACATACGCGACATTGAGACTGAGCAAAGGAGATTCATTGGCCGAGGTAAGCAAGGAAATGGGACACGGAAGCCCTGAGATCACATTCAGGACCTATTACAAGTGGTTGCCGAAAGAAAGCCGGTCAAGCATCGATGAACTGGACCGGGCGCATCCGGCCGCACCCCAGGCGCACCCTGAAACAAAAAAGGATTTAGCAAATGTTGGCTAAACCCTTGATTTTATTGGAGGCGGCATCCGGATTTGAACCGGAGTATAACGGTTTTGCAGACCGCTGCCTTACCACTTGGCTATGCCGCCAAAAAAAATGGAGCGGGAAACGGGATTTGAACCCGCGACTTCGACCTT
>Ga0180009_10007905_pt1 | contig 10724 bp, 8 predicted proteins | sample OS_PC_MetaG_FD_123537 | JGI IMG/M metagenome (GOLD analysis project Ga0180009, IMG submission 123537) | Groundwater microbial communities from the Aspo Hard Rock Laboratory (HRL) deep subsurface site, Sweden - OS_PC_MetaG | ecosystem: Environmental > Aquatic > Deep subsurface > Groundwater... | reverse complement strand
TTCTTTCGACATGGCCGCCGAGTGCAGTTGCGCGCGACTTGGCGTTGGCCAGTTCGTCCGTCGCGATCGTGGTGCAATAGCTGCCATCAATCAAGCGCACGATCGCATCGGGGACTTGTCCCGCCCAGTTGCCTGCCGTGCTGCGATCGGGGCTGCAGGCGATGACGATGGACCAGGTGCAGAAACGGTAAGCGCGGTGTATGGCAGCCGGCTGACAGGCGCGGCGGATGGCGGATATGGCATCGCGCGCGTCATGGAGGCCGACGACGCTTCGCTGGCCGTAAAAGTGCATGGTCAGCGCGCCACCGGTCATCATCCGGTCGAGCAACTCGTCGTCGACCGGCAGTTCGAGCACCGGGGTGAAGCCACGTTTCGTTGCGCGGGTCAGTGCGCGGCGGCCCTCGACTTGGTTGGCGACGGTCAGACGGATCTGCTTGGTGGTGCCATCGAGACCGTTCGATACGCTGGCGGCAGCCATGGTGAGTTCGAGCAGTCCGCGGCCGGGTACGGGGCAGGTCAGGGTGAGGTCGGGCGCGCAGTCTGGACAGCGCGCGGCGATCGCGGACGGAGGGCCGCTGCCGGCGGCGACCTGCCAGTTGTGGTCAACGGCGGGCTTCAACTGGGTGGCGGCCGTGAGCGGGACTGTCGTCAACGCGATGCTTGCGGCAAACAAGAACACTGCGGCAAGCAGTCTTTCGAGACCGGAGCCTCTTTCCGTTCGCGAAGCGCTCGATCGCCGCTGCAAGGTCCGTTACTCCACCGCGAGTGCGTCGGTTGCCTTAAAGCTCGCGATCAATTTTTCGACGTCAGGCCCGAGGCGCGCCTCGTCCGATTCCTTGATTACGGCGAGAATTCGGAAATAGCCTCCGCTTTCAGGCGTGAGGATCACCTGACGAATAATGACCGGCGTATCGGCGGCACCACGTTTCGCGGTCGCCGTCAGGAGGTGGGCGCGCATGCCATCGATCTTCAACGGCTTGGATGCCTTCACAGTGAGATCCTTATTGTTGTTCATGCTGTCGAGCGCGACCTTGGAAAACTCATTCAGGTCATCGACCGGCAACCGGTTGAGCGAGGGTGCGATAGCGATGACGTTGCGGGTATCCTTCGGCCCCTGCTCGTTCTTTTCAGCGTAAATGCGGGAGGTGCCGATCGGGCGTCCGACCAATTCGAACTGGCCCGTGAAGCCGAGCTTGAAGAGGTCCTTGCTGGGAGCGGCTTCGGCTTCGAGCCGGGCCGAGGTCATTGCCTTGATGACGTCCTCGCGTGCGAGGCTACCATTGGTCAGCGACCCTTCCGGGACATTGAAGCTGACGACCGCGGTGTTTTTATCGTCCTTTGTGATGAGGATGAATTTTTCGAACAGCGCGCCACGATGTTTCTGCTGGCCCGTCAAGAAAATGTGATCATCCGGACGTGCGAGCTTGGTCATCCGAACGTTGACGATGCCCTTGCCGGACAGCGCCTCTGGCGTGAAACCGGCGACCACCTGTCCATAGGCCTCGGGTGGCATTTCGAGCACGATGACGGCGGCTGAGGAAATGATTTCCATGAAGCCGGCGAATATGGGAGACGACTTGAAGTTCTCAGGGAGGTCGATGCTGACGCGTGTTCCGGGCGCCTGCATGACTTTGGCGGATGCCGGCAAGGCCGCGGCGCACAGGGCGCCGAGCGCGAGAAGTGACGTCAGAGTGATGAAGCGCTGGCGGGCAGTTGGCGTTTGCCGTCTGGGTTTGTCGAGGTTCATGAGAATCCTTGTGGTCGTGAGGCGATGCGTCGTGGTGATCCGGCCTATTTTTACTCGTTTCTTCAGTATGTTAGCGGTGAGGCCGTGAAGCTTGAGTCCGGTCAGCAGTCGCGGCGAAGGATGAAATGAAAAACACCTTTATCGTCCAATTGTTGCTCGATGAGGGTGTTGCCGGTTGATTGCGCAAAGGCGACGAAGTCGTCGGGTGATCCGGGATCGGTTGCGAGGACCTCCAGCGTACCGCCAATCGCGACGTTGCCCAGGGCGCGTTTCGTCTTGAGGATTGGTAGCGGGCAGTTGAGGTTTGTCGCATCGAGAACCTGGTCCGGCGTCGGTCGGCGTTGTTCATCCATCATGCGTGTCTTTGGCGTGTCTTTGCCGTGTCGGGGGTGCGTCGGCGGCGTTGATTTGGGGCCAGTCGAGATAACTGCCAAGACTAACCTGGCAAACGGTGTATAAGCGATGCCGGATGCGACGTCGAGTTTGCCGCTTTGCGGTGCGGCGGACACTTCTTCGCGTCACGGTTCCATTGAAGTCCCCCGGCACGGGGGCTATCGTCGCGAATCAGGGGGATTTTCGGCATGTTGAAAACAGCTTCATGATGGACGGCAGACCCAGCCCGGATCAGGGACCGAAGCCTGAGATCGCAAGAACGTTCCGGCTGACGTTCGGTTTGGAACGGCTGGGACTTGTCGCGCTCAGGGCCCCGCTCGTTTCGCTGATCATTATCCTGCTGCTGACGGCTGTCGCGGGGGTTGGGATTTCGCGCCTCAAGGTGGACGATTCACTCTCCGAGTTATTCCGCACCGATACGCCTGAATTTCGCCAGTACGAGGCGATCGACCGACGTTTCCCGTCGAGCGAATACGATGTCCTGGCCGTTGTCGAAGGGGATGGACTGCTCGGGCGCGAGGGCCTGACCGCATTCGCCAATCTGGCTGTGGAACTGCAACTCGTGCCCGGCGTGGAAGGCATCGTTTCGATGCTCTCGGCGCGTGATCAGCCCGACGCCAAGGGGTATCCGCCGCCGATCGTGCCAGACGTTCTGCCGGACGGCGCCGAGTACGATAGGATCGTCGAGCGACTCCGAAAAAACGAGATCGTCCGCGGCAAATTCCTATCGGACGATGGCAAGCTGGCGATGATCGTCATCGCGCTTGACCGTACGACCGTGAGGGACGTCGGCAGTGCCGAAGTGATCGGTGAAATTCGCAAGATGGGCGAGGAGGCGCTGGGTGCCAGCGGGCTCAAGCTGGAACTGACCGGCGCCCCCGTCATGCAGCTCGAAATCCGCAACGCAGTGGAGCGCGACAGGCTGATCTATAATGGCCTCGGGTTCGTGCTTGGCGGGCTCACCGCCTACCTTTTCTTTGGCCGACTGTCACTGACGCTGATCGCGCTACTCGGGCCGGCGATCGCCATCATGTGGACGCTCGGCGTGGTCGGGGGGCTGGATTTCAGACTGAACCTTTTCATCAATGTCCTCACTCCGCTCATTCTCGTTTCGGGCTTTTCCGATTCGATGCACCTCGTGTTCTCGATCCGGCGTAGCATCCTGGCCGGGGCATCACGCCTCCAGGCGGCGCGCAGTGCGATCCTCGACGTCGCGCCGGGCTGCCTGCTGACGGCGATGAACGCGGTCATCGCGCTGTTGTCGTTCGCGTTCGCCGAATCGGCGATGATCCGCACGTTCGGCGTTGCGGCGGTGCTCGCCGTCGTCATCTCATACATCGCCGTTGCGACGGTGGTGCCGACTCTCGCGGTGTTCCTGATCCGCAACGACGGCAAGGGCGTTCCGGAGGAGGACGGCGAAAAGGCCGGTGCAGTCGGTGTCCTGCACTGGACGACGGTCGGCGTCATTTCGCATGTCGCGCGTCATCCGCTGCCCTATTTCATTGGAGGCTTGGCGGCCGTCCTGTTTACGGGCTCGATCTATCTACAGCTCGAGCCGCAGTACCGGTTGGCAGACCAGGTGCCGGACAAGGAGCAGGCACTCTCTGCGAACGACAGCATCGATGCGAAACTGACCGGGGCCAACCCGGTGCACATCATGATCGAGTGGGAAAGCGACCGCTCGATTTTCGATCCCAAGACGATCGCGGTCGTCGCCGCGGCGCACAAAGTACTGGAAGAGCGGGCCGGGCTCGGCAACGTGTGGTCGCTCGAAAGCTTGCGGCGCTGGTTGGAGGCGGCGGGTGATGCAAGCCTCGAGACGATGCAGAAGTATGCCGATTTGCTCCCGACGCATCTGCGCTACCGCTTCCTGGCGAAGGATGGCAAGGCAGTGCTGGTGACAGGCCGCCTTCCCGACATCGACGCAAGCGAGATCCTGCCGGTGGTCACGAAGATCGACACGGCCCTCGAGGGCGTGCGCAAGGCCTATCCGGATTACAAGGTTTCGGTGACCGGATTGCCGGCGATCGCGGCGCGTAACTCCGCCAAGCTGATCGGGGAGCTCAATTGGGGGCTGATCGGCGACATGTTCGTGATCTTCATCTTCCTCGGCATCGCGCTGCGATCGGTGGTTTCGGGGTTTGCCAGTGTGCTGCCGTCGCTGTTCCCGATTTTCGCGACCGGTGCGATTCTCAGTGTGTTCGCGGACGGACTGCAATTCGCGGCCATCATCTCGATTACGGTGGCGTTTGCGCTTGCGATCGACTCTACAATCCATTTCCTCAACCGCTTCAACCTGGAAGAGGAACGGCTTGGCCTCAAGGCGAGTGATGGCAGCCGGCGCGCACGTAATCATGAGGCGCTGACGGAAACGGCGAGCCATATCGGACCGGCGGTCGTGCTGACCACGATCGTGCTGGCACTCGGGCTCGGTGTGACGATGCTTTCCGACCTGCCGTCATTGAGGCTGTTCGGCCGGCTGGCGGCGACATGCCTGGCGGCATCGGTGATCGGCCAGCTCGTTATCCTGCCGGCATCGATCGCGCTTTGGCGGCGCACGTTCGGATAGGCACAGGGGCGCCCGCGGTTTATCGTCCGACGACAGTCGGGCGCGATCGTCATCACCGCTGGCGGCTGCGTTCGCCGAGAATGTTGAGGGCGTTGGCGCCGACCACGACCATGGCGCCGATCAACACCATTTGTTCGACCGACTCACCATAAAGTAAGAACCCGACGATCATGATCAGCGGCAGGCGCAGGAAATCCATCGGCGCGACGATGATGGCGTCGGCGTGGGTGAAGGCGCGGGCAAGGGCGAAATGCGCCGTTATGCCGGCGATCCCGACGCCGGCGACCCATGGCATGACTTCAGGCGCCGGGATCTCGAACGTGGCGGCGATCGGGATGAACGAGATGAGCAGCTGCATCCACGACATGTGGAACAGGAAGCTGACGATCGTTTCCGTGCGAACCAGCATCTTGGTCGCGATCATCGAACCAGCAAAGCCGAGGGCTGCGAGCAAGGCGTAGAGCGTTCCTGCACTGAGCGGAACGGCTCCTGGACGCACGATGATGACGATACCGGCGAAGCCGATCAGGGCCGCGACAACGCGCTTAACCGTCAGTTTTTCCGCAAGCAGCAACGGCGCAAGGACGGCGACCCACAAGGGGGCGGTGAATTCGAGCGCGAAGAGCTGTGCCAGCGGGATGAGCATCAACGCCGAAAGCCAACTGTATTGCGCGACAAAATGAATGATGTTGCGCGTCCAGTGTAGTTTCATGCGGCTGCTCATGACCTGGCGAAACCCGGACGACGTGAAGGGCAGGATGGCAGTGACGAGCAACAGGCTGACAGCGCTGCGGAAGAACATCAGGTGCATCGTGTCGACGCTTTTGCCAGCCTCGCGGCCGGAGATCGCGACCATCATGAACGACGCCAGGGTGACCGCCATCCAGAACATGGCAGCGAGCACGTTGCCGGTGCGCGCGGGCACGGTCGGCGCGGGTGATTTGGGGTGCGTCATGTCGGGTGAAGGTATTCCGGTTCGGCGGGACGAGGACTTTCGCCGGGCCGGGCCGCCGCGTCAAGGTCGTGGCGGATTTCCGACCCGGATTGGTCAAGAGTGCCAGATTGCGCTATGTAACGGGCGGCCCGCTCGGAGCCGCGCATTTCCCCGCCTGAATGTCGCGGTGCAGCGGCCAGAAAGAGGAACGAGCCCTTCATGCCTTCGGACTTCGATCATTTCAGAGACGAGCGTGCGCTCGACGTGCGCGCCGAATATGAACAAATCTATGCCGAACCAGATCCGCGCGCTTATTTTCGCGTCCTGCACGGCCTCGACTATCGCATTCCGGAACTCGCCCGGGCGTTGTTTCGCAGCGTCATCCAGAGCGCTGCGGCGGCTCGGGGCGAGCGTGCGAAGGTTCTGGACCTTGGCTGCGGCTTCGGCATCAACGCAGCCCTCCTGCGCTATCCGATTGACATGAACCGGCTCGCCCACCGGTACCGTGACCTTGACGCAGGCGATCTGACACCGGAGCGCGTCGTGGAACTGGACCGGCATTATTTCGCGTCATGGCCCGAATTGATGGACATGACCTATTCGGGCGTCGATCTCTCGGCGACATCAACGTGCTATGCTGCGGCGGCCGGGCTGCTCGACCATGCGATTGCCGGAGATCTCGAGACCGCCGACCTGTCGGAGGCCGACCGGCGGGCCATCGCCGGCACCAACTGTATCATTTCGACGGGATTTGCCTCCTACGCCGGTGCGCGGACGTTCGAGAGGATCCTGGATGCGGCCGGCGAGCGGCCGCCGTGGCTCGCGTTGTTTGGGTTGCGGACGGAATCACTCGCGGAGGTCTGCGAATTTTTCACGGCGCGCGGGATGCAGGTGGAAAAGCTCGAAGGCGTGACGTTCGTGCAGCGGCGTTATCATTCGGCGAGCGAGTGGACCCAGTCCTTGATGATGCTCGAGACGCTGGGAATTGATACCGAGGGCAAGGAGGCCGACGGGCTGATGCACGCGGAACTGTTCGTTGTGCGACCGCCGGCTGACGTCGCCGCCTATCCGCTCGAGACCATCATTTCAGTGTCGAGCGGTGGCGAGGGTTTGTTCGGCGGCTGGCGTGGCCGGCCATGGGGCACCTAAGGGCGTTGGATTGCCGGCTTGAGCGGGTACCATGCCTGTGGCAGTCATATCGTGGTCGGCACTTGGCCAATCTCGCCGGAGGGGATGAATGCGCCAGCAGTTCTTATCTGACAACAACGCCGGCATGTGTCCGGAGGCACTCGCGGCGCTGATCGCGGAAAATGCGCGCGGGCATGCGGTTGGCTATGGTGATGACGCGGCGACGGCGGCGGCCGAGACGGCGATCGCGGATCTGTTCGAGACCGACTGTGCGGCATACTTCGTATTCAACGGGACCAGCGCGAACGCGCTTTCGCTGGCGCAGGTCTGCCGGCCGTGGAACGCCGTCATCGCGCATGGTTTCAGCCACCTGCAGTGGGATGAAGCGAACGCGCCGGGGTTCTTCTCCGGCGGAGCGTCCGTGCTGGCGATCGACACTCCGGCTGCGAAACTGACGGTCGAGGCGGCGGCGGAAAAGGCGACCCAATTCGAGGGCGTGCATCATGTCAAGGTCAATGCCCTGTCGCTGACGCAGTCGACGGAACTCGGCACGGTCTACACGCTCGAGGAGATTGCAGCGTTCGGCGAGCTTGCCGCGCGGCACAATCTCACCTTTCATATGGACGGAGCCCGGTTCGCCAATGCGGTCGCGACGCTCGGTGCGACGCCGGCCGACATGAGCTGGCGGCGTGGTGTCGACGTGCTTTCGTTCGGCGGCGTCAAGAACGGGCTCGCGGCCGGCGAATGCGTCGTGTTCTTTGACAAGTCGCTGGCCGGCGAGTTCGAATGGCGGCGCAAGCAGGCGGGACAGCTCAATTCCAAGATGCGGTTCGTCGCCGCGCCGTGGCTGGCGATGCTGCAGGACGGCGTCTGGCTCAAAAATGCGCGGCACGCCAACAGCATGGCGCAGCGGCTGGGGGACGGGCTCGCAGACATCGAAGGCGCCAGACTGATGCATCCGGTCGAGGCCAACGCGGTATTTGTCGAACTGCCCTCCAAGATGCAAGACGGGCTGCGCGCGAGAGGTTGGAAATTCTACACTTTCGTGCCGCCGGATGGCTGCCGGCTGATGTGTGCCTGGGATACGACCGGCGAAACCGTCGAAGCATTCCTTGCCGATGCACGCGAGATTGCCTCAACAGCTGCTGCGCCGGGTTAGGGCGACGGGCCACCGCCGGGTCGGGCCATTGTCAGGTTGTTGTCAGGCCGGCATCAGCCTCTCCAGGGCTGGCAGGAACTCATCGTAATGGGTGATCACTGCCTCGCAGTCGAGTTCGACGACCGGGATATCGGTGTAACCGAATGTGACGCCGATGATCGGCACGTTGGCCGCCTTCGCCGTTTCGTAGTCGGTCGTGCTGTCGCCGACCATGACGCTGCGGTTGGCGCTGCCGCCGGCGGCGCGGATTGCGCCTAACAGGTGTTCAGGGTGGGGCTTGCAGACGGGGAAGGTGTCGCGCCCGGTGATGACACTGAAGTAGGCGGCAAGACCGAGTTCCTTCATAAGCAGCTTTGCCATGTCCTCGCGCTTGTTCGTGCAAATCGCGATGGTCATGCCACGTCTCTGCAACTCATCGAGAACGTTGACCAGCCCGGGGAACGGGGCGCTCTTGACGGCGATGTTGCTGCCGTAGAAGTCGATGAGCTTTGCGAACATTGCATCGATAGCGGCCTCGCTGGCTTCTGCGCCCTGGTGGCGGATGCCGGCGGTGATCATCGCGCGCGACCCGAAACTGATGACGGGGCGCATGATGGTTTCGTTGACCGCCTCGAAGCCGGCATCCGCCAGAACATGGTTCGTCGCCAGGATCAGATCCGGCGCTGTATCTATCAAGGTGCCGTCGAGATCGAAGACCACGGTTTGGTTGGACATGGCGCGATTAACCCGTTTGCTCAAGAAGGGACTGATGTGCTTGCCGGTGATAGAGGAATTCACGGTAGATTGTCACGCATTGCCGGGTTGCGGGTTGCCGGAAGTCCGGCTTCGCCATAGACATGCGTGCTTCAAGACCGCGACGGGCGGGGCCGGGCATGGAGATAGGCTATGGATGTGAAAGAAATGAAACGTGAGGCCGCCCGTCGTGCACTTGAATACGTCGAGGACGATATGATCCTCGGCCTCGGCACGGGGTCGACGGCGTCCGAGTTCGTGGAGCTGCTCGGGCAGAAGGTGCGCGATGGCCTGCGCGTCACCTGCGTGCCGACGTCGGAGGCGACGCTGAAGCAGGCGCTCAGCCTTGGTATTCCGATGGCGACCATTGACGAGCAACCGGAGATTGACCTAACCGTCGATGGCGCGGATGAACTCGACAGGCATCTGCGACTGATCAAGGGTGGCGGTGGCGCGCTGCTGCGCGAAAAGATCGTGGCGTCCGGTTCGGCTCAGGTCGTGATCATCGCCGATCAATCGAAACTGGTAGACACGCTCGGTGCGTTCCCGCTGCCGATCGAGGTGGTCCAGTTCGGCCTTGGCGTCACGCGGGCGATGATCGAGGATATCGCGGATGAATTGGGCCTCGAGGGTCCGATCAAGCAGCGGCTGGGTGGGGATGGCCGGCCGTTTGTCACGGACGGCGGCAATTTCATCCTCGATTGCGCGTTCGGGCGAATCGACGATCCGGAGGCTTTGGCGGAACTGTTGCCGTTCACGCCGGGGGTCGTCGATCATGGGTTGTTCATCGGCCTCGCCGACCAGGCGATCGTGGCTGGTGACAACGGCGTTCAGGTCTTCGACGCGGATGTCGAACAGCTTTCGGTTTGATGCAAGGCACCGGGCGGTGCGGATGAAGGGATGCGGAATGGCGGAATATGACTACGACCTGTTTGTGATCGGCGCCGGCTCCGGCGGGGTGCGGGCGGCGCGGATCGCGTCACAGCACGGCGCCAAGGTCGCGATCGCTGAAGAGTACCGATATGGCGGTACCTGCGTCATCCGCGGCTGCGTGCCTAAGAAAATCCTCGTCTATGCCAGCCGGTTTCGCGATGATTTCGAGGATTCGGCGGGTTTCGGCTGGTCGTTCAAGGGCGATGCGACGTTCGACTGGGCGACGTTGATTGCCAACAAGGATCGCGAGATCGACAGGCTCGAGGGGATCTACAAGAGCCTTCTCGAACGCGCGAATATCGATGCCTTTTCCGAGCGGGCGGAATTCGAGGATGCCCATACGATCCGGCTCACCTCCTCGGGACGGCTGGTCACTGCGGACAAGATCCTCGTTGCGACCGGGGGCAAGGTCAACTACGGCCCGGTGATCCCCGGCATCGAGCATGTCATGAGTTCGAATGAGGCGTTTCATCTCGAGGAGTTTCCCAAGCGGATCGTGATCAAGGGCGGTGGCTACATCGCGGTCGAGTTCGCCTCGATCTTCAACGGGCTCGGCGCGGATGTGACGCTGACGTATCGCGGCGAAAAGATCCTGCGCGGATTTGACGAGGACATGCGCGACGGCCTGACCGAGGCGATGCGGGAGCGCGGCATTAAGATCTGCACGAATGTCGTGGTCAACAGCATCGAGAAGCAGAGCGACGGGTCACTGAAGGCAACGCTGTCGGACGGGCAGGTGCTCGATACCGATCAGGTCATGTATGCCATCGGACGTGATCCGCATACTGCCGGCCTCGGACTCGAAAAAGCCGGCGTTGAACTCGGACCGCGGGGAGAGGTCAAGGTCTCGGCGGAGTCCCAGTCGAATGTTGAAAACATCTATGCGGTAGGTGACGTGACCGACCGGGTGGCACTGACGCCGGTGGCCATCCGCGAAGGACATGCGTTCGCCGACAGCGTGTTCGGCAAGTCGCAGCGGACGGTCAGCCACGAAAAAATCGCGACGGCTGTGTTCTCGACGCCGGAAATCGGCACGTGCGGGCTAACCGAGGCGGCAGCACGGGCGCGCTATCCATCGATCGACATCTACAAATCCCAGTTCCGGCCGATGCGCAATACGATCTCCGGC
>Ga0180009_10007904_pt1 | contig 10725 bp, 7 predicted proteins | sample OS_PC_MetaG_FD_123537 | JGI IMG/M metagenome (GOLD analysis project Ga0180009, IMG submission 123537) | Groundwater microbial communities from the Aspo Hard Rock Laboratory (HRL) deep subsurface site, Sweden - OS_PC_MetaG | ecosystem: Environmental > Aquatic > Deep subsurface > Groundwater... | reverse complement strand
TTCACCGCGTCGCCGTCGATGCTGAACCAGAGCGGGCTCATCCAGCCAAGCCTTCGGCCTCTTCGTCGACGCGCGACACCGCCCTCGTCGCTGCGAGCTTGTAGCCGTCCGGCGTGGTCTCGAGCGCGTCCCTCAGGCCGAGCTTGCGCATCGTGGAGATGGCGACACGTACTCGATGCGCGCCCGCTGTCGCCAGGATCCTCTCGCCGGGCCACCCTGCTTCCTGCAGAACATCCCACGCAAGCGCGGCCTCGAGATCCTCTTCGCGGGCCTTCGCCAATCGATCGAGCAGCAGCGCCAACGGTCGTCGTCGTTCCAGGCTGACGACCTCCTCCCCCGGCATTCTGAACCACCGACCTGCTCTGCCAATCACGAGCGTGTCGGCGGGAATCGGTTGACGGCTCCGTGCCCCGGCGGCCTGATCGAGCGCGCGAATCCCCAACCGCACGATGACGTGGCGCGAGGAAAGCGCCAAGAGCTGTTGCCTCAGCTCGGTCCACCGCGAAGGCGACGAAGCCACCCCGCGGAACACGCGGACTGCTTCGCTCTGGGGACCTTCGTCGTCGGAGGTCGCTGCGGGCGGTGGAACCGTTGACGCCTCGGGCGCAACCCGGGCGTCGAGGGCGTTGGCGATGGCTGACCACAGGGTGGCGTCGCCGCGAAGGCCGGTGTCAAAGGCTGCTCGGAAGAGCGCGTGGGCTTCACCGAAGGCGCGTGCTTGTGCGCGCGCAAGCGCTTGGAACGCCAACGCTTCTGCTTCGATGGACGTCGCGCCTCGACGTCGCGCCGCCGATTCGATCAGCAGATAGGCGTCTTCGGAGCTCGCAGGCAAGGCGAGGTCATGTTGGGAGACAGCCTCGAGCAAGTCGGCTTCGAGTCGAGCACCGTCATCGTCGGCGAGCGGAAGGGCGCGTACCGCAGAGATCTGTTGAGCGGCGGTCTCTCCCGCGCCCAGATCGACATGGGCTCGGGCCAGCGCGCACCTGGCGCCCGCTTCGGCTTGGGGCTCGCCCAGGCGGGCAAAAAGAGCGATGGCACGCTCGAGCAAGGGCAGGGCGGTCTCCAATCGGTCTTGACGCACTTCGAGCTCGGCGAGGGCTTGCCAGGCGTACGCTTCGTCGGAGCGTGCCCCGGCGGATCGGAACGCATCCATCGCCTTCTGGAAGTGGTTTCGCGCCTCCTGCACTTCTCCGCGTTCCACGAGGAGGCGTCCGATCTCGAGCAACGAAGCGCCCTGTAGCTGCGCGGAATCGACCGTCTCAGCAACGTGGAGCGATTGCATCAGGTCCCGCATGGCAGCCGGAATCCGCCCCTGCGTCCTGCGCATCGCTCCCCGAAGTGCCATGGCGCGCCCGAAAAGAAGCGGATCGGCACCCGAATCCCGGGTCGCGTCGAGCGCTGTCTCCAAGAGGGATGCAAATTCGTGCGTCGAAGCATCTGCGCCCCGAAGCGGATCGAGAGCGAGCAAGACGCGCAACGCAGGCTCCGCGGCCCTCGCTGTGACGTGGCCCCTTCCAGCAACGTTACGCACGACACAAAGCAGATTGCCACGCTCCCCGGCGAGCCATGCGCGGCAATCCGATCCCACGGCGGTTCGCGCCACGGAAGCACGACGATCCGCCTCTTGCGCGAAGTACGCGGCATGTCTCTGTCGAGCCTCGCGACGTCGGGCCGGATCACCATGGCGCGTCACGTAGTTGCGCACGCCACGCAGAATTCGAAGACGTACGGTTCCATCAGGCACGACGTCCGCGTGCAGCATCGAACGCTCACGAAGCGATTGCAGCATATCGACGACGGGCGTGCCGTCCGTCACGGACACCACTGCTTCGACCGCCTCGGCCGTCATGCCGCCCGAGAATACGGTGAGTTGGCAGAGCACGTCGCGCTCGACCGCGGACAGGGATTGCCACGAGCTTTCCATGGCCGCATCGAAGGAGCGGTGGATTGATCCATCGACCGGTTTGCGTGCCCTCAGCACCGATCGACTGGTCCGCACCCGATGCAAGAGCACGGCGGGGCCCATCACCGCGAGACGCGGCGCCGCAAGCTGGAGCGCCAACGGCAACCCGTCGAGCTCGCGGATGAGCTCGGCCAGGAAGGGCGCCTCAGCGGGGGTGGGCACATAGCCCGCCCGAATCTTGCCCGCGCATTGAAGGAAAAACGCCGCCGCTTCCCCCGTCGTTGCATCACCTGCAGGCGTCTGCAGGGGCCCAAGCTCGTGGAGCGACTCGCCCGACATCCCCAACAGCCGACGGCTCGTCACCAGGCAGGTCATCGAGGGTGCGGCATCCAACCAGGCCGTCAGGGTGGAGCTGGCGAGCTCGACCAAGCTGTCGAACCCGTCGAGTACGAGCAGCATCTGGCCGAGGGCGTCGAGCGCCTTGCCGATGGTTCCGGAGCGACGGCCCGTGAGTCCAGCGGCTCGGGTCAGGGCGTCGTGGCAGGCGTCGGCGGAGTCGATGCCTTCGAGGTCACAGACCACCGCAGTTTCGAAGGTTCCCGCTTGCAGGAGGTGTTCGGCGACCGCCCAAGCGAGGCGCGACTTGCCGACGCCCACGGGGCCGGTCAGGGTGACCAGGCGAGTCTGTGTTTGGAGCGACAGGGTGAGGTCGGCGAGAGCTTGCTCTCTGCCCACGAGCGGCTCGGCGGGCCTGGGGCAGTTGGCCCGCACCTGGCGGTCGCGGCGTTGGGGCATGCCGCATGGTAACCGAAATTGACGACCCCATGCATGCGGCTGGATATGCCCGTCGGAAGTCGCAGTGCGTTGCGCCGGGGCCCCGTTGGCTCATCAAGCGGGCAGTGCGGTCCAAACCTGATTGAGCGAGCGCTGGAACTGCCAGGGGCCGGTCATGAAAGGCGCCTTCTGGGGCAAACCCGCTCGCGCCTGCACTTCCTTGATGATCTTGGGACCATCGGAGAACTGCCAGAAGAGCATGTACAGACCGAGCGTGATGGGAGACAGGAAAACGATCTTCCCGGCGCTCATGCGGTCGGCGCCGAGGAAGGCATTCACTTCCTTAGCAACGTTGAACCACCAGAACATGTTGTAGATGCCAAACGTGATCAGGTGCAGCCCGAAGAAAGACAGGAAGCCACGGACCTTGCCCTTGGGGGTGTTGGATTGAGCGGTATTCATCACGGTTCGTCCTCCGTTGTTGTCGTGTGAAGGAGCCTACGCGCGGCTCGTCAATCAACCCCCTCAAAGGAGGTCAAACGTGGGAAGGACGATCTTTGACGTCGGATGAAACTAGGAAGGAGGGACACCGGTTGCCGATCGGTAGGGCGTCCCTGCGGGGCGCCGAGACGCAGCGATAGCAGACGCCGTCCGGTACGGACGGCCTATCGATCAGAAGCGGAACGGACTTGCGGATGGTAGCGGTCGGAAAGGGGCTTCGCGCGGTCCGGTTCGGACCCACACAGAGGCTGAACGCTGAATGCTGACGGCTGCTTCTCAGCCAACCACGGTCTTGCCGACGGAATTGAGATCGACGAACGCTTCCTGCAGGCGGGCCACGATGCCCTCTTCCGCCGTGCGCAGGTACTTGCGAGGATCGTAGAGCTTCTTGTAGGGCGTGTCGTCGTCTGGATCGATCTGGTACTTGAACGCGCGGGGGGCTTTTTCGACGTAGGCACCGATGGCCTGAGAGAAGGCGAACTGCGTGTCGGTGTCGATGTTCATCTTGAACACGCCGTAGCCGACGGCCTCGCGAATCTGTCCCTTGTCGGATCCTGAGCCGCCGTGGAACACGAGGTGCAACGGGTTCTTTTCCGTGTGGTGTTTCTCCTGCACCAGCGCCTGGGACGCCTTGAGGATCTCGGGGCGAAGCTTGACGTTGCCGGGCTTGTACACGCCGTGCACGTTGCCGAAGGAGGCCGCCACGGAGAAGTGGCCGATGGACTTCAACTTTTCGTACGCCTGCAGTACGTCCGCGGGCTGGGTGTAGAGCTTGGCGTTGTCCATACTGTCGACGTCCTGGCCCACGCCGTCTTCCTCGCCACCGGTGCAGCCGAGCTCGATCTCCAAGCTCATGCCCATCTTGTTCATCCTCTCGAGCAAGCGAGCGCTCTCGGAGAGATTGAAGTCGATGGGCTCCTCGGACAAGTCGAGCATGTGGGAGCTGAACAGCGGCCTACCGTACTTCTCAAAGTACTTCTCGCTCTCGCCGACCAGCAGCTCCACCCACGGAATGAGCTTCTTGTTGGCGTGGTCCGTGTGCATCGCCACGCAGATGCCGTAGTGCTCGGCCACGAGGTGCGCGTGATGGGCTGCGCTCACCGCCCCGAGCACCTTCGCCACCAAGGGGTCCGGCAATGCGCTGCCCGCGAAGAACTGCGCACCGCTGTTGGACAGCTGGATGATGACGTCGCTCTTGGCTTTTGCGGCTGCCTCGAGCACGGCGTTGAGCGTGTTCGTGCCGGTGACGTTGACGGCGGGCAGGGCGTAGCCGCCCGCTTTCGCCGCAGCGATCAGTTTCTTGTAGTTATCTCCGGTGACGACACCTGGCTTGATGCTCATGGCTTGCTCCTTGGACTTCACGCAGCGCACTGCACTCCGTCCACTCCGATTAATTCCCGAGCGCATGGCCCGGGAGTCAGTCCAATTCCCACCCCTCTCCTTCAGCGGTTCCTACCGGTTGTCAATGGCCGCCACAAGCGGCTCGGCAGAGAATCGTCAACGCCAACCGGCCATCCGCAAATCAGTGTTGCTCACATTTGCTCGAGGCAGGTGGCTCGGCTTCGTTGATGGCCACGCGCACCACGCCGTCGACCCGCGCTGTGCTGATTCGAAGCTCAGTCCTTCCCCGCTCGGTCATCAGGTGAGCTGGATGTTCGACGAGCGGCTCGCCGGTCTCCATCGTCAACATTACGGCCCGACGGACCGCGCACGGCTCGCAGTGCGCCGTCCGGCCGCAGCCACCCGGAAGTACGGCGTACGCACATCCCATGGCTTCGCCGCCGAGCAAACCCTGCACTGCTTGCTCGCTCTTGTTCAGAAAGGCCTCCATGGCCCGATTCATGGCCACCACTCTCCAATCCTCACGCACGACGAGCACTGGGAAGCTGAATTCCTCGACGTATCCGTCCAGGGGAAGATCGTCAATTTGCAGCAAGAAGTGGTCGAAGCATGGGGTGCACACGCCATGACTTACGCGCTCGTCGTCCAGTGGCGCTTTGTCGCGGAGGAACTTATTGCAGTACGAACAAACGACCTTCACAGAGGTGGTGCCTTCTCCCGCCCTCGAACGATGCCTTCTCGCGCCATATGTCGAACGAACCCGATGGCCGAGTTGCCTACCTGTTGCCTGGTTTGCAGTTGGTTCGACATGGCACTTTGCAATGATTGAACATGACGCCGATGTTCGGTTCCGTCAACGACGCAACTGAAGTGTCACGCTATCGTTGCATCCAGACCAACCGGCAAATCTGTTCATCAACTCCTGGGTAGATGCGGTAGGGGCGGGTTCCAAACGTTCCAAACCGCGCCCGATACGGGCGCACTACCAACGGATCGGCGTTTTTGCCGAGGTCCCGGTTGTGATCCAGAACCGGTCTACCGATAGGGGCCCGCGCCCACCCGCAAGGCCGACGCAATGCCAACGACTCCGTGGGCCGCATCCAGAAGCTCGGCCGCATCCGATATCGGTGCCGGCAATACCAGCAGTATCTCCCGATCGTCGATGCTGAACCCCAACGCCTTCTCCAGCAATCGGTCGAGCACCTCGAGGCAAGCTTCCGGAAGACCCTCACGTCCGCCCTCGGTGAATCTCCCTCCCTCCCACGTCACTTCCTGTTCGCGTCGCGGCGGCACGTTCGGAACAGTCCTGACCAGCGTGGTCTCCGGGTTCGCATCCCCGTCCCACGTCGTCTCGAGCTCCACCGGCGCACCTTCGATGCTCCCCACGATCGCCATGCGCGACGTCTCCAGCGACCCCTCGAGCTTGTGCGCAACCAACTGCCAAGCCTCCAGCGCGGACGCCATGCAAGGCGGAGGAGGAATGCGCCCGCGCACCGCGTGAATGGCACGGGCCACCTCGAGCGCCCTGCCGGCGAACCTGTGCAAAGGTTCCACCGTCAAGCCCGCCTCCCGACTCTGAAGGACCGCTTGCCCGTCGTCGATGTCATGCAGATCCACCGCAATGAGTACCGGCGCGAGCCAACGCAGCACCTGCTCGAATTGCTCCGGATGCCGCGCAACGATGTAGTGGCGACGGTCCCACGTCGCGTCGCCGCATTCCACCCCGCCACCCAATACACGACGGAACCCACGGCGAAGTCCGCCGTCGAGGCCGAGGTGAAGCGATGGGAAGGACAGCTCCGCAACCAGGAAGATGCCGTCACTTCCACGGTGTTCCCGTCGAATCACGACGTCTATGTCCTCCACCCGTTTGCGGAGCGTGTCGCCCTCGAGATTCAGGTCGAGGGACTTTGCCACGCTCGACCACACTGCCAACACGCGCTCGGAGCCGATGATCGGAGGCGCTTTGCGATCCTGCTGGGGTGCGGAGCCGCCCGGAAGGATGGTTGACGGAACCCGTACGACCACGGTCGGCCGACTTTTTAGAATCGGAGGCAGAGATTTCACCACGGAGACACGGAGCCACGGAGGGCTTTAATTGTTGGTGCGGCAAGAGGAGCCAAAGGCAGCGGACCTCCAGCCCACGATCGGTTCAACGATTGCACCATGCACATAGAGCGATGTTAGCGGCGGCGCGCACGGCCTTCCAGATACATGCCCATGGTTCGCACGGCTTCGTCGGCAGACCGGAACGTCGGAACGCCCTTGCCCTCCAGCATGCGCGCCATCGGATCGAAGAGCTCGCCGCTGTCGATACATCCGACCAACGGCTTGTCCGAGTCTGCGACGACCCGGCCCAGTCGGTTCGGGAGGCTTCCCTCCGCCTCGATCGACCACTGCGGCGGCACGCCCGCGGCCAGGGTCGCCATCGCCGGCGTAAGCGGAACCGAAGCACATAGCACCAGGTCCACGACGGGATCGTCGAGGAAGGCTCGGATCACGTCTTCGTGCGTCTGGTCGTTCGCCATGGGCGTGACGTCGAGCGGGTTGCGCACGTCCACCAAGGTGTCGAGCTTGCCGGCGGCCAGCGCCCCGGCGAGCCGTGTTTTCGTAGCGTCCTCCAAGCGGGCCAGCCTCAGACCCCAGCCCTCGCCTCGCACGCTGTCCGCGATCCCGACGGCCTCGTATCCAGCATTGGACATGGCCGCGAGATTCGGTCCGCTCCAACGCTTGCTGCCCAGCAACGACGAAACCTTCACCAGATTCAGGTAGTCGGCGAACGTCGGCGCCACGTGAGCGCCCGCCTCGCGGACGATCGATGCGCACACGTCATATTCACCTGCGAGCGAGGCGGTGTGCCCGCTCGTGGCGGACTTGCCCTCGGCGGTGCGTCCCGCCTTGTAGAAGATGACGTCCTTGCCGTTGCTCGTGGCCTTCTCCACGGCCTGGGCGAAGTGCAAGCCGTCGCCGTCCTGGAATCCTTCCACGTACACGGCGAAGGTCTGCAGCGCCTCGTCTTCGGCGAGGAACGACAGGTAGTCAGCGATGCTCAGATCGATCTGGTTGCCCGTCGAGACCGCATACCGCGGACTAAGCCAGGCCATCTTGCTCATGCGGCTGATCATGTACGCGCCGCTCTGGCTCAAGAAGGCCACGTTGCCGCGCCCCTTGGTGCTCAACGGCAACTTGCTCTGCGGGATGAACAACGTGTGGTAGTTGCCAGGTCGGGAAACGACGCCCAGCGAGTTGCCGCCGTTGATCACGATCGGTTTCCCCTCGCGTCGCGCGTCGGCGAGCGCGCCCTTTACACGCTGCTCGATGGCCTCGCCCCCCTCCTTCTCTCCCATGCCGCCCGCGATGAGAACCACGCCCACCGCCTTGTCGAACTTGATGAGATCTTCGAGGACCTCCGGCACCTGGTCGGCACCGACCGCCAGCACGAACACATCGACACGCTCCGGCAAGGCCTCGACCGACGGGACGCAGCGCACGCCGTCGAGCTCCTCGAGCCCCGGACGGACCACGTAGGTCCGTTTCGGATCGAAGCCGACTTCGAGCACGTTGCGCAGGATGATGCGACCCATGTTCATGCCCTTGGACGACACGCCAATCACCGCGATGCTCTTGGGGTGGAGCAAGGCGTCGATCGAGGCAGCCGGCCGGGCAAGGGGAAGCTTGGACTTCTTTCGGAACTTGAGCAGACCGTCGAGCGCCACGAGCTTGCCGTCCGCCACGGCGAAAGGATTGACCTCGAGCTCGGTGACCGTCCATCCATCGTCGTCGCGGTCGTCCGTCCCAACGCTGTTCGCGATGCGACGGAATGCCTCGAGCACGCGCTCGAGCTCGTCGTCGGAGACCAGGAGCTTGCCGCCGCGGGTGCGTCCGGCGAGCCGCTGGTAGGCGAGCGTGGGTTGCATGAGGCCGAGCAGGGCGCTGGCGTCGAGGCGGGTCGCGGATCCGGTGACCACGGCTTGGCCCTTGCGGCATGCGGCGCCAAGTAGCTCGGTGTCGACCCCGCCGATGCCGAGGGTGAGCACCGGACCGAACTCACGGTTGTGCCTGAGTCCCACGAGCACCTCGGAACCCGGACCCGCGTTGACCATGGCAACTCTTTCGACGACCAGGAATCCGCGAATGCTCTCCAGCACCGCCTTGCGGATGTCCTCCTCGGTTGCGTTCCGGAAGGCCTCCGGGGTGAGCGAGGGATGGGACTGCAACCACGCCACATAGCGGCCGGGGATGACTTCGATCATCTCCTCGATGGCGCGCTCGATGGCCCAGACGCTGGCCTCGACCTTGACCACGCCGCCCACGTCGGTCTTGTGGGCGATCTCCGGCGATACGACCTTGAGGATGACCTCGTCGGAGCCCAGCTCTTCGATGTCCTGTCCGTTCGGTTGTTGCCCCGAGGCGAGCATGAAGAACTTGGGGACTGTGCAGCCGGCGGCTTCGAGCACGGTGTAGACCTCGTGCTCGAGCAAACAGAATCGGTTCTCGGCGGCGGCGCCGTCGAGGAGACGTTGGACGGTCGAGGGGTCGAAGCTCATGGCAACCTCGTATTCGTAATTCGCCCGTAGGAGCGGGTTACCAAACCCCGCTTTCGATGGCGTCCTGGAATGCGGGCGGGTCACTGACCCGCCCCTACAATGGTTCGTTACACAACGTCCCGGGCGCGAACCCGAACGTCCTAGGACGCTTTGAACAGAAGCTCGGGGAGCTTGTCCTTGGCGGTGTCGCCCGCGTCGAGCACGGCCTGGGGGACCTCGGAATTGCCGACGACATGGCCGAGGGTTTTTCCTCCGAACAGCTCATCGATGGCGGGGGCGAGCGGACCTGTCAGTACCTTTTTCCAAGTCGCCACGGAGCTGTCGTCGAGCACACCGTCGACGAGTCGTCCGACGAGCGCGCGGGCTTCCCTGCTGGCGACACCCGCCTTCAGCAGCGTTCGGTACGCGTGGCCTGCGGCCTTGCCTGCTCGGAACGCGGCGACGTTGATGTTCTGTACCTTCTCGCCTTTACGCGCGAAGGCTTCGCGGATGCCATCCTCGAGCAGCTCCTCGGGCAGGTCGAGGTAGGGGCTTGCGGCGCCGAGCATGACCATGTTCTGGGCTTTGGCGGTGCCAGCTTGCCGCGCGAGGCGGTCGGCGGGGATGAGGGTGTGCGAGGGGACCGCGGCGACGGCGTCGAGCATTGGTTCGACTTCGCCGTAGTCCGCAATGTTGATGAATGGGTCAGTGCCCGTGACCAGCGCGCCTTCCGGCGAGAGGTATTCGACGTAACGGAGGCTCTCGAGGGGCTCGACCGCCAGCACGAGGGTGCCTTTGCCCTTGGGCACGAGGTCCGAGTGGATGGGCTTGTCCGACAGCCGAAGGTGGGAGCTCACGGCGCCGCCGCGTTGGCTCATGCCGTGGACTTCAGCCTGCTTGAAGTGCAGGCCTTTCTTCAGCGCCGCCATGTCGATGACGAACGAGATGGACACGATCCCCTGGCCGCCGACTCCCGCGAGGATGATGTTGGTCTCCATAATCTTCTTCTCCCACGCGCCCGGAGGTCAGACTTCCGGGAGCGATTGCGAACGAACGGGACTACTTCTTTGCGGTGACGACGCACTCGCGGACCGTGATGATGACCGACAGGCCCTCGTGGGCGAGCTCCTTGCGGATGATCTCGGTGTTCTCGTCGCGGACCTTCCGGCGCATCTCCAGCACGTGAATGTGCTCGGGATCCACACCCAAGCCCTTGACCACGCGCAGGAGGTCTTCGCCCGACTGCATCGTGTGCTGGCCACCGGTCATGGCTACCGTGGAGTTGTCGAGAATGAAGACGGTCATCGGTGTGTTCTGCTGGGCCGCGCCGACCAGCGGCGTCATGCCTGAGTGCATGAACGTCGAGTCGCCGATGGTGCACATCACCGGACGCATACCCGCCTGAGCAGCGCCCATGGCCATGCTGATGCTCGCGCCCATGTCCACGCAGGAGTGCACGGCATTGTAGGGAGCTAGCGCTCCGAGCGTGTAGCAGCCGATGTCGCCGAATACTCGCGTCTGCGGCTGCTCCTCGACCAGGTCCTTGATCATCCCAAACGCGTCGATGTGCGGACACCCGTCGCAAAGACGTGGCGGGCGGCCCGGCAACGTGAAAGCCGGCGGCTTCTGACGCGGGATCGGATCCTTGCCGAGCGCTGCGCGAACGACATCGGGATCGAG
>Ga0180009_10007903_pt1 | contig 10725 bp, 13 predicted proteins | sample OS_PC_MetaG_FD_123537 | JGI IMG/M metagenome (GOLD analysis project Ga0180009, IMG submission 123537) | Groundwater microbial communities from the Aspo Hard Rock Laboratory (HRL) deep subsurface site, Sweden - OS_PC_MetaG | ecosystem: Environmental > Aquatic > Deep subsurface > Groundwater... | reverse complement strand
GTCGCGCCCCTCCGTCGAAATCGCGGTTGCAAGCCAGGTCTCGCCCACCGGCGCAACGGCCGCCGGCCGCCACGGCCTCGGCCTGCTCTCGATCGGCGCGACCTCGGCGGGCGGCTTCAACGCACTCTCATCGAACTGGGCGATCTGCGAAGATACCGCCAAGGACAACGGCAAGACGATCGACCGCAGCCAGTGGCGCCTCGTCGGCCCGGTTCACATCGCGGAGACGCGGGAAAAGGCGCGCGAGAATGTGCGCTTCGGTATTGAGCAGTGGCTCTATTATTTCCGCGAAGTCGCCGCGCTGCCGCTCGCGCCGACCGACGGTTCCGACCCGGTGGATGCGCTGATCGCTTCCGGCATGGCGGTGGTCGGCACGCCGGACGACGCGATCGCACAGATCGAGCGCCTGCAGCAGCAGTCCGGCGGCTTCGGTTGTTTCATGCAACTCGCGCATAACTGGGCAAACTGGGAGAACACCAAGCACTCCTACGAACTCATGGCGCGCTATGTCTTCCCGAAGTTCCAGCAGCTCAACGACAACCGCGAGGCCTCGCTCAACTGGGCGCGCGACAATCGTCCGGAATTCATGGGACAGGCGATGATGGCGGTCGGCAGCCGCGTCGCGCAGCATGTCGAGAAGAAGGGCTCGGAGAACATCCGCCCCGAAATCCTTGCGGCGATGGGCCTCGACAAGAAGACCGACGCCGCCGAATAAGGCGCGGCAATCCGAATGCAGAAAGGGCGGCTCTTTCGAGCCGCCCTTTTTTCTCCTCGCGTTCCCTCTTGTTATTTCTAATCGTTCGTTTAGAAATAATCGGAACCGGAGGAGGACAGTCTATGACGAGACAACACCACCACGTCACACTGACGCCGCAGCCCGACAAGATCGACGAAGCACGCGAACTCATCATGCAATGCGAAGAGCGTGTTTCGGCCAGACGGAAAGAGAACGGACCTCGGAGCTGGTTTGCCTCCTTCGATCCGGACAGGAAGCAGTTCCACATCGAGGCGCTGTTCGACAATGACGCCGCCGTCGCCTTCCATCAGAACAACATCAAGGACATCGTCGGCGCATTCGGAACGATGATGGCCGCACGGCCGGAGACGGTCATCCGCCATGTCATCTGCGCCGCACAGCCGCCTTCGAACTGAACAGGAGCCGTCGGCGATCCGGCGGTCGTGAACGATGGGTCGAAAAAAGGGCTACGTGGAAAGCGAGGCCCTGGAGAAGGCAATGCTGCTCTTCTGGCAGCACGGGTACGCAGCCATCGGCATGCGCCAGCTCGCCGACGAAATGGGCATAAACCCCTTCAGCCTCTATGCTTCGTTCGAGAGCAAGGAAGCTCTTTTCGCACGCGCGCTCGACCATTATCTTGAGACCTTCATCAAGGGCCGGATGATCCGGCCATTGGCCGTCCCGGCGCCGAACCTCGCGTCCTTGCGCGGGTTTCTCGAAACCTTCGCTGCCACCGACGACGGAACCCATCCGCCAGGCTGTTTCATCTGCAATACAATGGCCGATGCGACCTCCCCTGCACCCGAGGTTCAGGCCGTCATCGATCGCTATCAGCGTCTGCTCGAAGGCGCATTCAGTGCGCTGCTTCGCACCGAATACCCGCTGGCCGACCCGCGTGACATCCAGGCGCGGACGGCGCTGCTGCTCTGTCTTGTGATCGGCATTTCCGTCCGGAAACGGAACGGCTTCGAGGGCCGGCCAGCCCAGGTCGTCGTTGACGAAATCATGGCACTGACACGGCTCGGCTGAACCCGGCGCTTCGGAGTGAGCAAAGCGCGGGTTTCGCGGCTCGGAAGTACCGGGACCTTGCTAGAGCCTGAAATCGCCCGAGCATATCTGACCGTAGAGATGCTGGTCGACCGGCACGTACTTCTTTTGCGTCGGACAATTGAAGAAGATCGGCTCCGGGATCGCCGACGGGTCGAAGCCTTCCTTCACGAGTTCCACCTTGCGGTGCTTGAAGGTGCCGGTGACTTCCATTTCCGGCTGGATACGCAGAAAGACCGGCACGGCGTAGTCTGGCAATTCCTTCTGCATCTGCGTGCGGAACTTGTCGAGGTCGAGCGATCCATTCTCCGCGACGATCGACGCCATACCCGCCCGTCCGTCGGCGCCCGGCACATGAACGCCATAGACATTGGCTTCCTTGACGCCGGGGAACACCGAGATCGCCTCGGCAACCTCCGAGGTCGCGACGTTCTCGCCCTTCCAGCGGAACGTGTCGCCGATACGGTCCACGAAGTAGAAATATCCATGCTTGTCCTGGCGCAGAAGGTCGCCCGTGCGGAACCACATGTCGCCCTTCTCGAAAACGTCGTGAAGAATCTTCTTCGCTGTTTCTTCCTTCTTGGCGTAACCGTCGAAGCGGCCCGTGGGCTGGTCCGGATCGTCGGATATCTTGCCGATCGCCTCGCCCGCCTCGCCGGGCTCGGCGACAATGCAGAACCCATCCGGTCCGCGCACCGGCTGCTCGCTTTCGATGTCGAATTTCACGATCTCGACATTGAACTTCTTCTTCGCCCAGCCGGGAACGCGACCGATCGCGCCAGGCGTCCCGTCGAAATTCATCAGGGCGACGTTGCCTTCGGTCGCACCGTAGAACTCCAGCACCCGGGGAATACGGAAACGCTTCTGGAAGGTCGTCCATATCTCGGGCCTGAGCCCGTTGCCCACCGCCATGCGTAACTTGTGCTTGCGCTCCTTCGGGTGCGTCTCGGTGTTCAAAAGGTAGCGGCAGAGTTCGCCGATATACTGGAACAGCGTCGCCCTGTATTTGACGGCATCGTCCCAGAATTGCGTGGCTGAGAACTTGCGCCGCAAAATGACCGCCCCGCCAACGGTGAGCGTGGTGCCGACGGCGCAGACGCCGCCTGCGGAGTGATAGAGCGGCAGCACGACATACATGCGGTCCTTCTCGGTCGCATTCGCACCGGCCGCGAAACCCGCCATCATGCTCCTGAGACGCACATGCGGAATTCGCGCCGCCTTCGGGTTACCCGTCGTGCCGCTCGTGTAAATGAAAAGCGCGTCGTCATCCTGCGTCACGTCCTTGCGAATATCCGCAGGCAACGCATCGCCGGGCTGCCGCGCGAGAGCCGCGTCGAGATCGTGCGCGCCCTGCATCTGGCCGCCCGTCACCCAGACGGTCATCGGCCGTTCGAGCTGATCTGTCGCCGTCGAATAATTTTCCGCAAGTTCCGCGCCGAGCACCACATGGTTCGCCTTCGAAATGTTGAGGCAGTGTGCGAGCGGACCTTTGGTCAGGTTCGTATTGATAAGCGCCGCCGTGGCGCCCGCCTTGATGATGCCGAGCCAGGCGATCAGGTATTCCGGGCGGTTTTCCATCATCAGCGCAACGACGTCGCCGCGACCCAGCCCCTGCTCCTTCAGCCAGCGCGCATAACGGTTTGCCTCTTCGTTGTATTCGCGATAGGTGAGCGCCCGGTCTTCGAAATAGATGGCGATGTTCTTCGGCTTCTCCGCCGCCAGCTTTTCGATCGTGTCCGAGAAGGTGTGGGACGCGTCTTCCCTGATTTCCTTGAGCTTCCCCAGCGAACGGAGCGCGGCGCGCAGGAAGACGACCTCGTTGCCGACCCGTTTGACAAGACCCATCGCGACGTTCCCTCCCGGTATTGCGTTATGCGCTTTTTACGCTTCCTTTAGTTATGCCCGCGCCCCGGCTGGACCGTCAAGAAAAGCCGGATTTCGTGGCGTAAAATCGGCATTACTCATGCCGGGCGTGACAGTGCGGCGGGTCCGCCCCATTATCCGCCGCGAAATCTTCGATGGCTTCACGGGACAGCGGATGAGCGGCGAGACGACAGACGAGAGCGCACCTGGCGATCCGGGCGAGGTCTTGCTCGATGTGATCGGCCAGCGGTGCCCCCTGCCCGTTCTGCGAGCCCGCAAACGGCTCATCCGGCTGGAACCCGGACGGCTTGTAAGGGTATTCGCCAGCGACCCGGTTGCGCGGATCGACATGCCGCATTTTTGTGCCGAGGCCGGTCATGAGCTTGTCGAGGTCCGGGATCGGGGAAGCTGGATCGAGTTCCTGATCCGCCGCGGCGAAAATATTCGCGAACCGGACGACGGCCTTCTTTCGAAGCCCGTGAGTGATCTCTAGCGCAGGAACTCCGCCGCGAGGATCGCGTAGAGGAACTCATCGCGCCATTCGCCCTGAATGTATTTGCTCTGCCGGAACGCGCCTTCCCGGCGCATGCCGAGCTTCTCCATCACGCGGGCGGAGGCCCTGTTACGCTGATCGCAGGTCGCGATGATGCGCTGCAGCCCGAGATTGCCGAAGCCCGCATGAACGATCATACGGGCCGCCTCCAGGGCATATCCCTGCCCCCAATAATCAGGGTGGAGCGCGTAGCCGATCTCGCCGGTGAGGTTCTCTCCATCGCATAGTTTGAGCCCCACCCCGCCAATGAGCCGCTGACCGGCGCCACGCCGGCCTTCGCCCTTGCGGACGATCGCAAGATCGAAATTCTGCCGCGGCCGTTCCTTCTGGTCGTCGAGATAGGCGCGGATCGTCTGTTTGCTCTGGAGCGTGGTATTCGGTCCCCAGACGAGGAAGCGCGTCACTTCATCGAGCGAGGAGTAGGCATGCACCGCCTCGAAGTCTCGCGCGGCGAAGTCGCGGAGAATGAGGCGCGGCGTTTCGAGCGGAATGGCGAGTGTCGGACTGTCGAGGTTCCGGCGCCGCATTTTCATTTGCTGGCCGCCTTCAGAACGGCCACCTTTTGCGAATCCCGAAAGCCGACGACCACCTCGCCCGTGCCGAAGTCGAAAACGGGACGCTTGATAAGCGCGGGGTACTCGGTCATGAGCGCAACCGCCTCCGCTTCGCTCACATTGCTCTTCTGCTTGTCGGCAAGGCCACGCCAGGTGGTTCCCGCCTTGTTGAGGACGGTCTCCCAGCCGGCCGATTTCGTGAAGCGCTTCACATCGGCGGGTTTGATGCCGCCGGCGCGCAGATCATGGAACCTGTGGGGAATGCCCTCTGCCTCGAGCCACATGAGCGCCTTGCGGCAGGTATCGCAGTTCTTCAATCCGTAAACGGTCAGCACCGGCCCGATCCCTTCCAGTCTTGCTTTCGCAAGCATAGCGGGGGACGGGGACGGTGCCAAAATCCGGGAGAGGTGCGCCTTGCCGGGCGGTCAGGCGGCCTGCTTTTGCAGTTGCCCGGCGCGCATGGCCTTGAAGGCCTCTTCGGCTGCCACGGCGTGGGGCTCGGCTTCGCGATAGACCTTGGGTTCTTCGATCTTGAGCAGCGCGCGAACCTCCGAGAGCGGCTTCGACAACATCGCTTCCCAATCCGTCTCGGGGAGCCAGGCGGCCCGCTTGCCGTTCCGGAAGCCCTCGCGAACGACACGCCAGGCATCCACCTGCGGGAGATTCTTGCGCGTGATCCGCGCGCCGACGAGAACGATGAAGCCAATGCCGCGATTGCGCGTCTGCGCATAGGTGAAGGCAAGAAGCGCAAGCTCGCCAAGACCGTCGCGACCATAGCCGGTGGTCACATGCCAGAGGTCATGCTGGTCGCGGAGGCGATTGCCGAAAATGCGTTCGGCTTCCGTGCGGTCGTCGCGCGCCGGAATCACCTCGCTGGCGGCGACGAGACCATCGGCCGTAAGGTTCTCTTCGGCCATGAATTCGTAATAGGTGTGGCCGAGCGTGCCTTCCGGCAGGTTTGCGAGATAATCGCGGTCGCTGAGGGCGGCGATGAGATTGCGCTTCTCGGCGAGAATGCGCAGCCCGGACTCCGTCTTCACGAAGCGCTGGAACTGCCGGTCGTTGGCGCCGCCCGAAAGGGCGTCGATAACCCTGAAAACCTGGCTCGTATCTTCCTTGTCGGCGATGAGAGCCCTGATTGCGCGCAGAGCCTTGAGCGGTTGAATGCGCTTGCGCTTCCGTTTCGCCACAAGCTTGCCGTCAAACTCTGTTGGGCTTGCAATCGTCATGGGTTATGTCCCGTTGCTATACTGAGCCTGCTGCCGCCAGCCTTGGGTGCTTATATAGACAGTACTGACATTCTTGTCAATATTAAAGCGGCATGATAGGAGTTTCGTGTGTCCAGCGTTGCAAAAAACCCCGCCGCGGCCAGCGCCGCAGCCTCCGAAACGGCCGAAAAACCGGCTGCAAAGCGGGTTCGCCGGACGGCGGATGAAGCCCGCCGCCTGATCCTCGACGCAGCGGAGGCCAGGTTGGCGAAGCAAGGCCCCGAGGGGCTCAGGCTTCAGGACATCGCCCGCGACGTCGGTATTTCGCATCCCGCCATTCTTCATCATTTCGAGAGCCGGGAAGGTCTCGTCCGCGCGCTCATCGCCCGCGCCAACACGCAGCTCCGCGACACGCTGCTCGGCGCCCTCGGCAGCGACTATCCCAGCCGGGACGCCGCCGACCATATCGGCCATGTCTTCGAGGCGCTGAGCGACAGAGGCACGGCGCGACTCCTGTCCTGGCTGCTGCTCACCGGCCGTGCCACCGAACAGTCGGACGCACACAACGTCATGGGCGAAATCGTCGACGTGCTCCAGGCCCGTCGCGAAGAATATTCGAAGGAAAAAGGAAATCCCGCGCCCGACAAGGAAGACACGCTCTTTGTCGCCATGCTGACGGCAAACGCCGCCTTCGGCGAAGCGATCGTCGGACGCCAGCTTGCCGAAGCGACGGGGCTCGATCAAGACGGCATCAAACGCTTCCGCGCCTGGTTCGCGAAGCTTCTGAACGATCACCTGGAAGACAAGCGCTAACGCTTCTTGCGCTTCAGCAATCCACGCATCAGATCGACAAGCCTTTCGGAATCGATCTCCGGCCGCACGATGCGCGCCACCATGATCCCGTCGAGAAAGACCGAGACAAGCCGCGCGAGGTCCTCGGCCTCGCCGGGTGCGGCCCCCTCCTCACCAAGCGCATGCGCGATGAGACCGGTCTCGGTCTCGTAGAAACGGGCAATCGCGGCATCGGTCTGCGCCGAGCGCTGGCCGGAATGTGCATAGTCGAGGATGATCTTGAGGAACCGGGTGATCTCGCCGAACAGGAGAAGGTTGCTCGACAACCAGGCGTCGAGATCGTCTATCCCGCCTTTCTCCTTCTTGATCTCGTCATAGGCGGCAAGCGCGTCGGCAAGCGCCTTTCGTACGACGAACTGGAAGAGGTCGTCCTTGTCCTCGAAATAGTAATAGATGAGCGCGGGGTTGATGCCGGCCGCCTCGCCAAGTTCCTTGTTCGAGACGGCTGCAACGCCAGACCGTGAAAAAAGCTCAAGCGCCGCCGCGGCGATCGCATCCCGCTTCGCTTCGTTCGGCCCTTCCGTGGCCGGTCTCCCCACCTTGCGCGCAGGCTTCTTGCCGTCCTGCCGCCTGTCTCCTGCCGTCACATCTGACCGCCTTTCACGGGTTCGGGAATCTCCGGCCAATCTTCACCTTCGGCCTGTTCCAGCAGCTTTTCGAAATCGCGGATGATCGTATCGAGCATCTCTCTGCCCAGACTAGCAGAGGATTCGCTCGGCCGCCCCACGACGCCGTTCTTCGTGACGGCCGGCATGGCATAGCGCCAGACGAGGCCAACGGTCACGTCTTCCACGTCTTCCGCCCTGTCCATCTCGACGCAGTCCGGATCGAGCGCCAGCACCATGGAGGTCTCTGCGACATTCGCATGGATGTCCGCCGCATCGAGCGTGTAGAGACGCAAAGCTTCCTCCGATATCTCCCAGAGCCCGCGCGTCGCGAAGCGCGCCTGCGGGTATTTGTAGCGCAGCCGCAGGATGGCGCTTTCGATGGACGGGCCGTTCGTCGCATGACCGGATATGAAGATGAGCCGGTCGATGCCGTTCGCCTCGACCGCCCAGGAGGCGACCTCGCACAGAACCGCCGTCAGTGTCTCCGGCGACAGCGAAAGCGTTCCCGGCCAAGCGTCCGAGTGACCGAAGGAACAGCCATAGGGGATGGCGGGCAACATCAGCACGTTTCGCCTGCGGCAGGCCTCTCCGCAGATCGCTTCTGCAAGCATCGTGTCCGTGCCGGTAGCAAGATGCGGTCCATGCTGTTCCGTCGCGCCGATCGGCAGGACCGCGATGGTGCGGCCCTTGTCCGAAATCGCCTCGCCCACCTTCGGTCCCGTCGATTTCGCCCAGGATGTCATGGCACTTCTCCGTTCCCGGCCGCGGTTCAAACGAAGGTGAGAAAGCGGTCACGTTCGCTTTTCGTCACCATGTAGAACTGCGCGTCCCACTCCTTACGCTTCTGCGCGACGAAGATGTCGATGAATTCCTCACCGAACACTTTGCGGGCGAAAGTGCTTTCATCGAGCGCATCGGCGGCTTCGAGGAGCGTCCGCGGCAAGCGGCGCAGATTGCCGCCCTGTGAACGAATGTCGCGCGCAAGATAGAGATTGTCGTTGAGCGGCTGCCCGGGATCGGCCTTCCGCTCGAGGCCGTCGAGACCGGCGTAGAGGCTCATCGCAGCGGAGAGATAGAAGTTGGCGCTCATGTCCGGCGCGCGGTTCTCGATGCAGGGCCTGTTCATCGGCAGACGCAGCATGGCCGAACGGTTGTTGCGGCCATAAGCCTTCAGTACCGGCGCCCAGGACATGTCGGGCATGTCGCCCTGCGCGATGAGCCCCTTGTAGGAATTGTAGCTGGGGCAGGTGAAGGCGCAGAGCGCCTGGGCATGTTCGAGGAGCCCGGCGGCGAAGTGAAGCGTCTCATCGGTCGCTTCAAGCCCGTAGTTTCGCGCAAGCTCGCCCACGGGACGCACCGACGCATCGAAGAGATTCTCTTTCTTGTCCATGTCCATCAGCGACATGTTGTGATGCGCACCGGAACGGAAGTCGTTGCTGAATGGCTTGGGCATGAAGCTCGCGACCGCACCATGCTTGCGCGCGACGCTCTTCACCATGAAGCGGAAGAAGGTAAGCCTGTCGGCCGTCGTCAGTGCGTCCGCATAGCCGAAGTCGATTTCGAACTGGCCGTGCCCGCCTTCCTGGTCGAAGGAATAAAGTCCCCATCCGAGCCCTTCGACATAACGCGTCAGTTCTTCGAGGAAGGGGCCGGCGAGCGAAATCTGGTTGAGATCGTAAGCGGGTGTCGGCCCATGGAAGGCCTCGCCCTGCAAGGGGGCAAGCGTGTCGCCCTCTCGCCGCAGCACGTAGAACTCGGGCTCGATGCCGAGATTGAAGACGAGCCTTCCCGCAGCGGCTTTTTCCGATGCGCGCTTGAGGATCACCCGGCTGCAATTCGCGTAAGGTTGCCCGTGGAAATGCATGTCCGAAGCAAACCAGCAATAGCGCTTGTCCCAGGGGAGGATCGTAGCGCTGGAGAGGTCGGGCACGGCGGCGCATTCGTCGAAATGCGGACCGACAAGCCCCATGCCTTCGAGCGCGCCGACCGTGAACAGTTCGGAGCCGCCCATCATGTGCGCGAGATGGCTCACCGGCACGCATTTGGTCTTGGAGACACCGTGAACATCCACATAGCTGGCGTAGCAATATTCGACGCCTTCGCTCGCGAGCTTCTTCTGAAGCTCCTTCGCCTGCTCCCCGCTCATCTGGATCGTGTCGGTCATTCCGGAAATCCTCTCCATCGCCCTCAGGCCATGCTGCACAAGAAGGGCCCTGCGCACCGCGCGTCTTCAGGCCCTTGAATGAAGCATGCTATAAATTTAATTGATTAGTCAATTAAATTTATTCGACGGCGACAAGGGGGAGAGACGACGGACTGCTATGATGCCTTCGAACCGGAACGGCAGCGAAAGACTGCGTTTCCCACGCGAGGCGACAAGATGACGGCACCTACAATTTCGATACGTCACGCGGAAGATGCAGATCTTCCTGGCATTCTCGCGATCTACAACGATACCGTCTCGAACACGACTGCGATCTGGAACGAAACGGAATCGGATCTCGAAGGGCGCCGCCTCTGGTGGCGTGAGCGCACGTCGCGGGGCTTCCCCGTACTCGTCGCCGTGGACGAGAAGCGCATCGCCGGTTACGCGACCTTTGGCGATTTCCGCCCACATGAGGGCTATCGCTTCACCGTCGAAAATTCCATCTATGTGCGGGCGGATCTGCGCGGCCACGGGATCGCCGGATTGATGATGGTGCCGCTGATCGAGGCCGCCGAGACGCTCGGTGTGCATGCCATGGTGGCGGGCATCGAAGCAGGCAACCTCACTTCCATCCGGCTTCACGAGCGTTTCGGTTTCCGCGAGGTGGCGCGCATGCCGGAAGTGGGCATCAAGTTCGGCCGCTGGCTCGATCTCGTCCTGATGCAGAAAATGCTCGGCTGACGAAAAAATGTCCGGCGCTACTGCGCAACAAACCCGCCATCGACCGGAATATTCGCACCCGTGATGAAGGACGCCCGGTCGGAACAGAGCCAGACGATCAACTCCGCGACTTCGTCCGGCGTGCCGATCCGGCCAATCGGATGCATCGGATTCATCAACTCACGGCTCGTCTCTTTGCCGCCGGTCGACTGCTCCGCGAGCGAATCGAGCATGCGCGTGTCGATACCGCCGGGACAGACCGAATTCACGCGAATACCCTGCTTGCCGTATTCCAGCGCCGCGTTCTTGGTCAGCCCGTTGACGCCGTGCTTGGAGGCAACATAGGGCGCCAGCCCCGGAAAGCCGATGAGCCCGGCGACAGATGCGAGATTGACGATGGCACCGCCGCCATTCTTCAGCATCTGACTTATCTCCGCC
>Ga0180009_10007902_pt1 | contig 10726 bp, 11 predicted proteins | sample OS_PC_MetaG_FD_123537 | JGI IMG/M metagenome (GOLD analysis project Ga0180009, IMG submission 123537) | Groundwater microbial communities from the Aspo Hard Rock Laboratory (HRL) deep subsurface site, Sweden - OS_PC_MetaG | ecosystem: Environmental > Aquatic > Deep subsurface > Groundwater... | reverse complement strand
GATAAATTTAAGGGAAGAATAATCTTTCCTCTTACGGGAATAGATGGAAAAGTTATTGGCTTCACAGCCAGAACAATTTTTAACAGAGAACCCAAGTATCTAAACACAAGCGATACCCCCGTGTTTCACAAATCATTTTTTCTGTTTGGTCTTGATAAAAGTAGGGTTGCGATAAAAACCGAAGGCGCGGTTTTTGTTGAGGGCCAGATGGATCTTATAAGTGCTTATCAGTCGGGGATTAAGAATTTGATATGTGTTTCGGGTACGGCAATGACTGATAACCAATTGGTAATTCTTTCAAGATACACTTCAGACGTAACATTTTGTTTTGACTCGGATTTTGCCGGTGTAGAGGCATCTTATAGAGCCATTGAAATGGCGGAAAGAAGAAACTTTAATGTAAAAGTAGCAATAATCCCCTCTCCTTATAAAGATTTAGATGAACTTATTAATGCAAATCTTAACGAAGCCAAGAAAGTTTTACAAAATGGAGTTCCAGTATACGACTATTTTTTAGTCACGACGCTCAAGAAATACAACAAGGCTACGGCCCTGGGTAAGAAAAACATAATGGAGGATCTCGTTCCTTTGTTTTCAAAAATATCGAACAAGGTTTTGTTGGATCACTATGCAAAAAGAATATCCTCTGAGCTGGATGTTTCTTTGGAAACCATCTACTCAATGCTTAAGGATAATACAAAAGGAGAAAGGGAAATCGGAGGGGAATTCAAAGATGACGACGCAAGGTCTTCAGAAAAGATTCACATCGAGGGATATCTGATATCTCTTCTTTTAAAGTCTTCTATAGAGATGTCCCAGGAATTTATAGGAAGGTTAGCCAAAGAGGATTTTGAAAACGAAGAGATTGGAGAGATTTATGAATTTTTATCTAAATACCTGAAAAGTAGGAAAACTGCTGTTAACATAAAATCATTTCTTGGAAAGCTTGATGAAAACAAATCTAAAGTCGCTTCAGAGCTTTACCTGAGAGATTTAGACGGAAAAGAAGAACTCGAGGAAAAACTTCTTAGACGGGAGCTTAAGGATTTGGTTGAAAGATTGAAAAACGAATCGGTTAAGAGACAGTTGAAAAGTATAAGCGAAGAGATTAAAATGGCCGAGACCGAAAGGAGAACATCTGAGTTAGAAAGGCTTACAAAGAAGTTTGAAAAGTTGTCAAAGAGCCTTTTATAGAGTATAAATCTTTTGTATCAAATTCCCTATTTTTCCATTAATTATGCAAAAAAAATCAAAGAAGGTTTCTTTAAAAAAGATCGTTAAAAAAGCAGTAAAAAGAGTTTCTAAAAATCTGAAGAGGGAAGATAAAAAAGTTAAGAAACCAGTGAAGAAAAAAGATAAAACTTTTGTAAGAAAATTGGGAATAAAAAAAGTTAAAAACCCCAAATCAGCTGTTTTAAAAGCTTCCAAGAAATCTAGGAGGGTCGAAAAGTTAGAGGAAGAGGAATTACTTGGTGAAGAAGGTATTAAAGCGGAGAAAGAAAAAAGAGTAAAAATAGATTCCAGAGACCTCGGTATTAAAAAGCTTGTTAAGAAGGGGAAAAAGCAGGGTTACTTAACGCTTGATGATGTTTTAGTTTTATTTCCAGACGCAGAAGATGATATAGAAACACTCGATTTCCTTTACGAGAAATTGCTTGATGCGGGCATTGACGTTTTTGATATGGATTCCGAAAAGGAAGCTTCTAAGCTTGCCAAGTTGGAAGAGATAGATTTAACGAAAATCAAACTGGATAAAACAACTACGTCCGATCCTGTAAGAATGTATCTAAAAGAAATTGGAAGCTATAATCTTTTAACAAAAGATGAGGAGGTGGAGCTCGCAAAAAGAGTCGAGAAAAGCGACGAGGATGCAAAAATAAGATTGGCAAGAGCAAATCTAAGACTTGTTGTTTCAATAGCGAAAAAATATATGGGGAGAGGCTTGATGTTTTTAGATCTTATACAGGAAGGAAATATTGGTCTTATGAGAGCTGTTGATAAGTTTGATTGGAGAAGGGGGTTTAAGTTTTCAACGTACGCAACCTGGTGGATAAGACAGGCAATAACAAGAGCAATTGCAGATCAAGCAAAAACTATAAGAATTCCGGTTCACATGGTTGAAACTATCAATAAATACAAAAAAATCGAAAGACAGCTAGAACAAAAACTTGAAAGAGCACCAACACCTGAAGAAATTGCAAAAATAATGGAAATTGAGCCTGAAAAAGCACATGAAATCGTGAAAATTTCTCAATCAACCACATCTTTGGAAACTCCGGTTGGGAAAGAAGAAGATACGAGACTTAAGGAATTCATTGAAGATGAGGTAACATTATCTCCGTTTGAATCCGCAAGCAGGGAACTTTTGAAAGGTCATATTGGGGATGTCCTTCGTACCTTAAACGCTAGAGAAAAAAGAGTCTTGGAACTAAGATTCGGTCTTAAGGATGGAAGAACAAGAACTTTGGAAGAGGTGGGGAAAGAGTTTGGAGTTACAAGGGAAAGAATTAGGCAAATAGAAGCAAAGGCTTTGAGAAAACTCAGACATCCATCAAGAAGCAAGAGACTAAGAGACTATTTATAAAGACGTTGTTTAACTGATGATTTGATCGAGTATTGTTGAGAGTATATCAATAAATTTCATCCACCCATTAATAAAGAAGGTATTTATGTTACTAATGGTTACACTGGTTTTTGAAGAGGTGGGTATATCTTTTGATATGGTCTTATCATCAACAGTAATATCAACTTGAGGTTTTAGATTGTCGTTAAGGCTTGTGCCCACTACCACACCGTCATTATCATAAAGCACAATTTTAGCGGCCGACTCGGTTCCAAGAATATTTGAATCTTCACTTGACAGTTTTTCTGAAAGTGTTGGATTTGAAATAGCGGTGTATTTTTTATTTAGAACTAAAAAGAATATGGAGAGCAATGATACAAATGTAGTTAAAACCACAGCCACAACCTTACCACTTAAAGGCCTTTTACTTATAAACACGGCTTTTTTAGAAAGTGTTGTTATGTATATAATTTAACAGAAAAAGACCTCTTAGATAAGTCTGCCCTGTGTTAGCATTAAAAGGAAGTATTTATAAGTAAAAATGGATACCAATTACAGACCATCTTGGGATCATTTCTGGTTCGTTCAGGCATTGATGTATTCCACAAGAGGGACTTGCAATAGACTAAGAACCGCTTGCATTATCGTTAAGGATAAACGTCTCGTTGGAGCGGGATACAATGGGTCTCCAAAAAGGGCTCCTCACTGCGATGACGATGGCGTTGGTCACCTAATAATTGATAATCACTGTGAAAGAACTCTTCATGGTGAGGAGAATGCAATTATTAATACCGAAAGACCAAATCTCGTCGGTGCAACGGCCTATATAATCGGAACTCCCTGCATCAGGTGTGCAAAGCTTTTGGTCAACGCAGGAGTTTTGGAAGTAAAATATCTTGGGACTTACGAGAACTCTCGAGGCAAAGAATACATTGATCAACTTTCCAAACAGTCAAAAGTTAAGTTTACTCCCTGCAGCGAAGACCCAAAAGATCTTTTGGAGGAGGCTATCGGAAGACTAAGTGGTAAGGGAGGGGTGTTATTTAAAGAAGGTTAGGCAAATAGGCGCCTTGATGAATTTCCGAGGTGTCTTTCTTTACTTTTGAAGATTCTTAGTATTGGTTCTAAAAAATTCCCATTCATTTGTTTCTTTTCCACCGATATCGCACATTCCCTGTTGTCCCGCATCCGTATTTTTTATTCTTGTGATACCGCCCATGCATTTACAAAATGATGAAGCAGGGTTTGTCATGCATAGCGTTCCGTTCGGACACTTAACATTTGTAACTTGCCGATAGCAATTTGTGATTTTACCTGCTCCGATTATTCCGAATTTATTAATCAACAGACCCGTTATTACGAAAAAGGAAATTAATGCGACAAGAGTGATGATTTTATTTTTCATATTTTCATTCTATTACATTTCGTAGGTTATTGGAAAAGTATGGGAACAGAAATGCGGTGTTGAGAAGAGAATAACAACACAAAAGCACCCGGTTATTAACCAGGTTTTTTGATTTCAAGATAATATTATTTGTACGATTCTCTAATCTGAAAGATTAGGTACAAAGAAATTGCAGTGCCGATGCTTCCCCCTACTATATTAAAAGTGAATATCGCGTAAACAAAATAAAGTAAAATGGAGTAGAAAAGGTAGTTCCACCCTTTTTCTGATTTAGCAAAAAGACCTTTTATGGAAAGACTTCTTAATACAAGGTTAGCTACAAGGAAAACAACTATGAGCGTGAATCTTATTCCCCAATGGGCGAAGAAATAATCTTCCCTCCCATGGACGCCATAGTATGAGCTTATTGCCAAAATGGATAAAACATTGGGAATGGCCACAGCAACTGATAAAATCGCTATCCATGGTGTAAAATCTACTAACAGCTCCTTTATATTTTCCGGTAGAGCAGGAACCCTTCTTACATATTTGTCTATTTCTTCTATTAGTTTTTTCATAGATTTCCTTCAAAAAATAAATATTATTTTCTTTTCTAACTTATTTAAATAAAATATAACATCTCCAATTGTTTTTTAATAACTGCCTTGTAGATTAATAAGGGTGATGGGATAAAAAAAGAACTGAATTTTTATGTATTCAGTTCCTTGGTTAGTCGCTAACTGATGGTGAGTGTATTAAGTCTTTTGTTCAATCTCGTTCTCACTCACTTTAGCTTCTCCTTTCTTGTCAGTGTCGTGTAGTACGGTTAAAATTTCCTTTCGTTTTTTATCGTAAACGATGATCATCTCAGGACGGCCACTTATTTGGACTTTCCATAAGGACCGACGAAGAGACTCATTCCGAATAAAAATCGCCTCTTTTCTTTTTATTGCGTCAATGATTTGAGATCTGAGCTCGTTCGTCAGTTGAATGTTGTATCTTTCCAAGGCTCTTTCTCTGCTGTGATCGATTTCGTATCTTTTCTTCCAGTTTTTTCTACCCTTGCGACGGGACGGGATTATCGAGTAGTAGCTCATGTGCATCTCCTCTCTTTTTTAGATTTTGTTGCTGGATTATATTCCTTTTCAAAAAGAGCATCAAACACTACAAGATATATGAAAAATGTTTTATAACAACTTAATATTTATTGTGCCCTTGCCTTTTTAGAAACTGTAGGGATGTAGCCGATGTTACAAAGAAAAATACCGAGCACCAAAAAGCTGTATATGGGGGCTTAAATTTCGGGTCGGCAACCAAATAAGTTATCAAAATTATAAAAGTATAGATATAAACTTGAAATTTCATGATTCTGTCAAAGCTTTTTTGTTTTTCAATTTTGTTTATCCACACGCCCCAGTAAAACATAGCCCCGCATAGGATGCCAATAATAATTCCCAAGTACAAAGCAAGTTTACTGGAAATTATTGAGATTGGGAAAAACAAATTTAGTTCTCCTAAAAAAAGCATCACCAAAAGTGCTCCGGAATAAACTACCAAGTGAGATAGCCAAAGGTGAAAATATTCTGAATGTTCAAAAACATCAAACAGGGGATCTTTTGATTTTTTTATTTGAAAAGATTTAGTTAGGGAATGTATTACAACAAAAGAATAGGTGTAAAGAGCAATTACCGTAAGTGCGGTGTCGATCCAATACGTGTCGTTGATACTTACTCCAAGCTCGTGTCTTAGATTGAAAAAAAGAGCCGTCTTTATCCAAATTATTATTGCAGGTGTCAAAACAAAGGCATACAAAAATTGAACAAAATCCATTTTCATTAACTCTTTTCTTCCGGAAAACCTATATGTAAGGGGTACCAAAAGCAAAAGAACAATTAGTAAAAAAGTTAAAGTAAGTCTCATATGAATTACCCCATTCTAACGGAATTCTTTTAATGGTCAAGTCAATAAAAAGATGTGACTTGAGAGGTTAGGAAGTGTTTAGTTTTGTGTAGAAAGAGGAGTGAATCAATGCTTGAGTAAAAATGACCATGATATATTTGTTGTATGGATATGGGAATGTTGGTTGTATTTGTAATCTGTCTTTTGGTTGTTCCGGTATATTACAAAACTAAATCTTTTAACTCAAAGAATGGCATTTTACTATTTATACTAGGTTTTTCTGCACTTTTTCTCCGAATGCTTTTTTTCAGAAAATATCCTCTTTTAGCAACACTGAACAAAGACACCCTGTTTCTTTCTGGAATTATCCTGTTTATCCCCTTTGTATTGTTTTTTGCATACTCCTTATCAAAAAATGTGAATATTCTTAGAAAGAGACATAGCTATTTGTTTAAATTATTACTTTCCTATATTTTATTTGGCGCACTGCAGCAACTATTTTTCCTAACTATCTTTACTGATTCTGTGTACTACCTTTCTTCAAACTTTAATGTCACGTTTTTAACATCAGTCATTTTCTTTTTCACCTTTCACCTAAATTGGGATAAAGAACTGAGAAAGTTTTTGTTATGCCTGGTTATTTTTGGAATTTTAAATACCTTTATATACTTGTGGATGGGAAATATATTACCCCAAATGGTAGCGCATGGTGTGGTTGGAAGCATTTTGTATACAGCATTTTCAAAAGAAGACCAGCTTAAGAAAAGATTGTCTTGAGGCTAGAACGATTACTTTAAGAACTGCTTGCGGTGATTATGTTTGGCTCTTCGTGGTTTGTGAGGTTAGGAAATGATTGGAAGAATAAAAAAGAGTTTGCGTGTAAAACAAAAGCAGAGTTTGTGTTTCCTAATCATACAACCTCAACTGTTTGTTGTGTGACCCATTACCTTTTCCAGCCACACTGGTTGAGAGTTTCTATACATCCACACATATACCCAAGATTTGCTGGGAAGGTATCAACAATATCACAAGTAGTTACAATGTTCTTATATTTATCCGGGTTGTTTGTACATATCCCATGCCCTCCACCGCAACCCTCTCCTGCCCACTGGCACTGTGTGTCATCTGTACAAGAACCTTCCGACTTTACAAAAAGATAGCTGGGGGTTTGCGTTAAGTCTGATTTGCGCCAGGAGGCACTGCGAGTTCCCTCACCGGAATGAACCCAGTTATCAGGAGTGCCTGTTTTTCTCTGATCATAACTTCCCCAATACCAACCCTGTTCAAAGTCCTGAAAGGTTATATCGGTATAATCTTCCCCATTAATTACACAAACATCATACTGTCCCTCAGTTCCTTCTTCTCTTATTTCAGGCGACCCACCCATACAGTAACAAAAGGATTCTGTGGGTTCAGCCTTCACACATTGAGCTCCTTTCGGACATTTAGCGTTAATGACTTGTCCATAACAATCTTCGGCCTTTGTTGGACTACCAATAGTGACAGGAACAATCTCGTTAGTAAATATTAAACCACTCTTTGTAACGCACACTTGGGGATAAGATTCTTTAATAAGGCTTCCTTTTGTCTTAATGCACTCTTCATAAGATTTTATTACAGGTTTAACAAAAAAAGTTTTATATGCGAGATAGCCATACGCAAGAACGACTATTACTGAAAGGGGAATCAAACTCAATCTCACCCATTTGGGTATTTTGTTTCTTCGAGTGTCGCCAGTAGACTGAGTGGGGGCGGAAGGAGAACTTTGTAAATTTGGCTCTGGTTGTAAATCTTTTTGAGGTTGGTTTTCCATGAGTAGATTTTAGCATATTTGCTTTAGAAATATTACCGATAGGAGCAACATAAACTATGTTAACAATGAGATGTGACTAATTACTTCGCGTGTCTTTTATCTTCCCAAACGATCACGCAGTTTTTTTTGGTATCAAGAAAGTCCGCACATTTCCCATCCCCTTTTCCGGTAAAACCACCATCCGGAGAACAAATAACGTTACCCTTATTATCGTATACAACACTTGGAAAATCACAGCAGTGGGATGGAAGATAGTAAACCTTTTGATTATTATAAATACATTTAAAAAGCGATGTAGGGGGGTTGGTGGCCAGACCGCTTTTTTCTTTCTTAATGAGGTCTTTTACCCAAGACGGGTTGTTAAATGAAACGGGGTTTAAAACTTCTAAGCGTACTAAGAAATAATAAGTGATAAATATAAGAACTAATGCTCCTAACCCACCAATTAAATGAAGTTTCTTCACGTTTATATATTATCAAAAAATTTTGATGTATAAAATACCGAATTAGTTGTTAGTGGTTTGTGAGATTAAGAAGTGATTGGGAGGATAAAAAAGAACCCCTTGAAATTATCTTCGGGGTTCTGACTTACTTATAGGAACTTCACAGATTTTTCCGCAAGTCCCAATGCCTGTCTGGCCTTTTTGAGCGATTCTTTCAACTCAGGTGGAGAACCCATTGGATAGAGTAACTTAATCTTCCAAGGGTTAAGCCACGACAGAAGGTAAGTGTCTAAATATGAACCTTCACGAAATACACTGCGTTCATACTTTCCTGATACCCGGTACCCAACCTTAAGTAGCGCCTTTAACGACGCCTCGTTTGGTACTCTCACTGAGGTTTGTATGCTTGTTCTGTTTAGAGTTTTCGCTGCGTACCATATGCGTGCTAGGTGAGAGCGGTAAGCAACACCCTTTCCCCAATAACTTCTGTCTGCTATCACTATCCCTGATGTGCACGAGCCCCACAAAGGATGTATCGCGTGAAGAGATGTGATACCAATACAGCTGTCAGTTCCGTCTGGTACGATAGCCCACAAAACAGAGTCCTGCTCTTTGCTCACTTTGTCGTACCATTCCTGTTCTTTCTCTGATGTTACCGCGTAAGTTCCAAGAGTGTATCTTTGCACTTCCATGGAGCTAAACAGTTCCGCCAGGTTTTCCATCTCACTTTTCTTTGGCGGTCGCAGCTTCACACCAAACCTGTCTAATTCAACACGAATAGGGTTTCCAAACATTTTAGTCTCCTTTTTAGTATTTGTTTTGACCCAAGGGCACAGTAAAAGGCACCTCCTTTTTGTGCTTGATTTGTTGGGTCAGAAAAGACTCCAGATTAAAAGTGTTTGGGAATTAAAAACGCCTCCGGTCTGGAGGCTTATCTGAGCTGGCAAATGGTTGTTAGAAATTATACTTGCAGATAAGCCACTAAATTAACAGAGCAATTACCAAAGGTGCTCTTAGTGCTGTTTAAAACAGCATCTTTATTAATTTGTGGACACATACATCTGCTATACATGTTTTGGAGTATATCTTATTGGAGTTGGGTTAGTCAATCTATAGGATCATAAACAGTGGTAATACTCATTTTTGAGTTTCAAAGGCCTCAAGCCCGATGTTTACGGCGTCTCCCGCTTTGATTTCATTCTCAAGCATCTTTACCGCCAAAAAAGACTGAACGGAATCTTCAATGACTCTCGCCAGTGGTCGTGCACCCCACTGGGGGCTATATCCCAACTCAACAATTTTTTGGACCAGCTCAGGCTTAAATGTGAGAGAGATTCCTTTTTCGGAAGCCATTTTCTTAACTCCGTTTAACTGTAACTTTGCAATTTGTTGAATACTAGTCACAGATAAGGGATTAAACACTATTATTCCGGTAAATCTGTTTAGAAATTCCGGGGCGAATTTATTTTTTACATCAGCCATTGCCGTTTCAGACATTTCAAGGTAACTCGCGCCCCTTGTGAAAGCTTCCTGAATGGATCTTGTTCCAACGTTACTCGTCATTATTATTATCGTATTTGTGAAGTCAGCAAGAGTTCCGGAAGAGTCCGTTAAGCGCCCCTCGTCCAGGACTTGAAGAAAAGTAAGCAAAATGTTTGAATGGGCTTTTTCCACCTCGTCTATAAGAAGAAGCGCGAAAGGTTTTGCTCTAACACTATCTGTCAGGATTCCTCTGGTTGAGCCGTCTGGAGATCCTATAAGTCTGCTTAGGCTATCAAGCTGTTGGTACTCACTCATATCCAGTCTTATCATGTTTTTTTCCTCGCCAAAGTAATTTTTTGCCAGGGCCTTGGCTGTTTGGGTTTTTCCAACACCTGTTGTACCTACAAACAAAAAGCTGGCAATTGGTTTTTTCTCATCTCTAATTCCGGTTCTAGCTCTTTGCAATGCAGCAGCAACTCTTTCAAGAGCCTGATCTTGTCCTATTACCATCTTTTTCATCTCACCCTCAATGTTTAAAAGTTTATGTGCCTCATTTTGGGTTATGGAAGTAACAGGTATATTAGTCATTTCTGCAACCTCTTTTTCTACTTCAGCTGCTGTTAGATACTTTGTTTCTTCCTTTACGGTTGTGGCTGTTCTATTAAGTATGTCTATTGCCTTGTCGGGGAGAACTCTTTCATGGATAAGTTTTTCCGAAAGCTCTACACTTTTTGAAATAGCTGGATAGGAAATAGTTATTCTGTACTTTTTTTCATATTTTCTCGCTACATATTTGAGAATTAAAATAGTATCTTCCTTGGATGCCTGGTTTATCTGAACAGTCTGAAAAAGTCTTGCTATTGTTTCGTTTGGTTCAATATATTTTCTATAGTTTGATATTGATGTGGCGCCAATAAACCTAATTCTGTCGTCAGTGAGATGTTTTTCCAGCATGGAAAATACAATTGAAGACTCTCCTCCCGCCTCACCAAGGCCGGTCACAAGGTTTTGAATTTCATCCAAAAATAGAATTATATCTCCGGAGCCCTCTGCATCTTCCATTACACTTGTCAATTTACCGGCAATTTCACCAGGGGATTTGGCTCCTGAAAGAAGGGAACCCACATCCAAACTTATAATTC
>Ga0180009_10007901_pt1 | contig 10726 bp, 11 predicted proteins | sample OS_PC_MetaG_FD_123537 | JGI IMG/M metagenome (GOLD analysis project Ga0180009, IMG submission 123537) | Groundwater microbial communities from the Aspo Hard Rock Laboratory (HRL) deep subsurface site, Sweden - OS_PC_MetaG | ecosystem: Environmental > Aquatic > Deep subsurface > Groundwater... | reverse complement strand
TATCTTCCCACCGACAAGGAGAACTACACAATCTCCTTCACTATCTGTTAATGGCAGGGCTGCACACATGGTATAACAGTTTCCACAGAACATACACTTATCGTAATTGACTGATACACTCTTATTGCCCTCAGGTGTAGTAACGGGTTTGATTGCATATAACGGACAGGCAGCAACGACAAGGGGAATTTCGCAGATCTTCCCCACTATATCATCATCAACTAAAGGTGGTTTGCGGTGATACCCAAGAATTGCAATATCAGAGCAGTGAACAGCTCCACACATATTAAGGCAACAAGCTAAGGCGACCCTGAGTTTTGCAGGCAATTTCATGTCCTTAAAATGCTCAAACAAGACATCTGCTGTAGACTTCACCGGACCGGATGCATCAATGGCAGGGGTGTGGCAGTGAACCCATCCCTGGGTATGTACGATATTCGTAACGCCAAACCCTGTTCCGCCTACAGGAAATTTGAATGAGCCTCCAGGAAATTTTCTTCCGTCCAAATCCTTCTTCAGATCCTTTGCCTTTTCCTCACTGTCTGTTATAAACTCCACATTATTTCTCGTCGTCCATCTTACATAACCACCACAATGCTTATCAGCAATTTCACATATCTCACGAATATGCTCTACAGATAATGTCCTGTGAGCGCCGATTCTGACTGTATAGACCTTATCACCTGTCTCAGAGACGTGCATCAATACACCAGGCTCTAATATCCTGTGAGATACCCATTTTCCGTAATTCTTCTTTATAACAGGTGGCAGCATTTGTCCATAGTGAGGGGGGCCAATATCGGTGATCCTATTTTCCATTCGTTTTTCGGGATTATAGTAACCTAATTTACCTTTCGACATAAAACACCTCCTTTATAGTATCTATCATAGTGGATGCTTCTTTCTGTATTCTTTAATGTCCCTCTTCCATCCTCCGGGAACCTCAGCCTCTTTAAAGAACATATACGGATTTGAACGAGGCTCCTTTACCATCTGAGGCATAGCTGGGATGCCGAGCACATCTAAGAAAGTCCTCAAACCAACCCTCTGAATGCATTCACCAATACGCTCGCGGTTTTTGCCTTCTTCCATCCACCAATCAAGGGCCTTCCTTAAAACCTGTTTTATGTTGTCATAAGGGCTTTTAGCGTACATAAAGGGAATTGTCAGTACGGCCATCTGTGCCCCTTCTAATATAGGTGCCTTTGCCCCGAAGAGGATAGAGACACCTTGGTCCGCACCCACCCTTAGTGCCTCTGGCATGACGTCAATGCAGTGCATGCAGCGAGTGCATTCAGCATTGTTAATGCTGATTTTCTTTCCGTCCCAGCTCATACACTGAGTAGGACAGCGGTCTATCACTTCCTTCTGGATATCAAAGGGTCCCCAATTTGCAGTTACTCCACCACCATTACGTGGGATCTTACCAGCCGCATACTCCTTTACAGCTTCCTGATTTATCCTGATATCATCCCTCCATGTACCTATCGTACCACAATCTGAACGCGCTATAGCAGCAACACAGTCATTGGGGCATCCGGAGTATTTACACTTGAATTTATAAGGGAAGGCAGGCCTGTGCAACTCGTCCTGAAAGGTCATGGTAAAATCATAACACATGTCCATGGTATCGTAACAGGCATATTCACACCTCGCCTTACCTAAGCAATCAGAAGGGGTACGAAGGTTTCCACCAGAACCGCCCAAGTCAACACCAAGATCATGGGTCAGATCAAAGAATATAGGCTCTAACTGTTCTGTGAATGTACCTAATATGACCATATCACCTGTGGAGCCATGCATATTTGTTATGCCGCTTCCCCGATATTCACAGATATCACATATGCCCCTGAGATAATCTGTGGTATAAAACTTGCCACTAGGTTGATTGATTCTTATTGTATGGAAATGAGCAACATTCGGAAATTTCGCTTGTTGGTCTGAATAACGGCCTACAATGCCTCCGCCGTAACCTAACACACCAACTATACCACCGTGTTTCCAGTGAGTTTCCTTTTCTACATAAGAAAGTTCAACCAGTCCTAAAAGATCATCTACTAACCTCTCTGGAATCATCAAATTATCCTGACCGAGTTTCTTCCTATGAAGTGCCTCTCTCTTAAGGTCACTGACAAAACTGGGCCAGGGACCTGTTTCCAGCTCATCTAACATAGGTGTAGCATATGTAGGCTTAAAGGATTTCAATTCTTCTTCTGTATAGTTTTTTAGTTGTTCATCGGTATAGATTCTTACGTCGTTGTAAGTCCTGTGGCCTTTCACTTCCTTGTCCCATAAGTGCTCTTGTCCTTCAGCTGACATTTATTACCTCCTTTCTAAATCTTTAATCTTCTGTTTGTTAATGCTTAATTGCTACAATAAATTATATTTTCCACCCCCTTCCCTAAAATTAAAAAATAGCGTGTAAAAATTTGTAAAAAGAATAAACTGCCCTTTTTCTTTTGCCAATTCTTCAGAAAGATGTTTAATAATAATCAAGTCCTTTTAATTTGTCAAGGAAAATCTTTTTTAGGAGAACCGCTTTGTGTAAAAGGGATTGTTCGCCAGCCATGGGAGTTTCTCCCGTTTCACTTTCCCGCACCCTTTGCACCGGACACGGCGAACCTCCACCTCCAGGTATATGCGCGCATCCCCGCAGGACAGGTCCCGTATCCGCCGCACTGTTTTGTCATAGTAGCCACGATGCACGGTACCACAACAGCCACATGCCGTTTTTTTTCGGTACGATTAAGCCGGATGATCCGTGCCCTCGGGTCTCCAAACATCCCCTGTATTGCCGATCGCGGCCGAACCCCGGGGAACTGGTATTTCTCCAGTAATCGTCTCTTCTTGCCCATCCAATAATCATACAGTTTTTCTCAGCCACAGAAAAGCCACTTTTCTCTTTCCTCTTCATGTGTTAGCATATCCACAAGGCTCTTATTTACCCGCACTCTTACACGAAGAGCCACTAATATATCTTTACATATTCAGTCAAATAAAAAAAAAGTTATTGGCAAATACAAGGGCATCAACGTAAGCCTCACCGAGATTGTGTCCGGAACGGTCAAAGACGTATGCTGCTCCGCATTTACACTTCCCGCCTGTGAAAACATTTCCAAGCCCGGTCTTCATATTCTCCGGCATTTTAAACGGTTCGCTGCAGAATGGACATAACGTCTCTTCGACACTGCCTCTGATTCGCATAGTTTTACAGTTTATATCCGATCTTTCTTAAGAATTCTTTTCTGTGAGTCTTATCGTCAGGCGTCTCTACGCCTTTCGGTCCTAAACCGTCAACGACTCCCAAGACACCGCTGCCATGGGATAGAGCGGCTACAACAACCTCAACTGGATTTGACGTTGCACAGAATATCCTGCATACTTCATGACAATTTTTAATCTGGTTGAGGACATTTATAGGATAGGCTCCGCGCATTAGTATGCAGAATACATGTCCTGCTCCAAGCGCCTGAAGGTTTTTGACGCAGGCATCTATAAGCCCGTTATCGTTACCCTCTGTCCTTATCAGGCACGGGTCTGACGCCTCTGTGAATGCGATTCCAAAATGTGTATGCGGAACAGTTGTGACCATAATTTCATAAAGGTCTTCCGCTGTTTTTATAAAATGTGTCTGTCCAAGTATGACATTACAGTTTTCAGGAATGTCTATCTTTACTGTCTTAAGTTCCATAATTCCTCCTCTTTTTAGGTGTCAGGTTTCAGGTTTCAGTCTGACACCTAACACCTAACACCTAACTACTATACTTTATCAGTATGGTATAATGAGAATAAATTTTTTCAGAGGAGATGTCAAGGCTAAATTGATAGACAGGAGATGGCAGGTTGCTTTTTGCTTTTTACTTCTTTTTTGTTGTTTGTTGTTTTTCCCTTCTATAACAAGGTCTGCTGAGATAATCGGGCCGGAAACGAAGATTATAAACAACGAAATATATGTTACAACAGGGCTTATCCTTGATGAAAAGCAGCTGCAGGATCTGAAAAACGGGATAGCAAAAGAGATTACATTTTACATAGACCTGTTCAGGGTTTGGAATATATGGCCTGATGAGTTTGTTCTCGGAGAGACTATCGTTAAGACGCTGAAGGCTGATCCTGTTAAGAAGGAATATGTAGCTGCATCGTCAGATGGGATGACAATAGTAGAAAGACGATTCAATGAAATCGATTCATTGTTAAGGTGGTCATTAAATATCAGAGATCTTAAACTTACAAATACAAGAGAGTTGGAGCCAGATGATTATTTTGTCCGCATAACAGTTGAGTCAAGAATAAGAAGACTCCCTCCTGTTATAAGTTATCTGTTTTTCTTTGTGCCGGAAAAAGAGTTTACCAAAGTGAAAGACTCTTCAAGATTCAGTGTGGGGCATGAGAAATGAAAAATCTTAGAAAAGGACTGCTATTCTTAGGTTTTTTTGTTTTTATAATTGCCGCTTCAGCGGTTGAGTTATATTACATCAGGCTTGAGACCGTATCCGTTTTAACAATAGTCATCCTTCTGGTTCTTCTGAACCTGAATATAATTGCGCTTCTGACCCTGGTATTTTTTGTCAGCAAGAACCTTATAAAGCTCTACATAGAGAGAAAACAGAAAATTCTTGGTTATAAATTCAAGACAAAGATTGTCGTAATATTTGTTGTGCTTACTTCTATCCCTGCAGCTCTTCTGTTCTTTGTGTCAAGCGGACTTGTTACGAATTACATAGACAAACTTCTGGCCCCTCAGTTCAGGCAGCCTCTTACCAGTTCACTTAATGTCGCTAAGGCTGTTTATGAGATGGAAAGGCAGAGGGCTATAGATTTTGCAAGGTCAGTTGTGTCAGGTGAAAAATCTGCTTCGGGCTACAGAGTAGTTCGTATGAACAGAAGCCCTGAAAATCCAACAGAGACGATTAAGGCTGCATTTGATGGTAAAGAGGGGACAGAGGTCATATCCGGCGAAAATGGAGATACTATAAGGGCAGCCGTTCCGGAATATTCCCAAGGGAAAATGACAGGCATTATAGTTATTGAAACCACTCTGCCAAAAGATATTGTGGTCAACGTTGAAAAGGTAAAAAGCGCATACGAAGACTATTTGAACATGGAATCATGGAAAGTGCCCTTGAAGATGAACTATATTTTAATACTTGCCTTCTTTACTTTGATTGTTGTGTTCATGGCACTCTGGGTGGCGCTGAGGATTGCAAGAGGGATTACGGACCCTATACAGAGCCTTGCGCAGGCAACAGAGGAAGTTGCATCAGGGAATCTTGATGTCCGTCTTAATCTCAGAAGGGATGATGAGATAGGGCTGCTGATAAATTCTTTCAACCATATGGTGGCAGGATTGAAGGAGGGAAAAGAGACGCTCCAGAAGGCTTATGTGAAATCCGACAGGGAGAGGCTCTGGATGGAGAACATACTTGCGAATATTAATTCCGGTGTTGTGTTCCTTGATGTGCATGGCAAGATACTGACAATCAACGTCGCTGCATATTCTATATTGAATGTGAACGCTGAAGATGTAATTAATAAAAACTACAGGGAACTGACAGCAATAATTGCATCAGAAGAACTTAACACTCTTATCAGCGGGATAATAATTAAAGACCTCAAGGGCATAGAGAAAGATGTAAGGGTGACAGTCGGAGACAAAAGGCTTATACTGAGAGTCTTTGTAACCACTCTCAGAGACAAGGCATCAACGCCGATAGGGTTGTTAGTAGTCTTTGACGACCTCACTGATGTCATAAAGGCTCAGAAGACAATTGCATGGGAAGAAGTTGCAAGGAGAATAGCGCATGAGATAAAGAATCCGCTTACGCCTATAAAGCTTTCAACAGAAAGAATGATGAAGAAGTGGGAGCAGAAGGATAAGGATTTTGACCAGATATTTGAACGCTCCACAAGGACAATAGTGAATGAGGTTGGCAGCCTTAAGAGGCTTGTTGATGAGTTCTCAAGATTTGGCAAGATGCCTGAGATAAAAAAGATGCCGACAAACCTTGCAAGTATAATAAATGAGGCGCTGGAACTCTACAAGGATTATAAGGGATTTAATATAAAAGTTTTACTGCCGGATGATGTGCCGCCTGTTGAAATGGATGGGGAGCAGTTCAAGCGGGTGATGATTAATATTTTTGACAATGCATTTCAGGCGATGGGGAATAGTGGTAATATAGAACTTAAAGTGCATATGGATAAGGCGGCAAACAGGGTTTTTATGGACATTGCGGACGACGGTCCGGGAATGAAGGAAGATGATAAAGACAAAATATTTCTTCCTTATTTCTCTACAAAAAAGGACGGCACAGGGCTGGGGCTGGCTATTGCAAACAAAATTGTTATGGAACACAGGGGATATATCAGGGTTAGGGATAATAAACCTAAAGGCACAATCTTTACGATAGAGCTGCCAATAAGAGATATATAGACTTAGAAGGAGAGGTAAAGTGTCAAAACCTGTAATTCTTATAGTGGACGATGAAGAAGGAATAAGAGAAAGCCTTTCAGGCATACTGGAAGATGAAGGTTATGATATTTTGACTGCAGACTCAGGGGAAGAAGCAGTAAAGATACTCAGGGAGACTTCCCCTGATCTTATTTTTCTGGATATATGGCTTACCGGCATGGATGGAATTAAAACACTGCAGGAGATAAAGGCGATGAAACCTGATGCCCCGGTAATAATGATATCAGGGCACGGCAGTATTGAACTTGCAGTGAAAGCCACACAAATAGGGGCGTATGATTTTCTTGAGAAGCCGCTTTCTCTCGAAAGGGTGCTTCTTGTGTCAAAGAGGGCTATTGAAAAGAGGACGCTTGAGAGAGAAAACATTGCACTCAAGGAAAACCTTACAAGAAAGTGGAAGCTTGTCGGCGAATCGCAGAAAATAAGAGATTTACGGGAACAGATGGAGATGGCTGCACGGAGCAATAGCCGTGTTCTGATATTCGGAGAAAGCGGTACCGGCAAAGAAGTTGCTGCAAGACTCCTGCATGAAAAAAGCCCGAGGGCAGGGAAGCCTTTTATTGAGGTAAATTGCGCCGCCATTCCGCAGGAACTAATAGAGAGCGAGCTTTTCGGGCATGAGAAGGGTTCTTTCACAGGCGCATTTGAGAAGAAAAACGGGAAGTTTGAACTTGCTGACGGAGGGACATTATTTCTTGACGAGATAGGCGACATGTCACTTCAGACTCAGGCAAAGGTGCTGCGTGTAATTGAGACTCAGGAGTTTCAGCGGGTAGGGGGAAACAAGAATATAAATGTTGACGTCAGGATAATTGCCGCCACTAATAAAGACCTCAGGGAAGAGGTAAAGAAAAGCAGCTTCAGAGAAGACCTCTTTTTCAGGCTGAATGTCATACCGCTGTTTGTTCCGCCTTTAAGGGAAAGAAAAGATGATATCCCGATCCTTGTTGAATACTTTCTTGATTCTCTTGCGGCAGAATACGGCAAGCCTCCCAGAAAGATACTGCCCGAGGCATTGAAATATCTGCAGTCATACGACTGGCCCGGGAATGTAAGGGAACTGAAAAATGTCATAGAGAGGCTTGTTATAATGACGCCTTCAAATATAATAGACGCCAAGAATCTCTTTATCCCGGTTGAACACGAGGGATCCGACTATTTCCAATACGAAACTCTTAAGGATGCGAGAGATGCCTTTGAGAAAGACTATATTATGAAGAAGCTTGAGGAAAATAACTGGAATATATCAAGGACAGCTGAGATTCTGGATGTGGAAAGAAGCAATCTGCACCGCAAGATTAAGACATACGAGATAAAAGTTCCTTAGCTACGAGATTCTGTGCAGTTTTATAAGATTTGTTGTGCCCCGTTTCATAAGGGGCGAGCCTGCTGTTATGACAATATTATCAGTCTTTTTTGCTATCTTTGAGCATATCAGTAGTTTTTCTACTTTCTGAATCATATTATCCGTGTTAGATACATGAGATATGAGCATGGGTGTAACTCCCCAATAAAGAGACATCCTTCGCTTAACATTGTCATAAGGAGTAACGCCTATTATCGGAACTTCGGGCCTGAACTTGGATACAAGCCTTGCCGTAAACCCCGATTGAGTGAATGCAACTATGGCTTTTGCATGAATATCCCCGGCTGCAGTGCATGCTGCTTCGGCAACAGCGCCTGAGAAATCAGAAGTCTGACTCTGGACTCTGGACTCTGGACTCTGGACTTTGGACTCTGTATATCTTATAATCCTGTCCATCATCTTTACTACATTTACAGGATATTTTCCTGTTGCTGTCTCTGCGGAGAGCATAAGCGCATCACTGCCGTCTATGACGGCGTTTGCAACGTCTGTTGCCTCTGCCCTAGTCGGCCTTGAATGTTCTGTCATTGACTCAAGCATCTGTGTTGCTGTTATTACGAGTTTCCCTTTTTCATTGGCTTTGCTGATAAGCATTTTCTGTATTATTGGAACCTCTTCAGTGGCTATCTCAACTCCGAGGTCTCCCCTTGCAATCATTATCCCGTCTGCCTCATCAAGTATGTTGTCAATATCATCAATCGCCTCAGGCTTTTCAATCTTTGCTATGAGAGGCAGTGATGCGTGTCTTTTTTTAAGCCATTCCTTCACAACTCTTACGTCACCTGCGCTTCTTACAAATGACAGCGCTGCATAATCAACACCGATTGTTAACCCGAAGCTGAGGTCGTTCTTGTCTTTATCTGTGAAGGACGGCAAGGTTGTTTTCACATGAGGGAGATTGACTCCTTTTTTGTTCTTTAAAACACCTCCCTCAATAATTTTCACTCTTAATCCGTCACGGGTCTTGCCTGTTACATTTGCCTGAATCAAACCGTCATCAAAGAGTATCCTGTCGCCTATTTTTATATCTTTTCTGAGCGCAGGATATGAAATGAATATGTGCTTATCATTGCTGACATCTTTGCCGCTGTGCAGAAATATCTCTGCGCCTTTTTTAAGCTCTACTGAACCGTTGCTGACAAGCCCGACCCTGATCTTTATGCCCTGCAGGTCCTGCAGGATTGCTACTGTCTTTTTAAGGTTTCCGGACTCATCTCTTATAAGTTTTGCAATCTTTTTGTAAGTAACATGGTCGCCGTGAGAGAAATTAAGTCTTGCAACGTCCATTCCGTTTCTTATAAGAGAGCGTATTGTCTCACGGCGTGATGAAGCCGGGCCTATTGTGCATACAATCTTGGTTTTTCTGGTATTCATTTCTTTTCTACCCCTCTGTTATAGAAACAATTTGAATTTCCTCATTTCTCAGAATAACATTCAACACGCGCTGCTCCTCAATTTTCCCACTTAAACAGATGCTCTTTCTCTATGAACTGAAACTTTGCCGCCGCCGCCTCATGAGCGGCTACCTGCCAAGCTATGTTTGCGCTGATTGAAAGGTCTTTCATAATCTTGTTTTAAGCCTATGTTTAAATACTACACTTCAACTTTCTGACCTGTTTTCAGTGTTCATTTTAAGGTGTTGTCACAGAATGCTACAAGTATTATAATAATTCAGGGTGAATTATAACAGAAGGAGAATATGTTGAGTCCGCCGCTGTCAGGGCATGGGCAGAAGAAAGGATGATATTTGTTGAACTCACAGACGGACGCTTAATCGGTTTTCCTGCTGACCGTTTTAAGATACTCAAGAATGCTACAGAACAGCAATTGAAGGAAGAATTATATCAAGAAACTCTGACGGGCTCAGGATTTTAAAAGGATATTTACCCTTTAATTTTTCAAAATCTTTTTTATCTCCTGTCACAAGAAAATCAGCATTGTTGTTTATGGCAGAAGCAAGGACAGGAATATCTTTGTCCGCGATTTGGCCTGACAGCTTTTTTATATCCTTAGATAAAGGCAGGGGGACAATCTCAAGGTTAAGTATCTTTAGATACCGCCTGTAAACAGGCAGGACATCAGGCATCTTTTTTAATAAGTTCCTCTCAATCTCAACGATGTTATATTCGCCCGTTGCACCTGAAAGCAGCGGAAGGTCAAGCGACAAGAGGTCAAGAACGATGCGCGGCGAGCCCTTGTCCGAGAAAAGACCTGAGATTATGACATTTGAATCGAGAAAAACCTTAAGCCTTTTTCTTGCCATAGGTTTCTTTATAGAGTTTTTCTCTTTCTTCTTTAAGTCCCGAAAGCAGTTCTTTCTCTGAAAGCCCTGATGCCTTGACTATCTTTCTTATCTGCCTTCTTGCCTCATCGAGTTCAAGCCTTTTCGGAGTGATTATGACAGAGTCTCCAACCGGTATTATAGAAACAACCTGTCCTTCCTCAAGATGACTCATGTCTCTTATTTTCTTTGGTATAGTTAGTTGCCCCCGAGATTTTATTTCTGCCACAGCTGTTTTGACCGCCTCCATTCTAACCTCCTTCAATCTAATTTTCTGATTTCAGAATATCAGAATTCAGAATAATTTACAATAGGATGAGGAGAGGGAGAGGGCGATGAGGGGTTTTGAAGACTGCGGAGTATAGCCGCTATGCCGCTTATTGATTCCTGATGTTTAAATGAATTTTGAAGGCACGACCCTCATCATCTTTTTTTTGTCTTGTCATTACCTTGCCCTTCAATTACTATTTCAAATGATTTTTTCTTTATCAAAACCTTTAAATATGCTATATTCTCTCCATGAAAGCTGTAAATAGGAAGTTGGTATAAGCCTAACGTTAATAAGGACACATCCTAATAAAGAAATGGGATGTGTCCCTGATTCCTT
>Ga0180009_10007899_pt1 | contig 10727 bp, 10 predicted proteins | sample OS_PC_MetaG_FD_123537 | JGI IMG/M metagenome (GOLD analysis project Ga0180009, IMG submission 123537) | Groundwater microbial communities from the Aspo Hard Rock Laboratory (HRL) deep subsurface site, Sweden - OS_PC_MetaG | ecosystem: Environmental > Aquatic > Deep subsurface > Groundwater... | reverse complement strand
ATTAATTAAACATCATTTCCCTATAGAAATAGAGAGTTTTAAAATTCCACAAATTTAATTATTTTACCACTAATGGATGAATCTGACAAATGATGAGATTTGATTAATCTTTTTCCAAACTTAACTCCACATGGTTATTTTTGGTTGATTCGGTTAGGGTTTTTGGCAGTTGGATTCGGAAGTGCGTTCCCTGTTCAGGGGAGGAGTCGATGATGGCGATGGTTCCGCCGTGTTTTTCAATGGTTTTGTGGGTGATAAAAAGGCCCAGTCCCGTTCCGGTGTGCCCCTTTGTGGAAAAAAAGGGTGTAAATGCCTTATCTATGGCTTCTGCTGTCATGCCCACGCCATTATCTTGAATATCCATGACAATGAATTCCGGGTTCTGTTTTACATCAAAGGTGATTCGGGCTTTGCCGGAGGGTAATTCCGAACATGCTTCAATGGCATTTTCTAAAATATTGATGAGTGCGGACCGGATCAGTGTGGGATCGATCTCGAAACGATTCAGGGAGTCTTCAACGTGATATTTGAAGTCGATGCCCTTTCCGTCTAATTTCGACTCGATGATGCCCACAATATCCCGAACGAATTCCAATACATCCACCGGTTCCCATTTCAATTCCCGTTCCTTGGCATAGTAAAGGATGTTGAGAACCACATTACGGATCCGTTCCACCATCATTTTAACCACATCGAGCCCTTCGTGGACCCGATCCGTGTTCTCTTTGGTCAGGCCGGAATCGAGCAAATACAGGCCGGCATCCAGGCCGGTTAAAACGCCTTTGATTCCGTGGGAGAGGGTGCTCATCATCAGGCCCAGGGAAGAGAGATTGTCCTGAAGCATGCGGATCTGGGTGATATCGGTTGCCATTTCCATGACTCGGGCGATTTCTCCCGCTGCATTGCGGATGGGTGCGGTGGCGACAAGGGCGGTGATCTCCTGACCGTTTTTATCGGTGAGGATCATTTCCGCCTGGTGGGAGAGGCCGTCTTCAAAGGTTTTGGCCACGGGGCAATCGGGACAGGGTTGGTTGAGGTTTTTATAGACTTCGTAGCAGTGAGAGCGACCCTTGGGATCGAAATGTTCCTTAAATTGCCGGTTCATTGCCGCAAGCCTGAAATCTTTATCTTGTACCGTGATGTAGCAGGGGACTTCATCGAAAAGCTGCTGGTATAGTTGTTGGGTGGTTCGAAGCTCTTCCTGGAGGCGTTGGACTTCCGAGATATCTGCGGATATCTCAAGGACCAGTTCGAGGTTTCCGTCTTTATCCCGTATGGGGGCTGTGTGAACCATTACCGGAAGTTCATGGCCGTCGGCATATACTATGGTTTGCCGGCTGCGCCGGCCCATACCGGATTTAAATGTTTCCCCCACCGGGCATGTGGTCTCATCCACGCTTTTATCCTTGTATATGGCCCAACTGTCACTATCCACCGGGTTTCCGAGACGTTGGTGGTAGAGTTGGTTTGCAGCCACCACCTTGAGGTCCCGGTTGTGAATCGAAACGAAACACGGCATTTCATTGAAATATTTAATCCCGCCCTCAAGATCGCCGGCCATACTGCTGATGGCTGATGAAAGACCCTCAACCGCCTGGTTGACCGCCACCATCCGTTCGATTTCCACCAGGCGTGCGGATTGCTCTTTGACCAATGATTCGAGATTATCCGTATACGCTCTGAGCTGATTGCGCATATCGATCTTCTCATTGGCCCGTTTCAGAGCAATATCAAGGGCATCGTTGTTGATGGGTTTGGTGATAAAATCGGTGGCTTCAAGCTTGAGGCTTTCAATGGCTAAATCCATGTCACCATGGCCGGTGATCATGATGACTTCGGTGTCCGGATTCTCCTGTTTAATGATCTCCAGAAGCTCGATGCCGTCGACGCCGGGCATTTTTATATCCGTAAGCACGATGGACGGAAGTGTTTCTCTGAACAGGCGGAGGGCTTCTTCACCGTTTTCAGCCAAAAGCACGTCATAGCCGGAGTCCTCCAGGGAGATTCCCAGTACCTTGCGGATACCGGCTTCGTCGTCGGCTAATAAGAGCTTTGTTTTCATATTCAACAGCCTGCTTTATAAGAGGCTTTCGGCAATCTTTAGGAGTTCTTCGGGTTCGGGTGGTTTTTCAACGTAAGCATCGGGCTGAGGGATGGTGTCATTGAGACGTATTCTCAGCATTTTTATGTAATGTAAGAATGTTTTCTCTTCCACGGCAGAAAGCATGATGATGGGAATTTCCTTCAATGTCTTGTCGGTCTTGAGGTGCCGGTACATGTGCACCCCGCCTTCTCCGGGCATCATGATATCGAGAACGATGAGATCGGGCTCAATCTCCTTGGCGATCCGATAACCGTCCCTCCCGTTTTTTGTGACGACAGCCTCATATCCACTGGTTTCAAAAAGTGTCGTCAGGAAGATTCTCATGTCCATTTCATCATCGACAATCAGAATCTTTTTTTTGGCTTCGTGATGCAAAGCTCGCTGCTATTCCGGTTCTTCCGAGACTTTTTCCGGATGATTGACGCTGGCCACGGGACAAGATGCGCGCAGGACCACCTGCTCGACGGTGCTTCCAAGAACCGCATCTTTCGGATCGATTTCCCGTGTATGGTGCGCCATAACGATAAGATCCCCGTTATGCTCCCTGGCATATTTCAAAATCTCTACATATGGAATTCCCTCCCAGATTTCGATGCCGTAGTTATCGTAATCTTTGATTTTGGAGACATATTTTTTTTCGATTCTTTCTTTTGCAGATGCGATTCTTTCCTCGATTTCCTGTTGGCCCTGGGCCTGCCCGGTGCTGCCCATACCGATGTCCGATGCATGGAAGATGTGGAGCCTGGCCCCGACCGTTTTGGCCAGCTTATGCGCCCAGAGAAATGCATAATCGGACGCTTTGGAAAAATCGGTGCAAAAGACGATGTTGGAAAACAGTTTCCAGCATGTGGTACACGGCCTGGCGATGATGACCACCGGGCAGCGAGCAGCTTTGGCGACCCGCTGCATGGTACTCCCCACCACCGCACGATACCGGGCGGCACCCACATTCTCATCCCGGGTGTGGGCGCCCATGATGATCATGTCCACGTTTTCTTTACGTGCTTTCCTTAAAATCTCCCTGTGGGGGACCCCCACAACCGCCTCAATGACATTATTTTCACTGTCCTTAAGGAGGACATCGTAGGTGTTTCGCATTTCCTCTTTGACCCATTCGACATAATCGGGGTCAATCTGTTCGGTTTCACCGGTTCGGACGTCGGTCACAAAGGGGCTGTATCCGCGGGTCGGAACGCCAAAGACATGAAAAATGAATAGCTTTGCATCCCATTTTAATTCCAGATCGAAGGCAACTTTGGCCGCATTATCACAGGTGGGTGAAGCCGTTGTTGCAAAAAGAATTTTATCAAACATTTTTCATCTCCTTATTTCACAAGCCTCGGGAGTGCCATGAAAGCTGAGCTCCCATGCAATCCCGTCAATATATTCAAAGAGGCTGAATACGGTTTCGAATTCAAATACGTCCACCGGGTCTCCCAAAATCACATGTTTGAGTTTCCCAAGCTTTACGGGCATATCCAGCAGACCCTCCAAACTGGAAGATTTCAATTGCTCGGCATCAGCTCCGGAGACTCCCTGAAGGGAATGATAGATTTCCAACCGGGGTTCTCCCGGATATCCGATCATTTCTACTGTTTTACCAAACTCCAAATGCTCGAAACCCTGATACACGCATCCGGTCCCGGGGCATTTGTGAACCTGCTCTAAATAGTCCGGGATAAACACGTTCAGTTTAGCAAGGACCGGATAGGTTTCCAACATTTGGAAATAACTTCTTAGGGTATACCCCTGGTCCAGCCGGACCCCGAAACCGAGAAACCTTAAAGGATCATCGTTGATGGCATTCTGGTTTTGAACCATCGTGCCGTCGGGTATCAATGTTACGATGTTCATTCTTCTTCTGTGGGCTTGAAATGCTCCGGCACATCTATCATACTGATGAGCAGCGGTTTCAAAAAGGACCATCGGATGCCGATTTTGTAGATTTCCTCCAGATCCCGGATGGCGTCCCAGCAGTTGTGGCAGGGCGCCACCACAAGCTTCGCGCCCGTGGCCAATATTTGGTCCCGTTTGATTTTAAGCCCCACGTTCCGCTGTTCCCGGTACCGTCCGATACCGTTTAGTCCCCCGCCGCCGCCGCAGCAGAAGTTGTGTTCCCGGCAGGGATCCATCTCTCTGAAGTCTTCTGCAATATAGCCCATGATCTCCCGGGCAACGTCGCCCAGGCCGCCGTTTCGGATATAGTTGCACGAATCCTGGTAAGTGACCGGCTCTTTGATTTTTTTTGACGGATCGATTTTAAGTTTGCCGGTTCTCAGTGCTTCGGCAACCCATTCCACATAGTGAATACTTTCCACCGGGGGTTGCCCGCTTTTAATACCGGCCCAATAAGGTCCTTCGATGACGGTGGCCCGGTAGGCATGTCCGCACTCGGTTACCACCATTCGCTTGGGTTTCAGCCGATCCATGGCGTCATACACGGATTCCACCTGCATCTTGCAGGCTGCCCCGTCACCGGCGAACATGGCCAGACTGGTTTCTTCCCATCCTTCGGAGGGGACCGTCCAATTTTCTCCCGCTACACGGAACAGTATGGCGGCTTCCGCCAAATCTTCCGGATAGTGCTTGGGTTCCCGGGCATTCACCGTATACATAATATCCGCGTTTTGCACATCCACGGGTATCTTCAGACCCGGCCAGTCATCCTCATACTCTTCCGCCATCCACTCGCAGGTTTCCACCCAGTCTTCAGTGGTCACATCCATTTGAGCCCTGTAAATCCGGTGCATGCCGGTTCCGATTTTCATCTCCCAGGGGCTGAAGCCCTGGGAGAAGAGGATTCCCCGCATATAGGCGAACATCAGGCCCGTATCGATGCCGAAGGGGCAATAGACGCCGCAACGCGTACAGCACGTGCACTTGGAAAATGCCGAGTCCATGCACTCCTGCATAAAAGCGTTATCCACATCGCCCTTTCGCTTTAATAGTTTTCCGAGGGTGGCCTGAATTTTATAAGAGGGCACCTGTTTCGGGTCCCGGTCATTGGCCAGAAAATAGAAACAACTTTCGGCGCACAAGCCGCAATGGGAGCATATTTCAAGCCATGTCTTAAAACGGGATCGCACCACATTCTTTAGTGTCGCGCGCAGCGCCTTTTTATCTACATCGAGATGGTTCATCTCTTCGTAGTATTGTTTGCCCCCTTTGTCTGCCAATAGGGCATCGAGTTGTTCCTTGGCATCGACGGTTTGTTTGTTGCACAGTTTTCCTTCAGGCATTTCGGTTCCCTTAAATATTTACGGGTTAAATCATCAGACTACCAAGCCAATCCCTTGCCTTTCATCCCCCCGCGTTTGATGCCGTAGTCCATACCCAACTGGGCCCTGGAGGCAAAGAACAGAACGAAGTGGGAGAGCTTGGTGAACGGAATGGCGATGAGTAAGATTTCACCACAAAGCATGTGCAAGATCAACCAGAATCGGTAATTGCCCACCTGATAATGGGCAAGGATTCCGGTAATAAAGGGCGCCACCGCCATCAGCAGCATCAGGTAATCATGGATATCCGTGATGAGCCTGACTTCCGGTTTCGCTATCCGTCTGAGAATGAGAAATACGATTGCGGCAATCACAACAACGGTCAGGACATCGGCTGTGGATTCGGAAATGGTCCAGAAACTGAACCCCCACCGTTCCATGAGCAGGATATTGTGACCTTTGAGGAAGATCGGGGTGGCCAGCAATCCGATATGGAGAATAAAAACCAGAAACGTAAAACCCGGATTGTCACGCCAGCTCCTTGTCCCGTAAGGCATCATCCAATAGAAAATGGATCGTAAAGCCCCTTTTACTCCGTATGAGACGTGTTGCGTATAGGCCACCCGGTCCAACTGCCAGTTCAGGCCCCGGATGTACCACACCAACCGGTAGATTAATCCAATGAAAAATATACCGAATGATATCCACGCCAGCGGTCCGGTAACAAATTCATACATACTGTACTCCTTAACCCTTCTGTATCCCTTTTTTTAGAGAAGAAATTTACTTCTTCTCTTCATCTCCTCCGGTTAAAAACAACCAGAAACCGGTAATTCCAAAAAGTGCAAGTACGATCAGGATGTAGGTAATCCCTTTAGTATAAACCATAAATTCATGAAGTGTATGAAGCATTCCTTCCATCAATGGCTCTCCTTATAATCCGGATGCTCATAAAATATGGGCATCCGGCTGACAATAAACCGATACGCCACAAGCCCGATGGTCACGATAAAGGCTGAAATGACGATTTCCATCCAGTGCGGAAAATAACGTTCACTCGAGGGCAGGTGCCAGTTAAAGGCGATAAGGGATATATTCAGCCGGTTGAGTACCACCCCGATCACCGTCAACACAGCGGTCCACCGTATCAAAACCAGGTTTTTCTCCCGTACACCCAGAGCATAGAGAAAACAGGGCAGCCCCACGAATCCCAGCAGTTCCACCAGGTACCAGATGCCGTAACCCGTACCGAGCAGATGCCAGTGGTTTCCAGCGGATATCCCGATGACCTTGGTGATAAGGTAGCCTGCCAGCACAAATGATGCGGCTTTTCCAAAGCCGAGCGCCACATGGTCTTTCTCTTCCATATGAGCGGAATCCATCTTGTGGGCATAATATCGGTGGGCCAGAGTGCCTTCAAAAATCACCATGGAGAGCCCCGCAATGATACTGCTGATGAAGAAGTAGATGGGCAGATACGATGAATACCAAAGCGGGTGGAGTTTTGAAGGTGCGATGAGAAATAAGGCTCCCAAAGATGATTGGTGCAGGGTGGACAGGATGACACCGAAAATCGTCAGAATCAGGGTGAATCGGATGGCCAGTCGGCGAACTTTCTTAAGGCCCAGCCACTCAAGTGCTGCCGGTGAAAACTCAAGAAATAGTACAGTTAAATACAAGGCCACACAAGCCGCCACTTCAAACAGCAGCGATGTGGTTCCCTGCTGGACGATAAACGGATAGGGAAGTCTCCAGGGGCGGCCCACATCATAATGAAGGGCGAGGACCACCAAAGCATATCCCAAGAATCCGGTCAGGATGGCCGGCCTGACCGCCGAATGATATTTTTTCATGCCGAACAAATAAACGGCGGCTGAAGTAACGTATCCACCGGCTGCCAGGGCCACGCCGACCATTAAATCAAATCCGATCCAAATGCCCCACGGATTATAATCGGATAGGTTGGTAACCGTGGCTAATCCTTTGGTAAACCGCAGCGCCGTTACGATCAGACCCAGGATAATGATAATCCCAGCGATCATGTTAAACGGCGTGAGGTATGATCGGCTGGTGGTAGTGCTTTCCTCAGACATCAGGCATCCTCCTCGGTTTTGGTCTCGCCAGTCCCTTCCTCTCCCTCATCACTATCATCAGCTTCTTGGGCTTTTGCAGCTTCTTCAAGGGCCTTTTTTACTTCCTGTTCAATGGCTTCCGCCTTTTCTTTTTCGGCTTTCGCCAAGGCCTCGGAGAGTTTCGTTTCCGCTTCCAACTTTGCTTGATCCAGAGCAACCGTAACCGCCGCTTCACTTTCTGCGTCAGCTACCTTTTGATTTCGTTTGTTGATGGCATAGATACCGGTGAGCAGCACCGGCCAGATTCCAACCACCATCGGTACGGCATTGAGCACCCCGGCGGTCAATTCCGGAGCCGGTGTAACCCCCAAGTCCTCCCGCATTCCGATCTCTTTAAAGGGAACGGCTGAGAGGTACAGCCAACTGGTGCCGCCCATTTCCCGTTCTCCATAGATGTGTTCCACATAACGCCCCGGATATTTCCGAATCCTTTCTCGGGCCAATTTGAGCAATTGATCGCGCTTCCCGAAAGATAAGGCTTCGGTGGGGCAGGCCTCCACGCAACCGGGCAGCTGGCCCTTGGAAATACGCGGATAGCACATGGTGCATTTCATGATGCGGGGGGAAAATGCGCTGTCATATTCGTAGGCAGGAATCTCAAAAGGGCAGGCGATCATGCAATACCGGCATCCGACACATACCGAAGCATTATAAGTGACCGCCCCAACCGGTGTTTTTGTAAATGCACGAACAAAGCAAGCCGATGCGCATGCCGGTTCCAGGCAATGGTTGCACTGGATTTTTCGGTACAACGGGCTCTTGGGATAATTTGGATTTTGATACTTGTTGACCACGGTATAGGTTTTGTCATCGGTTCGACGATGCGTATCCATGACGGTCAAATCATCAAACGGTTTATCAGGTGCGGGAAGGTCGTTGACTTTGTTGCAACCGGTTTCGCAGTTGCGGCATCCGATACACAGAACACTGTCATACAGCACCCCTTTGCTTCCGGGATAACCCGTAAAGTGTTTATTCGATGCCGCATCGGCACTTTTGCCTAAGACGGCACCGCCGCCTGCCGCTGCTAACCAACCAAGAAATTTTCTACGGGAGATGGACATAAGTTTACCTCATTATGGCTTTGCAAGGTGTGTGTCATCCTTTAATCTTAAACTTTTTTCCTGTGACAACCCGTACAATCCGTTGCAACCGGTTTTTCAATTCCCATGGCATCGTGACATTCCATACATTGCCGATGGTATGCTCCCTTTAGGCCGGGTCTGAGTATATTGTTTTCATCAAAGGGTATGCCATGGCAGCTTGAGCAGCTGGGCGGTTTTTTGGCCGTGGGACTGTTGTGATGGCATCCCTGGCAGATGGTGCCGTTTTCACGGTGAAAATAGCTCGCCAGTTTGTTGTCTTTAATGTTGTTCAAGAGGGTATAAATAATTTTTCGGTGCGGCAGTTCCACGGGTTCATACTCATATGCCAAACTTTTTATGACCACCTTTTCCGGGATATCTTCTTCAGCGTAAGTATCGGCTACGGGAGTTCTGGATTTCAGGAGCGCGGCGGCGATGACGGTATCATCTGACTTGCCGGAACCCGCCGTGCCGCCCGCCGGGCCCGGCACATGGCAGGTACCGCAATCATTGGGGTTTTGCATTCTATTTTTTGGAACGGATGAATGACAACCGGCACAGCGAGTATCTGTTTGGGCTTGGGAATGGCAGCCCATGCAGCTCGATTCCGCCCCCAACTGATGCATGGCCTGTTCCAGTTTGACGTTTTCACTCTCTTTTGAGCCGGTCAGCGAATGGCAGCTTACGCACGCGTTCAAGTCTGCATGATGGCAGGCTCGACAGGAGTTGCCGTATTTTTCATGAGCCCTATGATCGAACGGTACAGGGTTCATCCGGATCAAATTCGGATTCTTCTGCGCTTTTCCGACGGCTGTCAGCAACACCACATCGGGCTGGTTCCGCTTCATTCTCGGAACACGATCAACCTTCTCTATTAACTCCTGCTCGGCCGGATCATGACAGCCGCTGCAGGTAACAGGTCCTGCGGTTTTGTTTTGAGCCTGGGTCTTACGGTGACAGTCGATGCAGGCCATGTGTGCGGCGAATTGACCGGCAATTCGGTTTTCTTCTGTTTTTTCTTTATGGCAATATCGGCAGGTTCCTTCCTTGCCCTTATCGTAAAAGAGTTTTTTGGTTGTTTTATTGTATGCGTGGTGACAGACGTCGCATTTTTCTTCCTGTGCTTTGGAATGCCGATAGTGCAAAGAATGATCAAATCCCATGGACTTCCATGTGCTTGATAGTTCAATTTTTTCTTTATGACATTCACCGCACTCCACCGGACCGCTCTTGTCCCCTGCAGCTGCCGTCTCTTTATGACAGGCGATGCAATTGGAGTGGTAAATGTTCATAACGGCTTCAGGCGCTTCGTCCTTCTGCCGCATGTATTTTAGAGAAAGTCCGTCATTTTCTGAAAGATGACAGACGGTGCAGTCTTTGCTTTTCTTTTCGACTGCGGCGGAGTGTTTTTCATGATAGAAAACAACCGCCGGTCTCTGGAGGTTACCAAAACTTTTCATGGTGTCGATGGTGATAATATCAGCTCGGCCGGCGGCTTTCCCGCCTTTCGGAGCCGTCACCGCATAGACTGCCACGCTGTTGATTAGAAACAATGAAGCAAGGGTGATGATCGCAAACCATCGTCGCAATGTCCTTTTATGAATCATTTTCGCATCCCTCTTGATTTCAGGTACTTTCTTCACAGGCGCTTATTGGAATTGACTATTGTTGATCCTTTTCGTTATCCAATAAATTCTGAATGGTGGTCTGGTCATAAACATCGAACACCGCTTCCCGGGCTCTATTCATCATGGATGAAAATGTGACATCGACGTTTAATGAAAAATTGTCCTTCGAGTGATCGATCATCCCATCCACCGTCTTATCTTTCCCTGACATGAATCTGATAACATCCCCAATCGTGATCTCGTTTGGAGGTATAACCAGCGTATAGCCGCCATAAAATCCTCGTTTCGACTCCACAAACCCGCTGCCTTTTAACTGACCCAAAATAACCTCCAGAAACCGCACCGGAATTTCCTGGGCTTTAGCGATGTCGGAGATTTTACGAGGGCCTTTACCCATATGCTTTGCAAGCTCAAATATTGCCCGAATTGCATATTGATTCTTTTTTTGAGTAATGAGCATTTCGCCCTTGGCTGATTCTGATTCCCGACTGATTTGGTCAAGAAAATTCTTGACTTTTTTAGTCAAGAATGAGAGGCATGTCAACTTTTTTTTGAAATTT
>Ga0180009_10007898_pt1 | contig 10728 bp, 7 predicted proteins | sample OS_PC_MetaG_FD_123537 | JGI IMG/M metagenome (GOLD analysis project Ga0180009, IMG submission 123537) | Groundwater microbial communities from the Aspo Hard Rock Laboratory (HRL) deep subsurface site, Sweden - OS_PC_MetaG | ecosystem: Environmental > Aquatic > Deep subsurface > Groundwater... | reverse complement strand
GACTCGTCAGCATCCAGGGTCGACTGGGCGCGACGGAGCGCGAGGTAGTAGCTGTCCTTGTTCTCCTCGATGACCCGCTCCAACGAGCTGTAGGGCACGTAGGTGTAGCCAGCGCGCAGGAGAAGCAGGGTCGTGAGCACACGCGACAGGCGGCCGTTGCCATCCTGAAACGGATGAATGGCAAGCAAGCGCACCAGGAATACCGCGATGACCAGCAAGGGATGGTGCTCGCGGGCCTCGAGCGCGCGATGGGTCCAGCGGACGAGCTCCTCCATGAGCCGTGGTGTGTCAAAGGGGGTCGCCGTGGCGAAGATCACCCCGAGGCTCTTCCCGTCGGCATCGAACGCCTCCACATGATTGGGCAACGTCTTGTAGCGACCCCGATGCCGCTCATCCTTCTGCGAGTGCTTGAGCAGGGTGCGATGGAGCTGTCTGATGTGGTTCTCCGTCAGGCCGATCTCCCCATAGGACTCGAAGACCAGCTCCATGGCCTCGGCGTAGCCGGCCACCTCCTCCTCGTCGCGCGAGCGAAAGGAGTGGGTCTCCAGGCCGGAAAGAAGCTGCTCCACCTCCTCGTCGGAGAGACGGGCTCCCTCGATGCGGGTCGAGGAGCCCACCGACTCGATGGTCGCCACGCGACGGAGCACCGACAGCCGCTCGGGAGCGAGCTGCCCGAGAGCCTGCCAGCGCCCCTTGAACTCGTCGAGCTCGGCGATGAGCCGGAGCATCTCTGGAGTGATGGTGAGGAGCCCGAGCGGGTTCATGTTGTCTCCAGATGTGTATCCGTAAGTATCCATATCGCGGGTTGGACGAGTTGTCCACCTGTTTGGATAAATATGGGTATGTTTGTGGTCATGGGAGATGCGGTTGCGACATCCGTTCGAGAGATCCGGGTGAGGCTGGCCGAGCTGAAACCACCCGGGAGCCGGTCAGACCCGTTCGCGCTATGTTCGCGTGAGCCTGCAAGATCAGCTGGTACAGGATGATACGAGACGAAACGGGCTGGACTCGAAAAACCGAATGACTAAAGGGGGTTGAGCTGCAAGGATGCGCGCCGGTTGATCATTTCCCAACCCCCATGTACCAGTTCGAGTCCCGTCCACCCCGCTGAATTTCCCTAAGAGCCCGCCACCTTACGGCGGGCTCTTTTCGTGTTGCCGTATTGTTGCCGTGACGGCTCCTTTTCCGTCACACTCACCCTCCCACCGAGCATCCTGAGCACCCTCCTGTCCGGGTCCATCTCGCCATCCGCGGCTTCCAGTACCTCCGCCGGCGCCTCTCGCATGTGGCCCCCCGCGACGTGGACGTAGCGCAGGGTCTCCTCCATGCGCTTGTGCCCGAGCCAAGTCATCAGTCGCCAGGGGTTGACCCCGAACATGGCGGCGTGGGTTCCGAAGCTGTGCCGCATGCAGTGCCAGCCGCGCTCGGGGAGGCTGGCAAGACGGCAGACCCGGTACATCATGTTCTTGACCTGGTTCCACCGCATCGCCTTCACCTCGCCCACCCGCAGGCCGGCCTCGCCGGCGAGGCACACCGCCGCGTAGGCCATCTCCCCTTCGCGCTCCGCCGCCGCCAGGATGCGGGCGTACTCGGAGAACTCCCAGAAGATAATCTCCGGGGGCTCCACCTGGAACAGACCGACCTTGGGGGCCTTGGCGATCAGCTCCACGTCCACCGCGTAGTGCAGCGGCTTGCTGAGGACCGCGAGGATGTTGTTGATGGTCTTGTCGGAGAGCTCCTTCTTCACGAGGTCGGCCCGGAACTTGGCGACCTCGGCCACGCCGATCTGGTCGAGGCGTAGGTGCCCGAACACCTCCTTCAGGTGCTTCTCGTAGATCGCCTTCTTGCTCTCGACGGTGCCCGGTTTGTTCCGCTTCCCGACCACCCACTCGTGCCAGTACCGGCCGTGAAACCACTCGTCGAACGTCGGCACCTCCTTTCCTTGGATGTCACCTCCGTACTTCTGCTGCTCCCACTGCCGAAGCAGCTCCTCCCGTCGCTGCCGCTCCCACTGCTCGGCGAGGCGCTTGTTCGACACTGGCACCGTCTCCCGCAGGCGCTCCTTGCTGCCATCGGGAAAAAGGATGGTCATGTCGGCGATCATGATCTCGCGCTTCTTGCCATTGCGTGGGTTGCGGCGCTCTTCGCGTCGCACGCTCATCGGTTACCTCCGGAGCGTGGAACGCGACCTTGCCCTGCAAGCCATGTTAGCAGGCTTTCCCGGTGGATTCTGATCGCGCGCCCTAGCTTCACGACGCCGGGGAGCTCTCGACGGGCGACCGCATCGTAGACGGTCTTCCGGTTGACCCGGAGCAGCGTCGCTGCTTCGTCAACTGTCAGGACGTCCGGCAATGGCCGCCCATCGGGCCTGGGCTCAACTCGTGGCACAGCGCTTTCCCCTGACGTTTCTGGCGCGGACATACGCTTCGATCTGTCGTTTCTCGTCGGCAGTGGCCAGCAGCCAACCATTCAGGATGCGGTTGAGCCGCGTCACGCCCATGCCGATGTCCGCCGCCATGCGGTTCTGGCGGATGCCAAGGAAGGCAATCCGCGCTTTGACCTCCCGCATGCCCTTATCGCTGATGCGCATCATGTATCATCCTGGTGCTCTCGTATCCTCGGCTTGGAGCCACGCGGGGGCCTACTCTCCCTTGAGGTTTTCGATGGTCCGGTCGAGGTGGACCATCACGTTGACGCGGGCGGTCTTGAGCACGTCGACCGGAGTCTTTGACGACAGCCTCGCTCGGCCGTCGTCGGTAGTCTCGAAGACCTTACTCTTGCGCTTGCCGTCGGTGGACGCGAGGAATCCAAAGCGACCATCGATGAAGTTGAGCACCGTGGGGGCGCTGGTCCACGACGCTTGGAGTAGCTTGTCCAGTTCATCGTAGAAGCCCGACAGCACCGTGGTGATGACGCCCAGGGCCGGGAAATCCAGGCCGGCGTCGCGCAGTGCCCTGGCAAACAGGAACTTGGCCATGTCGCGCCGGGAGTACCAGCGCGTCGTACCCCGCCCAGAAGCATCTTCAAGCTCCGGGACCACGATGCCCTTCTCGGCCAAGTAGATGATTTGGCGGTGTGACAGGCCCGTTATTCGCTGCACATCTTTGTTGCTGAATTTGTCCATGATGAGTCACGCCTTGCATCCATGATACGCTGCGTGCATAATCGGTCAAGCATTTTGTTGCACCTCGCTTGCCTGGATCCGTGGGGGCGAGGTCCGACACGACGAAGCCCCCGCGTCCGCCAAGACAGTCCGGGGGCTTCAGACAGCGAAGACCTGTCGCCTTCCCCTCCAGGGTAGCCAGGGGGGCGGGCGATGGGCAAGGAGGAGTTCGTGTCCGTCCTGAACCTGTTTGTCCAGCGGGTCGGCTTGGCCGAGGAGCACCGCAAGCACCTCGAGCAGGACCGCATGTTGTCGCCGGAGCGCATCGAGGGGCGGTTCGCGTCGGCGAACATCGACCGGGTGCAGGCGGCGCTCCTGTCGTTGATGCAGGAGGGCTCCACCGAGAAGCAGCTCCGCCAGGCCCACCTGGTCGACCAGAAGGGACGGCCGCTTCCTTACCTGCAAACGGAACGGCCGCTCATCTTGTACACCGACGAGGCCGGCGACGGCATCTACCTCCGGTCGCACAAGCTGGGGCCGCCGGGGGTCCCGGTTGAGATCTACGGGCGCGACTGCTTGACCGACAAGTGCAAGAAGGTCCTGCTTGTCGAGGGGGAGTATGGCGCCGCGGCGCTCCAGTGCCGTCACATCGCCGCCCTCGCCATTCCGGGGGTGTCCAGCTTCTCCAACAAGAACTATGAGCGCCTGCTCCAGTTGCTGATGGCCCGCGGGGTACAGGCGGTCACGATCCTGTTCGACTCCGAGGACCGCATCAACGAGCGGCTGCCGTCCGGGGAGGCCAATGCTCGGTACAAGCCGGCCGCCCGCGACCGATGGGACGTCGAGCTGAACGCCGTGATGCTTTCCCGGCGGCTGACCCGCGACGGTATCGGCACGACCGTGGCGACGTTCCCGGAGAGCTGGCGCGGTGACGACGGCAAGGTCGATGCCGACGGGGCGCTCAGGGCTGGACGCACCGTCGGGGAGCTAGGCGAAGTCCTGCAGCAAGCCGGAACATCGGATGCCTATCTCGAGGGGCTTCCTGACGAGGCCCGGCAGGTCATCCGCAGCAAGCTGTGCGAGGGCGAGGTCCGTCACGACGACAAGGGGTATCGCATCCGTGATGGCGTGCTCGCGCTCGAGGCGGTTGCCAAGCCGCGGTCCAGTCGGTTCTCCGTCACGCTCTCGGTCAACTGGCGCGAGGTTCTCAACGACAGCGTGGACCTGACGTGCCGGAAGTCGCGCGGTGCCTTCGTCAAGGTCGCGGCGGAAAAGGTCCAGGACAGTGAGGTTCAGACCGTGGAGGGGCTCCTGGAGCAGCTCTCCCTCGCGGTTTCGGCAAGGAGCAGGCGTCATCCTCCGGAGTCCGTCCCCGACGGGCAGGTCATCCATATTGGCTCCAGGACCGCGTTGATACAACCGCACGGCCTCTGTCTCCTTCACCGCAACGACGACGGGTCGCTCAGAAAAGAGCTGGTCAGCAACTTCTCGCTTCGACTGGTCCAGGACCGTCGGGTTGACGACGGCGTCGAACCCTACCACGAGGTCGTGGGCGTGGTGGAGAGCGCGGACATGGAGCGCGAGGTCGCCTTCCCTGCCCGCGACCTGGGCGCGGCTGTCGAGTTCTCGAAGACCTTGTTCGACCAGTTGGGGTCGGCGGTGAACCTCTACGGCCGCCGCGCTCAGTCGGCCGATGTGGTGCTACAGGTGGCGCAGGAAATGAGTCAGCCCGTCACTGTGCAAATCAAGAAGGTCCACGGCTGGGGCACCGGCGAGCTCGCGGAGACTTACCTGACGCCGACGGGCTGCTTCGACAAGAGCGGCCCGGCTCAGCCCGAGGGTCTGACGGTCTCGCTGGAAGGGGAGCAAATCGCCGGTCAGCTCGGCCTGCACTGGATAGAGGACGACCAGCTTGTGGACCTCGGCCGGCACGTGGTCGAGGACTTCGTGGACCAGCACCATCGCTCGGTGACCCTGCCGCTGCTGGGGCACACCTTCCTGGCGCCGGTGCTATCCAAGTTGGGCTCCATCGTGGGGATGCCGGCGATGATGCTGCGAGGCCCCAGCGGGACGCGCAAGACCACGCTGGGCAAGGAGGCCCAGTGCTTCTTTGGGAAGTTCAACGAGCGGGTCGAATCGTGGCGCTCCACTCCGAACTCGTTGCAGCGTACGGGCTTCTTTTTCGGCGATGCGCTGTACCTCATCGATGACTACAAGGAGGACAACGTCCCGGACGTGAAGGGGGCACGGTCGATAATCCAGCTCTACTCCGACAGGGCCACGCGCGGGCGGTTGCATCGCTCGGCCACGAAGCAGGGAAGCAGCTACGTCATCCAGGGCCTGCTGCTGATGACAGGCGAGGACATGCCCGGCGACCGGGCCAGCGTCGCGGCCAGGATGCTGGTGGTGGAGGTCCAGCCCTTCGACAGCTTGGTCCGCGGTCAGCGCTGCCGGGAACGCTGCCTCGAGTACGCCGGGGTGATGGCGAGGTACATCTCCTGGCTCGCCGACTTCGGGGTATCGTGGCTCCCGGTCTTCTACAATGACCTGGTCGAAGAGCTCGGCCCGCAACTGCGGGGCGTGGACAACCAGCCGCGCATCGCCAGCAACCTTGCGTGTAACGCTCTGGGGATGTTCCTGCTGCTCTCCTTCCTCGAGGACCACCGCATCATCGTCAGGTCGCGGTTCAACGAGCTCTGGAAGGAGCATCTCGCTGTCCTGGGTGCGCTCGGCCAGTCCACCGCGGGGCTGGTGCAGGAGCAGGGAGGCACCGAAATGTTCCTGGCCACCCTGGGCGACCTCATCGCCACGGGGCAGTGCGAGCTGGTGAGCCTCACGGGGCGAGGGTCCGGTGTCCAGGTGGTCGGGGTGGATCAAGAGCGCGCCGATCCAAATGTGTTCCTGTTCTTTCACCCGGCCTTTTCGGCGGTGCAGGAGCACCTGCTGCGGCAGCGGCGCAGCCTGGGCATCTCCGAGCGCGGCCTGCGCAAGGACCTCGAAGCCAAGGGCTGCTTTCCGTCGGCGTCTGTGCAGGTCGAGCTCCAGAATGGCACCCGGCCCCGGGTCTGGCCCATCAAGCGGGAGCTGCTCGGACTGGGGGCCAAGCCGGACAGGGTGAGCGGGCTGCCCTTCCGCTCACGACCTTCGCAAGCAGGACCTACGTGAGTGCTTTTGTGAGAGCGGAAAACGTAGCGGTTCTGATGGGATAACCATGTCGGACTCAGGAACTCACAAATCACAGACACACACCTTCACACGAGAAGAACAACATGCACATGACCCGGGCGCGGCGATCTCCTACTCCTATTCTGAGGGGCGAGACCCCGAGCTTCGTGAGTTGGTGAGCGGGCAGCAGATAACCAGTGGAAGTGGCGAGGAAAACCATGCTCAGAAGCCGCAGCCAGGCCGAGCAGTTCGTGATTGCTGTGGAGGTGGGGTCAGGCGCTGCGTTTGAGGGGAAGAACCGCGTCTGCGAATGGGACGAGCTGGACCCTGATGTTCCCCTTCTCCTCCCCCAGGCGCCGCACGGCAGGACCTTCTTGCCCAACCACCCCAGCGCGGACCTGTCGGTGATGGCCTGGTTGCTCGCGCCCTGGTGCAGTGACTTCAGCCTGCGTTCGCTGGCGAGCTGGCTGAAGCTGGAGCTGCCCCTGGATGACTACGGGGGCGCCGGCGGTGGCCGAGGTGGCTCGGCGCTGGTTCAAGCCACCCGTCAGCTTTATTTGACCCTGCGAGCGCACCTCGAGGCGGCCGGGCTCTGGGTCCTGTACCGTCGCGTGGAGTGGCCCCTCGGGCACGTCCTGCGCAGAATGGAGCGCGTGGGCATCCCGGTGGTCGGGGGCACCGTGGACCTTGGCGCGGAGAAGAAGGAGACCCGTCACCGGTGGCAGGGCTGGCCAGCCCGCTGGACGAGCTTGACCGGACGGGTACATCCGTTATGGATCCAGGCGAACGCGATCACGGGGAGAATCTCGGCTCGGGACCCGCCGCTGCAAAGCCTCCCCAGGCGACTGCGCCACAGTGTCGCTGCGCCGAGTAGAAGGGTCCTTGTCGCCGCTGACCTGAGCGGGGCTGACTTCCGGGCAGCGTGCGCCATGTCAGGCGACCCCGCGCTCCGCGAGATGTTCGAGCAGGGTGATGACCCCTACACCGTCATCGGGAAAGGGGCTGCACCGGAGGGGCGCGGCAACGAGCGTGTGATCGGAAAGGGCATTGCGCTCGCCGCGCTCTACGATGCGATGGTGCGGACGATGGCGGCAGAGCTCGGCCTCTCCCTCAAGGCCGTGCAGAACGCGCTGACGCAGTACCGCGCTCTCTTCCCCCGCCTGTGGCAGTGGCGGGACGAGCTGTTGGAGCGGTTCCACGCGGGGCAGGATCTGCGCAATCCCTTTGGGGAAAAGGAAGTCTTGATCGACCGGCGTGATGTGGCGCGACTGCCGCATTTTCCAGTAGTTGCGGCGACGTGGTCGTGCGCGAGTGGAAAAGACGAGTCCATCTGGCGCGGAGTGATCACGGGCAGCCGGTCAGGCTGTCAGTGCCGGATAGCCAACCAATTACATGCGGTTGGCTGGTCTCCGCCGAGGGTCATCAGGTACTACATTATTCAGTTTTGATTTTGCGGGCGGCGGTCAAGGCCGTGCCCTCCAGCTAAGAGAGACCCGCACGGGTCTCTCGGGTTACTCACACACCGTTGACGACCTGGACCGCCGCGTCCACATCGCGTCGCTTCCGCGGTCGGCCGCGAGCGTTCTTACCGAGGTCGATCCGCACCCCGGCGCGTCGGGCCAGCTCGAGGCCCAGCGCCTTCGCCCGCTGGCAGACCGTGCTGATGCCCAGGTCCAGCTCGTGGGCAATCTGCTCCAGGGTGTACCCGGCCATCTTCAGCTCGAGGATCGCCTGGTCCCGAAAGCTCAGGTCTCCGACCCACTGCCGCAGGTCGTGGGCGGAGTTCAGCTTCCGCTCCGGGCTGGCGGCCAATGCTTCGGCCAGGCCGATCTCCAGGGCGCGGTCACCTTCGCGCTCGTCGTCGACGATGCCATCCAGGCGGTGGACCGTCACCCGGCCGTCGCGGTAGGCACGAGGGTCCAGGGCGTCCTTGTACGGCTGCGTGTCGCCGGCGGGTACGAAGCGGCGCGAGAGGTCGGTCGCGGTCCACCGGCACTTCTGTACCAGGATGCCGTCGTCGAGAACCTTGCCCCTGGTGGCATAGCGGGCGTACATCAGCCAGGTCAGCGCCACGGCCTCCTGCCAACGGTCCTCGGCGGTGTAGCTGTTGGTCAGGTAGCGGCGCACGGGATTGAAGATGCCGGCCCGGACTTTCGCGGTGAACTGCTTGTTGATCTGCTCCTTCGTCATCGGCTCCTCCGCGGCGCACACGGGGAGCCTGTGCTCGTCCACGTGGCGCAGAAAACCGCCACGTGGGCGAGGGTTGGCGTAGAGGCTACAAGGACCAAGCCGGCCAATTCAGGGACAACCGACGGAGAGGCGGTCCACCTCTACACTTCTCTTATCCCAGAAAACGCCCCGTTTTTTCGTTGGTCAGGCAGCCGGCCGCGGTCGCCGGCGCACACAGGACTGTGGGGTCGATGCCGTGACTGGCGGCGAGAGGGCGAGCCGGCAACGGGCTCTCGGGCCATCTCCGTTCGAGATAACCCGGTTAGATTGCGCACTGTTGCTGTGGCAGACGGCATGGTAAGCAGAGGACATGCCATCGATGCCACTGCGACGGAAGTTGTTGGTGTCCCTCGGGGGCCCGGCCGTGCTCGTCGCGGGCGTTGGTCTTCTGGGAATCATATCCCTGGGGCGGCTGGGGCGCTCTGCCGACGAAATACTCTCTGACAACTACCACTCGATCCAAAACGCACGTCGTATGGAGCAGATCCTCCGCCAACTGGAGCTGCAGGCCAGCAGCGATCGGGCGCACGCCCTCGATAGCAGCCGGCTCGAATCGTTGCTCGATCGGTTCGAGGCGGCGTTGGTCCTGTGCGAGAAAAACGTCACCGAAAAAGGTGAGTCGTCGTTGCTGCTCGAGGTGAGACGGCAATGGGAGCGGACCAGACGCTTGTGCCTGAAAAGACCTCCCGTCCAGGAAGACGGCAAGACCGTCATCGGGTCCATGTTTGCGCTCCATCACCACATCGACAGGCTCGTCGACATCAACGAAAAGGGCATGTTTTCCCGCGAGCGACGCACGCGAGGCGAGTCTACGCTGATGGTCAAGCTGATGTGGGGCTCGCTGGCGGCCTCTCTGCTGGTGCTCTTTATCTTCGCAACCATCATCGCCGGGCGAATCGCACGTCCGATCCTCGCGGTGGCCGAAAACCTCCATCAGACGCTCGTCTCGTCCGATCGGGCGGAGGAGTCCCATGCGAGCGCGGACGAGATCCAGCAACTGCGGCACGAACTGGACGGACTGCTGCAGCGGCTGGCGCGTCATGAGCGGGAGCAGGCCAGTCGTGTCATGCGGCTCGAGGTCAGGTTGGCACAGGTGCTCGACAAGGTGCGGGAGGGGATCGTCGTGCTCGACTCGGCGAGAAGGGTGGTGACCATCAACGGTATCGGGCGCGAGATCCTCGGGTTCGGGGCGCCGCCCGGCGTGGGGGTCGAGCTACTGGAGCAGGTCCGCGACCACGCTGCGCATGGTCTGTTGCGGGCGATGTTCGCGCAGAACGCCGAAACGGAGAACGGATTCGACGAGGTTCACCGCTCGATAGACGGCACCGAGCGCACCTATCGGCCGAGGATACTCCCGCTGCTAACGGAGGCCGGGGCAGCAGGGGGGTATCTGATCATCTTCTGGGACGTCACCGAGGAGCGGCGAACCGAGGAGGCCAAGCGTCGTTTCATCGCCATGCTCTCGCACCAGCTCAAGACACCGATGACCTCACTGGCCATGTCGGTCAACCTGCTGTGGGAGGAGCTACGTGGAACGGGAGGAGAAGCAGGGGAGCTTCTGGCCATCGCCCGGGAGGACTGCGAGGCCCTGTCGTCCCTGGTCACCCAGCTGATCGACGCCGCCCGGGGCGTCACGCCGAATCTCGCTCTGAGCCCCCAACACATCGATGTGGTCCGACTGCTCCGCGCTGCACTCCGTCCGCTGACACCGCAGGCCCAGGAGAAGAACCTGGATCTGCGGGACGAGCTGGGCGAGCAGCCCATCCTGCTGGATGTGGACCCGGTCAAGTTCCCCTGGGTAGTAACAAACATCGTTGGCAATGCTCTGCGCTACACGCCGCCTGGTGGCTCCATCACGGTCAAGCTGTCCACCGAGGAGCAGAAGGTGGTTGTGAGCGTGGAGGACACGGGCGTCGGCATCGCGCCGGAGAATCTCAATCGCGTGTTCTTGCCGTACTCCTCCGCGGACAGCACATTGGGACCGGGCTCGCACGGACTGGGATTGGCGATCGCCCGCGAGATCGTGGAGGCCCACCACGGCAGCATCGAGATCCAGAGCGAGCGGGGGTCGGGGGCTCGGTTCACGATTTGTCTGCCCCGCGGGCCGGGAGGGACGTCATGAGCACAATCCTTGTTCTGGACGACGACCGTCACATCCAGAAAACACTGGAGATTGCGCTTCGCCGAGAAGGACATCGGGTTCTGAGCGTTTCCTCGGCAGAGGAGGCCCT
>Ga0180009_10007897_pt1 | contig 10728 bp, 11 predicted proteins | sample OS_PC_MetaG_FD_123537 | JGI IMG/M metagenome (GOLD analysis project Ga0180009, IMG submission 123537) | Groundwater microbial communities from the Aspo Hard Rock Laboratory (HRL) deep subsurface site, Sweden - OS_PC_MetaG | ecosystem: Environmental > Aquatic > Deep subsurface > Groundwater... | reverse complement strand
GCCGCGGCAAAGGATTCCTAAGCGACTCCGAGCCCGAGCAGTACCCCGTGCAGGTCGCCCAGCCAGTCCAGCACCCACTACTCGACGACCTTCGGCACGACGAAGAAGTCGTCCTCGCTCATCGGCGCGTTGGCGACGATTTCGGCGGCCTTTTCGCCGTCGGTGACGACGTCGTCGCGCTGTTTCAAGGAAATCGGCACGACGCGGGTCATCGGCTCGACGTTCTCGGTGTCGACCTCCTTCAGCTGCTCGACCCAATCGAGGATCGAGGAAAGCTCGCCTTCGAGCCCCTTGGCTTCGGCGTCGGTAATCTTGATGCGCGCAAGCCTCGCGATGCGCCGGACGGTCGCCTCGTCGACGTGCATGGTCCCTCACTTGATCGTGGTTATCTCAAAGACAGGCTGAATACCCGTGAAGCGATGGCAGTGCAACTACCCCGATCGTCACCCCCGCGATGGCTTTGCACAAGCACGTTGCGGCTGCCCGACCATCGCTAACTGCCGGATTCCAGTATCAGCGGGACACGGCAACAACTCCGGCGGTCCTGAATCGCGTCGCGTGCACCTTACTTAGCGAGACTTGCGTGGGATACCGCCTGGCAGCAATCTGGACGGGCTCCTAGCATCGCCAACAGCCGGACTGTGAAATTCTTGCAAAATATAGACCCTGTCGATTATACGTCATCGGTTTCGGCGGGCATGATGGCTCTGCACAAAATCCGTTCAAATCCAGGGTTCATTGCGATGTTCACTGCCGATCAGATCAAGACCATGCTGAACGACATTCCGTTGTTTTCGGGCTCATCGGATTCAACACTGGCGGCCCTTGCCGCGGTGGCACAGGAACGCGACTGCGAGAAGGGCCATGTGATCTACGAGCCCGGCGAGCAGGCACTTGAGATGTTCGTTCTCGTGAATGGGCTTGTCAGCTTCAAGACAGCGACCGGCACTGGTCATCTGCACGTCGAAACGCTGATGAAGCGTCACATGATTTTCGGCTGGGCAGCACTCGTTCCGGAACACCCGAAGCGGCTCGGTTCGGCGAAATGCATGGATAATTCAAAGCTTCTGGCGATCAATGGCGATGCCGCGATGGAGATCCTCGAAGCCGACCCAAAGTCGGGTTTTCTGGTGATGAAACGTCTTTGTTCGATGATCGCGAATACGTTCATCGAAAAATCCTGAAACGCCGTTGTCGAGCCGGACCCCGCCTGCGCGACTAGTGTGGCGTCCCTTCTAATTTTGAAGTTCGCTCGGAGCCCGCCGCCAGATGGTAGAGAACTGCAGAATCGGGGCACTGGTGCGAAAAATCATACATCGTCGTTGCAGCGCAGTATAAGGCGGTTGCCGACGGCAACAATGGTTGATTTTCTGGAATGACTGGCGAAGCCGAACAAAAAATCGCGCATGGCGAGACGCTGGAGGACGCCGACGCGTTCGCAGGGCTTATCCGTCAGGGGGCAGCGCTGATCGGCATCGATGCCGGCACCAAGACGTTCGGCCTGGCAATCTCGGATCTGAGCGGCACCATCGCTTCGCCACTGGAGACGATTCGCCGGAGCAAGTTCACAAAGGACGTCGGGCGCCTCAAAGAAATCGTAGAGGCGAACGAAATTACCGGTTTCGTGCTCGGGCTGCCGCGCAACCTCGACGGAACCGAGGGGCCCCGCGCCCAATCGACCCGGGCGCTGGCGCGAAATCTCAACCGCATTTTCCCGCTGCCGATCCTGTTGTGGGACGAGCGGCTGACGACCAGCCAGGCAGAGCGCATGCTGATCGAAGCCGATCAGAGCCGCAAACGCCGCAGCGAAGTGATTGATAAGCTTGCCGCAACGCTGATCCTGCAGGGCGCACTCGACCGGTTGAAATGCTAGTTTGATGGTGCCCATCCGAGCCCGGAGATCGGCAATGGCAAGCTGACCGGATGGCCTGTTTTCCACCGCGAGACCCGGCAAGCAGCCTGCATCTGCCCCTAATGACCTGCTTGTTGCCCGGTTGGTGTCGCATCCCCGCCAAAGTGGTCGGCGAAAGTGCGCCGTCGCCAATTTGTCGAGTGGTGGGTGCGGGCCAGCATGGAACGCTTCAAGTCAGTTACGGTCGTGCCGGTGGAAATGTCGTCAGACAGTTGCACCTCTAAGCCCGCGCGAGGTCGAGCGCGCACGGCAAGACTTCCGGCGTCCCTGGAAGCCAAGGTCACCCGTTATTCAGCGCCCGTACGCCGCGAATTGCGCCGGCTGGTGCGCCTGTCGCCGCGTTTTGCCGACCTGATCGATACCTTTCCTGCCGCCGCCTATGCTCTTGCGACCCGCCGAGGCAGCAACGCGATCCGGGATGACGCAATCAGGCTGGTGATCGATGGGGCCTCGCTCAAGGCCGTCGCGCGCAAGCTCGAACTTCCGAACTGGCTCAAGAAGCTGCCGCCTGAAGCTTTCGACCAACCCCTGGGGCAACTCCCGCAGACAGAATCTTTTGCCCGCCGGGTGGCCAGCCGGCTGCCCAACGATCCCCTGCAGGCACCATTCTGGCTGGAGTCGGTGGCGTTCGCATCGAAAGCGGGACACGACGAGTTCGCTATCTGGCTTGCCGAACAGCGTATCTATGCCGACCGCGGCGACGCGGAGCGCACCTTCAAGGTGCTTGCCGCCTTCGCCTGGTTTTCGCGTGCGCCTCACTGCGAGGCCAAGGATCTGATTGTCGTACCGTGGCGTCCGGAGATCGCTTTTGACACCGCGTTGTGCGCGGCCAAGAGTTGGCTGAACCGGCTCCGGTTGATCATGCAGCTGCAGCCTCATGCAGGGCTGGAGCCATGGCTCGATGGCGGTGAGGCGCTCGGCTATTCGTTCGCCCCGCTGATCGACAGGGATGCGTTGCTGAAGGAGGCACAAGCAATGCAGAACTGCGCCGATCAGTATGCCGAGCGGCTGGCCCGAGAGCGCTGCCGCTTGTTCTCGGTGGAGAAGGGCCTCACGCATGTCGCCACGCTGGAAATCGGTCCGCACAGCCGCGAGTCCGGTGTGCTCTCCATTACGCAACTCAAGGCGCGGCACAATATGCCGGCCTCGGTGGAAATCTGGCAGGCGGCGCATCTGTGGATGTCGCAGCAGGCCGGGCTAAAGCGAATGCCCCCGATGATCCCGCCCGAGCGGCCTTTTGACGAAAAGACCTGGCGCCGGTTGATGGCGCCATACCGCGCCGAGAAAGACGGTGCGCCGTGGCTGCCAAAAAGACTGACGCAGACCAGTTGCCTGCGGATGGACATGGACATGTGCGATCTTGCGCGGCGGGCGGGCGTGACGTCCTGGCTGTTCACCTGAACGAGAGCACATCACTCAGTCAACAACTCCTCGTGATCCAGTTCGAATCTCCGCCCGTTATTCTGTTGCCCGGCGGCTTGGGACGTTATTCGATTGGATGTTACTCATGACAATCTCAGCCGCGTCCCTTTATTCGTCTGCAAATCGCATCTATACACTAACCACTGTTCAGCGGCGCCTGCTGAACCAAGTCCGCCACGCACGCAGCAAAAGTCGGCTCGGTCGAGAAGGCTAAACGGTCGACCGTCATCCGCGTGACATATCTGCCCGCGGTTGCCAGAGGCATTTGGGGGCATTCTTCCAAAACCGGAATGAGAAACAATGAGCACTCGCGACGATTCTACGGCCTCACTGCTGCATCTCCTGCACCGGGCGGGACAATGTGCAGACGAGCTCTTCGCCGCCAATATCGGCGAGAGCGCGTTGACACCTCGGCAGTACGAGGTTCTGAAGGCGGTTGACGCCACGGAAGATCCCAGCCAGACGCACCTCGTCGAGATTACCGGTATCGACCGCTCGACGTTGGCGGACATCGTACGCCGGCTGGTGGAACGCGGCGTGCTGGCCCGAACCCGGACGCGCCGCGATGCGCGAATGTATGCGGTGAAACTGACCAGCGAGGGCGAAGCCGCGCTGAAAGCCGCTGCGCCGACGGTTGCGTCCACCAACGCGCGCCTCACAGCCGGTCTCAGCGAATCGGACCGTGATGCCGTAGTGCGCGGACTGACGCAGATCATTGCTTCTGCCAAGTCCGATACCTGATGCCGATCAGAGATTAGGCGAAGCCCGACGCAGAATGGCGCCGGTGTCCGCCCAATCGACTCCCTGGCCGTAAGTCTGCCGGTTCAGGCTCCCCATACGCGTGGCAACAAAGGCGTCGGCCACGGCAGTCGGTGCATGCGATCTCAGTATCGTTCCGGCGGCCAGTACAGCGAGGGACTCGACGAGCGCGCGTGCACGGGCGTCCAGCAGACGCGGTTCGTGGAGTATGCTTTCAACGCGGGTCAGTGCCGCCTTGAGGTGGGGGTCGTCGCCAACGGCTATGGCAAGATCGTCCATGACGATGCCGGCGACGTCCGGTTCACGTTGCAGAACGCGCAAGACGTCAAGCGCAAGCACATTGCCCGAGCCTTCCCAGATCGCGTTGACCGGTGCTTCGCGATAGAGGCGCGAGATCGGCATCTCCTCGATGTAGGCGTTGCCGCCGATGCACTCCATCGCTTCGGCGATCAGGTGCGGCGCGATTTTCGTTACCCAATATTTGGTCACGGGAGTCATCAGCCGCTGCCACGCATAGGCATGCTCGTCCTGGCGCCGGTCGAACGAACGCGCAAGGCGGAAGACAAGGGCTACGGCGGCCTCGACATCGAGTGCCATGTCGGCCAGCGCCTGGATCATCAGTGGCTGATCGATAAGCTTGCTGCCAGATGCCGTTCGATGCTCGGCGTGATGGATTGCGGCGGCCAGCGCCTGGCGCATCAGTGCCGCAGAGGAAACCGCGCAGTCGAGCCGGGTCTGCGTCACCATCTCCAGAATCGCGGAAACACCCTTACCGGGCTCACCGATCAGCCAACCGTGCGCGTGCTGCAATTCGACTTCGGCGGTGGCATTCGAGCGGTTGCCGAGTTTCTGTTTCAGGCGCTGCAAGGCAAGTTCGTTTCTTCCTCCATCCGGCAGCAGCCGCGGCACGAGGAAGCAACCGGGGCCCTCCTTCATTTGCGCCAGCATCAGGAATGCGTCGGACATCGGAGCCGACAGGAACCATTTGTGACCGGTGAGGAGATATTCCTTGCCCGGTCCGCCAGTGGTGCCGTCTGCCGGCTCGGCGGACGTCGTATTGGCGGACACGTGACTGCCGCCCTGCTTTTCCGTCATGCCCATGCCGACCGTGACGGCGCGCTTCGAATCAACGGGTTCACGGCGCGCGTCATAACTGTGGGTAACAACTTTCGGCAGCCAGATATCGCAGATGGCCGGTTCGAGCCTCAGGGTCGGGACCGAGGCATGTGTCATCGAAATCGGACACATGTGACCGGCCTCCATCTGGCAGGCGAGATAGAAGCTGGCAGCGCGCGCGACCTGCTGGTCGGCAACACGCTCGTCGGCGTTCTTCAAAAGGCCCAGCCAGGAGGCGCAATTGATCCCCTCCGCACAGGAGACCTCCATCAACTCGTGATAGGCGGGATGATAGTGGACGACATCGGTGCGCCGGCCCTGATAGTCATGAGTTTCGAGCCGAGGCAGGTTCTCGTTGGCGAGGCGGGCGCGCTCGGCGGCGTCCGAACTGCCGCACACCAGCCCGAAGGCGACAAGACTGCGGGAAGCGTGGCCGCCACCTTCGCGCGTCACGGCGTCCTGCAGGGCCGCATCGCTGGTGAACAGATTGACATCCTCGAACGGCGGCGGCTGGTTTTCGACCTCGTGAGTTGAAAACGGGTTTGCCATGGTTCAGCTCACTCTCGGGTTGTGGTACGGGCTCGGGTTACTGTACCGGCTCGGGTTACGGTACCGGCTCGGGTCGCAGTACGGGCTCGGGTTGCGGCATTGGCCTCGAGGCATCGCGGCTTTGGTATGGCTTTTTGTGAACTGCTGGATGGGCCCGCAACGGGCCGCCCCCCCCGGACGCTGACCATACGCCGACCATGGGCCCGCCATGCCTCGAATCGTAACGAATGTCTCCACCTTAGCGCGGCTAAGCTGTGGCAAAGTGGTGGTGTGTCGCGTTAGCGGTTGCGGCAAGGCAAAAGTCTGCCTATTAGAACACCTTTAATGACCAACACCGAAAAAGCGCAACCTGCTAGGTTTCCGCATCGCCATCTGCTCTCCTGCGAGGGGCTGACGGCGCCCGACATCAATTTTCTCCTCGATCTGGCCGACAAGGCCGCCGACAGCAACAGGCTGATCCAGAAAAAACGCGACCTGCTCGGCGGGCGCACGATCATCAACCTGTTCTTCGAAGCCTCGACGCGAACCCAGGCCTCTTTCGAATTGGCGGGCAAGCGACTCGGCGCGGATGTGATGAACATGGTGGTGGCCAGTTCATCGGTGCAAAAGGGCGAAACGCTTGTCGATACCGCGGTTACGCTCAACGCCATGCGTCCCGATATCATCGTGGTTCGCCACCATTCGGCCGGCGCGGTGGAACTCCTATCGCAGAAAGTCGACTGCTCGGTCATCAATGCGGGCGACGGGGCGCATCAACATCCAACACAGGCACTGCTCGACGCCCTCACGATCCGCCGCGCCAAGGGCAGGATCGAGGGGCTGACGGTGGCGATATGCGGCGACATCCTGCATTCGCGGGTGGCGCGCTCCAACATCGCGCTGCTCAACGCACTCTCCGCGCGGGTCAGGATCATAGCGCCCTCGACACTGCTGCCGTCGAACCCCGACAGGCTCGGAGCGGAAGTCTATACCGATATGTGGAAGGGCCTCGACGGCGTCGATGTCGTGATGATGCTGCGGCTTCAGAACGAACGCATGGACGGGGCCTATGTGCCGTCATCGCGCGAGTTCTTCCATTTCTTCGGCCTCGATCACGAGAAGCTGGCGCGGGCGAAGCCGGATGCGCTCATCATGCATCCCGGACCGATGAACCGCGGCGTCGAGATCGCCTCGACGGTTGCCGATCACTCGCGCAGCGTGATCCGCGATCAGGTCGAGATGGGCGTTGCGGTGCGCATGGCGGTTCTCGAAGCGTTGTCGCAGAACCTGCCGCAGGCCTGATCCATCAAGGCTGTTGCCTCACGAAACGGGCGCGGCTGTCGAAACACGAACGAGCCCAGAGCAAGCCCGATGTCCATGATCCTCAGCCAACCGCCAGCCGAAAAACAGAAGCCCTCGCGCACGCCGCAGGTGTTTCTCAATGCCCGCCTGATCGACCCGGAGAGCGGGCGCGACGAACCGGGTGGCCTGTTCGTGCAGGACGGGCTCATTGCCGACATCGGTCCGCATCTGAGGCGCAACGCACCCGAAGGCGCGGCGGTGATCGACTGCCAGGGGCATGTCTTGTGCCCCGGTCTCATCGATGCACAGGTGTTCTCCGGCGAGCCCGGTCAGGAACACCGCGAAACGCTGAAAACCGCGAGCCGGGCGGCGGCGGCCGGCGGCGTCACGACGATGGTGGTGATGCCGGACACAACTCCGGTCATCGATCAGGTGGCACTCGTCGATTTCATCCAACGCCGCGCACGCGACAACGCGGTCGTACACGTGCACACCATGGCGGCGATGACGCGCGGCCTCGAAGGCGAGGAGATGACCGAGATCGGTCTCCTGAAACGGGCCGGCGCAATCGCGTTCACCAACGGGAAGTCGAGCATCGCCAACACGCGGGTGATGCGCAACGTACTCAATTACGCCAAGGACTTCGACGCGCTCGTCGTGCATCACTGCGAGGACCCCTACCTGAGCGCCAAGGCATCGATGAACTCCGGAGAGGTGGCCACCCGGCTCGGGCTCTCGGGCGTATCGACGGTTGCCGAGACTATCGTCGTCGAGCGCGACGTGCGGCTCGTCGCCAGATCGGGTGCGAGATATCACGCGGCGACGATTTCGTGTGCGGATAGCCTCGAGGTCATCAAGGACGCCAAGGCGCGCGGGATTCAGGTCAGCTGCGGGGTGTCTATCAACCATCTCACGCTGAACGAGAACGACGTGACCGGTTACCGCACCTTCTTCAAGGTCCGCCCGCCGCTGCGCCACGAGGACGACCGCAGGGCGATGGTCGCGGGCATCGCCGAAGGCAGCATCGACATCATCGTGTCGAGCCACGACCCGCAGGACGTCGATGTGAAACGCCGGCCGTTCCAGGAAGCGGCCGACGGCGCCGCCGGTCTTGAGACGCTGCTACCTGCCGCATTGCGGCTTTATCATTCCGGAGACGTCGACCTCGTGACGTTGTTGAAGGCGATGACGGCCAACCCTGCGAAACTGCTCGGATTGCATTCGGGCCGTCTCAGGAAGGGGTCGATCGCCGACATCATCCTGGTCGATCTCAACGAGCCCTGGGTGGTCAACAAGGACCTGTTGCGCTCGCGTTCGAAGAATTCCCCGTTCGACGAAGCCCGCCTGCAGGGCCGCGTCCTCAGAACCCTGGTTGCCGGTGAGACCGTGTATCAGTACGCTGGAAATTCGGAGCGGCTTGCCTCGCAGTGAGCTTGACTGCCAATTCGGCAAGCGGGTGACTCGCGCAGGTTGTCAGGGGATCCTTACTTATGATGGTGACGGGTGGCGTCGCGCTACTTGCCGCACTCGGTATCGGCTACGTCTTCGGCTCTGTGCCGTTCGGGTTGCTGTTGACCCGTCTGGCGGGGCTTGGCGACATCCGTGCGGTCGGGTCGGGCAATATCGGCGCGACCAACGTACTGCGCACAGGCAACAAGGCTCTGGCGGTGGCGACGCTGCTGCTCGATGGGCTGAAGGGGACAGTGGCTGTCGTCGGCGGCGCGCTGCTTTATGGGGCGCCTTCGCAATTGGGTGGTGCCGACCCGGTTCTGGGCGCGGCAGCCGGGGGGCTCGGGGCGTTCCTGGGGCATCTGTTTCCCGTGTGGCTCGGGTTCAAGGGCGGCAAGGGGGTCGCGACCTACATCGGCGTCCTGATCGGCCTTCTGTTCAATCTGGCGCTCGTATTTTGCGGCATCTGGCTCGCGGTGGCGGTTGCGACGCGATATTCCTCGCTATCCGCGCTGGTCGCGGCGATGGTGGTGCCGATCGCGGCCTACCTTTCGGCCGGGCCGCTTCCCGCCGCAGTGACGCTCATCATGAGCGCGCTACTGATCGCCAAGCACAAGCCCAACATCGAGCGGCTCCTTGCCGGGGAAGAGAGCAGGATCGGTGGCAAAGCAAAAGGCTGACAGCGCCGACCTGTTTACGCCGGCTCCGCTTCCGACCGCGGAACTCGACGACGCGCAGCGCCTTGCCTGCCTTCGCCTCGTTCGCTCCCAGAACGTCGGGCCGATTACGTTCCGTGAGCTGATCAACCGGTTCGGCGGTGCGCAGCAGGCGCTCGACGCGCTGCCCGACCTGAGCCGCAAAGCCGGGCACGGCAAGCCGATCACCATCTGTCCGGCGGCGGCAGCAGACTCCGAACTTGAGCGTGCGGCAAAGTTCGGCGCAAGACCTCTCTTCACCATCGAGCCGGGCTACCCGTTGAGGCTGGCTCAGATCGAGACACCGCCGCCGATGGTCTACGTGAAGGGCGATGCCGGACTGCTGGCAGAACCAAGCGTTGCAATCGTCGGGGCGAGGCTGGCATCGGCAGCGGGGGTGAAGCTTGCCCGCCTGTTCGGTCAGGAGCTGGGACGGGCGGGGCTTGCAATCGTCTCCGGGCTGGCGCGCGGCATCGATGCGGCGGCTCACGAGGCTTCGCTTGCCACCGGCACCATCGCGGTGCTGGCCGGCGGCCTCGATATCATCTACCCGCCGGAAAATGCGCACCTGCATGGCGAGATTGCCGAGCGGGGATGCCTCGTCTCAGAAATGGCCTGCGGGTTCCAGCCGCGCGGCCAGGACTTCCCGCGGCGCAACCGGCTGATCTCGGGCATCTCGCTCGGCGTTCTGGTGGTGGAAGCCGCGAAGCGATCCGGTACGTTGTCGACGGCGCGGAGGGCGGCGGAACAGAACCGCGAGATCTTCGCCATTCCCGGCAACCCGCTCGATCCGCGCGCAGAAGGCACGAATTACCTGTTGAAAACCGGCGCCACGCTGGTCACCGAACCCAGTGACGTGATCGCCGCGCTCGAACCCCTGACGGGTCTGGGGGAGCGTGCTTTCCGCGAAGTCTCATACGAAACGCCGTTCGATCCCCTGCCGCCTGAACCGGCGCAAGACCCAGGTGACGACGAACGGGGGCTGGTCCTGTCGACGCTCGGGGCGGCGCCGGTTTCTGTCGACGATATCGTGCGCGCAACGGGGATTGACATTCGCGTCGTCCGCGCAGTTCTGATCGAACTCGACCTAGCGGGGCTGACCGAGCGCCACGGGGCGCAACTCGTCTCGCTTGCCAATGCTGCCGACGCGCCTCGCTGATTTCAGCGATGGCGGGCAAGTTCATGGGCGGCTAGAAGCCGCTCAGCCAGCGCATGTCTGCCGGCTCGTGCGGCCATCTGCTGAAGTTCGAGAATCATGTCGGCGATGTAGTTGTCGTAATCGGCATTACCAGTCCAGGCGGCGGTCTCCTGTGCGGCTTGAGGCTTATCCGCTTGCTGATTATTTTTCTGTTTCAGTTCAGACATTTGTATTCCCCGCACATTACTATTGCCGATGAATATCCGTTGTGGTTGAAGTCTATGAACGCTGTTTATACGGACATCATCCGAGCGTAACTGGCGCCACTCATGATTGCAACTCATCCTTTTGATGCAATCTAGGGTTGCTATCTTCTTTTCTCCGCGCATTTGGCTCGTGTCCCGATT
>Ga0180009_10007896_pt1 | contig 10728 bp, 15 predicted proteins | sample OS_PC_MetaG_FD_123537 | JGI IMG/M metagenome (GOLD analysis project Ga0180009, IMG submission 123537) | Groundwater microbial communities from the Aspo Hard Rock Laboratory (HRL) deep subsurface site, Sweden - OS_PC_MetaG | ecosystem: Environmental > Aquatic > Deep subsurface > Groundwater... | reverse complement strand
GATTGAGAAGGTTTTTGATGCCTCGGTTTCTGCGATTGGCATAGGAATAGCTGGACCTGTAAATCCGAAGAAGAACATCGTGGTGCAATCGCCCCACATACCCTGCCTGGTAAACGTTCCAGTCAAGGAGATTCTCAAGAAAACTTTTAAAGTTAAAGTTGCCCTGGACAACGATGCGAGAATGTTCGCCCTCGGAGCGCACAGAATTTACAGAGCAAAAAATATGGTTGCGCTTACGCTTGGTACCGGTATTGGCGGCGCTGCAATAGTAAACAACAAACTCGAGAAGAATCCAAGAACTGCTGGAGAAGAAATCGGGCACATAACCATTGAAAAGAACGGCAGGCGTTGCGCCTGCGGCGCAAGGGGCTGCCTTGAAGCATATGCCTCCGGAGAAGCAATTGCGTTGAGCTACGAGCGCTTGACCGGCAAAAAAGCGAGTGCCAAGGAGATAGCGGACGCTGCAAGAAAGAGAGATAAAACAGCAGAGAAGATTATAAAGGAAGCGAGAGATTATCTGGCTAAAGGACTTTCAATGATTTCAGAGAAGTACAATCCAGAGATTATCGTTGTCGGAGGTGGCGTTTCAAATATGAGGGAAATATTCCCGGACTCGGAAGTAAAACTCGTAAAATCGAGGCAAAACCTGGTATTGCTCGGCGCCGCAATGCGTGCCGGGTCTTTGGTGTGAACGAAATCGAAATGAATGGTTATCGCCTGTTTTTTTCAGATTTCAGGTGTTTATATCTCTTTATTTTTTTCCTTTGTAAACGATTTATGGAGTTATATTAAATATTAGTTGCACTACATATGAATCAGGAGGATAAAAAATGAGAAGGATAATAAAATTTCTACCTGCGCTGCTGGCGCTTCTGGTGCTCAGCGGACTTGCGTCTGCCCAGGAAACCAGCGTCATTATATTGGTCTCAGACAATTCTGCGGATCTCGCAGTGGCAAATACTCTTGCTGAAAAGATAAATGCAACAGTAATAGTCACTCCCTGGGGAACTTTAAGCGATGAAGCACTACAAAAGATTGCTGCAAGCGGTGCAGCAGAAGTGTATGTAATAGGAGGCGGTGTGGCGGTGCCTGGCGTGGAAGAGAAAGTTAATATCACAGTCAATAGATTTGCGGGCAGGGATAGGTATCATACCTCTGCACTCATCGCCAGGGAATGGAAAAACTGCTCCGAGGTATTTGTGGCAGTAGGGGACGACGACCAAGGAATTCAGGATGCGAGGATAAAAGCCAAGGCTAAAAATTGCCCTATAGTACTTGTGCGTCCGGATTCAGTGCCAGAGTCGGTAGCAGCGAGCATAGAGAAACTCAATGCAAGTACCGCTGTGCTGGTTCCTACGCCCAACATGCACGTAGCTGAAATAAAGAGCAAAATCAGGGCAAGAGGAATCGGCGAGATTAACGAAACCCGGATAGACTTTAAGCAGAGAGCGTCAAAGGCGATTGAAGATGCGGAGGCAGCTATTGCACGGGCAGAGGAAAATACAACTGAAGTTACGGACGGCAGAACAACTGCAGCAGCACGGCTGGTTATAAACGCTAAAAAGCACCTAGAAGCTGCAAAGGCTGCCTTTGATGCAGAAAAATACGGCAGGGCATTTGGACTTGCAACTGCTGCTAAAGCCCAGGCAGAAAACTCCATAAAGATTTCCCAGAACATAGTTGTCGGGACTTTTAAAATGGACGTCGACCTCATGAAGGAGGAAATTAAAGCAAAGGGTTTAGCCAAGGTTAAAGGCGAGATAGACGTCGAGGCAGGAAAGCACGGCGTCAAAATAGGCATCAAAGGACGTGCACGAGCTGGACGACAGACCGATGGCGGAGAGGAAAAAGTTCCTCCAGAGTGGGTTAAGCCTCCTGTTAACGTGACACCGCCGACAAAAGAGGAGAAGGCACAGAAGAAACCGGAAACACCGGAGCGGGGTCCGCCCAGCGGGATACCGGGTAGAGGATCTGAAGGTGAAGTCACTGGAACTGGAGCTGGTGAAGGTAGCGGCTCGGGTTCTAGCAGAGAGTCAAGCGGAAGTGGTGGTTGGTAGATTAAGAGGTGAGTTAAATGAATAAAATAACACTTGTGGTCGTAGCTTTAATATTCGCCCTCATTCCAGCAGGATTCTCGCAGTCCACCGAGATAGTCATAGTTGTCAGCGACAACAGCGCTGATTTAGCGGTTGCTCACGCATTGGCTTCAAAGGCTAATACTAAAGCTGTTATAGTGGTCAAGTGGGGGGAAAAGCTCGTTACAGCTGATATAACGTATGAGATCAAGCTCGCAAAGCCGACCAAGGTTATAATAATCGGCGGCCCGGTGGCGGTTCCGCAGGGTATTGAGGAAGCTATCCAAAACCTAGGCTACTCAACGACCAGAGCAGGTGGAGTCGACAGATTTGAAACAGCTGCAATAATTGCAGACACTTTCTACGGAGACTTTAGCAAGGTTGCGATGGCTCTGGGAACAAATGCTCAGAGCTGCGCCAAGGCTGGGGAGGAAGCAGCAAAGCTAGGTATTCCGGTGCTATGGTACATGCCTCCTGAATGGACAGGAGAAATGGAGTACAAGATTCCTGAGGTAACAGAGAAGATGCTCAAGGAGCATCCAGTAGTCAATATAACAATCACTGTGAATGCAACTGTACCGGCGGAGATTAAAACAAATTTAACCGCCTATGGGATTCCATACATGCCAGTTATCGTCGAGGAAGACCTGAAGACGGCTGCCGAAGAGGAAATAGCAAAGGCTGAAGCAGAGATCGCATCAGCAGAAAAGGCGATAGAAGATGCAAAGACCAACGTCAGTGATTGGACAATCAGCACCTCTGAGACTAAGCTTGCAAGAGCTAAGAAACTTCTGAAAGACGCCAAGGCAGCCTATGAGGAAGGCAACTACGGCAGAGCCTATGGCGAAGCAAGAGGAGCTTACTGGATGGCAAAGAACGTTAAGTCTATGCTTAACTATGCTGTGGAAGGGACATGGCTGATGCCCGGAAACTGGACGATGCCCTATAACTGGACGATGCAGGGGATGGAAAAGTGGGCAATGCCCCACAACTGGACGATGCCAGAAAAGTGGACAAGGGACTGGAAAAGCTGGATGGGCGGCTGGGGAATGCCCTGAGACCGGACATGGTAGAGGGCGCTAATGCCTTCCACCAAACTCCCTTTTTAATAAGAGTCTGTTGGTCTTCCTGTATGGCTCCTTTTTTATTATTCCTTTTTCTTCCAGATTTCTCACCAGCTTGCTTATCTTCGCCCTTGAGAAGTCCGTGTGCCTTGCTATGTCGTCCTGTAAAATCTCTTTGCTGGAGAGCAGCATGTCGTAAATCTTCCGCTCATCCTCGCTGAGAACCATTCTGGCAATCTTCTTTTCGACGCCTCTCCGCCTGAAGTGGTAAAAGGTACCGGCAGCACCCAGAAGAACGCCGAATAAAACTCCAAAGACGTAGCCTGCTTTTTTTTCTACGGCAGTATACATCAGAAAGATACGGAAGCTTTCCTGAGCAGGCAGCTCCTGTACAACCCACTCTACAATGATTCTCTCACCGTCGCTGTATATTCTGGAAGGGCTCGGATAGACTGCTGAGATAGATTCTCCAGTCTTTCTGACTTCCGAGGCAAGGGTACTCCCTGGTGGAAGCTTAACCGTCAGAGCGAAGCTTTTGACGTTTACTTCTGGAATGTAGCTGAAAGTTAGGATATTGTTTTCGTCGAGTTTGGTAACAACGCCAGAGATGCTGAATTTCAAGCTAATCATCTCGCTTTCGCCCTTTTTGAGAGGCCCCCTCAGCTTTATCAGAACGTCTCTCTCGTTCTCGATGGAATATGGCAAGGCGCCCTCCTCGTCAAATGCTTCCAAATTTTCTGGAGTAGAAATCAAAGAATATTCAACCCATGATATGGGAGAATCGCCGAGGTTTTCAATTGCAAAGGATACCTCCTCGTGAAGATTGTCCCTGTCATCTATTTCAGCGACGATGGAATAATGTGCAAAGGTATAGGTTATTGCACTTACGGTTTGAGGGAGAAGTATGCACAAGATTATAAACCAAAGTGCCCTTTTCAATGCCATACTCTTCTTTTTTATATCTCTTCATTCAAATTCTTTCCTGATTATGAAATTTCAAATTTTCCTGTACAGCGGCTCAAAGCTGCTTTCTGCTAGAGAAATCGAACGCTACTTGAAAGAAAAGCTGAAAAGAAATGTTGAAGAGAGAGGCGAATTTTTAAACCGCTGCCTGAAGAGCGACCCAGACGAATTTGCAAAGACTCTTGCGAGCATAAGAATCACCGATGTAATGAAGCCCTTCAAATACAACGAGCCTTTCTACGGCGAAATCGAGTATGAGAAGAGGGCTTTGAAGGGTGCGATAGCACCTGGCGGAATACTCTACGACGGCTTCATGCTCCAGAGAATTTTTTATGAACTGCTGCCAAAGGAAGAGAAAAGTTTGGAAAACGTACACATAATTTTAACAGATAGACTGCTCGCAACTTTCGATGAAGACGACCTGCGCTACCATGCGAGAGTAGACATTCTCGGCTGCCCCGCAATAATCTCGGTGAGCGGCATTGTTGAAGCACCGGCGAAGCCGAGGGAATATTACATCGAGAGGCAAATCGCAGGCAGCGAGGAGCTGCTGAAACTAAAGTACAGGGGACGCTTCATAGACTACGATGATGAAAGGCTGACAGAGGTTGCAAAGGGCTGTGTCATGCAGGCAATTTTTTATCAAATTTTTGGAGAGGCTTTCTGCGAGAGCAAGAACTGCAGGCTGTACAATGCGCACTGGCAGGAAGAATTAATAAATGCGCAGCTGAGCATGCCCGAGTTCTGTGAAAAGCATGAGAAGATGCTTTCTAACCTTTAGCAAAAACTCACATGCCAGCTTCGTTTTATAGTCCGGGTAAGTCCAGTCGAAGTAAACGCACCCGTTCTTCTTAAACGCAAGCGTTACCTCTGCGAAAACCCCGCTGCGAAGGTAAATGCGGTGCTGGGATTCTTTCTTCGTTGCGAGAACTAGATTTAGCGCAGTAACGTAGCCTGGATCTATGTTAACCTGCCTTCTTCCCTCGACTGAGAGCTTCTTTTCGAGCTCGTTTGTGAAAAGCTTAATGTCTGCGAGTTCTTCTCGGTTTATAAGGTTCTTAAAGCTCAAGAACTTTTTGAAAAGTTTATCACCCATTTCCTCCGCATAATAGTCAGTAAAGTTGAACTCAAATGCCTCGCTCTCGCCGTCGATTGCCCCGAATTTTTTCACAAGCTCTTCTATCGCTTTTTTATATACTTCTTCACCTGAATACATAATCGCAGCGAACAGCTTAGCTTTCATGCAACACCTAGCAAAAACTTTTTAAGATATTGATGAAATATGTTATAATTGGAGGAATAAATATACAGACTTACTTAGATAAATGGGTTGCGAGCAGAGCAAGAGAAGTCGAGAGAAAGCCAGTTGTCTATCCGGAGGCAAGGGCTGCAAGGCTTGTGAGATTAAAGCCGGCCGGCTTTCCGTTCAGGGACGTGCATAGAACCTATCCGCTGAATATAACAGATGAAAAGCTCTTCGAAATCTATGCAAGGGAGCAGTGGATAGGCAGTACCGTGGCGAGGGGAGATTATCTCTTCGACCAGCGCATAATACCTGACTTCGCCTTCAGGGTCATAAAAGTCCTGCCTCTCGGAGAGGTTACTGTAACAGAAGACACCATAATCCAGATCGAGAGAATGCCCGAAGAGCTTCTGAGAATCACTGCATATAAATTCAAGGATATAGTCGGTCACGAAGACGTGAAGCGGAAGTGCAAAATAATAATAAAATATTTAAAAAACCCTGGAAGCTTCGGGGAATGGGCGCCTAAAAATATACTTTTCTACGGTCACCCCGGCACCGGGAAAACCATGACCGCAAAGGCGCTGGCGAGTGAAACGTCCTCCTCGCTGTATTTGGTGAGAGCGACCGAGCTAATAGGCGAGTACGTGGGCGACGGCTCAAAACGCATCCACGAACTCTTCAGAAATGCTTCAGAAAACGCTCCGAGCATAATTTTCATAGACGAGCTGGATGCCATAGGTTTAGACAGGGCATACCAGTCGGTCAGAGGCGATGTTTCAGAAATTGTGAATGCGCTTTTAACTGAGCTGGAGGGCATTCAGGAAAATAAAGGAGTTGTAACCATAGCAGCGACCAACAATCCTGCGCTGCTCGACCCTGCGCTGAAAAGCAGGTTTGAAGAAGAGATGGAGTTCAGGCTGCCCAACGAGAAAGAGAGGCTGGAGATACTAAAAAAATACATCAAGAAATTCCCGCTGAAAGTTGCGGTGGATTTGAAAGAATATGTCAAGAAAACCGAAGGTTTTTCAGGCAGGGACATAAAAGAAAAACTGCTTAAAGCTGCGCTCCACAAGGCAATACTCGAAGATTCTGGCGAGGTTTCTGACACGCACTTCGAATCCGCACTGAAGGCAATACCCTCCAAGCCCAAGCCGCCGAAGGAGATGTTTGGATAGTTTTTTTCAATACCATTAATATTTATGATGGCATAATTTATTGTAGTGGTAAGTGATTCAAAAAATGGAAATAACTTTTGTAGATAGGCAAGGGAGGGTATATCTCCCAAAAAAGCTGAGAGAGGAAATCGGTATAAAAGAAGGCACGGTGTTCAGGCTCGAAAGAGAGAATAAAAAAATAGTGCTGGAGCAAACGAAGGGCATTGCAAGGGGTGCGAGGGGGATTTTCAAGCTTAAAACCAGGATTAAGGATGTTGACAAACTGATAGAAAAGTACTCTTATGAAGAAGCTGCCAAACTAGTGAAGCGCAGCAATTCCGACAGGAAGCTGGCGGATTTACCATCTTCCTTACGGAAGGGAACTAAACTACATAGCCAGCTATTGCGTAAGACTTAATGCTATGTAGTGAGCTAAAAAAATGAGATATGTGGACGTAAACGTAATTATCTACTGGCTGGGCGACCACCCGGATTTTGGCGAAACTGCCACGAATATCATGGAGAGAATAGAGAAGGAAGAAAGGGCGCTGACCTCCTCTTTAACTCCATGGCTGGCGCATGTGGTGCTGAAGAGAGAGGCTTTGCGCTACTCGGCTGGCGAACTTATCGAAAGCCTAGGTTCTTTAAGAAATCTCAAAATACTGCCCCTTACTATGAAAAAATATTCCAGTGCTGTAGATTATATGGGAAAATACGGGCTTGAGCTTGAAGATGCCATTCATTTAGCCTCTGCCTTAAGAGGCGGCGCAAAGGAAATTTATTCCAACGATGAGGATTTTGATAAAACTCCTTTAAAGAGGATTTTCAAATAGATGGAGAAAAAGTCGCATAGCCGCTCTTCAGGGCATATGCCTTCGAGAATATGTTAGATAGAATTACATCAAGCAGTGCTCTTCTTTCCTCTATATGCGACAATCAAACCTATTATAGCAATCAACAGCCCAGCGCCCATAAACATTAAAAATGCTTCTACCAGTGGATCCATTATCTTGCCTCCAATTTTTCTATTTCTTCCGCCAGCAATATATACGTTGCGCTCAACGCAAGAAAAATACCTATCGCATAAATCCCCATTATCCTGAAGCTTTCTTGGCTCAAGGTACCGACTTTACTTGATATCATGGCAGCGAACACAAAAGCTACATCCGCCTGAATTACGATCTTTGTTACGTCCATGAATGCTTTGATTACCTCTCTACCCATGAGCAAAAGTTTAAAACTCATAGATAATAAAGTTTGCCGTAATTTTGAGGGCAATACCCTCCAAGCCCAAGCCGCCGGGTGAGATGTTTAGATAGGTCTTTCTTTCTCAGTATTATATTTGCATTGATTAGCTCGTTGTCTTCGTAAGAAAGAAGAGGCTGAAAAAAATGGGTATAGACTCGACTTTAATAATACTACTAATCACGGCATAAACATCTATATTTTGTGGAGAAAATTTCACATGAGTATAGTATATTTTTTGCACGATAATCTTTCAACAGCTAATAGGTGAAAAAATGGGTGAAGTTACCATCGCTGTTGATAAGCAGGTTGTACAAACTCTAATCAAAACTAGAGATCTGATTGAAGAATTGTTAGAAACGTTTGAGATATTAAATGATAGGGAACTTATGGGTGCTATAAGAGAGTCCGAAAAAGAGTTGAGAGAAGGGAAAACCAGACCTTTCAAAGAATTTGTCGCAGGAGAAGGACTCGAAAATGAGCTATGAAGTTAGCTCTACGCCTAAATTTGAAAAGCTATTTAAAACCCTCTCCACAGAAGTTCGGATTCGAATTTTGAGGAATATCCATCGATTAGAGAACGACCCTTTTGCTGGAAAAAGACTCCATGGATATCTGAAAGGAAAATTTTCTTTAAGGGTTGGGGATTATCGAATTATTTATGAAATCTTGCCTCAGAAAGTTGTTCTACATGCCGTTGGTCATAGAAAAAAGATATATGAGAGGTAGCGACCATTTGCTTTTTGTAATTACTGTAAAACCTAGGTGGTGAGAGTATGAAGAAGTGCCCTGTCTGTGGAAAAGGATATTTGAGAGAGGGAGAAATCGAGGAGGGGAGATGCTTGGAATACCCCTAGGAAGATTACCTGCTGAAATCTGCGACAGCTGTGGAGAATCCTTCATCGACCAAGAAAACATGGGGAAAATTGAAAATAAGGCAAGGGAACTTGGAATATGGGGCTTGCAAAGAAGATGAAAGTCGCAAAGTCAGGCAACTCCCTGGTTGTGAGAATACCGGCCGAGATTGCAAGATTTCTGGACCTAGACGTGGGAAGGGAAATTCTGCTGTATCCTGAAGGCAAGAAAAAGCTGGTGTTTGAGGTTGCCTGAAGAAAATTTCACATCAATTACAGGTGGCTGTAAGGTCTAATCTATTTCAAGCTTAAAGCAACTCAAAAATTCTTTGACGGTGAGCTTGGTGTCTCTAATTATTTTTCTCAGCAGCCATCTGCCTATGTCCTCGCCTTTATGGAAAGGTACCATCGTGCTTCTTCCATCGAGGTGCCTCATAAAAATATGACTGCCTTTCTGTCGAATTCTCTGAAAACCAGCTTTCTCAAGGGCTCTAATAACCTTCTCTGGCGGCAGAGGTCTAAGCTTCAACTACCTGCACTCCTACGAATTCAGTTTTTACGTCAGCCGCACTGCCTTCCACTTCAAGATAGAGCTCAATAGCCTCCTTTATTCTTTTCATCAGGTCATTTAAGTTCTTTGCTTGAGTATGGCAGCCAGGTAAAGAGGGAACGCTTGCAATATAATAATTATCCTCATCTTTTTCTATAACCACGTTAAACTTTTTCTTTTCCATGCTTCACCCATTCTTACTTAGAATTTTAACGTATTTAAGCTTTGAGCCTCTTGCATTCCTTCGTCGATCGTATCTACGGGGTTCTGAGACCGAATTCTGAATCAAAAATCAATACATATACTGTAACGCTCACGATGTCGGTTGTGCCATAGGTTGTTGTAATTAGGGACACGTCGGAGCGATGGCAGAAATCAAATCACTTAAATAGCCAGTTTTCATAGCATACACCGTTACATTCACCGTATCACCGGCACTAGGGGTATAAGCCGACCGCCAGTGAGTGTCGGTGATGGCATAGGAGGATATATAGAGGTTGTGGGCTACCACCGTGTTTAAATCTGTCGAATACGCTCATAGCACCCATTACAATCCGTCCAAAAACAACATATTAATCTTGAGATATAGAACGTGCCTCAGTAGGGAATCCAGAGGGCACCCATTCTTCGAGTTAGAGTAATTTCGCTGTCTTCAGTTGTAATATTAACCCATACCCCAGCGCTGGTATTCGTTTGAGACCCGCTTATCTTGATTAAGCCGCCCTCTCTTTTTACATATATATCGCCGAGGGCTATATTTATTCCAAGCTGCTTGGAATAGTTTCCCTCGATGGAGGGCTTCCACAAATTCCTGAGCCTGTTTTGTATCTCGTTGGCGTCATCCCCGAACATGGAAACTAAATCATGGGAGGACTTGTTAAGGCTGGATTGAATGCTGTCGTAAGCATAGAAGAGCACATCGCCATGAATAGCGGCTGAGGTTGCATGTCCTCCAAGTTCCAACATGTTCGCGAAGGATGCCGCTAGAATAATGGCCGGCAATACCAACAGAAAAGCTGTTCCGGTGAAGACGAAGCCTTTATTCTCCATCTCACCTCCCCCATATCTTAAGTATCACTAGGGTCTCGGTGGTAACCAACTTAGCGTCGCTTACACTGGCATAGCCCCTCTTCCTGTCCCCTTGTCTCCTGTCGAAAAGGAGGAGGTCGAAGAGGTCCTCCATACGTCCGTCATCCGCTATTTCTCTGGCATTTTGATAGTTGTTACCCTTGTTGAGGTCGCCCGAGGCTTCTTCAAATATTATGGTGTCTCTCTGGAGAGGGGTGCCGGCGAAATTCATCAGATCAAAGTTCCTATCCACCTGCTCAAAGACAGCGTAGGTCGTCGTGGTATACACGGCGGTAGCGTTTATATCCCCGGTGCCGTCAACATCGAAGCTGATAGAGTGAAACCTATCGATCCTGATTAGTACTCCTACCTCGTAGATATCGGTTATATTGAAGCTGGGCCTCGATGTTACAGAGTAGGATATGTTGGCATTTTTGCTGATGTTGCCCGTCGTCCGAACGATTTCATAGACCGCGAGGTTCACCGCGGCCTTGCTGGAGTAAAAAGTT
>Ga0180009_10007895_pt1 | contig 10729 bp, 11 predicted proteins | sample OS_PC_MetaG_FD_123537 | JGI IMG/M metagenome (GOLD analysis project Ga0180009, IMG submission 123537) | Groundwater microbial communities from the Aspo Hard Rock Laboratory (HRL) deep subsurface site, Sweden - OS_PC_MetaG | ecosystem: Environmental > Aquatic > Deep subsurface > Groundwater... | reverse complement strand
GGCCGGGCCGGCGGCCCCGGCGCAGGCCATGAGCCAGTCGGAGCAGCCCAGGACCACCTCGGCGTTGGTGCCCACGTCCACCAGAAGGGCCAGCTTTTCGGATTGGTGCATGCCCAGGTGGCAGATGCCCGCGATGAGGTCCCCGCCGAAATAGCTCCCCGCGTTGGGAAAGGCGAAGACCCGGCAGCCCGGAGCGAAAGCCAGGTTGAGGTCCTGGGCCAAAACCGGGTCCGGGGAATTGGCCGCCGGAATGTAGGGCTCCCGGATGATCCACCGGGAGGGAAGCCCCAGGAAAAGGTGGGTCATGGCCGTGTTCCCGGCCAGGGAAACCAGGGCGATGGATTCGGCGGAAAGGCCCGCCTCCCGGGCCAGCCGCGCCCCCAGGCCCTGGATGCAGCCCACGGCCAGGGCCTGGAGCCGGGCCATTCCGCCAGGCGCGGAATCCGTGTGATGGATGCGGGCCAGCACGTCCGGGCCGATCTCCGCCTGGGGGTTGTCCGCGGCCGCCTGGCCCAGGACCCGGTTTTCCGAAAGGTCCGCCAGGCGGGTCACCACCCGGGTGGTGCCCAGGTCCACGGCCAGGCCCAGCACCGGCCTGGCCTGACCTGGGGCGAAAACATCCGCCACCGCGTACCCCGGGCCTTCGGGAACCAGCACGCACCGCACCGCGCCGCCGTCCGCCCGGGCCGCGCCGGGCAGGGCCGCCAGGGCCCGGTGGTCCACCGTCACCGGAGGCTGGCCCAGGGCCGTGGCCAGGGCCCGCACCAGCCGCTCCCGGTCCCCGGTGTTGTCCGCCAGGCTGGGATCAAGGAGCGCAACGCCCACAACCCACCCCTGATTTTTCTTCGATTCGTTCATGATTCCGTGCCCCTTCTCCTGCTCCTCTTCTCCCAAGGCGACCCAGGAAGGTGCCCCCTTTTTCCATGGATTCCCCCCTTTTCAAAGGGGGGCTCTGCCTGGAAAAAGGGGGGGCTGCCGATAAAGGGGGGAGCCTGGCCCCGCCCTATTCCCCCCAGGCATGGGGAGGGGCCGTGCCCCGGAGGCTTTCGTACAGGGCGATGCCCACGGCCGTGGAGAGGTTCAGGCTCCGGACGTCCCCCCGGCTGGGGATGTGGAACGCGGCCCCCGGAAACCGTTCCAGCACTTCCGGGGCAAGGCCTTGGGTCTCGGAGCCGAACACCAGGATCATGCGCTCGCGCTTCTCCATGTCCCAGAAAGGCCGGGGAGCCCGTTTGGCGAACAGGACCACCTCCCCCGGGCCGGGGTCCAAGGCCGTGAGAAAGTCCCCGAAGCTGTCCCAGACGAAAAGGGGCACCCGGTCCCAGTAGTCCAACCCCGCCCGGCGCACCTGGCGTTCCTCCAGGGAAAACCCCAGGGGCCGCACGAGATGCAGACGTGCCCCGGCCGCCAGGCAGGTCCGGCCCGCGTTCCCCGTGTTCCAGTGGATCTCGGGGCCAACCAGCACCACGTGCCTCTCCATCCTGTCCGCTCCTTATGAATCCAGCCGCCTGGCCATACATTTCAAAAACGAAAAATCAAAGATTGATGGAGATGCAAAAAGTCGTCATCCCGGCGGAGCCTGTCCTCGCGCAAGCGGGGAGCCAGGATCCATGGCCTTTGTAACTCATTGAAAAAACTGGATTCCGGCCTTCGCAGGAATGACGGTTTTGGTAAAGTTCGGATTTGCTGCATGACCATCAAAGATTACGCAGAGAAAAAAACACCCTCCTGGGGCCGCGCAACCATGCGGGATGTCCATGGCCGGGCGAAAAACCCGCGCCCCTGGCACCCTCCACCCCTGGATAGCCCAGGAACGCGAGTATCTCAAGGCCGCCCGCCAAGTTGACGGGCGGGAGTGGGGGGCATATAGTAATCCGATTGCCAAAAACCGCCCGGGGAGCGTGATATCCCAGGCCGAAAGGAAGGTTCCATGCCGATTTACGAGTTCCACTGCGAAAAATGCAACAAGGACTTTGAACAGCTCCTCCTGGGAAGCGACAAGCCCCAGTGCCCCAAGTGCCAGGACCGGAACGTGCACCGCCTCATGAGCGCCTGCGGGTTCGTGAGCAAGGGCGGGGCCGGCCAGCCCGTGAAGATGGCCGCCGGAACCTCCGGTTGCGGGACCTGTTCCTCCGGCTCCTGCGGGAGCTGCGGACACTGATGCCCGCCCCCGTAAAGCTGAAGATCGGCACCCGGGGAAGCCCGCTCGCCCTGTGGCAGGCCCGGCACGTGGCGGGCCTTTTGGCCGCCCGGGGTTCGGAATGCGAACTCGTCATCATCCGCACCAAAGGGGACAAGATCCTGGACGTGCCCCTGGCCAAGGTGGGGGGCAAGGGCCTGTTCGTCAAGGAGATCGAGGAGGCCCTGGCCGACGGCCGGGTGGATCTCGCCGTGCACAGCATGAAGGACGTGCCCGCTGAACTCCTGGAGGGCATGATCATCGGCGCGGTGCCCGAGAGGGGAGACCCGTCCGACGTCCTGGTGTGCCGGGAGGCCTCGGGGCTTTCGGACCTGCCCCAGGGAGCCCGGGTGGGCACCTCCAGCCTCCGCCGCCGGGCCCAGCTTTTGGCTCTTCGGCCGGACCTGGACATCCGGGACATCCGGGGCAACCTGGACACCCGGTTGAACAAGCTGGAAACCCAGGGGCTGGACGCCGTGGTCCTGGCTGCGGCGGGCATGCGCCGCCTGGGCCTCGCGGACCGCATCACCCAGGTCCTGCCCCCGGAGGTCATGCTCCCGGCAGCGGGCCAGGGTGCCCTGGGGGTGGAAATCCGGGCCAACGACCCTGTTACCGGCCCCCTGGTGGAAAGCTTGAACGACCCCCTGGCCCGGATCACCGTGACCGCCGAGCGGGCGTTCCTCCTGCGCATGGAAGGCTCGTGCCAGATCCCCGTGGCCGCCCAGGCGACCCTGTCGGGCGGCGTCCTCAGCCTCACGGGCCTGGTGGCGGACCTTACGGGCGCCCCCATCGTGAAGGCCACGGCCACGGCCCCCCCGGAACGGGCCGAGGCCCTGGGCCTGGAACTGGCGGACCGCCTGCTGGCCCGGGGCGGCCGGGAGATCCTGGACCGCATCCTGGCCTGCAATCCATGACCCATCCCTCTATCCCGACAGGCGAACCATCATGGCCACGGTCTATCTCATAGGAGCGGGTCCCGGCGATCCCGGGCTCATCACGGTCAAGGGGCTTTCGTGCATCAAGCGCGCGGACGTGGTTGTGTACGACTACCTGGCCGCCCCGGCCCTGCTGGACCACGCCCGGCCCGATGCGGAAATCATCTACGTGGGCAAGAAGGGCGGGGACCACACCCTGTCCCAGGACGGCATCAACCGCCTCCTGGTGGAGAAAGCCTCCCAGGGAAAGACCGTGGCGAGGCTCAAGGGCGGCGACCCCTTCATCTTCGGGCGCGGGGGCGAGGAAGCCGAGGTCCTGGCCGAGGCGGGGCTGCCCTTTGAGATCGTGCCCGGGGTGACCTCCGCCATAGCGGCCCCTGCCTACGCGGGCATTCCGCTGACCCACCGCCGCCTCACCTCCACCGTCACCCTGGTGACCGGCCACGAGAACCCGGACAAGGAGGACTCCAGCATCCGGTGGAAGGAGCTGGCTGCCGAGGGGGGCACCCTGGTGTTCCTCATGGGGGTGAAGAACCTGCCGGACATCGCCCGGCGGCTCATGGAGGGCGGCCGTCCCCCGGAGACCCCGGCGGCCCTGGTGCGCTGGGGCACCACCGCCCGCCAGAGGACCGTCACCGCCACCCTCTCCAGCATCGCCGAAACCGCCGAGGCCGCAGGCATGGCCGCTCCGGCGGTCCTGGTGGTGGGGGGCGTGGTGGCCATGCGGGACACGCTGAACTGGTTCGAGAAAAAGCCCCTGTTCGGGCGGCGCATCGTGGTGACCCGGTCCCGGGCCCAGGCCTCGGACCTGGTGGAGCGCCTCGCGGACCTGGGGGCCGAGTGCATCCAGGTCCCGGCCATCCGGGTGGCCCCGCCCGAAGACTGGGGCCCGGTGGACGACGCCATCAGCCGCCTTTCCCAGTACGACTGGCTGGCCTTCACCAGCGTGAACGGAGTGGACCTCTTCTTTTCCCGGCTTTTGGAAAAGGGCCTGGACGCCAGGGCGCTGGCCAATGCCCGGCTCGCGGCCATTGGACCGGCCACCTCGGAGAGGCTGTTGGCCCACGGCCTGCGCACGGACCTGGTGCCCGAAACCTTCCGGGCCGAATCCGTGGTCCGGGCTTTCGCCTCCCACGACATGGCTGGCAAAAAAGTGCTCCTGCCCCGGGCCCGTCTGGCCCGTCCCGTGCTGCCCGTGGAGCTTCGGCGCATGGACGCGGTGGTGGACGAGGTGGCGGTCTACGACACCCTGGCGGGCACGGAAAACGGAAGCGAGATCCTGGAGCGCCTGGAGCACGGCACCGTGGACATGGTGACCTTCACCAGCTCGTCCACGGTGGACAACTTCGCGGCCCTGTTCCCCGAAGGCCGGTTCGCCCCCCTCATGAAAACCGCCGCAGCCGCCGTCATCGGCCCCATCACGGCGGAGACCCTGGGAGGTTACGGGATTTCCCCGGCGGTGGAGGCGGACGAATACACCATTCCAGGCCTGGTGAACGCCATCCTGGCCTACTACGGAACCGGAGAAGGCCCGTCGTGAACCGCCCTGCCTGACCGGGACCCGCCGCCGGGAACAGCCCCGGGACCGGACAACCAAACACCTGTGCGGATCAAGGATTTCCGCCCACGCGCCAAGTGGCCGAAAGCCCAAAACCCCCTTGACCGCCCGTGGCGGCTCTGGTATACGAAGCACCTTGAATCGGGAATGGGGATGTAGCTCAGCTGGGAGAGCGCGGCGTTCGCAATGCCGAGGCCAGGGGTTCGAGCCCCCTCATCTCCACCAAAGAACATTCCGAAGCAGTCCGAGAGAAGCCCGCAACCCCAAGGTTGGCGGGCTTCTCTGTTTCCATCCCTATCCGAGCCTGTCCTTATCTTTCCGTTGACTTCCGGGGGTATTTGGGGGTATTTTTAGGGGTAGATGGGGGTAGCAAGAAATCCGATACCCCCAGAACCCGCTAATGGAAGGACCCCGCCATGCCCCGCACCAAGGATACCTTGAGCGCCGCCGAAGTCCGATCCGCCACGTTCCAGGGGAAAACCCAAAAGCTTTTCGATGGTGGCGGGCTCTTCCTCCACGTCATAGCGGCCGGAAAGTATTGGCGCATGAAGTACCGCTTTGGGGGTAGGGAAAAACTCCTTTCCCTGGGCGTGTACCCCCAGGTGTCCTTGCAGGACGCCAGGAAGCGCCGGGAAGAGGCCCGGGAGCTTTTAGGCCAGGGGGTTGACCCGGGCGACAAGCGGAAGGCTCAAAAGCAGATTCAGTCCGACGCTGCCGCGAACAGTTTTGAGGCCGTGGCCCGGGAGTGGTGGAGCAGCGTCCATGCCCACCGGGTAGTGGGGTCCCATTCCAAGCGGAACCTTCGCCGCCTGGAGCTTCACGTTTTTCCGCCCCTGGGCAGGCGGCCCATTTCGGAGATCACCGCGCCGGAATACCTGGACATCCTGCGCCGGGTGGAAAAGACCGGGCACCTTGATACCGTCCACCGGCTGAAAAGCCTGGGCGGCCAGATATTCCGGTACGGGATTTCAACGGGCCGTTGCAACCGGGACCCGACCCAGGACCTTCGGGACCTTCTTGTCCCCTCCAGAACCCGCCATTACCCCGCCATCACGGACCCCGGCGAGATTGCCCCCCTTTTGAGGGCCATAGACGCCTATTCAGGGCAACCCCTGACCCGTGGAGCCCTACGTCTTGCCGCCATCCTCTTCTGCCGTCCTGGCGAGCTACGCAAGGCCGTGTGGGCTGACTTCGACCTGGACGCCGCGACCTGGAATTACACGCCGAGCAAGAGGAAAAGCGGGCTGGCCCCGGAGGATGCTACCATCCTCACCCCCCTGCCCCGGCAAGCCGTGGCGGTGTTGCACGAAATGCAGAGTCTTTCCGGCCACGGGCAGTATGTTTTCCCGTCCGCCCGGACCCTGGCCCGGCCCATGAGCGAGAACACCGTCAACGCGGCCCTTCACCGCCTGGATTACAAGGGCTCCATGACCGGCCACGGATTCCGCGCCATGGCCCGCACGGTCCTTGCCGAGCGCCTGGGATTTCCGGTGGAGATCATCGAAATGCAGCTTGCACACGCCGTCCGGGACCCCCTGGGCCGGGCCTACAACCGGACCACCTACCTTGAGCAACGCGGGAAGATGCTCCAGGCGTGGGCGGACTATTTGGATACCTTGCTCCAGAATGACCAAGTGAAGATAATTCCGTTAAGGACTGCATGATCATAAGGAGGTGTAACCATGGAAGAGAAGGGAAAAGAGGAAAAACCCAGGGTTAGCAATGGATCTGAGCCTTTTTTAGTTGAAGACCATGCAAAATTTTCAAAAGATCCCAGAACTGCAGAATGGAGCGAAGAAGAAATGAATCTATTGGTTTGGTATGAAAAAAATGTTCGTAGTAATATATATAGTATTTTTGGTTATTTAGATAAATTTATTCTAAAATCACATAATAATAAATATAAATACTATACCGATTCAGCAAATTTTTTCTTAAATGAAATTCGACTATTTTTAGTTAAATATAGAAAATATACAACATTATATAATTTATCTTTTTATAATAAAGAGCGTAAATTTAAAGAGTTGTTAAAATCTTGGAATAGTGCAGAGAAAGAGATACAATTCGATCCTTTCGAGCATATGCTTACATTGGGATTAGTAGAATTGGAAACAGAAAATGATTTCAGAGAATTTAAAGAAATGTTGCAGTTTTTTTCTGCTCCTCAAGGCTATTATGCAGATTCTTTACCATTGGTGATAGATGCGTTTCCGATAAGATTTCCTAAGTTCATCGATGATAAAGTTATATATAGCGCTCCAAAATATAATACAAAAACCTTTGAACTTGATTTTTTGATTTGTTATCTATTTTTCTTTATAGCATCTAACCTTCATCCGAAATTTATAATTGATCCTATGATAACAATGAGGATGGGATCAATAGTATTGAAATTATCGAATGTTATTTCAGATTCTGCTATAATTTCAGCCATAAAAGGACCTGAGTTGGACAGATTAAGGAAGGGACATGAAGGGGCAAGAAAAAATAGAGTGGAGAAAAAAGCAAAAGTAATAGAGGCTTTCCAAAAGATAGGCGATATAACGGGACTGAAAAAAAGCGACATAGCGCGTAGAGTCTCGAAAAAAATGGAAATCACATGTAGTTTAAAAAGCATCCTCAACTATCTTGATGAGGATAATTTGATTTAGGGAAAGCCTTCAATTGCCTGCCCCGCCTCTCCTTTCTTAAAACTATGGCCGAGGGAATGAAGACTAATCTTGGCCCGAAGCCTCGTAAACGAGATTGAAAGCATGTGGCTGGTCAAGTCCGAGAAAGGGATGGAGCCCACCAACAATCGCGCAGAGCGAGCACTCCGCTATCCCGTCATCTGTCGGAAGCGCAGCCTGTGCCTGGGCACCTGGAGCGAAAAGAGCGACCGCTGGGTCGAGCGCATCCTCTACCTGAAGCACACCTGCCGCAGACGCGATCTCTCCACCTGCCTCCGCTTCACCTTGGCCATCGCCGCCCACCTCGTGGGGCAACCCACCACCCTCCCCTGGATCTCGGCGCTGGCATAGAACGCCCTGAAGGCTTTCAATTTAGGAAATAAGAAAAGTGTAACACCTTTCAAGAAATCCAGAAAATTGTAACATAATTCCATTGTTAACCTATTGTATTTGCTTTGGTATTGCCCGATGAATAGGGCCGTGGCCATTTGGTCATGGCCCTATTTATTTTTAAAGCGAGGAAAACCGATGGAATTAACCAGTAATACTGGCATTGGAAGCATCCGGGGTTTTAAGGCCGGGAAGTACCATCGATTTGATCCACAAGAAGCTGCCGAAAGAATGAAAAAAAGGGATCGGAGGGCATCCAAATGAACCTCCCCCGGATTCTTCGCCGCCGCGACGTGGAAGAGTTGGTGGGCTTAAAGCGCTCCTCCCTATATGCCGCTATTGCCGCCGGGACCTTCCCGCGCCCAGTAAGGCTGACACCTGGGGCAGTGGGTTGGAGACAAGAGGAGATCGAGGCATGGATAAAGTCAAGGCCAAAAACCGAACCGGAGCGAGGGCACTTATAACCCCTATTCCAAAAATTGATCCAAATAGGCCAGCCGCCCGCTGGCGGCTTTTTTTATCCACAACGGAAAAGACCAGAAATCCTGCGGATTAGGGATCACCAGCCCCGTCGCAAGAAAAGGAGGAAACTATGACCGACGAAAAAATTCCCACCACGCTCGACATCTCCAAGGTCTATGCCGATCCACAGGTCCAGTGCCGAGAGAAACTGGACCGGGCGACGGTCAAAGACTACGCCGAACGCATGTTGGGGGGCAACACCTTCCCGCCCATCGTAACCTTTCACGATGGCACGCTTTACCGCCTCGTGGATGGCTTCCATCGTCACCAAGCCGCCCTTGAGGCGGGCAAGACCGTGATATCCGCCATCGTTCATGAAGGTGGTGCTCGTGAGGCTTTGCTCTTCGCGGCCGGTGCCAACACACGCCATGGCCTCCGGCGGACAAACGCAGACAAGAGGAAGGCCGTCAGCATGCTCCTCATGGACAAGGAATGGAAAACCTGGACCGACCATAGAATCGCAGAGCATTGCGGAGTGTCGCAGCCGATGGTCAGCGCCCTGAAAAAGGAATTGGCTGAAAACGGTTATCAGTTCCCGTCCCGGCGGAAGTGCAAAAACGGCAAAACCATGGAAACCAACAATATCGGAAAACCATCCGTCGAACCCGCCGCACCGATGTCTGGGACGGAGGAGCCCGAGGAAGCTGATGAAATCGAACGGCTCCGTGCCAGGGTGTCCGAGTTGGAGAGAGAGATCGAGGACAAGGACCGGCGCATCGCGGAACTGGAGCATGCCCTCGCGCAGGCCCGACCATTCTGGCCGCCTGTGATCGCCCAAGAGGGGGCGACGGAGACGAGGGCGGCGGGCAACTGAATTACCGGGGCCGGGTCGTTGGTAGCATGGGCGACCCGGCCCCTAATTGTAAATGCAAGGCTATCAGCTTCGCGCTGATGGCTTTTTTCCCACATTAAAAAGGAGCAGAACCATGACGATGAAATCCAAGAAGACTTTCAAGCCCGGCAATGCCGGACATGAAACCAGCATGCCTTCTGCTGATCAAGACCTATCCGAGGAGGAAAAGGATCGTATCGTTAGAAATAAATTGCGCCTGGACCCGTGTGATGAACAGGGGATCGTTTACCTTACGCGGGAGGAGTTTGGGGTTCCGATAGTTCTGAAGCGCCTTCATAGGAGGGACAATTATCAGGACTTAAAAACGGTCGAGAACCTTGACCCCCTTGAGCTTGTGCATCGTCCTGGAAAAAAGCCCGCGCTCAAGCACGGCTACCGACGTTACCGCTATTGGACAAAGCAGGGGGTAACAAAATTTCCGTGCATTATTGTCGGCACCGCTTTCAAACTGTCCCAAATCCTTATGGCTAATATGAAAGACATGGCCCAGTTGAGTAAGCCGATGACCAATTTTGAACGCTCATATCGGCTTCTGAAATTGTCCAGACATATCCACAGGGATTTCGGGGATCGGGTTTGTCGGCACGGTGGCAAACGCAGGGGCAAAAAGGACTGGGTAAGTGAGGTCCAGCTAATCCATGCCGAAACTGGCATTAAGATAGGGACCATCCGAGAGCTTCTCACATTCGGGAAACGCATTGGTTCCTATGGGATTGCAGGTCTGGCGGAACATTACCCCAAGGGCATGGGCACCAAGAAGATCCGGCGGCTGTCGACAGAGCATCCCAACCTTGGGAAGAAAATCCGCCGGAAGGTGAAGAAGCTGGAGAAAAAACGGGGACGCCCAATGCCTCGCAGGGAAAAGGAAAAGATTGCTGGCCCAATTGCTTATGAGGCGATCCATGGCGATGACAACCCTCAGAAATCAAAGGGCAAAGGTGATCCGCCTCCGAAGCCGCCCCGTAAGAAGAAAATAGTTCCCCAAAGAGACTTTAAGGCTCTGCGAGACCTATATGCCGAGATCCTCTCAGCCACGGAGGATTTGGGCGAGATATTATCCGATAAAGCCCCCGCCGATGAGGCCATTTGCGAACAATTTGATTCGGTTGTTAAGGCATGCCGCTTTTTTAACAAGATACTTTCGGAAATGCGCATCCGAAAATCGGTAGGAAAGAAAGGTGCCCAATGAAAGAACCATGCGTTTTCTTGCACTTGCCGGTCATGAGCCCCAGCGAAGGGGTCGCCCCCGAGTTGGCTGATTGCCTTATGATCAACAAACAGTATCCGATCTCCGGCCCGAAGGCGGAGCGCCTGAAGGGCAAGAGGCTGGTTTGTTCCGATTCAGGGGGATACCAGGCTTATAAATGCTTCGAAAAGGGAGGGCTCGTTCTTCTTTGCGAGCATTTGAAGCCTGGGAAGCGGGATAAGAACCTCGTCCTGAACCCTTTGGACAACTGCGAGGAGTATGCCCGAACGCACAGCACCATGGGATTCATGATTGATTATCCGACCATCGAAGACGACGACAAGGACGCTTTCCTTTGGAAACAGGAAATGTCCGTCAGGGCCAGGGATATGATGATCCCGTTGGCTGAAAAGATATGCCCGGACACCGAATTG
>Ga0180009_10007894_pt1 | contig 10729 bp, 9 predicted proteins | sample OS_PC_MetaG_FD_123537 | JGI IMG/M metagenome (GOLD analysis project Ga0180009, IMG submission 123537) | Groundwater microbial communities from the Aspo Hard Rock Laboratory (HRL) deep subsurface site, Sweden - OS_PC_MetaG | ecosystem: Environmental > Aquatic > Deep subsurface > Groundwater... | reverse complement strand
TTGCTCCATCTACTGTGTTGCACCAAAGGCCTAATACGTATAGTATTAAACATTTGATGCGCCTTGTAGATGAACCAAAATCCTGCGCTATTTCTGCTCAATTTATTTCATTTGAGGTCCTTAAAACATAAAAACTAAAATAGTTGCTGTGTAACACGGCACAGGTTAATGCGAGGGACAACCGAGATTGGCGATCTATTGACATTATTGTAAATCATCACTATTATCGTAGCATAATGCATCAATATGATGCCGGCCGCATCGACAATTAATAAATTGATGATAGGAGGTTATAATGACCACTGTATCTTTAAGAATAGACCAAGATTTGGCGCTTCAAGCGGAGCGTGAGGCCAGAATTCAGAATAGATCAAAGACCAAGCAACTTGAATATTGGGCAAAATTAGGCAAAGCCATTTCATCCCAATTGAATATTGCTGATGTTTTTGCCGTGTCTCAAGGTATAAAAAGGATTAAATTAGAGGTAGCCCCATCTGTTCAATCGATCCCTATTGATCCAGACGTTATATTTAATGATCTTGAAAATGATAGGGCTAAAGGGCTTCTTGCTAAGAATGTAACGTCTGCCAGAATATATTATGAGGCAAGCATTGAACTTCCTGGTTACCTTGATCGAGTGAATTCAGTCACAGGAGAAAGACAGACTGGTTCATTTGAAGACGGTAAATTTAAGGCACTCTAATGGCTAATTCAAGACAACTTTGGGTGTTAGCTGGTGGGAATGGTGCAGGCAAATCTACATTCTACAATCTGCACCTGGCCAAATACGGCATCAAGTTTGTGAATGCAGATTTGATCGCTAAAGATATTGATTCGGTAAATTCGGAAGGCTTAAGTTATCATGCTGCAACAGTGGCCGCTCTAATAAGAGAAGACTTGATCTCACAGGGAGTTTCTTTTTGTTTTGAAACAGTTTTTTCTCATGAATCAAAGATTGATTTTATTGCCCAGGCAAAGGCCAATGGCTATAAGATCATCCTTGTTTACATCCATTTAATTGATTCAAGCCTGAATGAAGCCCGGGTAAAGCAACGTGTTTCAGAAGGCGGTCATAGTGTGCCTATAGAGAAAATACATTCTCGCATCCCTCGAATAATGAAACACATAAAAACAGCTTTATCCATAGTGGATGAAGCAAGAATCTTAGATAATTCATTGAGAGATAATCCATTCCAACAGATCGTTGTGATGAAGTCTGGAAACTATGAAGCAAAAGTAGATCCCTTACCGGATTGGGCAAGGGATCTACTTCCCGCTAATGAATAGAAAATGTCCAACCATCAAAATGAACCGGATTTTACCGGTTATTTACATGTTCTTTATTTCCTGCCAACATTAATCAAAGGCATTTCTCAGCAGTGTTTTTTTGCATAATATGATCCTCCAGATAATATATTGGTTAACATATTATCTATTGGTATTCGTCAAGAAAATTGCTTAAAGCATCATACACATCGGCAATGGCAACAATCTGGGCAGACTCAGGAATTTCATCCATTTTGAGACCAAGGGGTTATCTTGAAGCAGGTCAGGATAAATGTGAAAAAGGATTTTTGGGTGGGGTCATAAATTGGGTTGATCCGGGAGTGGGTTTTAGGGTAAAGAAGAGTTGAGGTTTTAGGGCATTGTTTTAATTAAAGCTGAGGATTGATTTGCCCTTATATTAGATTTGGATACCAATGAATTATAAAACTATCGCAAATGTCCTGGGAAAATTATTGATTGTTACGGGCAGTTCCATGGTGTTTCCATTGATCTGCTCTCTGTATTACAAGGAAGACGACCTATATGCCATTGCCATTACGGGGATCACCATCATTGGCCTGGGAGTTCCTTTGTGGTGGCTTTTTCGCAGGTATAACGATTTAACCATTAAGGACGGTTTTTTTATTGCTGTTTTTGGATGGATTTTGATTTCTGCGGTTTCAGGCCTGCCTTTTATGATCCATGGATCGATTCCCTCTTTCACGGATGCCTTTTTCGAGATGATGTCCGGCTATACAACCAGTGGTGCAACCATATTGACGGATATCGAAGTGGTTCCGCACGGATTGTTATTCTGGCGTAGCCAGACCCATTTACTTGGTGGGATGGGTTTTTTAACGTTGACCATAATCTTTTTGCCCCATGGAATGGGGGGGTTGCGTATATTCCGGGCTGAATCAAGTCCAGGTCAGGTCATTACCGGAGAAAAATTTATCCCACGAAACCGGGATACCATGATCTGGCTCTGGGGAATCTATATAGGCCTGAACTTATTGGAAACCCTTCTGCTGTGCTTTGGAGGCATGTCAATTTTCGATTCCCTGTGCCATTCCTTTGGAACAGTGTCAACATCGGGCTACTCTCCATGGAATGCCAGCATCGGGCATTACAACAATGCCTACTTTGACTGGGTCATCATTATTTTCATGTTCCTGGGTGGCATGACGTTCATGCTTTTTTACCACATGGCCCAGGGAAACTGGCACATTGTAAAAATCAATACGGAACTTCGTTGGTATGTGGGATTCATGATCTTTTTTTGTGGAATGGTGTCATGGATTTTGTGGAAGGAAAATACATATGCCCTGATGGATTCGATCCGTTATGGCACTTTCCAGGTTACCTCTCTTCTTACAACCACCGGGTTCACAACTGCCGATTATGAGCAATGGCCCCAGGCAGCGCAGATGTTTCTCTATGCAGTGTGCTTTATCGGTGCCTGTGCCGGATCCACGACCAGCGGGGTTAAAGTTGTCCATTATGTCTTGATATGGAAATTCGGGGTGGCGGTCATAAAGCATATTTACTTTAGGCCTATGGCCGTGGTGTCGGTCCGATTAAATCAACGTCCCGTGGATTCACAAATCATTCATCTGGCGTTTTGTTATTTTATCGTTAATATTTTCCTGGTGCTGGGGGGAGGTTGTTTTATGACACTTTCAGATGAAATGGACTTTACAACTGCCATGAGTTCGGTGATCGCAACATTGATGAATATTGGCCCGGGATTCGGCGGGGTTGGACCGTCTAAAAATTACGCATTTATTTCAGATGCAGGCAAATGGTTCTTATCCTGGAACATGCTTGTAGGCAGGCTGGAAATGTTTTCTGCGCTTGTTATATTTTATCCGTCTTTCTGGAGAAGATAAATAACTCAACTTTCGGCCTTAAGTCCTCCCAGACCCCACTCAAATCTGGCAACTCCGAAAGTTGAGTAAATAAGTTTAAGCCAGAAATAATTTTTGGACATCTTTCAAGTGCTGTGACATGCAGACAACGATCACCCGTTCATTACTTTGAATGTGTGTGTCCCCGACGGCAACCTGCCACACCCCATCTCTATTAATGCCCCCAATCATTATTTTTCCATTGTAGTAAGATCCCAGTTTGGAAAGGGGCTTGCTGGTAATGGGTGAGTTCGGGGCGGCAATGATTTCCACCATTTCAGCATCAAAACCATGCAGGTGCGCCACGGAAAGCAGCTCACCCCGGCGAATGAATTTTAAAATTCTATTGCCAGCCAGTATTTTTTTATTCAAAGCCAGATCCGATCCCATTGTCGCCGCCAAAACCATATAATCTTCTTTGTTAACCAGTGCAATACATTTGCTTTGTTTACTTCTTTGTTTACCGTTGTTTTGATTATTTTGTGAAGTCATCAGGTGTTTGGCCAAAACGCAGCTCATGATATTGGTTTCGTTTTCGCCCGTGGCCGTGATAAAAGTATCCATTTCCAAGAGCCCTGCTGAAATCAGCACATTTGAATCTGATCCGTCACCGCTTAACACTTCTGAGTTTTTCAGTGCAAAGGAAAGCTCTTGAGCAACAGATTCATCTTTTTCGATGAGTCTGACCTCCACCGTTTTGTCTAACAGCTCAGCCAGGCGGGCTCCGACAAGGCCCCCGCCGATAATCATCACCCGGTGGCGGTTTTGCTGTTCAACACCTGTCAGGCTCATCAGTTTGAGCAGGTTTTTGTTGCGGGCCATAAAATAGGCTTGATCCTGTGGTAATAACTCATCCTCGCCGCTGGGAATCAGCGTAGTGATCCCCCGGGCAATGGCAACTATCCGGAACGGGAAATCATTATACTCTTGAGAAATATCTTTTAGTTTCCTGTAAGCCAGAGGCGATTCCTCATGAATGCGGGTGGCCATGGCCTGTATTTGCCCCTTGGCTACAGCGATGATATCGTTTCCAGCCCGAAGCTTAATCAGTCTGAAAATTTCCTGGGCAACCAGCTCTTCTGGATGGATTATCAGATCGATTTTAAGATCCCGGGCATTCAGTATGGAACCTTCATACCCGAATTCCGTGGAGCGCACCCGGGCTATTTTGCGTGGAATGCCAAAGCGGTCTCCAATCTGGCAGCTCATCATATTCACGGCATCATTGTTGGTAACCGCGATTAGATAATCCATCTTTTTGGCACGGGCTTCCCTCCAGCATTCAATGCTCATGGCATTGCCCTGAATCAGGCGGGCATCTATATTGCCGTCTGCATGGCGAAGCAATTTGCTATCCTGCTCAATGGCCGTGATTGCATAACCTTCATGAACAAGACGCTTGGCCAGGTAATAGCCTACGCCCCCAAGTCCTAGAATCAGGATGCTAGTCGATTTTGCCGGTTTATTTGTCTTCATATATCAATACTATTCCCATAGCTCATCAATTAAAAGATTTGTTCAGATCATGACGCTTGTCATCAAATACTAAATACACCTGTTCTTGTCAATGTCCTGGAGACGGTGGGGCTGATGTTTCAGGCAAGCCTGGCTTTTACCACCAGCTTCCATGGCTCTTCAGAGTATATTAGACTGCCCGTGTCAGCCGTTGGAATTTTTTTAAATTTACTTGTTGAAATATTATATATGCTATAAGTGTGATTAGGAATTTGATCAAATAGTTGAATACATAAAGGTATAATGTGTTAAAATATAATTTTTCCTTATCAAAAAAATTATTTATTCTTATCTGTATTGTTTTATTGTTCATCATTTTACCTCTTTTTTATATCTCCAAAACTTCTCTTACACAGTTCGGGCTCTATGCCCACACAGTGAATGAAAAACAAATAAAAAGCATGTCCAATTTTTATTTGTCCAGGATTGTAGCTGAACAGGCTAAAAGTTATGATGAGGTTTTTAAAAAGATTAAGGCTGTATCTTCTTTATTGGGCCGCCAGCTTACCAGTATTTATGATGACATTGATGCCTTGTCCAAAACACCCATTAAAGGAATGTCAAATCTTGAATTAAATCCTGAGAATAAACTTTTTTTCAGTCCCCTTCATGAGGCCGTTATAACCGCATATTGGGGGGGTAGCACGATTTCCGAGGAAATAAAAAAAGAACTGAATGCACTGTCCCATTTTAAATCCATGTTGATGAAAGCAAAAGATTTGGTCAATGAAAGCATAGCAACACATAGCATAACAGCTTCAGGAATTGGGTGCTATTATACCATGGATTTGAAAGCAAAAAATGCATGTTATAACCTGCCCCCGTCATCTGAGTTTGATTTAAGACAAGGTGAGCCCGTCACCATTTTTACAAAAGGGGAAATTAAATATTTTGATACCCAATGGACAAGTATTTATAAGGATGATGTCATTGACGGTTTAATGATGACGGCCACGACACCGATTTATAACCAAAAGGGTGAATTTAAAGGTATCACGGGCATTGATATCCCTGTGAGGAACATTGTCAATGACCTGGCAGAAAGGACATTTCTTTCAGGAAGCGAAAATGAGGGCTTCCTTTTTGCCTTTCTCCAGACCAGGGAGGGAAAACTCATTGCATTTCCCAAAGAGTTTATTAATCTTTTTGGACTGGATATAGATTTAGATCAGTTTAAAAATTCAAGTGATGTTTTTAATTATAGTTTAACAGATTCTTTTATCCAATCCGTTCAAAGGGTTTTTCCCCTGATTATCAATACCCATCAAGGGATTATTGATTTGATGATCAATAATGAAAAATATGTTTTGGCCATTGGCTCTCTTTCATCCGTTGACTGGCAACTTGTCCTTGTTGCCAGAGAATCTGATATAAAGACATCCGTGCGTAAAACAGGACTAGCGCTGGACAAAAGCCTTGGCACCATATGGAAAGATTTTATCTTTCTTTCTTTTTTGATTGTTATTATTTCTGTAATTTCAGTATTTTTTATAATACGGATATTTTTATCCCCTATTACACAATTTATCGTGGCAACTCAAAAAGTTTCCAAAGGTGATTTTTTTTCAACTCTTCACATTGACCGAAAAGATGAAATAGGTTTGCTTGCCAAATCTTTTAATTTAATGGTTGAAAAATTAAGAAAATCAAAAAAAATCGAAAAAGACCATGCAATGGAACTTGAAAACCGGATCAGACTACGGACTATCGAACTTGAAAAGAGTAATGATGAACTCAATAATATCAAAGATGAGCTGGAGAAAACAGTCGCACAAAGAACACTCCAGCTCAAAAGATTAAACGAGCATCTTATCTATAGCGAAGAGAATGAAAGAAAGGCCATCGCATCGGATCTTCATGATAGTGTTACGCAGACCCTTGCATTGAGTATGTTTAAACTGAAAAATATTCAGGAATCTGACACCGGTATTGATAAAGAGGATTTTTCAGAGGTTCAGAATTATATTGAGCAGTCTATCAGGGAAATCCGATCCCTGATTTATCAGCTGAGTCCTCCCATACTGGATGATTTTGATATTGAAATTGCCTTGGGTTTTTTAATAGAGGAGACAAATGTCAAACACAACAGCCTATTTAAATATATCAATAATATTGAGGATACTATTCATCTGGATCAGGCGCTTAAAGTAACTTTATACAGAGCAGTAAATGAACTGGTTACCAATATTTTAAAACATTCTGGTTGTAAATCTGGAGAGATTGAAGTATCAAAAAGCAAAGAAAATATAATGGTAAGGGTTGAGGATCATGGAGCAGGTTTTGATGTGGATGTAATAAAAAGATTAAATTCTTTTGGGTTTGGATTAAACAGCCTTTTAGAGCGGATGGAAAATTTTGAAGGAAAATGTTTAGTGGATTCAACCCCTGGGAAAGGAACAAAAATCTTTTTGATGGCGCCTATCTGCCTTGGAAAAGACAGCTGATATGAAAAAAATTAAAATTATTATAACAGATGATCACAGTATTTTGCAGCATGGGCTGGCCAAGTCTCTGGAAATGGAAAAAAACTTTGACGTTGTTGCAATGGCGGATTCCGGCCTTTTGGCCATTGAACTTGCAAGCCAATATCTGCCTGATTTAGTCATAATGGATGTCAGCATGCCCGGTATTAACGGGATGGAAGCAACAAAACAGATTTTAACTAAAAATCCTGTAATAAAAGTGATTGCATTGTCCATGCATATGGAGAAAATTTATGTCACAGGAATGATGAAAGCAGGAGTTTCAGGATATATTTTAAAATCCTGTTCCTTTAAGGAATTGATAGCCTGTATCGAGATAGTTTTGTCCGGGGAATATTATTTCTGCAAAGAGGTGAAACATTTTGTCACGGATAAAGACCATGTTCCTGTGAATAATAAAAGCGCTTCTGTTTTTTCATTATTATCGGAAAGGGAGCGACAGGTGTTGCAAATGATTGCCGAAGGCCATAAAACCAGGGCCATTGCCCAAAAATTAAACCTCAGTGTTAAAACTATTGATATCCACCGGACAAATTTAAAAACCAAATTGAATATTCACAGTATCGCCGAGTTGACAAAGTTTGCCATTACAGAAGGATTGACTACTTCTTTTTTATAGCCGCAGATTCTGTTTTTCCATTGCTCTTGATTTTTCGAAATTTCTTGACACTTTTTTCAAAGAGTGTTAAAAGTCGCCTTGTTTAAAAAAGCTCGGGGCGTAGCGCAGTCTGGTAGCGCACTTGTCTGGGGGACAAGTGGTCGCAAGTTCAAATCTTGCCGTCCCGACCACCAATAGCAAGGATCTTCAGGTTTTTAACTTGAAGATTTTTTGCGTTTTGAGCAACTTTTTTGAGCAACTTTTTCAAAAACTCATCAAATGAGACACTTCTGTTCTAAACAATTTATTCTCATGTATTGATCCTTATATTGCAAAATGCACTATAATATGTTTAAATTTGAATTAGTTTAAATTTAATTGCAATAAGGGCTTCATTGAAACATAAAAAAGAATTGCTCGTTCTACACAAAGATTTGAAAAAACTTTTTCAGACGGATGCCTCTATTCAGGTTTTAGAAAAAAAATTTAAAGAACTTGATTTAACAGCAAAGATAATTTTCAGGAAAGAGGAAGAATATTATCAGAGTTATGATCATCCCGATGTCGAAAATCATACAAAGTTTCATGATGAGTTTTCAAAAACAATGGCTTCATTTCGATTCCAATATTTCACAATCAAAAAAGACCAGACTGACAGAAACGTATCGAACATAATGGAATATGTCGAAATCTGGATAGGTCACCATCACAATACTCTGGATGAAGCAATGCAGAGTTACATAAGAATAAAGGAATTTATTGATGGAAAATAAAATTAAAAAAGATTCAATAGTTTCCTTTATAAAAAACCATGATCCGAGAGAAGCCCATTTTGATGGGAGCGAAATTGTTTTTAGTATCCCATATTCTAAAATCATTGAGGCCGCCCAATTTTGCGAAAGAGAGCGGCTCGATAGAGCTTTTCTTGGTTTTAAGAATAAAGCCTGGCGCTTAGAAGTAATAAGCGATGCCTTTGAATACTATATAACAATTGACAACAAAGGCATTTCGCCTGAAACCGAGCTTGAATATGTCTATTCAGTTACTCGACAACCGTTTTCTTGATCTCGTCACAACCAGCTTCGATAAGTTGCTTGATCGCACCGTAAACGGATGGTTTTTTCTCCAGGCGAACAAGATAAATGAACTTATTGAGCAAAGCGTCCTCATCAGAAGACATCGAAATATCATCTGTTGTGAAAAGTTCGGAAACATGAATATCAAAAATCTTAGCAAGTTCAATTATTTTCTTCTTACCAATAGGTTTTTGGCCACGTTCAACAGCAGAAATGCTCGATGCCTTAGAATATCCAAGTTCTTCAGCAAGAACTCCTTGGGTCATACCGTTTTTCTTTCTGTAATAGGCGACATTCCTGCCAATAGCGCAGTCATACTCACTTGTGGTAATTGGCACTTTAGGATCAAGAGAGCCAAAATATTCATCAGAAAGATCAAAATGATCACACAGGATCGCTTTGTGGTCCTGGGAAAGTCGAGCGGCACCGGTTTCGAGATTGATAACGTGACTCAAACTACAGTCAATAATCTTACAAAATTCTTTTCTACTAAACCCTTGAGATTCACGAAGAACCTTAAGTTTGTCTTTAATCATGGTTGCACTCCTTTGATATATTATCATTTAACATACCTTAGCTTACTCATTTTTACTTACTATCGCGAATATATCGCTAACTCGTGCAAAATGCAACATAAAAATTTCTTTTTCGCTAATATTCACATTCAACATAAAAACAAGGGGTTATATGGGATACTGGAAACATCAAGAAAATGGCATCCATTTCGCAAGGGATAAAGATGGATTACTACTGTGGTGGGGCATGGGCAGCGGGAAAAGCTATGCTTCAATTGGGATTATAAAAGATCAAAATGCTCAAATTGTTTTAGTGGTTTGTCCTAAGTCTGTTGTCCCGACGTGGGTTAAGGAATTTGCAAAACACACCAATAATGAATTCACAATAATAGCACCCATGAAAGGTTCTGTTGCAAAAAAGGCAGCGGAGATCAATAAAAAACTTAACTACAAACGAGACAAAAAACCAAAGATAGTAATCCTAAATTACGAATCTATCTGGCGGCCAGGACTCGGGCATACTTACGATAAGTGGAAAAACCTAACAGATAAAGGTTTGATTCGAAAGATCGACTGGGACATTGTTTTCGTGGATGAATGTCAAAAAATTAAATCGGCCGGCTCAAAGGTTTCATTATTTTTTAAACTTTTAAGACCAAAAGCAAAGAAAAGAATAGCTTTGTCTGGAACGCCAACACCTAATGCTCCTGTTGATATATACGGTATTTTTCGGTTCTTAGATCCGACTATTTTTGGGACTTCATATCAACGCTTCCGAATGCGTTATTGCGAGATGGGCGGCTTTGAAATGAGAAAGATCGTTAGATATATCGATCAGGATCAGTTCAATAAAAAGGTTTATTCAATTTCAGACAGAGTAGAAACAGAAGATGTGGTTGAATTACCAGAGTTTGTGGATATCACCGTTGAATGCGATTTAAGCCCAAAGGCAAGAAAGGCCTATAACGAATTTCATAAAGAAGCTGTCCTGGAATTTGCCAGTGGCACTGAGCTTACGGCACAAAACATACTGGTCAAGCAATTGCGACTGGCTCAAATGACATCCGGTATTATTAAGGATGATGATGGAATTGAACATATAATTGACACAACTAAACTCGACGCCCTTGAGGACTTGCTCCTGAGTATTGATGAACCTTGTGTAATTTTTACTCGTTTCAGGGCCGAAGTCACGCAGATCCGGGCAATGATCGAAAACTTTCCCAAGAAAGGCGAACGACAACGAGTCGTATGCCAGATTGCATCTCAAATTGATGAGCGTGATAAATTTGAAAGCGGGGAGGCCGAGATTTGCATCGTTAACATTGCATCAGGAGGCACTGGCCTAAATGAATTAGTAAGAGCGAGA
>Ga0180009_10007892_pt1 | contig 10731 bp, 10 predicted proteins | sample OS_PC_MetaG_FD_123537 | JGI IMG/M metagenome (GOLD analysis project Ga0180009, IMG submission 123537) | Groundwater microbial communities from the Aspo Hard Rock Laboratory (HRL) deep subsurface site, Sweden - OS_PC_MetaG | ecosystem: Environmental > Aquatic > Deep subsurface > Groundwater... | reverse complement strand
GGTGCCCATGCGATAATAACTCACCATGACTTGAATCACCCTTTACTTCAAACGATGAACCAGAATGAAGGGTTGAGCCAGTATGTTCAATTGAACCAATAAATTGGTGCCCATGCGATAATAGTTCACCATGGCTTGAATCACCCTTTACTTCAAATGATGAACCTGAATGAACAGTTGAACCAGTGTGTGCAATTGAACCAGTAAATTGGTGCCCATGCGATAATAGTTCACCATGGCTTGAATCACCCTTTACTTCAAATGATGAACCTGAATGAACAGTTGAACCAGTGTGTGCAATTGAACCAGTAAATTGATGTAAATGTTCTAATAGCTCACCTTGTATAGAATCACCCCTTTGTTCAAATAATGAACCAGAATGAAATGATAGACCAATATGTTCAATTGAGCCAGTGAATTGGTGAACATCATCAGAAGAATCACCAAACTTATGCGAACCAGAATCATAGATAATACTAGCAGATGTAACATTTACATGATATTCAGTAGCATATAATGTTCCAGTAATACTAGTATCACCAACAATATGCACTGGAAATTGTGGGTTTGCTGTGCCAACACCCAACCTGCCATTCTCATAATTAAATACAAAATTAGGATCACTAGCTATTTCAGAGCCAGAAGCATATAAAACTTCTTTATCACCAGCAACACCAGTTAAATCAATTATATCAGCGCCAGTAATTGGTGTTAATGGATACGAAAATTTTGAATTATATCCAGTACTCATTATTAAATCCTTTTATGATCAACCTACACCCTCTGAACCAGTCCAATTAGTTACCAACTTGTTAGATTCAATACCAGTCAATCCAGCTATTACAGATGCAGAAGTAGGAGAAGTTGTATCACCTAGCAAATAAAGTCTGCTTACTTTAAAATCTGCGCTAAATGATTCACCATTCAACAAAACAAAATAATTAGAACCTTGAACGCCAAGAGAAGAAAACCCAACACGCAATGGAGTTGAAGCATCAGTTACTAACCTTGTGTTGCGAACTGTGATAAATTTTGTTACATTGTAGAAACTTATTTCAAATGGTGTGCTGCTACTTCCAGGTATTGCCAAAGAAGAAGAAGACCATGGTACACAGCTTACTTGATATGATCCAACATTTCCCAATCCTGGCCTGACCATATATTCATTCATGTCACGCATTGTATTACTCCCGATTATTAAGAATCTTTTCTTGCTTCGTTCAACCTTTTAAGCATTCTTTTGCGTTCTATCTTCTTTTTTCTTTTTTTGATCGATGGTTTTTCATAAAAAGAATATTCACGCAATTGTTCCATTAATTCTATTTTACGCAATTTTTTCTTAAATCTTTTTAATGTTCTTTCGAATGTTTCATTCTTTTTCGGTCTAATTTCTATATGTACTGGGCGTTTTGACATTAAAAATCCTATTTCTTCATTTTTTAACAGTTTTCATAAACCAATCAATATTAACACCAGGATCATTAGGAGAAATATTCTTAAAAGCTGAAACATCTGAATATTCATTAGCTTTCGATCCAACCTTTTTGTTTGTCAATATTTCCTCTGAAGTGTTATTAAAATTTATACTTGGCATCAAGCTTTTAATATTTTCTCTTATCTTCATTGAATTATCTTTATTCTTCGTTTCCGATAAAATCATATTATTTGACATTCCAACAACTACTTCAGAAACCACTTTCGACAAAATGCCAGTTTCTTCCAACAAAACTTCTTTTACACATTGTTTTATTAGCGGCTTTAGCACGCTTTTTAGTTCTTTTAATTTCATGAAAACTCCTTATAGTTTTTCATGAGCCCACTTATCGTTTTTCATTCTGGCTAATCTTTTATCTCTTCTTGATTCACTCTGTTGACTATTAGTATAAAACGATTTATGTAATTCTTTATACTCTTTCCAAGCATCATAATGCTCAGGGTTGTTAAAGTATTCTCTAGCCAAAGCTTGTTCTTCATCTTCAAGCTGTTCCCAGTCTCTATCTGTCATATCTTTAGCAAATTGTTTAAGTTCTTGCTCATTTGAGCCAGCCATGGCACCAATCTCTTCTTTGATTATTTGATATAATCTTGACTTTAAAATCTTCATTATTAATGACTCCTTAAAATATCGTTTAACATACGATTAATTTTATCTAATTTTGAATACATATTTCGTTTTCTATCTTCAGTTAAATTAATAGGAAACAAAAATGCTCCTGGCGTACTTGGATCAGACACAATATCAAATGTAACCAGTTGAAAATCATCTTCCACAATAATATGCCCATTGCGCTCATGAATACTTCCTAATCCCCTTGAAGAGATTCCAAGCTTTACATTTCTTTTTAATAATTCTTGAAGTATTTTTCCTTTTGGCGTATCCAAAACTTCTATTGTTCCATATACTGATTTGTCATTCCACCAAGTACGCCTTATAATATGAGACACACTATCAAGATTTATAATTTCTGATTGTGGGTGATCCAATTCACCTAATGCTCTATTTTCTTTAACTAATTTTTCAAAATTTTCAATTTCTCGTTCGAGAATTTTCCTATTATATATTCTGTTGTTACCATTTGGCGTATCAGCAGTTTGAAGTATTCCAGTCATGTATACATATCCAGATTTCATATTATTTTTTTCTTGTTCAGTCAATAAATCTAGACAATATCCACCTTCACACAATTCCTGAAATTCCCGAATGAGATATGTTTGCATAGCTAGCATCCTTTTCTACACCGCCTAACTGGTTGTAATATCCACTTTTTTCTATACATCTTTTTTCCTAGTCCTAATAATTAGTTTATAAATTTAATTCCACTATCATTGACTATCATATTTAAAACATAAGATGTTCCAGAGCTTAAAAAACCTAACAACAAACAATCTAACCAATTCAATTCCCAAGAAAAAACATTTGTTTCAAGAGAAACAATAGATACAAAGACACCAACCCAGAAACCAACACACTGAGCACAATGAAAAAAATGATACTTGGGCCTAACTTTTTTAAAAATTTTACCATATACTAAAATACCTGTTAATCCATAACATATTAGAATAAAAAATAATAAATCCATTATTCGAAATAATATCCATAAAATGTTCTGAAATATGGCATGCCAGAAGACATTGTTCCTTTTTTTTCACTATGTGGTATTTTACCTAATTCAGTAGACTCATCTTCATCTGGCGAAGTATACCAATCTGTAATATTTTCTTCATAATCATTAATTTTATTAAACATTGGGCCTTCAAATTTTAAAAACCTTGAAATCAAAAATAAAATAGCTTCTATTGGATTAATGTCTTCATTGGGCTTTAAAATTGTACATTCTAAAGAGCCATGAACATTACTACCTCTTATGCTTGCTCTGTCTACAACACCCTTTTTTGACAAAAAGGAAAAGAGCCTACTTTGTGAATTATATACATCATCAGAATATTCTTCTTTTGGAAAAGCCAATATTTTCATTTTTTCTGGTTGAAGTACAATATCAAAATCATTATGATCATAAATGATGATATTATTATCCAATGTTTTTTGTGCTTTAAGCTTTATTCTTATTGGCTGAGGCTTAGAAGCAACTTTAAACTTTATTGTCATTATTTTCTAAAATCTCCTCAGATAGTTTTTGAATTTTCAAAAGTTCCTCTATCATTGCATGATCTGGGTTTTTTTGAGAATAACTATCTAAAAGTTCTAAAATTTTATTCAACTTTTCACAAATTGTTGAATCGTTGGAAATATCATCCAATGTTAAAGAATCATTAACCAGTTCCTTAAGTCTTGAAATTTCTTCATTTAGAAATAATTTAAAACGAACCCCGTTATCCAAAAATGAAAAAATATAATTTTCAAGTAATTTCTTTTGTGGCTTAAATAAAAATGAATACTTTTCATTAAACTTTTCCAAAAAATTGCGCATTGCTATATTATCTATAGATTCCAATTCCAATTCAGTCTTTTGTTTATTCATCATTTCTTTTATCAACTTATCTTCCAACAATACTCTATCTTTAACTGGAATATCATTGTTCAATATTTGTGAAATGGTGGCTAAACTTCTGTAGTTTGGCACAAAACTAGAATATAAGTCTTTTGACAAGACCTTATTTATAACATCTATTAATTTTGATTGCTCTACAAATAACTTTTGAGAATCAATTCTGCTGTGTTTCAACTTTGCTTCAGCAAGTATTTTTTCAGCCATTTTTTCATTATCTATATTAGATATTTCAAGAATGGTATTGTACACTTCCAATTCTTTAAAAAGAGAAGACTTCTGATTAAAATGTTCATTTATAACAGACATCAAAACTTCTTTTCTTTTTTTGTCCCCTTCAATAACAGATTTTGCTATTGTTCTTGTGAGAACCTCAAAAATAAATCCAACGTTCCGACGTTTGTTGTGTCGATATTTAACTTTATTCTTCATCTTTTTTTAATTTCTCCAAATTATTAATTAAAGCATTTATTTTATTAATATCAGTTGATACATTAAAAATTTCCTCTTCATCATAATTAGGATCTTTGTTCTCATAAATACCATGAGATAAAGCAGATAGGTGATTTAAGTTTGAAACATCCTTTACAGATTGTTTCCCCTTAAAAACATTTCTCTTTGTGTTCTTGCCAGTTTCACTACTATATTGGCTTTGATAACTTCGTTTTCTTGCGCCCATATCTCTCTTGTCATCTTTAACTGGAGTATACCAATATTTCTTTCTTTTTGCTGCTGGCGCTGCCAACAATGCCGTTTCTTCTTCTGGTACTTCTTCTGGCGCTTCAGCATCAATTCCACCAGCTTCCAACCCTTCTAGCCCTTCTAACCCAGTTTCACCAGTTTCCAGTCCAAGTTCACCACCAACATCTCCAAGACCTTCTAGGTCTTCTGTACCTTCTGTAGCCAATGAAGCCGCAAAATATTTATCAGTATATAATTCTCTAGAATTCTTAACAATCTCTTCATCAGACAAATTAAATATATTTTTACCTATATAGCGTCTTGAAAAAATCTCAGCGGCGCTTTTAGCAACATCCAATCTTGTTCTCATTTCTTCCAACATTTGCAACTCAGCTATTTTTGATGGATTATTCAAAGACAATGAAAATGAAATCAAATCTTCTTCACGGTATCCAAGTGTATACAAATGAATAATTCCAACCTTTTCCAACTCAGATATCAAAGATCGTTGTATTCGTTGTGTCGTCCTAGCAAATCTTATATCTTTTTGAGCTAAGCCCGCTTTGTCTTCTTCTGCGCCTTCTCCGCGCATCAGATATGATTGGGGAAATTTTAAAGCTGAAAACAACTTGTCTTTCAAATATTTAACATCATCAATATCGCCAGTATATTTGCCACCTGGTAAAGATTCCACTTTTGTGTTGCTGGCACCTCTAACTGGAATATAATAATCATGTTCTATAGAGTTCATCATAAACACGCCACTTTTCCAAATTTTATTTCTTAGTTTTGGCGCATTTTCTCCACCTATAGCAATTATATGAGTAGAGCTTTCAACTGTTAGCCCATAAGCCTCACATTCAAATTCTGAAATTTTAACTGATTTTATTTTGTGATTGCGTATTTCATTCCATGATTTACCACGCATCCAACCATAATAACAATCTTTGGAGCAAAACAATTTATTTCTTACTTTAGCTATGAAAATTTTATTACATTTTTCACATTTTTTTTCTGATTTATCTAGACAATAACCACCGTTTAAATATTTTTGATCAAACTCTGCTAGGCTAATATTATTTAATTCTAGCAAGCGTGAAAAATCATATTTAGTGATCCCAAAATTTTTAAAAACCTCAGCACGAGCATTTGGGTTATAAATTTTGCAATATTCCAGCACTTTGTTCCATGGTGCCTTGAGTGAAACATAAAAATCTTTAACTTCTCTTAAATTATTAAAATTCATTTTTCTAATGCATTTTAATAATTGCATTTTAGTTAATTGATTATTAAATCCATTTTTAAAATTTGAATTTAAAACTTGTAAATATTCTCTAAAATATACATTGCTGTTTAAATACTCTCTAATTTTGTATTCTCTGGCGCTGGTACTTAAATCCTCAATGGCTTCAAAAAGATATCTTATTAAACCAGTATCAATCTTAAGGCTTAATTTGTTGATTCTCTTTTTTCTTATTACAGGGTTACGCCACAACTCACATTGTATTTCACTAAAATCATATTTTTTTCTAGCAGCTGCTAAAATTTCACTTGATTTTTTCCTACCACGCGCCGACTTTGCATATTCATTTAAAGTCATTTTTTGCAAATTATTTGGATTATTATTAAATTTACAATGATCAATGTGGTGAATAATTTCCGGCCAATTTACTTTTCCATATTTATTATCTGAAACAATTCTATGAGCAACTTGTCTTTTATTTTTCCCAGGATGGTATATATCAACATAAAAATTATTATATTCACCATGTCTTTGTGTTAACTTTCTATTAGGCTCTGCATAAAATGGCATTAAACTATCATCTTTTTTAAGATTTTTAGCTTCTACTTTTGTACCATCTCTTAACAACCATTTATGTTCTGGTGTTGTGCGGATAATTTGCCCATCATCTAATTCCACTTCAATAAATTTAGTTTTTTCAATTGTTTTTCCTGCCCACAATAATTTAGTTGGTACTACATTATGATTTTCGTCTAATGACCAAACATAAATATCTTCTTTTCTATCTTTCCACTTTTTAGACAATTCGCCTATTTTTTGCATTGAACCATCACATAAATATACGTAATCATTAGGAAAGTGACAAAATGGGGTATAACGCAAATCAACGCGCCCTGTGCTAGAATCTATCACTTGGTGATGTTTCATTTGCGACATTGCTTTTAAAACATATTGCTCAACGTTTTCTGGTGGAATATTTCCAACATCCAAATAAAACACTCTCCTGTCTGGTGCTCTTACAATTCTATATGCCATCATAGCATCTTCCAACAAGCAATTAGAAACCACTACACCATCAGCAATAAAATTATGTAATTCGTTTTCAACTTCTATATCATAAACATCTTCTATACATTCTTTTTGAATATCAAATATTCTTTCTATAAAAACACCACTTTGTTTTTCTTTGGTGTACATAGATTTTTTTCGAAAACTCACTGAATATGTTTCTAAACAATTATATATTTTATCTTTAAAAATTTTTTCTTTAGCCGGATATGTAGTAATTTTGCCAACAATATATCCTAATTGTTGTATTAAAACTCTAAATTGTTCAGCCATTTCTTTATTAGCTATACAATATTGCCAGCCACCATCTTTTCTTGCACATCCATCAGCATCAATAAATCCCCACAAAAATTCTTCTCTGGCCTTATTATTACACGCAAAAACCCAACTAGGCACAACTTTATTATGACAGCCAGAATTAAAACCAATCTTTTCTAAAAATAATTGCAATTGTTTCGAATCTATATTACATTGTGCCGTTTTATCATTATTTGATATCGAATTCCTAATACTATAATTTAAACCTAATTTCTCAACAAACTTAACATATCTTTGTGTTAATTTCGAATCACTACCAATAGAAAAACAAACTGTATTATTTCCTGAATCAATCCATCCATATCCTAGCATGAACCCCAGAAATCGCATAAATTCTAAATAATTTTCTTCTAAAGTATTTATATCAAAAGAACTTTTAGAGAAAAATAAAGTTTTATCTAATTTTTCAAAAATATCTCTAAAATTTATTTGGCCTTCCTCAATATCAATTTTGGGCATAACAATATAGTCATCAACTGATAATTCAGAAACCTTTTTATAAATACCTTCAGAAGTTAAAATTGGGTGATCGGCAGTAGCATATAAAGTTTTATGTGCAGTTTTAATTTTATACGTGTAATCTTTCCCAACACAAAAAGAATGCTTAACAGGTGTCAGCAAAGTTTTTCCTGATTTATAATCATAAGAATAAACCTTGTCTCCGGACTTAAGATCTTTAATGTATTTAAACCCATCCACACACCACACAGGCGTTGTCCCTCTTAAGCAAAGCTGTCTCCATATGCGCCTAGCTGGATCTAAAACACTCATACCATAAGGAGCATATTTATCATTTCCCAATATTCTAAAGTGTGCAACTTGCCAATCTTCCAATGTTGCATTTTTTGCATTCCACTGAAATTGAACATAATTTGGGTTTTTTGAATCTAATCCCTCAAGTCTTTCAATCGCATTAGCTGGTAATCCCAATGCGTATTTAACGCCAATTTCATCATCAACTTCAATGTAAAGAAAAAAGTCTCCATATTTACATAATGTTCTTGCCCACCAATACAAATTGAATTCAATATTAAGAATACTATAATAAAGATATGTCAATACTGATTTTATTTCTTCATTGTGGCATTTTATATTCAGTAATGGTGAAAACTCTGTAGAGGTTGTAATTTCATCACCATAAAGATCTAATACTGAACATATAATAGGATCAAATTCCATTTGGTTGAATTCATTATATCTTTCTGTTCTAGATAAATTTGCTAAATAGTTGAAATCAAGTTTATTAAACATTGATTCCGTTCCCGTATCGGTTTTTTTGAATTCTTGTCCAGTTATTGCAGAAGTATATTTAAATTTATCTAATTGTCTGCTTTTGTATTGTGTTATTTTTTGCCGTCTTCTTGTTGCAATTGGACCAGAAAATAATCTTGTTAATCCACGGTATAAAGCTGATTGATCGTTTTTGGGATTATTAGCCATTTAAATCACTCATCCTTTGATAACCCACAAAAAATCCTGCAAGGGGTTTTTTTTATTAAAATCTTTCATAAAATCAAAACTTGGATTGTAACCAGACATCCCAGGCATTTTAGTGTTGAAATTGGTGTTTGCGTAAACAATACTATTTAATAGTGCTTCTTTATAACAAATATCCCTTTGGTTTTGAATAATTGCCGTATCGCGCACCCAACAAGCTATAGCCAATGCCATAACAAGATCATCATTGCAGCCCTTTTGGGCTTCTGGTTTGCCACTTCTCCAAATGAATGATTTTAATTCATCTTCCAATCTTTGTGAATATGTTGTCAGTGCTCTGTTTCTTACGAACTCTTCGAGCTTTGCCAAGATTAAAGGTCTTGTTTTAACAGACGTGGTAAAGCCAGGTACGACACCTGTTTCATAATCTGGGTTTTCTACATATTCATTTGTTGACTTTTTGGAAAAGTATAAATTTGGATATTCCATTTCAATTAATTTGGAAACTACAGCAAACCCAACATTGTTATTTTCTACTACAAGCATACAGGAATTATATTCTTTTCCAACTTCATTTAAAAAACAAGAAAATAAATCAATATCAAGTTTCCCTTTGTATTCAGCAACTTGCTTCATATTATCTAAGTCTATAATATGAAAAGCAGAATAATCACTACTATCACCACGCGATACGTCAACAGAAATCAAATAATTACCACCAGGTTTACAATTCTCCCAAATCCAAAAATTTCTATCTGGACCAGCTTTCCACTTTGGCTGCAAAATATTAGAAGTTACCCACTCTAAATCACTGAAATCAATAAATGTATCACCGGACATCAAGAAATCACACAATAGCTCTTGTGCAATTCCCCGCTTAGACATATTCTTTGTAGTCTTCTCAAACCACTTTTGATCATATTCCGGATGTAAATTCCACATTAGCTTAATGGGTTCAAAGTTATTCAAGCCCGCTACTGCATCACGATAAAGTTGATGGTACCAGCCACCTGCGCCTTTAGGAGTTGATGATACTATAATGTTCCCACCAATTTGCGTAGTAGAATATATAGATTCCCAAATCTCGCTCATGTTATCAATATGACCAGCTTCATCAATAATCAATAAAGACAATGATTCAGAACGACCAGCATCAGAAGTAGTCGAAGAAGCTTTTACAAATGAGCCATTTGAAAGTTCTAGTGAATTTTTATTATCTGTAATAATCTTAGAAAGTCTTAACCATTGTGGAGTTGTATTGTACATCTTTTTAATTTTGCGAACTAAGTTTGCTGCAACGTTGAGCTTTGTTGCCAACACAATGATTTCCTTATTGCGATGAAACAACATCAGCCAACAACAGTATCCACAAATAAGCGTAGTTATTCCCATTTGGCGAGACTTTAAGATGCAAGAATATCGCGCTGAAGCGAACTTTCTTATCACATCTCTCTGAAAATCATAGAGATTAAATAAAAATGGCGCATTTGTTCCTGGTCTGGAAATTTTGACATAATTGGCCAAAAAGTAAACAGGATCTTTCCCGCATCTTATAATTTCTTCTTTTGTATCCCCTTTAGATAATTCAAAACTCTGTTTACTTCTAGCCATTATTACTTATTCTTCTTTTTTCTTAATATTCTTTGTTTTCTGATTTCCTTTTTAAGAACTTCCATAATTTCACTTTTAAGTTTTTGTTCAGGTAATGGATTTTTTTTAACAAACTGCACCAACTTGGACTCTATTTCAGCTATAAAGGCACTTATTTCTTTATCTTTGCCAGGAAATTTATTTTTTAAAACATTTCTTATTCCTTCGACATGTTTCTTAGCAACTGCAAGAAAATTGGAGCCGCCACCACTAGGAATTTGAGTAGTAGGACCAGGTGAACCACCACTAGGAATTTGAGTAGTAGGACCAGGTGAACCACCACTAGGAATTTGAGTAGTAGGACCAGGTGAACCACCACTAGGAATT
>Ga0180009_10007891_pt1 | contig 10732 bp, 12 predicted proteins | sample OS_PC_MetaG_FD_123537 | JGI IMG/M metagenome (GOLD analysis project Ga0180009, IMG submission 123537) | Groundwater microbial communities from the Aspo Hard Rock Laboratory (HRL) deep subsurface site, Sweden - OS_PC_MetaG | ecosystem: Environmental > Aquatic > Deep subsurface > Groundwater... | reverse complement strand
CGATCCCGCCACCGGCCTAACCATTCTGCCAGCCGATGCAGGCAGCTTTGCCGGGTTGGTGATCCCGCAACCCAATTTCTTCGGCGTGCTGGAAGACGTGCACGCGATGACCGATTGGGCGCATGCACAAGGCGCGCTGGCCATCGCATTGGTCAACCCCACCACGCTGGCGGTGCTGGAAGCCCCCGGAAAATGGGGCCAGACCGGCGCCGATATCGCGGTGGGCGAAGGCCAGCCGCTGGGTGCGCCGATGGCTTCGGGTGGCCCTTACTTCGGCTTCATGTGCTGTCGCCAGAGTTTCGTGCGGCAAATGCCCGGACGCATTGTTGGCCGCACCGTCGACCTCGACGGCAAGCCGGGTTTTTCGCTCACCTTGCAGGCACGCGAGCAGCATATCCGCCGCTCCAAAGCCACCTCAAACATCTGCACCAACCAAGGTCTGGTTGTAACTGCCGCCACCCAATACATGGCACTGCTGGGCCCGCAAGGCCTGGCGAAGGTGGCTTCGGCCAGCCATGCCGGCACCATGGCACTGGCTGAAAAACTGGCCGCGATTCCGAATGTCACGCGCGCGTTTGCGTCACCGGCCTTCCACGAAGTCGTGCTCAAGCTCAACGACAACGCCCATGACGTGCTGCGCGCATTACGCGCACAAGGCATACTCGGCGGACTGGATATTACCGACTGGTATCCCGAACTGGGTCAGGCGATTCTGGTCTGCGTCACCGAAACCAAAACGCCGGCCGATCTCGACCACTACGTGCAGCAGATGGAACGCATCCTGTCGAAACGTCGTGAAGCCCCACCCTGCGCGTACAAGAGCTAACCGGAGCCCAACATGAGCGACATCAAGCGCGACAAGGAATTCTGGGAGCTGGCTGATTCATTTATTCAGTTGGCCAATACCCATTTGAGCGAACACAAACCCAGCCGAGTGAGTGCGAGCGCGCTCTTTGCAGCGGCAAGATTCAATGCCTTTGTCATCACCGCAGCAACCGAAAGCAAGGAACAGCTGATTACGGAGAAAGAAGCCGCCATCGCTTATTTTCTGGAGCAGTACGAAGCCATGCTGCGCGAGAATATCGATGAGCACTTGACTCGCTACGACAAGAAAATGGATTCGTAGCAGGGAATGAATCGGGTGCAAGGATTCGCACCCGACCTTTAATTGATTGATTTAAGGAGAGCACACATGACAGTGACTTTAGGCGGCAACCCCATCGACGTTGCAGGCAACTTCCCCAAAGTGGGCGACACGGCCCCCGATTTCAAACTGGTGAACGGCGATCTGACCGACGTCTCGCTGGCGGACTTTGCCGGCAAGAAAAAGCTGTTGAACATCGTGCCCAGCCTGGACACCGGCGTATGTGCCACGTCGACAAAAAAACTCAACGACGCCGCGCTGAATGGTGCCGTGCTGATGGTGATTTCTGCCGACCTGCCGTTTGCCCAGGGACGCTTTTGTACCGCCGAAGGCACTAACAATGCAGTGACCCTTTCGACCATGCGTGGCGCCGAATTCATGCAGAACTATGGTGTCGCCATCACCAGCGGACCGCTCTGCGGCGTCACGGCACGTGCACTGATCGCGCTGGATGCAAACAACAAGGTGCTGCACGCTGAACTCGTCCCCGAGATCAAACAGGAACCCAACTACGACGCTGCATTGGCAGCACTGAAGTAACTTTTTCGCGAATGCCTTTCACGGTCTTCGCGGGCAACCAGGTTTTCACCATGCTGATATTCGACCACTCCCGTCCCGGCCGCACCGCTGCCGCCCAAATGCCTGCCGCCGGCGGCAATCTCGACGACCTGCCCGCCAACTTGCGGCGCAAGGATGCGCCGGGGCTGCCCGAAGTGTCCGAACTCGATGTCGTGCGCCACTACACGCGTCTGAGCCAGAAGAACTTCTCGATCGACACGCAGTTCTATCCGCTCGGCTCGTGCACGATGAAGTACAACCCGCGCGCATGTAATTCGCTGGCGATGTTGCCGCAGTTTCTGGCGCGCCATCCCGCTAGCCCGGACGAAACCGGGCAAGGCTTTTTGGCCAGCATGTTCGAACTGCAGGAAATGCTGAAGGACGTGACCGGCATGGCGGGCGTGTCGATGGCGCCGATGGCGGGCGCGCATGGCGAGTTTGCCGGGGTGGCGATGATACGCGCCTACCACGATGCCCGCGGCGACACCGCACGGCGCGAGATCATCGTGCCGGACGCGGCGCACGGCACCAACCCGGCCACCGCCACCATGTGCGGTTACACGGTCAAGGAAATCCCCACCGACTCGACCGGCAGCGTCAACATCGAAGCGTTGAAAGCTGCTGTCGGCCCGCACACGGCAGGCCTGATGCTGACCAACCCGTCGACGCTGGGCGTGTTCGAGAAAGCCATCTCCGAAATCCAGAAAATCGTTCACGATGCGGGCGGCCTCTCCTACTACGACGGTGCCAATCTCAACGCGATTCTGGGCAAGGTGCGCCCGGGCGACATGGGCTTCGACGTCATCCACATGAACCTGCACAAAACCTTTTCCACCCCGCACGGCGGCGGTGGTCCGGGCGCGGGGCCGGTGGGCGTATCGAAGCGGCTGCTGCCTTTCATGCCGATCCCGCTGGTGCTGAACGAAAATGGCGCGTATCGCCTGGCCAATGAAGCGGACGTGCCGCAATCGATTGGCCGCATGTCGGGCAACATGGGCAATGCCGGCGTGCTGATGCGCGCCTACATTTATGCGCGCCTGCTCGGCCGCGACGGCATGCACCGTGTCGCGGAATACGCCACGCTGAATGCCAACTATCTGATGGTCAAGCTGCGCGAAGCCGGTTTCGATCTGGCCTTCCCCACGCGCCGCGCCAGCCACGAGTTCATCGTGACGCTGAAACGGCTGAAGGAAACCACCGGTGTCACCGCCATGGATTTTGCCAAGCGTCTGCTCGACTACGGCTACCACGCGCCGACCACCTACTTTCCGCTGCTGGTGCCGGAATGCCTGTTGATCGAGCCGACTGAAACCGAAAGCCGCGAAACGCTAGATGGTTTTGTCGAAGCGATGAAGGCCATCAAGCTCGAAGCCGAAACCAGCGCGGCGCTGGTGAAAGGTGCGCCCTACAGCCTGCCGGTCAGGCGCCTGGACGACGTCAAGGCCGCACGCGAACTCGATCTGGCTTACAAGCCTGCTGCATGAGCGAACCGGCCAGCCCGTTCAAGGGCAAGACCGGTCTGCGCCGGATCCTCAACGCAGTGGGCTACTCATGGGCCGGCCTGGCTGCCGCTTTCAAACATGAGAATGCATTTCAGCAGGAGGTGTTTTTAGCGCTGGTGCTGGTTCCCCTCGCCCTGTTTCTAGGCGACTCGGGAAGCGAGCGTGCACTCATGATTGGCGCAGTATTGCTTGTGCTGATGGTTGAACTGCTGAATTCCGCAATTGAAGCCGCAGTCGACCGCATTTCGCTGGAACACCATCTACTGATCAAACGTGCCAAGGATATGGGCAGCGCGGCGGTGATGATTGCGCTGATAAACGTCGTAGCCGTTTGGGCTTTGCTGCTTCTGGACTGATCAACTTAATTAAAATTTACACACTTTTACGAGCAATTTACGTGCCAAAACCTTAAGTTATGGTGTTTCTGACCGGAATATAGGGGTGCGTCTTTAAAGTGACTGTGTGAACCTGAAATCTGTTTATCTTCTTCTGAGCTTGTTCCACGCCAGTTCTGCCATCGGCCTGGGGCTCGGCGAGTTGTCCGTGCGCTCACACCTCGGGCAAGCACTGCATGTCAGCGTCAAAATACTTGGGGCAAATGCAGCAACCGCTGCGAGCTGTTTCAGCCTTGCGCCCGGAGAAGGCGCTGCTGTTCCGCCACCGCGGGCGCAACTCAGTCTGGAACAGGGCAACGGCCAAACGCTCCTGCATATCCGCACCCCATACACTGTCAACGATCCTGTCGCACAATTCTCGCTGATATCCGACTGCGAATCCCGGCTTCGGCGTGATTATGTCGTATTGCTCGACCCCCCTGAACGGGAGGCCCCCGCCCTCAGCCGGAACATGCCCCCAGTCACAGCGCAAGCGAAAGTGGCCCGCGCTGAACCGGCTTCCCCCGCTTCGCGCAGCGCCAAAAAACAGCAGCCAAAGCAGATCCCCTCCCCTCGCCCGTCTGCCTCGGACACACAGACTTTGCCTGCCCGCAAGCCAGCGACCCAGGACGTACAGGAACCCCGCCTGGTGTTATCGGGCAGGCATGGTGCGAATAGCACCTCTCTCGCATTGCGTCTCGACACCAATCTGCCGGATATGAACCGTCCGCATGTCGGCAACCTGACCCCAGACGAGCTGTCAGACGAAAACACGGCGCTCACCCGCAAGCTGGCGCATCTGGAAGCGCAACTGGTCGCGCTGCAAAAGCGCAACGCGGAAATCGATGCGAAACGCAAGGGCGTCTCCACGACCCATACACCCAGCCGATCTACCCTCCCTGCGCAGTGGCCGCTGTATCTTTTGATTACCGGATTGCTGGTCGCTGCAGGCCTCCTTGTCGTCTGGCTACGTCAGCGCGGCACCCGCACAACGGCAGTTACCCTCTCCTCGATGGCAGCAGCGCCCCTACCTGACCTCGATGAAATGACGGCAGATTCCTGGACAGAATCCATGCCCGAGCACCGCTGGACTGAGCTCAAAGTGCATCAGCGCAATGAGACGCGTCCTGAATCTGAACGTGTTCTGGAATTTGAGCCTTCGACGCCCGATCAAACGACCGAGGTCAATGACGGCATTCTGGATCAGGCCGAGGTATACATGGCACACGGCCATGGCGACCTTGCCATTCACTTGCTGCAGGAACACTTGCGCGATGCCCCGGATGAATCCCCGGTGCCGTGGCTGTTGCTGCTCGACCTGCTTCATCGTGAAAGGGACATCGAAGGCTATACCGTTGCCAGCACCGAATGCCGCCGTTATTTCAACGTCAATCTCAGCAACCACCCTGTGTCGCAAGAGGACGAAACCAGTCATGGCCTGGAAAACTATCCGCACCTGCTGGAACAAATGGTTGTCGTATGGAGCACGCCCGCAATTGAAGATTTTTTCAATGACCTGATCTTTGACAGACGGGGCGGCACCCGCGCCGGCTTCGAACCCGGTGCCTACCGCGACATTTTGCTGCTGCGCGCAGTCTCCCGTTCCAACTATCCGCTCGCAGCTTGAACAAAGGCGACTCGCCTCAGAGCCAGGTCCACCGCATCACCCTGCGTATAATCCAGCTTGTCGTTCTCAACCTGTAGCCAACATGCGCACCCTCATCTGCGGTTCCCTCGCCTTCGATTCCATCATGGTGTTTCAGGATCACTTCAAGCACCACATTCTGCCCGACAAAATCCATATGCTGAACGTGTCGTTTCTGGTGCCCGAAATGCGCCGCGAGTTTGGCGGCTGCGCCGGCAATATCGCCTACAACCTGAAGTTGCTGGGCGGCGACCCAGTCATCATGGCAACCGTCGGCGAGGATTTCAGCGTCTACGCCGAACGGCTGGACACGCTGGGCATTTCGCGCGAATCGATTCGCAACATGCCCGGCAGCTTTACCGCGCAGGCATTTATTACCACCGACCTCGCCGATAATCAGATCACCGCCTTCCATCCCGGCGCGATGTTTTTCTCGCACGAGAACGATGCGTCCCAAGCGCGCGATATCGGTCTGGGCATCGTTTCGCCAGACGGCCGCGACGGCATGCTGAGCCACTGCCGGCAGTTTCACGCTGCGGGCATTCCATTCGTGTTCGATCCGGGTCAGGGGATGCCGTTGTTTTCCGGTAGCGAACTGCTGGAAATGGTCGAACTGGCGGATTACGTCACGCTCAACGATTACGAAGCCGAGTTGCTGCAGGCGCGCACCGAGATGTCGCTGGCTGGTCTGGCGGCCAAGGTGAAATGCCTGGTCGTGACGCGTGGCGAAGCCGGATCGCAGTTTTATGTCGACGGCAAGATGATCGATATCCCGGTTGTCCCGGCCCGTGCCGTGGTCGACCCCACCGGTTGCGGCGACGCTTTTCGCGCCGGCCTGCTCTACGGCATCGCCCACGGCTGGGACTGGGAAACCACGGGCCAGCTGGCGAGCGTGATGGGATCGATCAAGATCGAACAGCGCGGTGGTCAGAACCACACGCCTGCCCGCGACGAGATCAGCGATCGGCTGAATACCGCTTTCGGCAAAACGCTTTAAGTTTGTAACAGGGTGCTGTTTCGACGCCATCCTGTTACACGCCCCCGCTCGATGCACGCTTTGAATGGGCAGTTTCCGCACAATCGTCGGGCTTGTTTCCGTTAATGTGCACTTCGCCTATATTGGAAAGAATAAATTTACGGGAAGATCGCCATGAAAACGTCACTCCAAACCTTATCGTCTGCCTTACTGGTGGCGACCCTGATTGCACTCGCCGGTTGCGCCAGCGGTACCGGTGGCAAGGACTACAGTCGCGCGCAAACCCGTTCGGTGCAGGAAGTGCAAATGGGGATAGTCGAATCCGTGCGCGAAGTGAACATTGAAGGCACCAAGACACCGATTGGCGCCGGCGCCGGTGCAGTGGTCGGCGGCGTGGCCGGCAGCACCGTTGGCAGCGGCAGGGGCAGCGTGGTGGGGACCGCAGTCGGTGCGGTGCTGGGTGGTTTGGGCGGTGCTGCGGCTGAAGAGGTCGTCACCCGAAAAAAAGGGGTCGAAATTACGGTCAAGCTTGACTCGGGCCGGCTGATCGCCGTCACACAGGCCGCCGATGAGTTATTTCAGGTCGGCGATCGCGTGCGGGTGCTGTCCGGCAGCGGAGCAACCCGGGTTTCGCATTAAAACCCGGTGCTGATTTTCCGGTCATCATTTCGCAACCGGAACTTCACGTAGCGTTAACACCCGCTCACTAAGCTGTGCGCTTTCCAATCAGGAGAGCGCTCCATGCTTGAACGACTCAGCAAGACCCAGACCCTGTCCAAGGCTCGGTACCATGTGTCACTGGCAGTGGATGACGGTGAAATCCGCGAAGCACAACGGCTGCGTTACGCTGTTTTTGTCGAAGAAATGGGGGCTTGCCTGCCAACTGTTCTACCGGGGCATGATATCGATCTATATGACCCTTACTGTGACCATCTCCTGGTGCGTGAACTGGCGGGGGGAGAAGTCGTGGGCACCTACCGCATCCTGACCCCCGAAGCGGCGCAACGCGTCGGCAGTTATTACGCCGAACAGGAATTCGACCTCACCCGGTTGCATTTCCTGCGCCCGCGGATGGCTGAACTGGGCCGCTCGTGCGTGCATCCGGCTCACCGCAGCGGCACCGTTCTCGCCCGCCTCTGGATGGGGCTGGCCGACTACATGACACGTTATGGCTACGAATACGTGGTGGGTTGCGCCAGCATCAGCATGGCCGACGGCGGGCATCTCGCCGCCCGGGTGCATCGTGACCTGGTCGACCGCCATCTCGCTCCGATCGAGTGGCGTACGACGCCGCGTAATCGCCTGCCTGTCGAACGGCTCGACGATGGCCAGGCCGCCAATCTGCCGGCCCTGATCAAGGGCTACGCCCGGCTAGGCGCCCTGGTATGCGGCGAGCCGGCGTGGGATCCCGATTTCAATACCGCCGACCTGCTGATGTTGCTGCCGATGGCGCAGCTCAATCGCAGTTACGCCCGGCGTTTCGTCAGCTAGCCAGTATTGCCGTGCGCCACTCATGCTGAACCCCCTATAGAGTGCAAGCAGGGAGCGGCTTACAATATCGGGGTGATCGTCTCCCACCTCCCCGTTTTCCTCCGCCGCTTCATCCGGATCGGCCTGCTGCTGCCGCACCTGATATGGGGCCTCATGCTGGCTGGATGGGTCTTCCCGCTCATCAAACCCGATCGGCGCGATCGCTTCATCATGACCTGGTCACGACGGCTGCTCGGGATCCTCGGTGTCCGCGTACAGGTGGCTGTGCCCCCCAGGCTATCGGGCGGTGCATTGCTGGTGTGCAACCACGTTTCATGGCTGGATATTTATCTGATCAACGCGGCCCAGCGCGTGCACTTTGTCTCCAAAGCCGAGGTGCGCGGGTGGCCGGTGGCGGGCTGGCTGGCACACAAAACCGGCACCCTGTTCATCGAGCGAGGTCGCCGCGCCGACACCGCTCGGGTCAATGCCGACATGCGGGCGCTGCTGAAAATGGCGCCACGGTCATGGTGTTCCCAGAAGGCACGACCAGCGACGGCCGTGGGCTACAACGTTTTTTGCCGTCCTTGTTGCAGCCTGCCATTGAACTCAACTGCCCCACCGTGCCGTCCGCCTTGCGCTACCGCACACTCGAACACGAATACACCGCCGTACCCGCCTACATCGACCAGATCAGCCTGTGGCAAAGCCTGCTGCATATCGTCAGTGAACCCGGCCTGATTGCCGAACTGCAATTTGGCGAACCGATTCTGCCGAATGGCCACCGACGCGATCTGGCGGCGCAGGCAGAAGCGGCCACGGCCAGGCTTTTGGGTGTCGCACCCGCAAGGGGTACGCCGCCAGACACTCGCCCTACGGACGGTCTTGGCGCAATGCCTGCGGACACTGAACCGAAAACACCTGCCGATCCGGCAGCCTGATTGCAGTCAACTTCCCCCCCCACAAACAGCCGGTATCCAGCGCGATCAAATCGGGCCGGTTGATCAGTCCGAGCGTTGACCAGTGGCCGATGATGATAGCCGCCTCGGCACTCTTGCGGCCTGGCACCTCAAACCACGGCAACCAGCCAGCCGGCTGCGTGCCGGGCGCGCCCTTGTGGTGGAACTCCATTTCACCTTCCGGCGAACAATAACGCAGACGGGTAAACGCATTGACGATCACGCGCAGACGTTCGATCCCTTGCAGCCCGTCATCCCAGGCAATCGGCGCATTGCCGTACATCTGTTCAAAGAATTCGCGATAATGCGCGCCCTGTAACGCCGCTTCAGCCTCTGCGGCCCGCTGCATCGTCTCGTCCAGCGTCCAGCCCGGCAGCACGCCCGCATGCACCATCAAGAACCCGTCTTCGCGCCAAGCCAACTTCTGATGTCGCAGCCAATGCATCAATTCATCCCGGTCGGGGGCCGCCAAAATCGCATCGAGCGTATCGCCCTTATGGATGCGGCCAAAACCTTCTGACAAAGCCAGCAAATGCAGATCATGGTTGCCGAGCACGCAGATGGCGGCATCGCCCAGGTTTTTGATGAAGCGCAGCACCGCCAGCGAATCCGGTCCACGATTAACCAGATCGCCTACAAACAGCAGCCGGTCGGCCTTTGCGTCAAATTCAAGCGCGTCCAGCAAGTGCAGCAGGGAATTTTGGCACCCTTGAAGGTCGCCAATGGCATAGGTGGGCATATAAAATACGGCTTCGTCGTGTGTTTTGTGTCACACGCATCATAGCGCCCCCGCCAGAACTCCACGTGTCACCGCATTCATGAAACCCGTCATCCGTCTGTTTTTCAAAACCCTGCGCCTCATCCTGGGTCCCTTTTTGTTGCTGGGTAACTGGCTGACGCAACCCAAGGGCATCGTGCGTGCCGCAGCGGCGCAACAGGCCGTCGATGCACGCACGCGCAAGCTGGTGCTGTATCACTTTCCGACCTGTCCGTTTTGCCTGAAAAGCCGTCGCGTCATGCGGCGCCTGTCGCTCGATATCGAATTGCGCAATGCCAGGAGTAATGAAACCCACCGGGCTGCCCTCATCGCCGGCGGCGGCAAACCGCAGGTGCCCTGTCTGCTGATCACCGATGACAACGGCCAGCAAACCTGGCTCTACGAGTCGGATGCCATCAACACGTATTTCAATCGCGAATTCGCCGACGCTGCGGCTGCATGAGCCTGACTGCCGCGCTGAATCCGCCGCAGCGTGAAGCGGCGAAATACCTCGACGGCCCCTTGCTGGTGCTGGCCGGTGCCGGCTCGGGTAAAACCCGCGTCATCACCCACAAGATTGCCTATCTGATTGGCGAATGCGGCTACAAGCCCAGCTCGATTGCCGCCATCACCTTCACCAACAAGGCCGCGCGCGAAATGCAGGACCGCGCTGACAAACTGACCAAGAACGATGCCTTTAATAAAATCAGTACCAAGGGCCTGATCGTCACCACTTTCCACTCGATGGGCCTGCGCATGCTGCGCGAGGATGCAAAATTCGCCGAGTTGAAACCGGCGTTTTCCATCCTCGATTCGGCCGACGCGATGGGCATCATTTCGGAAATCCTCAAGACCACCGACAAGCAGGAAATCCGCCGTGCCGTGAGCCGCATTTCACTGTGGAAAAACGAGCTGAAATCGCCTGCCGTCGCACTGGCCACGGCCGAAGACGACAATGCACGCGTCTACGCCAAGATTTACGACCGCTACGATGCCACGCTGCGCGCCTATCAGGCAGTGGATTTCGACGACCTGATTCGTCTGCCGGCCGAGTTGCTCGACACCCATGCCGAGCTGCGCGAAAAATGGCAAAACCGGCTGCGCCACATCCTGATCGACGAATATCAGGACACCAACATTGCGCAATATCGCTTGCTGCAAAAGCTCACCGGCGTGCGTGCGGCCTTCACTGCGGTGGGCGACGACGACCAGGCGATCTACGGCTGGCGTGGCGCCTCGGCAGATAATCTCAAACAATTGCGCGAAGACTATCCGCATCTGCACGTGGTCAAGCTGGAGCAGAATTACCGTTCAACCGTGCGCATTCTCAAGGCGGCCAACAGCCTG
>Ga0180009_10007890_pt1 | contig 10732 bp, 4 predicted proteins | sample OS_PC_MetaG_FD_123537 | JGI IMG/M metagenome (GOLD analysis project Ga0180009, IMG submission 123537) | Groundwater microbial communities from the Aspo Hard Rock Laboratory (HRL) deep subsurface site, Sweden - OS_PC_MetaG | ecosystem: Environmental > Aquatic > Deep subsurface > Groundwater... | reverse complement strand
TTGGTCGCGAAATATTTCAACATACTTATAGTATGTTTCAATATTTCGCTCGGTCGCAATAACTGTATTCAGCACGCATTAGACAAAATCTGTGGAAGTTATTTTCGGAAGAACCCTAAGTGAACTTGATAATGTTATTTATTTACAAACCCTAACAGTTGAAAATTTGACAAACAAACATTTTTGTTTATACTAATTTATATATATTTAAATGTCTTGATTGTGTATCGGTTGTGTTGGTGTTTGAATAAAATATTAATCGTATTTTTGATACAAAATTTTAAATAATATTATTAGTAGTAGTGGGTATACCTTTATAACAAAAGGTAAATTTTTGATTTGTGTCATTTGTTTTTTACTCATTGTGATTACTTGATTTATTATATGTATATACAAAAAGAAAAAAAGTATTTTTTGAAGCACAAACAAACTATCATTGAAACCCCCAACCTTGTAGAAAACCAAATTCTTTCATATAAACGACTTATTGAGCAAGATATAAAAAAAATTTTAGATGAATTTTCTTCTATACAAGATTATTCAACTAAGAAATTTTTGCTCAAATTTATTGGTTTTGAACTTTCTAAACCAAAATATGATGAACATTACGCGAAAGAGAATAAAATCTCATATGAAGCGCCTTTGCGTGTTACTGTTCAACTTGAAAACAAAACATTAGGTACTACAAAAGAACAAGAGATTTTTATGGCTGATTTTCCTCTTATGACAGATCATGGCACTTTTGTTGTAAATGGAGTGGAAAGAGTTATTGTTTCTCAGTTGACTCGTTCATCAGGTATGTTTTTTACCGCAAATGAAACAAAGGGTAAACAATATTTTGGTGTAAAAATCATTCCTGCTCGCGGTGTGTGGGCGGAAATAGAATCGGCGTCTGATAACGCTATGTATGTACGTATTGATAGAAAACGCAAGTTTCCAATCACATCACTCTTACGTGTGTTTGGTCTTAAAAAAGATGCGGATATACTAGAGCGTTTTAAAGATTCTCCGGCTTTGTCATATATTAAAACATCACTTGAAAAAGATTCTGCTAAAAATCAAAATGAGTCATTTATAGAAATTTATAAACGTCTTAGAAATGGAGATATTGCGACACCTGAAAACGCGAAAGAGTTTATTGATATGATGTTTAGTAAAGAAAGATATGATCTTTCTGAAGTTGGTCGTTTTAAATTTAATAAACGTTTTGGTTTAAATATTGGGAAAAAAGCGCTTCAAGATATTACACTTTCTCTAAATGATTTGTTTTTAATAATTGTTCATATTGCGGAATTAAATGACAATTTAGACGCGGTACCTGATGATATTGATCATTTAGGATCTCGTCGTGTTAGATTTGTTGGTGAGATGTTGTTACAAAAAATACGTATCGGTCTTTCTCAAATGAAAAGAAATATACAAGACAAAATGTCTACTGTTGATGTCGCGTTGGTAAATCCGGTTCAAATAATTTCACCTCGACCGCTTCAAGCGCGTATTAAAGAATTTTTTACAACCAATCAATTATCTCAATTAATGAATCAAGAAAATGTGCTTGCTGAAATTGAGCAACTTCGCACACTCTCTGCTCTTGGTCCAAGCGGGTTAACAAGAGAACGAGCTGGCTTAGATGTGCGAGATGTGCATACCTCACATTATGGACGCTTGTGCCCAATTCATACTCCTGAAGGACCAAATATAGGGTTAATTTTACACCTTTCTATATTTGCGCGTATCAATGATTTTGGAATAATAGAAACACCATACGCGCGCGTAAAAAATGGACAAGTGACTAATGAGATTGTGTATCTTGACGCGCTTGAAGAAGAAAAAAATAAAATTACCCACGCAACTGTTGAGTTAGATCAAACCAATAAAATTAAAAGTGATCGTGTAACAGCGCGATATATGACAAAGGTTAGCTTAATAAAAAGAGAAGAAATTAATTTAATAGATATTGCTGCAAGTCAACCTTTTTCTCTCGCGACTTCTATGATACCGTTTTTAGAACATAATGCGGCAGCTCGCGCGCTTATGGGAGCAAGTATGCAAAAACAAGCGACACCGTGTGTTATACCAGAGGCGCCACTTGTAGCAACTGGAGTGGAAAGTATAGCGGCGCGCAATACAGGAAGAATAATTATTGCGCGAAGTGATGGTGAAATTACACAAGTTGACGCAAAAAAAATTACATTAAGAAATAAAAAAGGGAAAGATGAAGTATATAAATTAATGAATTTTGTGCGAACAAGCAGTTTTACAGCTTTTCACCAACGACCGATAGTTAATTTGGGTCAAAAAGTAAAAGAAGGAGATGTACTAGCCGATACATCTTCAACAGATGGTGGTCAAATCGCGCTTGGGCAAAATGTATTGGTCGCATTTATGTCGTGGGGTGGGCAAAATTATGAAGATGCTATTATTATTTCAGAGCGTTTGGTAAAAAATAATATTTTTACGACTATTCATACAGATGAATTTGTGGTTAATGTTCGTGACACAAAACTAGGTCCTGAGATTACAACACATGATATTCCAAATATTGGCGAGGGTAAATTAAAAGATTTAGACGAAGAAGGAATTGTTCGTATTGGAGCTATTGTTGGACCTGGCGATATACTCGTTGGAAAAATTACACCCAAAGGGGAAGCTGAACTTACTCCTGAAGAGCGATTATTACGATCTATTTTTGGGGAAAAAGCTCGAGATGTAAAAGATACTTCTTGCAGAATGGAACATGGGAAACGAGGTCGTGTTGTGGGTGTTAAAGTTTTTTCATCTGAAAAAGGCGATGTTCTTGATTCTGGTTTACTCAAACGGATATATGTTGAAATTGCGCAACTACGCAATGTTTCAATCGGAGATAAATTAGCTGGGAGACACGGAAACAAAGGTGTTATTTCTATTATTTTATCCGAAGAAGAAATGCCTTTTATGGAAAATGGTGTTCCTGTTGATGTGATTTTAACATCACTTGGTGTGCCATCTAGAATGAATTTGGGGCAAATTTTGGAAATGAGCCTTGGTTTAGCGGCTCATACTCTTAATTATCAAGCGATTGTCCCCATATTTCTCGGCGCTTCAATTCCAGAAATAAAAAAAGAATTATCTCAAGCAAATTTTCCAGAAAATGGAAAAATTAAACTTTATGATGGTCGCACAGGAGAAGCATTTGAACAAGATATTGCCATTGGCTATATGTATATGTTAAAACTTCATCATATGGTTGAAGATAAGATTCATATGCGATCAATTGGTCCTTATTCACTTATTACACAACAACCACTTGGCGGTAAAGCGCAAGGAGGAGGACAAAGATTTGGAGAAATGGAAGTATGGGCGTTAGAAGGATATGGAGCGGCGCATATTCTTCGCGAAATGATTACAATTAAATCTGATGATATTACCGGGCGATCAGCAACCTTTGATGCAATTATAAAAGGTGATCCCATTCGTCAACCTAATATCCCCGCTGCGTTTAATGTGCTTTTGAATACCTTAAAAGGATTGGCTCTTGATGTTCAATTATTAAATAAGTCTAAGTATAATACAACTAAGGAATAATATGGATCAATCAAAAACAACAAAAGATTTTAATGCTGTTGAAATTAAACTTGCTTCGCCTGAGCATATTAAAGAGTGGTCTTATGGCGAGGTTACTAAACCAGAAACTATTAACTATCGCACACAAAAAAATGAGCGTGGAGGACTTTTTGATGAAAGAATTTTTGGTCCTGAAAAAGACTATGAGTGCCATTGTGGAAAGTATAAAAAAGTTCGTTACAAAGGTATTATTTGTGAAAAATGTGGTGTTGAATTAACACGTAGTATTGTAAGAAGAGAACGAATGGGACATATTGAACTTGCTAGCCCAATAGCGCATATTTGGTTTTTACGCGGTGTGCCATCACGCATTGGACTTCTTCTTGGTTTACCTGTTTCAGAGCTAGAAAAAGTTGTTTATTTTGCTGGGTATATTCTTACAAATGTGTTTGAAAGTGAAAAAATACGAGTGATAAAAGAAATTGAGTCTGAATATAAAACAAAATTACACACATTGACAGATGAAAAAGAACAAGAGAAGCTTAAAAAACTTTCTGTTGAAGCAAAAAAAGAAGTTCAAGCAATTGAAAAAGGAAAGGTGATTGATGTAATTACTTATCATAAATATTCTTTAAAATACAGCGCTGTTTTTGAAGCGGGTATTGGGGCAGAAGCAATATATAATATTTTTAAAAATCTTAATTTGGAAGAGTTAGGTGTGAAATTGAAAGAATCTCTTAAACATGCTGGTGTAGCTGAAAAACCTAAACTTCTTAAAAGATTTGCGCTTGTTCGGTCAATGATAAAATCAAGAGTGCGTCCTGAGTGGATGTTTTTAACAATTCTACCAGTAATTCCTCCGGCTCTTCGTCCAATGGTTGCCCTTGAAGGTGGTCGGCACGCGACCTCTGATGTGAATGATTTATATAGACGAGTAATTAACCGTAATAATAGACTTAAAAAACTGCAAGAAATAAACGCCCCTGATGTTATTTTGCGCAATGAAAAACGAATTCTTCAAGAATCTGTTGATTCATTATTAGACAACTCAATTCGTCATGGACAATCTTTGGCGGCAAAAAGCCAAGCGCAAAAGAGAGCGCTGAAATCTCTTGCTGATGCTTTAAAAGGAAAACAAGGATTATTTAGACAAAATTTACTTGGAAAACGTGTTGATTATTCCGGTAGGTCTGTAATTGTTGTTGGTCCTGATTTAAATTTTGATCAGTGTGGATTGCCAAAAAATATGGCGCTAGAATTGTTTAAACCATTTGTAATTTCTAAAATTTTAGAAGCTGAACTTGCTTTTAATATAAGAGGAGCTAGTAAATTAATTGATGAAAAAATACCAGAAGTGTGGGCAATTCTTGAACAAGTAACAAAAGATAAATATGTTTTACTTAATCGCGCCCCAACACTTCATCGTTTAGGTATTCAAGGATTTAGACCTGTTTTAATTGAAGGTAACGCTATTCAGGTGCATCCGCTGGTGTGTACAGCATTTAATGCTGATTTTGATGGCGATCAAATGGCAGTTTATGTTCCACTGTCTGAAAAGGCGCAAAGTGAGGCCAAAAATTTACTTGCTTCAAATAATAATTTACTGGGTCCAGGGAACGGAAACGTTATTACTAATCCCAAACTTGATATTGTGCTTGGCATATATTGGATGACTAAAATGATTTCTGGTGAAAAAGGAGAAAACAAAATATTTGCGACTCCTAATAACGCAATTACAGCTTATGATTTTAATGAAGTTAGTTTTCGCGCAAAAATTAAGGTATTGCCTACTGATAGTTTAAAATATAAACTTTTTGAAAATCAAGTTTTTGAGACAACAATTGGCAGACTTTTATTTAATAGCGTTCTTCCAAAAGATTTTCCATATATTAATAAAGAAATCAACAATAAAGAAATAGCAAAAATAGTTGATGAGCTTGTAAATAAATATGGTCTAAAGGATATGCCGCAAATTTTAGATAAATTAAAATCTTTTGGATTTAAATATGTGACGCAGTCTGGTATTACATGGGGAATAGATGAAGCGCAAGTTCCAAAAGATAAATATACTATTATTGCTGAATCTCAAAAAATAGTTGATAAAATTTTTGAACAATACAACAATGGTTTTCTTACTATAGATGAAAAATATAAAAAAATAATTGAAGTGTGGGAAAAAACAACTAATCAGATAGAAAAATTAATACCCGGTACTCTTGTTGAGAATGGTTCTCTCTCTGACATGCTTTCATCTGGCGCCAGAGGGTCTATTAGTTCTGTTGTTCAAATGGCTGGTATGAAAGGACTTATTATTAATACCAAAGGAAGAACAATTGATTTTCCAATTATTTCTTCTAATATAGAAGGGTTAACTCCTATTGAATATTTTATTGCTACATATGGTTCGCGTAAGGGGCTTGTTGATACAGCGTTGAATACTGCTCGCGCTGGTTACTTGACAAGAAGATTGGTTGATGTGGCGCAAAATGTAATTGTCAACTATGAAGATTGTGGGGAGAATATAGGTCGGCAAATTATACTAATGAGCGATGTAATTGGACCAAAGGTGTTATTATCTAAATATATTTCAGGACGTATTATTACAAAAAACATTGTTGATTCTTCAAATAATATTTTATTCAATAAAGGGCATTTGTTAACAAGAGATGACGCGGAGCAAGTAGATAAAGCTGGTGTGAAAGAAGTGTTTATCAGAACACCGCTTACTTGTAAAGTAAAATCTGGAATTTGTCGCAAATGTTATGGATTTGATTTGGGGCGCAGAAAACTTGTAGAACTTGGTGAAGCTGTTGGAATTGTGGCGGCGCAAGCAATCGGTGAGCCTGGTACGCAGCTTACTATGCGTACTTTTCATGCGGGGGGTATTGCCGCTATTGGAGGTGATATTACATTGGGTCTTCCTCGTGTGGAAGAAATTTTTGAACGTCGTATTCCCAAAAATCCCGCTATAATTAGTCACACTGATGGAGAGGTAACAAATATTGAATCAACAAATAAAGAAAAAAAGATTATAGTAACTCCTGATGTTGGTAAAAGTACATTAAAAACAAAGAAAAATAGTCAGATTGACTATTCTACTTCCATTAAACGAATGTCTTTGGTTAAAGCTGGAGATAAAGTTAAAAAAGGACAATTTCTTACAGATGGTTCAGCAAATATAGCGGAATTATTGAAATATGCTGGAAAAAAAGTGACCCAAGAATATATCATTAGTGAAGTATTAAAAATTTACGAATTACAAGGCGCGTCAATTCATCCAAAACATTTAGAAATTATTATTCGTCAAATGTTTTCCAGAGAACAAATTACTGATGTTGGTGACACTTCTTTTATTGTCAATCAAATGGTTTCTAGCGCTGAGTTAGAGGAAGTAAATCATATTATTGAAACTGAGAATAAAATACCTGCAAAGACTGAACAGTTAGTTTGTGGTATTTCTGAAATTTCACTCACAACAAATAGTTGGTTATCTGCCGCTTCTTTTCAACATACTACTAGGATTCTTATTGACGCGGCTATTGTAGGAAAAGTTGATACACTTCGTAATCTAAAAGAAAATGTAATTATCGGTAATTTTATTCCTGCAGGAACTGGTTTTAACTTACGAAATAAAAAAAATTTAAAAGATGAAGAGGAGGAAGTGTAAGAATCTAAAACAAAAATGTAAAATGTAAAAATCAAAATGAAAGATAACAATATAAATTATGTCTAAAGATACTGTAGAACAAATCAAGGCGCAACTTAATATAGTTGATGTGGTCGAAGATTATGTGAAACTTCAAAAAGCTGGCAAAAATTTCAAGGCTTTGTCTCCGTTTACTAACGAAAAAACGCCATCATTTTATGTTTCACCAGACCAAGGTTTATATTATTGTTTTTCATCAGGCAAAGGAGGGGATATATTTACTTTTATTCAAGAAATGGAAATGGTAGATTTTATGGGCGCGCTTAAAATTTTAGCAAAACGCGCTGGTATTGAGCTTACTGTTCAAGATCCCAAATTACGAGATGAAAGAGAAAAATTATTTGCAGTTCTTGAAATGACAACTCGATATTATGAAAATATTTTACGGACACAACCACAAGTCATTGAGTATTTAAAAAAAAGGGGTATTATTGGAAAATCTGCAAAGATATTTCGTATTGGGTACGCGCCGGAGAATTGGAAAGGACTTTATAATTATTTATTATCACAAGGTTTTTCTATTTCTTTAATAGAAAAAGTTGGGCTTATTGTGTCTTCCACTAAGGGATATTATGATAGATTTAGAGGAAGAATTATGTTTCCGATTTTTAATAGTTCTGGTGTTGTTGTTGCTTTTTCTGGTCGCGCATTTTCTACCTCAAATATTGATACTGATACAAAAAAAACGGCAAAATACATAAATAATCCTGAAACTAGTTTGTATAATAAATCAGAAATTTTATACGGATTTGATAAAGCGAAACAAGCTATCAAAGAAAAAAATTTATGTGTATTTGTAGAAGGACAAATAGATCTTGTGTTGGCGCATCAAGTGGGAACACAAAACTGTGTAGCTATATCTGGTACAGCTCTTTCTAAACAACACCTTTCATTAATTAGACGATTTACAGAAAATTTAGTTTTCGCATTTGACGCGGATAAAGCCGGAATATCTGCTGTAAAACGCGGGATAGATATTGCTCTTGAAGAGGGTTTTGAAGTGCGTGTTGCAAGTGTCCCACAAGGACACGATCCTGCTGATATAATACAAAAAGATATTGAAAAATGGAAAGAAATAATTGAAAAATCGGAACATGTGATTGATTTTTATTTGAATATGTTAGATCTTGAATCTAATAACCAACATGATGTTATACAAACAGTGGAAAAAATAATTTTACCATATGTGATGAAATTAGGAAGCAGTATTCATCGAGCTCAATTTATTAATAAAATTGCAAATAAACTTGGTGTTGTAGAAAGTTCAATATGGAACGAATTTGAAAAAACTGTGTTAGTGCGGCAAAAAATGTCGCAGAATACACCTCAAAACTATGAACCAATAATCATTAAAGAAAAACAAAAAAAGTTATCACGAAAAGATACCATCAAAGAAAAAATCAAAGGAGTTTTTTATTGGCACTTAGGTGTTTTTGGCGCCGAAGAAAAAACAAATCAAATCAAAGAAAAATACGAAACAACGACTGGAGATAAAAATTTTTTGGTTAATAATGTTTCCTCCGCGGATAAAGGACGTCTTGTGTTTGAAGCAGAAAAATATTGTTGTCAAAAAGAATTTATTCCCCAACAAATAGATGATTTATTATTGAATCTTAAAAAAGAAATTTTAAAAGAAAAATCCATTGAGTTATCTAAAAATCTTAAACAAACAGAACACTCTTCACAGTTAACTCAAAAACAAGAAGAGGGTTTATTAAAGCAAATACAAGATATACAGCGTGAAATTGACAATCTTAATCACTGTCACAATATAATATAAAAATTTGTTTTTATTAGTAAAAATAATTAATTATTATGATTCAAGGTAAAAAAACATCCAAAAAAATCAATAAAAATAAAACACCAAAAAAAGTTGTGTCTAAGAAAGTTCTTGCGAAGAAAAAAGTTGCGCAAAAAAACACTATTAAGAAAACACGGTTAAAGAAAAATACTGCTGTAAAATTAGTTATCAAGAGTAAAAAATCTAAAAAGCAATTACTTGCTAAAAAAGCTCAAATTACCACAACAATTGGAAAAAGGGGGGTTTTAGAAAAAAAATCTTTGGTTAAAAAAACACATTCAGCATTAAAAAAACAAAAGAAAACAACACAACAAGAACCGCGTTTAAAAAAAACACAAGAAGTATGGGAAAAGAAAGCTCACAGTCTTTTGTTAAAAGGACGTGAACGAGGGTTTGTAACATATGATGAAATACTAAGGATATTTCCCACAATAGAAGACGATGTTGTTTTTTTGGATGAACTTTATCAAAAATGCCTTGAAAGAGGTATTGATGTTTTGGAGAGTGGGGGATTACTTGAAGATGGAAATGATAGCAGGCTTTCTGAAAAAAATTTTTTTAATAAGGATTCATCCCGTGATTCTGTTCAAATATACTTAAAAGAAATTGGTCGTTATCCTTTATTAAAAGCAGATGATGAGAGAGAATTTGCAAGACGCATAGAAAAGGGGGACGGAGAAGCGCGAAATTTGCTTGCGCGCGCTAATCTTCGTCTTGTTGTTTCTATTGCGAAAAAGTATGTTGGTAGAAGTCCTGATTTAACTCTGCTTGATCTTATTCAAGAAGGTAATATAGGACTTTTTAAGGCTGTGGATAAATTTGATTATACAAAAGGTTTTAAGTTTTCAACATACGCAACATGGTGGATCAGACAAGCTGTTACTCGCGCCTTAGCTGATCAGTCACGAACAATACGCATTCCTGTCCATATGGTTGAGACAATCGCAAAATATAAACAAGTGGTCAGACGTCTTTCTCAAGATCTTGGTCGCGATCCACTTAACGAAGAAATTGCTATTGAAATGGGTTTAGAGGTGGAAAAAATTCATGTTATTCATAAAATTAATCAAGATACTATATCACTTGAACAACCAATTGGTGATGATAGTGATAAATCAACACTTGGAGAATTTGTCGCGGATGATAAAATCCATACGCCAGACAATGATTCCGCGCAGAGAATTCTTGCGGATCAGTTACGAAATATTTTACGCGACTTATCACCAAAAGAAAAAAAAATACTAGAGTTGAGGCATGGACTTGCTGACGGGGTAATGTATACTTTAGAAGAAGTTGGAAAAGAGTTTGGTGTTACACGAGAACGTATTAGACAAATTGAAGCAAAATCACTTGAAAAAATTCGCCAACATAAACAAATTAATCGTTTAGAAAATTATTGGTAAAACATCAATAAAACATACATATACTTAAAATAAAAAAAGCTATTTTTCCAGTTGCAGGGTTTAGAACGCGATTTTTACCAACAACAAAAGCGTAATCAAAAGAAATGTTGCCTACATTGAAGATCATTTTGATTATTTTTTTGAATTAAACCCAACTTCTTGACTTCCGTAATGGGACACCCTAATCATCATAATTTTTTGTAGGTGTGGATAACTTTGTAAAGAATTTCTTGTTCTTTGTCTCTTTTTAAAATTATCTTTTGTTTGTGTTTTGCATTA
>Ga0180009_10007889_pt1 | contig 10732 bp, 8 predicted proteins | sample OS_PC_MetaG_FD_123537 | JGI IMG/M metagenome (GOLD analysis project Ga0180009, IMG submission 123537) | Groundwater microbial communities from the Aspo Hard Rock Laboratory (HRL) deep subsurface site, Sweden - OS_PC_MetaG | ecosystem: Environmental > Aquatic > Deep subsurface > Groundwater... | reverse complement strand
TTTTTACAGCGGCAGATAGCGGTATTAAAGCCTGATTTTATTTGCGCACTTGGAACTTTTGCAGCTCAGACACTCTTAAAAACAAAAGAACCCATTTCGAGGCTCAGAGGGAATTTCCATAAATACAAGGGCATAATGGTTTTACCCACATATCATCCTGCGTATCTTCTTAGAAATCCTGATAAAAAGCGTGATGTTTGGGAAGATATGAAAATGTTAATGAATGAGATGGGGAGCTGATGAAGAAATGCGCTTTATAAAATGCAAATTTTCTATTGTTGCTCTTTTGTTCTTTCTGGCATTTAATCCTGAGAACTGTTTTTCGGATCAGAATGATGTTTATATAGCCAAAATATCAAGTTCTATAAATCCAGGCGTGGTCGATTATATAAAAGGCGGAATTCAAAAGGCATCGGAACATAATGCTTCCTGTATTATTATTGAGATTGATACGCCTGGCGGTCTTGCCGAATCTATGAGAGAAATTGTAATGGCCATACTTGGAAGCAAGGTGCCGGTCGTTGTTTATGTTTCCCCAAGTGGGGCAAGAGCCGCCTCAGCAGGTGTTATGATAACCATGGCGGCACATATTGCTGCTATGGCTCCTGGAACAAATATCGGGGCTGCGCATCCGGTAGGGGCAGGTGGTAAAGAAATCGGAGAAACCATATCCGAAAAGCTGATTAATGATATGGTTGCTCACGCGAAAAGCATTGCTGAAAAGCGCGGGAGAAACGCTGTTTGGGTTGAAAAGGCTATACGTGAAAGCGTTTCTGTTACTGAAACCGAGGCTCTTGAAGAAAATGTAATAGATATTATAGCGAACGACCTGGATGATTTGATAAATAAGATAAACGGGCGCAGAATAGAAGACAAATGGATATTAAAACTCGACAATGCAAATAAGATAATTCTGAAAGAAACCTTAAGGACAAAGATATTAAAAACCATAAGCGATCCCAATATTGCGTATATCCTTATGATGATAGGTCTTGCCGGGCTTTATTTTGAACTGTCTCAGCCGGGTGCTGTTTTCCCTGGAGTAATTGGCGCAATTTCGTTAATTTTAGCTTTCTTTGCATTTCAGACTCTCCCTGTTAACTATGCCGGCTTTCTTCTTATCATACTTTCTATAATTTTTTTTATAATGGAGATGAAGATTACAAGTTATGGTCTTCTAAGCATAGCAGGTATTGCCTCGCTTCTGCTTGGGTCCATTATGTTGTTCGAAAGCAGCGCTCCCGGGCTAAGACTATCATGGACAGTATTTGTGCCGACGGTACTTATAGTTTCAGCTTTTTTTGTTGCTGTTGCCAGCATTGTTTTTAAAGCACAGTTCTTAAAACCAAAGACAGGGGCAAAAGGACTTGCAGGAGAAATTGGAGTGGCGAAAACAGACATTAAGCCGGAAGGCAAAGTATTTGTTCATGGCGAGCTGTGGAATGCGACTTCAAAGGATATAATAGAACAGGGTAAAAAGGTCCGGGTGGTGAAGCTTGTTGGCCTTGTTTTAGAGGTGGAGCCGATTGATTAGTTCGGTTGTCGGTTTACAGTTAACAGTTTTATGTTTTGATCAACCGTGAACTGTGAACCGTGAACCGTGAACCGTGAACTGTTACCAAAGGAGATAAAATGTTTGCTGCAATAGCCATAATAATACTTGTTGTTTTTTTCCTGACCTCGGCAATACGGATCTTGAATGAGTATGAACGCGGGGTAATATTCAGGCTTGGACGCGTTATAAAGGCAAAAGGACCGGGGCTGATTATATTGATTCCTGTTGTTGATAAAATGCTGAAAGTCAGCATGCGTCTTGTAGCCATGGACGTAGATCCTCAGGACGTTATTACCAGAGATAATGTTTCTGTAAAAGTTAATGCAGTCATGTATTACAGGGTAATTGATCCGATAAAAGCCATAGTAGAGGTTGAAAACTTCAATTATGCAGTGTCTCAACTTGCACAGACAACCTTAAGGAGTGTGTGCGGTCAGGCAGAGCTGGATGAACTATTATCTGCAAGGGAAAAAATAAATTTACAATTACAGGAAATACTCGATACACATACAGATCCATGGGGAATAAAGGTTGCAACAGTTGAGCTTAAACACATTGACCTGCCTCAGGAAATGCAAAGGTCGATGGCAAAACAGGCTGAGGCTGAGAGAGAACGTCGTGCGAAAATTATCAATGCTGAGGGCGAATATCAGGCAGCAGCAAAGCTTGCACAGGCAGCGGAAATAATTGAAAAAAAACCTATGGCTTTGCAGCTTAGATATCTCCAGACAATGCGGGAGATGTCGGCAGAGCAAAATACTACGACAACCATATTCCCATTTCCAATGGATCTTTTCAGGCCGCTGTTGAAACTTATGGATAGTGAGAAAAACAGGGATTAGGGATCAGTGCCCAGTGGTTAGTGGTTAGGTTAAGCGTGAGATTGATGTTCATGCCATTCCCAGCGTGGAACCTGCCTTGACGCCAAAACTTCACCATATCTCGGATCAACTTGCGGAAATGAACCCATAAACGTTTCTTTCTCGTTATTATCCAATAGCTGCATATCATTACTTTTTTTCTTATACGCTCGGAGAATGATTTTTCAAGCTTTTTTGCAACTTCCATTGATTTTTTTTGGGCATCATGCAATTTATAAAGGAGTTATACAGAAAACTATTTAATGACTTGTTAGCCCTATTAAGGATTAGAAAATGATTACAGCATTCACGATCAGTAAAATAGTCGCCTTAGTAAAAAATCCGAAATATTGGGCGTTCGTTCATAGCGTGCATGGTGCATATTTCGCATGCATAGAATGTACTGCCACGAGTAGTAAAAAGAGAAGTCCCCTAAAACACACATAATTTTACAGGGAACTGATATGAAAAGAAATAACAAAAAAATTTGTGAGATTTCTGTTTTATGTTTGGCGGCACTGATGCTGTGTGCTCAAGGTTGGGCAAAGGAACAACATATAGTTTTTGTCCAGTTTGGACATTCTACTGCGATTACATCTGTGGCCTTCAGTCCAGACGGGAGATACGCTCTTTCGGGAAGTTGGGATAATACCCTTAAGCTTTGGGATATTTCAAACGGCCGCGAAATCAGAACTTTTAAGGGACATTCTGATGATGTCCAGGCGGTCACCTTCAGCCCCGACGGAAAATATGCGCTCTCGGGAAGTAATGATAAGACCGTCAGACTTTGGGATATTTCATGCGGTAGGAATATCAAGACTTTTAAGGGGCATTCTAGAGATGTCAAATCTGTCGCTTTCAGTCCAGACGGAAAGCATGCTCTATCGGGAAGTTATGATCATACCCTTAAACTTTGGGATATTTCAAGCGGACAAGTAATCAGAACTTTTAAGGGACATTCTGGATGGGTAGCTTCCGTTGCTTTCAGTCCAGATGGGAAATACGCTCTTTCTGGAAGCGAGGATGAGAGCGTCAGGCTTTGGGATATTTCAAGCGGCCGGGAGGTTAGAACTTTCAAAGGCCATCCTTTCTGGGTCGACTCTGTCGCTTTCAGCCCGGACGGAAAGTATGCTCTATCGGGAAGTGGTGGCTCTGACAATTTCCTTGTGCTTTGGGATATATCTACCGGTCGCAAAATCAGTAGTCCTAAGGGAAAGCATACGTCAATCAATTCCGTCGCCTTCAGCCCGGATGGAAAATACGCTCTTGCTGGAACTACGACTAACAACCTTATGCTCTGGGAGATCAACACTGAGCGCATTAGAGTTTTCAGGGGTCATTCAAAACGTGTTGATTCCGTTGCTTTTAGCCAGGATGGAAAGCATGCTCTCTCTGGAAGTATTTTTGATCGCTTTGTCCTTTGGGATATTTCTACTGGCCGAAAAATTAGATCTTTTGATAGTGGTGCTTCTTCCCTGGCCTTCAGCCCAGACGGGAGATACGCTCTAATAGGAAAATTTAGCGGTAGTGATAACCTTCTGCTGTGGGATATTTCCTCTGGTCGTAGGATTAGAACTATTAAGGGACATTCGGCAGGTGTCAAATCTGTCGCTTTCAGCCCAGATGGAAAGTATGCTCTATCGGGAAGTTATGATCATACCTTTAAGCTTTGGGATATTTCAAGCGGGCAAGTAACTAGAACTTTTAAGGGACATTCGGCAGGTGTCGAATCTGTCGCTTTCAGTCCGGATGGAAAGTTTGCTCTATCGGGAAGTGCCGACGGTATCCTTAAGCTATGGGAGATATCAACGGGACACGAAATCAAAACCTTTGTGGGACATTCGTCAGGTGTCGAATCTGTCGCTTTCAGCCCAGATGGAAAGTATGCTCTATCGGGAAGTTATGACAATACCCTCAAGCTTTGGGATATTTCAAGCGGGCAAGTAACTAGAACTTTTAAGGGACATTCGGCAGATGTCAACTCTGTCGCTTTCAGCCCAGACGGAAAATATGCGCTCTCGGGAAGTAATGATAAGACGCTTAGACTTTGGGAGATCTCTACAGGTCACGAAATCAGAACTTTTAAGGGACATTCTGGATGGGTAGCTTCCGTTGCTTTCAGCCCGGATGGAAAATATGCTCTATCAGGAAGTTATGATCATACCATCCGTCTCTGGGATATTGCTACTGGCAATGAGATTGCCCAAATGGTCAGTTTCACCAATGGTGAGTGGATTCTCATTACCCCTGAAGGCTTTTATAATTGTTCCCCCAATGGAGATAAACATCTGAATGTCCGCATAGGGAATAATGTTTATGGCGTAGACCAGTTTTACGGTGTTTTTTACCGACCTGACCTGGTACACGCCAAGCTCCAAGGCGACCCTGAAAGCCTTGTTTGTCAAGCCGCTGCCAGGGTTGATATCAATAAGATTCTGACTGGTGGGGCACCGCCCAGCGTGGCCTTTGTATCCCCACAATTATCGCAAATCCTGTTAAAGCGTGACGTTGAACTGATCGTTGAGCTGACGGACCAAGGCGGCGGTATTGGCGAGCTGGAATGGAAAATCAACGGCATTACTATCGGCATTTCTGATGAAGAGGAAAGAGGAATCGCTGTCAAGACAAAGAAGGGGTCCGGTTCAACAATTCGATTGTCAAAGCTTGTTACTCTTTCGCCAGGTGAAAATAACATTCAAGTTGTCGCGTATAATGCGCGAAATGAAATTGCCTCGAATCCGGGAACACTTAGACTGAATCTTAAAGATGAGATTTCGAGGACGCCTTCCTTATATCTTGTCACGATTGGCATCAATCGTTACAGAGATAAATCGCTGTGGCTTAACTATTCTGTTCCGGACGCCAAGTCAATTATTGTCGCCCTTAATGAATGCTCTAAATCAATATTTGAAAAAGTCACCGTTACTGAGATATTTGAGGAACAAGCCACCTTACCAGGGATAAACGCGGTATTTAAAAACATGGCAACCCAGGTTGAAACCCATGATGTGCTTGTGTTGTATCTTGCCGGACACGGCATCACACAGGATGGGCGGTATCATTTTCTGCCTTATGACTTCCGATATCGAAATGAAGATTCCATTAGAAAAAGTGCAATCAATCAGAACCATCTCCAAAAATGGTTAGCCAATATCAAGGCTCGAAAAACCTTAGTTCTGATGGATACATGCAACAGCGGTTCATTTACCAAGGCTCAGGTCGTCCATCGCGGGATCGCCGAAAAAACAGCCATCAATAAGCTTACCCGCGCAACTGGGCGGGCTACTATTGTGGCTTCAAAAGATGATCAACCTGCCATAGAAGGATACAAAGGACATGGCATTTTTACCTATGTGTTGTTGAAAGCTTTGAATGAGGCTGATAAGCAGCACGGCAATAGGGACAGACTCACGAGCATCTCTGAAATTGCAGCCTATGTTGATGAGCAAGTCCCGAACATAAGCTTCAAGGCTTTCGGATATGAACAGATTCCCCAAGTTAATATGAGTGGCAGGGATTTTCCAATTGCGGTTGTGCCCTAATTGACCGACTGCGGCCTAACACTTAAAAAGGGGGGCATTCAACTTTTAAACTTAATTCATACATACATAGGGATCGAATTGTATGCCGAGAAAATCAGGGACGGGAAACTGAGGAAAGGATCGGTATCAAAAAAGCTTGTATAGTGAATAAGGATTGTATGCTTGTAAATTCAGCATTTTTGCCTAACCACACAATTGTATCTGGCGTGAAGAGACGTGCGCCTTTAGTATTTTCATAATTCCGTGTATAATTTATTTGTTATGATGACCTTGTCACCCTTCACGCAGCACATTGTGGCCGTTGGGCTGAAACGGAGACAGCGAGACAAATTTAAACAAAGGTACACACTATATTTTGGGGGAAAGTATAGGGATGAAAACAAAATATGAGCCTCGCAAACTTATGGAACAGGCCATCGAGGTGATGCGCCAGTCTGTTCATGAGCTACGGACGGACGGTATCGTCGCGGGGAGCTACGCGGATGCCAAGTGTCCGCCAATTGAAACTTTTGCACATAGCGTTGTGCAAAAGTTGCTCGAACTGGACGATGGTGCGAGACGGAAAGGCATGCGGTGAAGAAACGAAGCAGGAACCACCGTAACGAGACAGCCTGGAATACACTAGTGAGAGCCCTGCGAAAACGGGACATCGTTTCTTCCACGGAGGTGGCTCGTTTAGCAAAGCAATACACCGATGTATCGCCAGACTACGCTCAACGCCGTCTCCAACGAAAGGGCGTATTGCAACGGCTCAAGAACGGACCACGAGAACTGTATGTTGTGGTGGCCGGGAAAAATGGCGCATTCATTACCGATCCTATTGAGGCCGTCCAGGCGGTTTGTGGTGAGGAAGTTGTCTTCGGTTACGGTACAGCTCTTCTTCTGTATGGGCTGTCGCGTTACGGCAAGTTGACGGAGTACTATGTGGTCTCGAAATCCAAGCGGAAGCAGCGGCCCATGGGAGAATTCAATATTCGTTTTGTCAAGACACCGTTACCGAAAAAAACAGGTATTGTCACCAAGCATCACGGCCGGGGTTCTGTTCGCATTACGGATCTGGAGCGAACGCTGATTGACGCTATCCATCGCCCGAAGTACGCACAGGGATGGGAGAACGTTGCCCATGCTCTGAACCGAGCCGAAGGAGTCCGCGGTAACCGCATGATTGAGTATATGAAGCAATACCGAACGCCCTCGCTTGTCTCAAGGGTTGGGCTGGTGCTGCAGCGATATGCTGAGAAATGGAAAGTTGCCGAAAACGAAATCGATTCTCTGCGGCCCTACCTGCCGAAGACACCTGTGAAATTTGCGCGCGGGATGGGTGGAACACTGAACCGGCAATGGAATCTGTATGTGCCGGAAGGACTGTTCAATGACTAAGCCAAGCAAGAAAATGGCATCAGCATCGGCCGAACCGGGTTCGATAGGTCAGGATTTCATTGAGGCCTGGGCGCGAAAGCACCAAGTGGAGTTCCCGACGGGGGAGAAGGTGCTTTGGCTTACACGTGTGCTGCGGGCAATTACGGTCTCTGAGATAGGCAGGGACTTCGCCTTGATGGGAGGCTCGGCGATTGTCTTTCTGTACCGTGACATGTACAGGTTCTCGACCGACCTTGACTTGGACTTCGTCACTAACCGGAATCTGGGGAAGAAGGGCAAGCAGGAGGTGAGCGCACGGCAGAACAGGGATAAGGACATACTTGAGGCAATCGCTCGGAATCTGGGAATGGGATTCAAGATCATATCCGAGAAAGCCGATCGATTTGCGCAGTACGAGTTGACCTATCGATCTATGTACAAACGCAGCGACAGCGTCGAACTCGACATCTCCTACCGCTATGGGGACTCTGTACTGGGTACAGTAGCGCGAGAATGGCCGATCGTGCAAGATGAGACTTCTGCGTTCAAGGTCGTCACGCTCAAGGAAGAGGAGCTATACGCCAGCAAGGCGATAGTCATGGTCGATGCAAAGGAACGCCTGGATTTTCCCGACCACATTGGAATACTGACCAAACGGAAGATCCGCCATCTATTCGACATCTACTTGCTGGCCCGAGAGGTTCTAGATGGAGAGATCAAGTTCGATCTCCAGCTATTCCGCGATCTCGTAGTCCTGTTTGGCATGACCCGGATTGGGAAGTTCGAGTATTTCCGGGGAAACGCGATCGGCTCCTATACTGAGGCTGACGTCAAGTCTGAACTGCTTAGTGTTGTCCCACGTGATCTCCCCATCCCATCGGTCGAAGAAATGAAGTGGACGGTCAGGAAGTTCTTTGATTGTCATGTGTTCAACTACACGGAGCGTGAGCACAGATTCATGGAAGATTTTCGCGCTGGACACTTCAGGCCCGAGGATCTTTTCGCCACTGCGTCTATAGCCCGGAGACTCCGTGACACACAGTACTATCGGGAAATCCTTGGCAAAGTGGCGCTGCCACGGAAACCCGGTTCTTCGCGAGGAAAGAAGACGAGAAGAAAGGACCGGCCATGAGCGTGTTGAAGGTCTTCGCGATGAGCCGTATTATGAATATCAAGTAGCATTGTCGTTTTCAGGAGAAGACAGGTGTTATGCATCAAAGGTTGCAAAGATGCTTCGTCAGCGAAAGATTCGTGTCTTTTACGATGAGTATGAGAAGGCCTCTTTATGGGGAAAAGATCTTTATGTCCACTTGGACGAGGTTTATCGAAAGCGTGCTCGATTTTGCGTCTTGTTTTTATCCAAGAGCTATAAAAACAGACTTTGGACAAACCATGACCGTGAAAGTCCGCAGGGCTCGGGCATTTGAAGAAAACAAGGAGTATATTCTTCCTGTGCGCCTTGATGATACGGAGATTCCTGGCATCAAACCAACGATTGGATACATTCATAAAAAAGATGTGATGATTAATGAACTTGTGGATCTTATAAACAAGAAAGTGTATGGATTCTAGGTGGCTACCCAACCCACGGCTGCACCCGACAGCGGTACAGCTCCGCTGAACCGCTACAGGTGAGCTTTTTGTTAACAAGGATGAATTCAAGTCATAAAGGTCAATTTTTCTAAGTGATTTAATACTCTTTTTTCTTTAGGCTCAGTTATGCGCGAGTTTCAGCCGTTCTTAAATTTAAGTGCCCGCTGCTTATGGTTAATCTCATAATGAGTTTTCAAATTTCTGATATTCAAATTTGGCCAATTTACCTTTATTTATTGACATAATAAAAAAAAATGGTTTATGAATCCTTTTTTTATGTTAGAAGTCACAAATTGAGACTTTTGAAAAATGTTCAATTTTGTTCAAGTTCAAGGAAGGCGAAAATTTTAAATGCAGGAATACATTGAGTATTTCGAGGCTTAAAATTTGAGTCTGACGCTGGCACTTTAGTGAAGCTTTAGCGCTATTTGGGCAAAAGGGGGCGTTTTGCAAAGGTCTCAATCGGTTAACATGAAATTCGGGGGCTTTGCAGCCTCCGCTCGTTCTTTAAATACATTAAAAGGAGATTTACTGTTTATGGGTTCCAAAAAAAAGGAAAAGGAAGCCAAGGAAAAACCCTTGGAAAAGATGACAGCCAAGGAGCTGAGAGAGGTTGCCCTCGCGATTCCTGATATTACAGGTGTCCACGGAATGAATAAGGCTGAACTTATCAATGCGATAAAACTGGCTAAAGGGATTGAAATAGAATCCGGGAAAAAGACCAGCTCAGAGGTTCGTGAAATAAAGAAAAAGATCGGAGAGCTTAAGGCAAAAAGGGGAACGTTTCTTGAATCAAACGATAATAAAATGGCGGCTATTTATAAGCGCCGTATTATCAGGTTGAAGAAAAAAACGCGCAAAGCCGCATAATTTTATTTGAAAACTTTGTGAGAAAGCTATTAGCTATTAGCCCTTAGCTTAACAGTCCGTTTTTATAGAACTTTTTGCCTAATAGCTAACTGCTAATGGCTGGCATCCGTAAATGTTGAAGAAGTGTAAACTACAAAATGAAGGATGCCAATCCCTGAACACATTTGATGGTGATGAAATTTAATGAGTTCGCATAATTTGCAGAACCTGATCAAGTCTTATGTTGAATTCTTATCCTCTGAAAAAGGTTATTCAGTTAATACCTCTCGTGCTTATTTGCATGATCTGAATGAATTTGCGGATTTTCTCGTACAGAGTAGAATTAGAGGTAACAAGAAGCAGAATAAAACATATGATTTAAAAGCAAATGAAGTTCACTCTCTGATGATAAGGGAATATCTGGGATTATTACACAAGAAGAACAAAAAATCCACTATAGCACGCAAGCTTTCGGCCATACGTTCTTTTTTCAGACATCTTATCAAGCATGGCATAATTCAGAATAACCCGGCGGAATTGATACATACGCCTAAACAGGATCAAACGATTCCTGCTTATCTTACAGTTGATGATATGTTTCGTCTGCTGGATTCGATTAAGACCGATAGTCGGCTGGGGCTGAGGAATTGTGCTATTTTTGAAACCCTTTATTCTACGGGAATACGTGTATCGGAACTTGCCGGAATGAATGTTTTTAATGTGGATTTTAATAGAAGTATGATCCGCGTGCTTGGTAAGGGAGACAAAGAGCGAATTGTCCCTATCGGGGATAAGGCTTTAAGGGCTATAAAGGCATATAGAGATAAATTGCACAGAGAAACTGATTTGCAAATCAAGGGGGATGGGCCGCTTTTTTTGAATAAAAATAATGGCCGCCTTACTCCAAGATCAATTGCACGCATCCTGGACAAGCTGGTTAATGAATGCAGCCTTATGGTTCCGGTTTCACCCCA
>Ga0180009_10007888_pt1 | contig 10734 bp, 9 predicted proteins | sample OS_PC_MetaG_FD_123537 | JGI IMG/M metagenome (GOLD analysis project Ga0180009, IMG submission 123537) | Groundwater microbial communities from the Aspo Hard Rock Laboratory (HRL) deep subsurface site, Sweden - OS_PC_MetaG | ecosystem: Environmental > Aquatic > Deep subsurface > Groundwater... | reverse complement strand
CTTCAGTAATCGTTTTGTCGGATGCAGCAATTCCTCGACGTGATGGAACGAGCAGCCTTCGGGGTGCTGGCGTTCAAGATAACTATCCCATTCCGAATCGCACATCCCGGTGAAGATATTTTCGTCTGCCGCCATTTGCCGCTCCAAATTTCGGGCGGGGCGCGGTTCCGCCAAGGGACTCGACTTCGCCGCGCTCGCCCGAAAGCGTCATTTGGTGTTGGTCGCTTCCTCGTCCGTCGCCGGCACAAGTTTGGGCGGCAGCGGCGGGCGTTGTCGCCGTTCCGCGACCTCTTGCATCACGGCGTGCACCAACTCCCGCCGTTTTTCGACTGCCACGCCGTCGAGATCGATCTCGCAAATGCCGTTAATCTGGCCGTCCAGGAACACCAGGCGCTGCTTCTTGGTCTCGATGTTTCGCTCGATTGCGGTTCGTTGTTGATCAAGCCCGTTCATGGCGTTCTGTTCGGAGAGAATCTCCTGGCAGATGCCTTCGATTTTCATCGTCGCCACGCCGCTGAGAACTTCCGGTTTACTCATCGTGTCCCTTTCTCTTGTTGTTGGTTAAAAACGAGGCGGCTCGCGCCGCCCCGGTCCCTCTGGTTTACAAACAATCGACCATCGCGATGATGTAATTCGGCGTGCCTGCTGTCACCGCTTCTCGTGCCCGAGCAGCGCGGGCATTGGCCGTGGTGGTAGTCGCCGATTCGCCAGCCGTAGTACCGCGACTGCCCAGCGCGTCGTTGATCGCTATGGTTGTAACACCCGTAACGTCAATCGTCGCATTTCCGCGCACAACCATCCAGGTGTACGCATCGTCGGCCACGCTCTCGATGATGTAGCCAGCCGGACATACCTTGTTGGCGTCCGTGCTGGTCGTCACGGTGAACAACGCCGGATCGGTATCGTCCCAGAACACCAGTTTCCCGTAGCCGCCACCGCTGCTGCCGTCGATGGTGCCCGCGCTGACGTTCTGGACGTACTGATACCAAACGCCTGCGACACACTTGTACGAGCCGGCCACCGGCGAGGCCACCGTGCTGCTCGTGGTGCCGAAAATCACGTCGCACGCGGCGATCAACGTGTTATTCGTCTCGTCCCAGTTGACGTACTTGTTCGCCCCCGCGCCCCACATCTTGAGCGCCACGCCGTAGGTGCTGGCGCCCAACTGCACGAGATCCGCGTCGGCGTCGAACAATACTTTGTGGTTGGCCGTCGAGAGGAACCATTGCAGATCGAAGCTGAGCGTGCCGTTGCCGATCTTCCAGGCGGTGTCATCGGCCGCCGGCAGGGTTTCGAGATAGCCGCCCGAAACCCACCGCTGCGTCACGTCGTTGCTCGCGCCTTGCTTCAAGTACACGTCGTCGCCGATCCGCAGGTTGATTCCTACGAGGTCCACGAGTAGCGAGGCGTCGTCCATGTTGTAATGGACGTAAGCGGTGTTGGTGGCCGCGTAGATTTTGACGTCCCAATGGTTCGTCTTGCCGATGTCGATCAGGGTGTCGGCGGTCCCGGCCTCGATGGTCAACCTGGCGTCGGCGTTGATCCATTTGGCGACAAAATCCCCGTCCGTTCCGAGCTTGAGGTACGAATCGTCGTCGAGCAACACGTTGTAGGCCACGAACGATAACGTGTCGGTGCTGGGGGTGTTCAGATAGTAGTTGTTCGCGGTGTTGCCGAAGATTTTCACCGCGAAGCTTTTAGTGCCGTTGCCGATCTCCCAGGCGGTATCGTCAACGTAGCAGGTCATCCGCAGCGAGTCGGTTCCCGTGGTGTCCCACTCGATACTCACGTCCGGGTTGGTCAGGTCGCCGAAATGCGCGAACGTATCGTCCCCGAGCAGGATGCTGACGCCGACGTGATCGATCCGGTTGGCGCTGGCGTCGCTCACCCAGTAGGCCGCGTCGCTGGCGCCGAAGACCTTCACGTCCATGCTGAGCGTGCCGTTGCCGATCTGGAACACCGTATCATCGACGGTCGGCAGTAAGAGTAGATACTCGCTGCCGGTGGTGTTCCAGCCCAACTTGGCGTCCGGGGTCGTGAGGTTGCCGAACTTCACGTAGGCGTCGTCGCCGTGCAGGGTTTGGACTCCCGCAATCGCCAACGTCTTCACGCTGTCGGCCGGCGAGAACAGCACGTAGCTGGTAGTCGTCTCGCAGTAGAGCCCAAATTTCAGGTGATTGGTGTAGCCGACGCGGATTTCGGCGTTGGCGGACGCTGCGAGCGCGTCAATGATGAAGTTCGTGCCGTTCCAGCCCATCGTGAGATCGGCGACACCGCCGACGCCCGTGCCGAAGTTCAGGTACTTCGCGTCCGCGAGTTTCAGGGCTGTGGCCGTCAGCGCGCCCGCCTGCGTCATGGACCAGTTCGACGCGGTAAAGTCGTTGCCGGTGCCGGTGTTGTTGATCGTCAGACCAACATCCGCGTTGTCGAGCGTGAACGTGAGCGCCGAACCGCTGGCCGGCGCGATGGTGATGCCGTTCGTCGAGGAAGCGCCTGCTTCGACGACCTTCTGGAGCGTGCCGTTCCAGGCCGGATCGTGGATCACCTGCCAGGTAGTACCGTCGTGGTACTTGAACTTGTTGCCGTCGCTGGAGTCCACGAAGAACATGCTGGCGGCGGCGGCGGCGGCGCCCGCCTTTGTTAAATAGGCGGCGGCGCCCGCGTAATCGAATTTAATCCCGGCGACGGAGATTTGCTCCTTGCCGAGATTGGAATTGTATTCACCCCAAGGTCCAAAACGTGGCATGATAAAGCCTCCTGTTACCAACCTCCCACCGGAAGGCTATGGAAAACGGGGCCGGGTTTTCCGCCCGGTCCCCGGTCGCCGTTATTACGGCCTGTCAGTCAGCGGATCGTCGAATGCGCCGTAGCTCAGGTCCATCAGCCGCCCGTTCGCGCGCGGACTGTCGCAGACCAGCTCGCAGATCCGGCGCATCTCGAAGCCCACGGCGTCAATGCGCCCGCTCGGCACGAGCGAGTAGAATTTCTGCCCCGTCAAGTCGCTGTGCAGAAATTCGATGTCGGACTTCGATTTGTAGAGCGTGAAGGAGCTAAGGTTCAGGAAGTAGATCGAATGCTTCGGCCTGATGAAGCGGTCGCTCTCGAACTTGATCGGCCGCCCGCCCGCGAAGGTCCAACTTATGCCGTCGTCGCCGCCGTCGAATTTCTTGCTGGCGTAGCGGCGGTCCTGCGCCTGGAGGAGCGCGACTTCCAGGTACACCGCCGGATCGCAAAGCGCCAACTCCGGGGTTTTCTTGCCCGCGCATTCCCGCGCCAGCAGCGCGCAGAAGCGGTAGATAAGCGCCGCGCTGACGGCCCGGCTCGTGCCGGAGTTGTGCTGGACCAGCGCCTCCCATTGCGGATGCGCGGAGCGGTCGATGTTCTGGAACGTCGTCAAGCCCGCATCGTCGTCGCTGTTTCCGCTGGCGGTGTTCACGGCGCCCTGCAAGCCCATGATCTCGTGGCTGAGGGTCGCGCCATCGGCCTTGTTGCCTTTACGAAGGATGAAATGGTCGGTGCGGTCGCCGCCAAGCGTATCGATCGTAATGGTGCGCGTTGACTTGTTTACGGCGCTGATCTTCTTGTCCGAATCGATGAGCGCGTTCGTGCTGTCAAACACGTCCACGTTCATCGGCTCCGTGGCGTTGCCGCTTAACCAGGTCGCATCGTCCACGGTCGGAGCGGTGGTGCTGGAGCTGGTTATCTTCGCCAACCGCGCGCTGCCGTCAGCGTGCATCTGCCGGATGGTCTCGAACACAAACGCCTGGCGGTGTGCGTCGATGGTCATCGTGTTGACATCTTGCGCCGAAGCGTCGCCGCCGGCCGCGCGGGCCAGCACGTCGCCATAGAACCGGCCGCCTTGGTATTGGAACTTCGGCGTGAATTTGTACTTCGCGATCTGCGGGATCGAATCAACGGGCAACGTGTCGCTGGAGCCGTTTCGGTTGCCCATGTTGATCGGGGCGAACAGCAGGATCGGATGTTCGACGTGCTCACCCCAACCCGTGTTCTTTTTCTTGACCCGAGTATCGTTGAAAAACGGTTTCTCGTCGTTGAACTGCGCTTCCATGCCGACCTCGACGATACGCTTGAGCGCATCGGCGTAGGTGGTCATGCTTTGGTATGTATGCGTGCCTGCCATGATTTCTTTCTCCGTTCGTTAGCCGCCGCCAAGAGAAGAGTTGAACATTGCCATCACTTCCTCCGCGGTCTTCGCTTTGTCGAAATTCAGGTTTCCTGACCGTGGCTCGCCCGGACCGCCGCGCGGCGTCGCCGCCGGCCCTTTCATTGTCTCGTCGTTCTTTGGCGCGGTTTGCGCTCCGGCGTTATACACCGCCAATTCCTGCTTGAACTTCTGGATGGCGGTCGGAATATCCAGATCCTCTTGGATCATAAAATATTCGACCGAGCTTCTGGCGAGTTTGGTGTCTCGCAGACCGACCCGCTTCATTTCCGCCAGGTAGGTTTTGCGCGTTTCCTGGATCTGCTGGTTACGTGCAATCTCGAATTGCTCCTGCTGTCTGCGCTGATTTCCGTCCTCGATAAACTTGTCGAACTTTTCCTCCAACGAGGCCACGCGATCAACACCCGCCTGATGGGGCTTGATTGCTACGGCGTTGCCTTTGTCGTCGAAGATGATCCGCCCGTCGTCCTGGTAAGCCTGCTCGCGCTGATGGCTCTTGATGTAGCCATCAAGCGTTTGTTTGAAAACCTCCGACTGCTTTTCCGGACTCAGTTTATCCAGATAAGGCCGCAGCATCTCCATCGTTTTGCGCGCCGCTTCCGCGACGACGTTCTTGACCGGGCGATCCGAGGGCGTCCATTCCAAATCGTCGGGCGGCGCGGCGGCCGGCGCGGCGGCCGGCGGCGAAACCTGTTGTTCTTTTTGGGGCGAAGACGCCGGTGTTGACGTTACTTCTTCCGCGATGAGGTTTGTGTTGTCGTCCATTTGTCCCTTTCCTTGCGCTTAACGCCGCGCCGCGATGAAAGAAAACTATCTGGCTTACATCATTGCGCCCATTTGACGACGAAACGAGTGTTCGCCCGTTTGGTCTGCTTGTTGTACGGCCGCCTCCGCCGTGGTCTGGGGTTGCTCTGGTGTTAAGCCCTGATCAGGCTGCGGGGGTCCCGGTTGTTCTTGCGCTTGACCCTGCGCCGGGGGTTGCCCTTCCGGCGGCATCGCCGGGGGGGGAAGAAAACCGCTTTCCTGCGCCTGTTGTTGCGCCATCATATCGTAGGACTGATTGCGTATTTTCAGTAATCTCGCCTTGATCTCGTGGTCTTGGCGATGCTCGGCAAGCGTGATGCTTTGCCGCCCTCGCGTAGTTTGGACGGCCTCGTTGTGGCACATCATATGCGTTTCATGGTCGTCGTCAACCGCCGCCTCGAGGCGCTCGCCATCGAGCAACTTGATATTTTCACTGCGCGCCAGGGTGCGCGCCAGGCGGTCGAGCTTCGTGAAGATGCGCAGTTCCGGCATGTCAAGCATCTCGGAAAGTTTCTTAAACAACGCGGGCGGCATGTCGGGGGAAAAGAAATTTGCCTGTTGGAGTTCCTTCACCTTCTCGAAATTTTCCTGCCTATTGCCGCCCAGCGGCACTTCGGTGGTGACGCGAATATCATGGTTCGAGGGGACGTATTCTCTTTTGAAAATCAGTGCTTCCACGTCGCCGTCTTCGCCGGAGATACGCACGAGACGGTCTTCGGTGTAGTATTGCTTAACGCGGCTGAGAGCCAGCCAGCAGATGCGGCGGAACATTTCGTTCCAGCGCGTCGCCACGTCATCGAACCGGCTGAGCGCCGTTTCGCGCCGCAAGGCGATTTGCCGCCCGGATACGGCTTGATTTGTCACCTCTCCGCGGAGCACGTCGTTGACGCCGAGTTGATCGTTTAATTCGGCGACGATTTTATCGGCCATCAGAAACACTTGGCTTGAGAGTTCCGGCGGATCGGCGCGGGTTGGTTTCAAGCCGCCCTTATAGACAATCACCCGATTTTCCGGCGACAATTCCTTTGCGGCAAGCGCGCCTTGCGGGAGCAGCCATTGCGGGATGAAATGATCTCGAAAGTGTTTCAGGAAATTGCGCCAGAACTGGTTATAGGTTTGTTGCGTCGCGTGGGCAAAGACGGTTTGGCCGAACGCATAAAAATCATCGGGGGACAAGTTAAAGCGCCCCATCGCGTAAGGGAGCAGCGGGCCGTTATCGCCGTCTTCGTAGGGGAAGGGTCCGCGGTACAGCTCGATTTCCGTTGTGCAGACAATCATCTTGCCTTCAGGGTCGCGGGCGTTGGGAAGTTCGTAGAACGTGTACACGTCAATGCGATTCGCCAACTCGCCCATTTGATCGCCGAGAGCCGGTTGGTGCTCGCTGGTCGCCGATTGAATGCGAACATGGTCCGCGTCGGGGTACATTTCCCGCAGGGTGTCGAGGTTCATGTAAACGACATGCGCGGCGCGGCGGCACTCGCTAAAATCAAGAACGCCGCCTTCGGGAAAGAAATTGGCGATGGGGATTAGGTCAAGCGCAACGTCGCCTTCGTGGGCGTAGCGAACTTGTGTTGGCGACCCTTGCACGTCGGCCTCGCAAAAGGGGCATTGCAAATTCGCCGGTCCGCGTTGCGCGCCATAGACGGGAAATTCTTCTGCTTCCGTTGTTAGTCCGGAGTTACCGCATTTCGGGCAGGTGTATTGGTAGAGCACGTTGTTTGAATCGTCGCTGGCGTAGCCGTAAACCTTGCGGCCTTTCGTGGGGTTCCACCAAACATGGAACGCGACGTTGCCGCAAATTAAGAGACTTTTCAAACCGCGCTCATCTTTCTCGGTCCAGTTTTCGGTGTCGAGCAGATAGCGCAGGTACTTGCTGGAAAATTCAGAAAACAGAATGTCCTTATCGTCTTCGCTGGCGGGCAAGCTGCTGGCGACCATGCGGCGGCTCAGGAGCGCGGAGGTCAGCACGTCCACGGCGGGCGCGCAGCGATTGAACGTCGGGCGGGGGTCCATGTCGCGCGCCGCGATGGGCAGCACGCTGGTTGGCGAGTTCGCGTTGACGCTGGAAAACCACTGGTTGCCTTTGTAAAAATTTAACGCCTGGGTCCAGAGTTGTTCGTGAAAGGTGCGTCCGCTTTTTACCTGGGAAACGAAGTCGCGGATGCTTTGGGGGTCGTATTTCATTCACCCGCGCCTTGGATAAGAAAATCAGCCGCGCCCGGCTGCCAGTCCGGGGGGTAGGGATTTGGCGTTGGTTGTGGCTCGGATGGTTCTTGGCGGTCCACGGCTATCGTGACGGCTTGGGGTTGGCCGGCCATGAGCAAGATACGGTCCAGGAGTTGTTCGCATTCAATGTCTTGCCGCTTGATTATCTTCCGTAAAGCCTCGGCGTATTCTTCACGCGCCAGCACTTGCGCCTTACCGATGCGCCAGCCGAGATAAATTCCGCACCAAAATAAAACAACTGTAACGGAAAGAAACACAACGATATGGAGCGCTTGAACCATCATGGAACAAGCGTATCGTTACGATACAGACGTGTCAAGAAAAAAAATCAGTCGTAGATGCCGTTATCGAAGATGGACTGTTGTTTTTTTAGCCAGCGTTCATGCGCTTCGTTGACGCGCTGGCACTCGCCGATTTCCGGCTCTTCATTTTCGTCTTGTTTCGGTTGCCGCCAAACCACTGAGCCGAGGGTGGATTCGTGGGCGATCAGCGCTTGGCCGGCGCACATCACAAATTCGTCGTGGGCGCCGCCGGCCGCCTTGATGGTTGTACCGTCGTCGTACTGGATGAAGGTGCGGAATTGGTTAAGCAGGCGTTCGTCGTGCAGTCTAAGCATTCCCTCATCGAAGTATTCCCGAACGGCGTTCACCAGGAACGGCCTTGTTGACCGGCCTGTATCGAAGCCCCAGATCAAGGCTTCGCCGTAATCTTCGGGAGTTGGTTCAAGATTTTGTCGGCGGTACAGGTGGTGGTAGGCTGGACCGTCATCTTCCCAATCCCGCAAGCAGCGTAGCGCTTCCTTGCCGTCGCCGCCGCGCACGTCGAGGATTATTAGGGCCTCTGGATAACCATCCCAACTACCGCGGTAGTAGCGGCCGAGGAAAGGCAGGAGCACTCGGCCGAAGATGCGTGGTGTCGCGTAGCCGATCCAGGAGCACACGATCTCCAGCGGCAGCACGTCACGGCGCAACACGACGATACCGCCGGGGTCGGTGTTTTTCGTGCCCGTGCCGCTGGAGGCGTCGCCCGACACGATGTATTGAGCTTCCGGAACTGGTTGGGCGAAGATCCGTAATCGGCCGCGCGTTATGGGGTCTAGGCGCGCCTCTTTGTAGCGAGCGCCTTGAATCTCGCCTTCCCACACGGGGCGGCTGAGTAGTAATTTCTCGGCGGCGAGGCGGTTGTTGTTGAAAATGCAACGCTTGCCGCTGAGCGCGCCGATTTCTCCTGCTACGCGCGTGGCGTATTCGGTGGGGTCTTTAATTTGGCCTTGTACGAATTTTTTATATTTCTTATTGAGGTAGGGATTATCGTCCTGGTGGAGTTTAATCGAGAAGAAGTTACGGTCTTGTCCGGTTTCCGCAGGTTCGATAAGGTCGGTATAGAACCACGGGATTTCGTTGCTGCTAATATCCGTAGCGGTGATCATAATCTGGCCGCCGCGGTCGAGCATCCGCACGAGGCAGGCTTGGAACAGTTCTTCGGGTGGCGGTTCGTCGAGCCAAATAAACTGCACTGATTCAGCTTCCCAGGTTATTTTATCGCGCAACCACTGGGCGTAGCTTTTGAACGTGATGGTTGTATGGCCGCCGCCGTAGCGTTTAACGATCAGCTTGCCGCTGTCGCGTTGATAGTTATAGGTGCCGGCGGGCAGGAAGCCGCCGCCGGCCGGAGCGTAATTAAGCTCGGCGTTCTCGATGAGTTTCCGCAGGCAGATATTTTTTACTTTCTCTTCGGTCACTGACCCGACCCAGATTGCGAAGTCGCCGGGCGGTTCAAGTGTGCCGTCCGGTTTTATGCCGAGCGCCTTATAGGTCGTGGCGACGGCGCCGATGCAACTCTTGGAGCTGCGGTTGCCCCCGAACACGGTCAGGATGATATAGCTCGAAAACACGGCCTGGAGAATTTCAACCTGTTTGGGAAACGGCTTAAAGGCGAATAGTCCGCCAGCGTGGGGGCGCAGCGCTTCCAGGTGGTCGCGCAGCATTTCCTCGGTGATGTGGTAATTCGCCAGGATCGCCCCTTCCTGCTCGGGATGGTCGGCGATCTCGTTGGCGATGGCCGCCAAGTCCGGCGCGTTGGCGGGCAACCCCTTTGGTCGCAGAAAAAACCGCTCCCGCTCCGAAGCAACAGGATCGATGTCTGGTTTTTTACGGCGTGGCGGCATTGCTCGCCTTTGGATTGTCGCTGTCTGGTGGCCCGAGGTCGTAATCAATCCCAACCTCTCGATACCCGCTCTCCAGGTGGTACTCCCATTCCGCCACCGTCGCCTGCCGACCAGGCCAACTCAAACCATCAGGCCTCGGCGGTAACTTCAAATCTCCATTCTGGATCAGCGCCATACACCACTTCTCCGGGTTCTGTACCCGCTCCCCAAATCCTACCTTCGCCTGGTCCTGCTTGTCCAACAGATTCGCCAGCGCCAACACCAATACCTCGCTGTCCTCAGGGCACCTACCGTTTACCAGCTTCTTCCGTATCCCCGGCGTCCGCCGCCAAATAAACCGCGCCCACTTCTCGTCAACCTGTGCTTTCTTCGCCGCCCTCCTCCACTCTTCGCTCATCGGCGACTTGTCCGGTTCCTGACTTGAAAACCCCACCGGCTCGAACCCCCCCGTTTTAGGGGGGGGAGGGGGGGTCTGATCCTGATCCTTTCCAATCCCTTCCAATCCCTTCCAATCACCGTCATTTTTGTCACTTCCGTCACTTACCGTCACTTCCGTCACGTGACACTTCACTTTCTCCCTCTCCCGATACTCTGCCTGACGTGTCGCATGTGTCGGATCTTTTTGATATTTTCTCCATTTTTCCACAGGTATCCGATACCCGTTTATAAAATCTGTCTCAATCATTCCTCCGTCTGCTAAAAATTTTAACACCTCTCGCATGTGCTCATCCGTCCACGAAAGATGCAACCGAAATAACAACCAGGAAGTGACTGTCACTTCCGTCACGTTACCTCGGTTGTTCTTCGCCAAACTCAAAAGAGCCGGCCAGATTAACATCGCGTCATCCCTTACCTGCCCCGTCTTTGCAAACACCGCGTCATCAAAATACCCAATGTTCAAAAAAAGACAGATCACGACACTCTCTCCGTTTGTCGATTGTTATCCTGCTGTAGCAACTTCTTTGCCGCTATCAACGCCTGACTCCTCACCCACGTCGAAAGACGTAAATTCATGTACGCCGAGGCCCGAAGCAATAATAACTCCTCGTCGACATCCACAACCAACACAATTCGCTTGTCTTTGATTTTTGTCTTCATGGAATATATGTAATACCATTGCAAAACTATGTCAAGTTTTATTTTTGCCGTTTTTCCCCTTTTACCCCCCTGAACCCTGTTTGCAGTCCACCGAACGGAGACATATTATATGGACACGGCCCCCCCCCCGAATGGGTCATACCCCCCCCCTCAGCGCGCGTGGAGAAGAGGATGGCGGGCGGACATCTACTGGTCTGGATCGTCTTCGTCGGTGGTATCTGATCCCAAGGGGTCCCTTGGGATCGTCTGTGCTTGG
>Ga0180009_10007887_pt1 | contig 10735 bp, 8 predicted proteins | sample OS_PC_MetaG_FD_123537 | JGI IMG/M metagenome (GOLD analysis project Ga0180009, IMG submission 123537) | Groundwater microbial communities from the Aspo Hard Rock Laboratory (HRL) deep subsurface site, Sweden - OS_PC_MetaG | ecosystem: Environmental > Aquatic > Deep subsurface > Groundwater... | reverse complement strand
TTCCTCCTTAAGTCTCTTTCTGATCAGCCGATTCCATTCCCAGTTTTCCGGATGAGACCCGGATTGGAACTCGCTCTCCGTCAGGAGCCATCATGCGGCTTGCCCATCGCTCTCACCTGTTGCGCCTTGCCATTGCGGTGATCCTGGCTCTGCCCGGGACCGCAGCAGCCCTGGACCCGAACGACGGGTTCCTCCAGCTGGGCATCGGGACCTGGACCTCCACCGAGGGATTGCCCCAGAATTCGGTCCAGGCCGTCCTGCAGACCAGGGACGGATACATCTGGTTCGGCACCCAGGCCGGCCTCGTCCGGTTCGACGGGGTCCGGTTCGAGACCTTCAGCTCGGGCAACACGCCCGAGTTCACCCACGACGACGTCCAGGATCTCGTCGAGACGGCGGACGGATCCCTCTGGGTGGGGACCTACGGCGGCGGCCTGCTCCGCTATTCCGGCGAAGGGTTTTCCCGGCTCGACGTCGAGGGGATGCTGGGGCGGACCACCATGGTCCGGGCCCTCCACGTCGGACAGGGCGGCCGGCTCTGGATCGGGACCTTCGACCAGGGGATCTATTCCTGGGACGGGACCCAGTTGAGAGACGCCGGTTTCCCGCAGGAATTGCGCAAGGCGGGCATCGTCAGCATCGCCGAAGCCAGGGACGGCACCGTCTGGGCCTCGACCCACATGGGCCTGTTCCGCAACACCGGCAACGTGTGGTCCAAGTTCGAACTTCCCTGCGGGGAGGAGCATCCGACCTCCTCGCTGTTCATGGACGTCGACTCGACCCTCTGGGTGGGCACCCCCCACAGCGTGGTCCGCATCCAGGGTCCCGACGTCCAGAACATCGATCCGCCCGCGGGGCTTTCCTGGGATTTCGTCCAGGTCATGCTTCGGGACCGGCACGGCGTCCTCTGGGTGGGGACCTACGGTGCCGGCCTGCTGCGCCTGGAGGGGAACGCCCTCAAGCGCATCGGCCGGTACGACATCCTCAGCGGGGAATCCATCGCTTCGATGTTCGAGGACCGGGACGGATCGCTGTGGGTGGGGACCGCCGGCAGCGGCGTCAGCCGCCTCAGGGACACCCCCTTCCTGACCATCGACCAGTCCAGCGGCCTGGAGAGCAACAACGTCCGGGTGGTCCAGAAGGCCCCCGACGGCACCCTGTGGGTGGGCATGGACAGCGGCGGCCTGGCCAAGGTCCGGGACGGCAAGATCCTGCAGATCCTGACCGTCGAGGACGGTCTGCCCGGCAACGTCATCCACTCCATCTGCTGCGCCGGGGACGGTTCGCTGTGGATCGGCACCGACCGCGGCGTCGGACACCTGACCGCTGCCGGCGTAGAGACGTACTCCACGGCCGAAGGCCTTGCCCACGACCAGGTGCGCGCGGTTTACGAGGGTCGCTGGGGCGAAATCTGGGTAGGCACCCGTGGAGGGGGGATCGCCCTCATCCGCGACGGTGTGGTCACCAACTACGGCATCGCCGACGGTCTGCCCAGCGGCTCGGTCCGCTGGATCGAAGAGGACGGCGCCGGCGACCTCTGGGCCGTCACCGAAGGCGGGCCGGTCATCTGGCGCGACGGCGCCTTCGTCCAGCCCGATCTCGACCGGGACATCTCCGACCTGTTCACCCTCCAGTTCCACGAGGATTCGTCCGGGGTCAAGTGGCTGGCCACCTACGGCAACGGCCTGCTGCGCCTGCAGGACGGCAAGGTCGACATCCTGGGCAAGCAGAATGGTCTGTTCGAGGACACCATCTACGCGGTGGCCGAGGACCATTTCGGGCGCCTGTGGATGTCGTGCGACAAGGGCATCTTCGGGATCAGCAAGCGCGACGTCGCCGCCCACCTCGCGGGCGAACTGGACCAGATCCCTTACATCATGTACGGCCACCGCAATGGGTTCCCAGGCACGGAATGCAACGGCGGGTCCCAGCGCTGCATCCAGACCGAGGAGGACGGGCAGATCTGGGTGGCTTCCAACGGAGGCGCCATCAGGTTCGATCCCGCGAAGGTGCGCCGGGACACCATCCCCCCCTCGGTGGTGATCGAGTCCGTGCGGGTCAACCGCGACGAGATCGGCGCGGACGCATTCCAGGTCATCCCCCCGGGCCGGCGGGACCTCGAGATCAACTACACCGCCCTGAGCTTCGTCAATCCCCAGGGCGTCCAGTTCCGGTACAAGCTCGATGGCTTCGACGACGAGTGGGTCGAGGCTGGCTCGCGCCGCACCGCCTACTACACGCAGCTGCCTCCGGGCCATTACACCTTCAGGGTCACCGCCTGCAACGCCGACGGGGTCTGGAGCGCCGAGGGCGCCGCGGCGGACCTGCGGATGCTCCCCCATTTCTACGAGACGACATCCTTCAAGCTGCTGTGCGGCGTGCTGGTCCTGGCCAGCATCGGCGGCTGGGTCCTGTGGCGGTACCGGCAGATGCAGATCCGCCAGGTCGAACTGGAGACCCTGGTCGCCGAGAAGACCCGCGAGCTGGCGGCCGCCAAGGAGGCCGCCGACGCGGCCAACAAGACCAAGGGCGAGTTCCTGGCCAACATGAGCCACGAGATCCGCACCCCCATGAACGCCATCATCGCCATGACCGACCTGGTCCGCGACAGCAACCTGCAGCCCGAGCAGAAGGAATCGCTGGACATCGTCAGCATGTCGGCCCAGGGCCTGCTGGAGCTGCTCAATGACATCCTGGACTTCTCCAAGATCGAGGCGGGCAGGCTCGAGCTCTCCCCTCATCCCTTCGAACTGCAGACGGTCCTGGACGACACCATCCGGACACTGGCCCTGCGGGCCGAGCAGAAGAGCCTCGACCTGACCGGTCGGATCGCCCGCAACGTGCCTGACCGCCTGATCGGCGATTCCCACCGCTTCAAGCAGATCCTGATCAACCTCATCGGAAACGCCATCAAGTTCACCGACGAGGGCGAAGTGGCCGTCGAGATCACCCAGCTCAGCCGCGTGGACGACCAGCTGAAGATGCGGGTTTCGGTCAGCGACACCGGCAAGGGCGTCTCCCCGCAGGTGATGAAGAGGATCTTCGAGCCCTTCAGCCAGGCCGACGCATCGGTCACACGCAAGCACGGCGGGACCGGCCTCGGCCTGACCATCAGCACCAGGCTGGTCAAGCTGTTCGGCGGGGAACTCGGGGTGGAGAACAACATCGAAGGCGGGGCGACATTCCACTTCACGGTCTGCATGCAGACCGATCCGGCGGCCGTGACCGAATCCGAGCCTCCCCGTCCCGGGCTGGAACGGGTCCTCGTCGTGGACGGAAGCAGCCGCCACCGGCGCACCTTGCGGGAACTGCTGGAGCGCAGCGGCATCCAGGTCGAGGAGGCGGCCAACACGCAGCAGGCGGTTGCTCTCTGCCTGAAGGCCGGGGAACGGGGCAAGGTCTTCGACGCGATCCTCTGCGAACACGCTCCGCCCTGCCCGGACGCACGTCAACTGCTGGCCCAGACCCGGGATTCCGCGGCTCTCGGACCGGGCAAGCTGGTGCTCCTGGCCCCCATCGGCCGGATGCGGGACGCCCGCAAGATCGGCGGCGAAGTGGTCGCCGGACATCTCATCAAGCCTGTGAAGAAGAAGGAACTGGACCGGCTGCTGGGCGTCGTGGCCACGGGATCGGTCCCGCTGCGGCCGGACGGCGCGCAGGGCGCGAAGGCCGGGACCACCTTCCAGGGCAAGCGCCTGCGGATCCTGGTCGCCGAGGACAACAAGTTCAACCAGGTGGTGGTCCAGCGCATCCTCGAGAAGCAGAACCACGACGTGGTCATCGTCGAGAACGGCCAGGAGGCCCTGGACGCCCTCGCCCGCGAGGATTTCGACGTCTGCCTGATGGACGTCCAGATGCCCGTCATGGACGGTCTCCAGGCGGTCAATCTGCTGCGGCGGAGGGAAGCCGAGGAGAACCTGCCGCACCTGCCGGTGATCGCGCTGACGGCCCACGCCATGGTCGGCGACCGGGAACGGTGCATCGAGGCTGGAGCCGACGAGTACGTCACCAAACCCATCAACTCGAGCCAGCTGGCCGAGACGATGCACCTGCTGGTGAACCAGGAAACCGCCGTCCTCTCCTGACCACGGCCTCCGGACGAGCGACCCGGGCCCCCCCATGGCGGGCCCGGGCCTGCTGATATCCGTGCAAGGGGCCCCCCGCAGGGCTTCGAGGATCAAGCCCTTCATTTCGATCTCCCATAAATAGATTACCGATTTAAACCCACAGACCAAGACCCTCCCCGTGGCTTTATCTAGATAAAAATGGTATTGTTTTATATCAAACCTTGGAGGTGACCCATGATGAAAACGGAATCGATGACGGCCGGTGGAATCCGGCTGGCGGCCGCGACCCTGTTCACCTGCCTTGCCGGGACCGCTCTGGGGGGACCTGTCTTCCAGTGCGTCCTCGACGGGCCGACTGCGGGGACGGCCTCGAGCGCCTTCGGATACGCGACGGTGATCCTGAACGACGATTTGACGCAGGCCGAATACACCGTGACCTACTCCGGTCTCGAAGGGGACGAGACCGCCGCCCACTTCCACTACGGGGAGGCCGGGGCCATCGGTCCCCGACTGCTGACCCTGGCCCCGGGTTCACCCAAGATCGGGGTCTGGGTGCTCGAACCCGAGGACGTCACCCTGCTCCTGGACGGCCTGGTCTACATCAACGTCCACTCGTCGGTCTATCCGTCCGGTGAAATCAGGGGGGATCTGGCGCTGACCACGGTGGATGATCGAAAAGGATCGTTCGGAAGGGTCAAGGCCCTGTTCCGTTGATCGCCGGCGGTCCTACATCCGCTCCACCGGCGGCACGCCGAGCAGGCCCAGACCGGTCCGCAGCACGTTGCCGACCGCGCAGAACAGCGACAACCTTGCCTGCGCCACCGTGGGCTCCTCGCCCAGGACGCGCAGGGAGCTGTACCGGGCGCTGAACGAACGGGCCAGCTCCAGCAGGTAGTTGGCCAGCAGGTAGGGCTCGTACTCGGCCGCGGCCTTCTGGAGGATTCCCTCGAACCGTCGCAGCTGGAAGACCAGCTGGTAGGTGTCGTCTCCCGCCAGCAGGGAAGCGTCGAAGCCGCCGGCGGGGTCGAGACCCGTGGCTGCCGCCTTGGCCGCGATGCTGTTGATGCGGGCCAGGGCGTACTGGATGTACGGCCCGGTGTCGCCCTGGAAGTTCAGGGCGTCGTCCCAGTTGAAGTGGAAGTCCTTGATGTTGGAACGGCTCAGGTAATCGAAGAAGATCGCCCCCAGGCCCACCGCCTCGGCGAGGGCCTCCTCGTCGACGTCCTGGGGTTTCTTGACCACCTGGGACGAATAGGCCTCGCGCGCCCGGGCGTGGGCGTCGTCCAGCAGGTCGTTCAGCAGGACCTTCTCGTCGGTTGCGCCGCCGCGGGTGCTGATGCCCGGCACGTGCCCGTACGGGATGTGGACGATGCGCGAAGCGGACGGGCGGCCCATCCGCTCGAGCACGCCCACGAGCTGCTGGAAGTGCAGCTGCTGGGGCGCCCCCACCACGTACAGGATCCTGACGGGGTCGTAGGTCTCGGTGCGGTATTCAGCCGCGGCGATGTCGCGCGTGATGTAGAGGGAGCGGCCGTCCTCGGCGAACACCCGGACGAATCCGAGCCGGGGACCCAGGTCCACCCCCAGGGCGCCGCGGGACTCCTCGAGGATCCCGCTGCCGCGGATCATGCTCTCGACCCCGGCCAGCCGGTCCTGGAAGAAGGACTCGCCGGTGTAGTGGTCGAAGTGCACGCCCATCCGGTCGTACATGCTCTTGAAATAGTCCAGGGAGATGTCCAGGCACCATTCCCAGAAGGCCCGCGCCTCGGGCTCGCCCGCCTCCAGGCGGATGAAGTAGTCCCGGGCCATGGCGTTCACGTCGGGCTTGTCGGCGTCCCCGGGGGCCACCGTGCCCGCGTCCTGGTCCTTCCGCAGGCCCGAGGCCCGCTGGTAGAGGCCGACCAGATCGCCGATGCGGGCGTCGGCCGGCTTGCCCCAGATCTCGCAGCCCGCCCAGACGAACCCGAACTGGGTGCCCCAGTCTCCCAGGTGGTTGATGCTGATCACTTCGTAGCCCAAATGCCGGTGGATCCGGGCCAGGGCGTGCCCGATCACCGTGGTCCGCAGGTGGCCCACGTGGAAGGGCTTGGCGATGTTGGGGCTGGAGTACTCCACCACGATGCGCTCGCCGCGGGGGGCGCCCCGCCCGACACCGTCGCCGGCGGCCAGCAGGCCGCCGACCAGCCGCAGGCTCTCCGCGGCGCGATCGAGGAAGAAGTTGAGGTAGGGACCGGAAGCCACGCACCGGGCGACCCCCGCGGGCAACGCCACCTCGGCCGCAAGCTTGGCCGCGCAGGCCGGCGGGGACTGCTTCCAGGCCCTGGCGAGGATGAAGCAGGGCAAGGCGAAATCGCCGTGCCCCGGTTCACGGGAATCGGTCAACTGACCGGCGATCTCGGCCTCGGGCAGCCCGGCGGCCGCGGCCACCGCCTTGACGATTTCAGTGCGCATCCGGCATCTCCCTGGTCATCCGGATCAGGCCCGGCCGTGGCTCCACCTGGAGATCGGCCGCGCCAGCAGGAACAGGACCACGCCCGCGGCGGCGGACATCACGACGAAGATCACGAAGAACCCGTGCAGGTCGGTGACCTCGTACCCCAGCAGGACCGGCGCCGCCTTGCCCTCCTCGGGATAGAAGCTGCTGAGCACCCCGGCCATCTTGTTGGCCAGCGATGAGGCAAGGTACCACACCCCCATCATCAGGGAAGCGAATTTGGGGGGCGAGAGCTTGCTGACCGCCGACAGTCCGATGGGGGACAGGCACAGCTCCCCGAAAGTGTGCAACAGGTAGAGGCTGATCAACCACATCATGCTGACCTTGGTGGTCGGATCCAGCCCGTCGACCCCGAAGGAGATGACCAGATAGCCCAGAGCCATGAAAAAGAACCCGAAGGACATCTTGACCGGAGTGCTGGGATCCAGGCCCCGCCGGGCCAGCCGGGACCACAGCCAGGCGAAGAGCGGGGCGAACAGGACGATGGCCACGGCGTTGACGGACTGGAACCAGCTGGCCGGCACCGTCCAGCCCAGCAGGTCCCGGTCGGTCTGCCGGTCGGCGAACACGGTCAGCGAGGCTCCGGCCTGCTCGAAGGCGGCCCAGAAGAAGATCACGAAGAACGAGAGGATGAAGATGACCGCGACGCGCTCCCAGTCCTCGCGGACCATGGGCTTGTCGTGATCGGCCGAACTCCTGTGGTTCAAACGGCGGTGCTCCGCCGGGGGCAGGCCCAGGGGATGGCCGTCCGCATCCACCACGTGCCTGTCCTTGTAGAGCTGGAAGATGACCGTCCCCAGCAGCATGCCGACCGCCGCGGACAGGAAGCCCCAGCGGAAGTCCTCGGGGTTGCCGGTGTCGCCCAGGCCGCCGGCGACCAGGGGGGCCAGGAACGCGCCGATGTTGATGCCCATGTAGAAGATGGTGAAGGCCGAATCCTTGCGCTTGTCGTCCGGGGCGTAAAGCGACCCCACCATGGAGGCGATGTTGGCCTTGAACAGGCCCGTTCCGGCGATGATCACCCCGAGCCCGCCCCACAGCAGGGGATGGGCCAGGCCCGGATCGTCGTAGAAGCTGGCGCTGAGGAACATCAGGAACTGGCCCACGGCCATGATCAGGCCGCCGACCAGGATGGAGCGGCGGTTGCCCCACCAGCGGTCGGCGATGTACCCCCCTGCCAGCGGCATCAGGTAGGCCAGGCCGGTGAAGTTCCCGTAGACGGTCGAGGCCTTGGCGACGTCGAACATCAAGGCCTTGGTCATGTAGAGCACGAGGATGGCGCGCATCCCGTAATAGCTGAAGCGCTCCCACATCTCGGTGTAGAAAAGGACGTAGAGGCCCTTGGGATGGCCCTGGCTCATGAGGTCTCCAATGGTTGGAGGGGCGTGCGGAGTGACCGGTCCGAAACGCGCGGGCGCCGCCGGAGTTTCCCCAAAACACGGAAAACGGCCGGGATTGTCAAGATGTTGGGAATTTCACCGGTCGCAGCGACCGCATTCCCGCATGGATTCAATCGGATTCGGGCCGGACCTCGATTCGGGGCGGTCCTTCCTCCAGGACCTGGACGGTCATCACCAGCGGCCGGCAGCAGACCTGGCAGTCCTCCACGTACTCCTGGAAGGGTACCGAGGAATCCACGAGCACCTCGATGGCCTGCCAGCAACAGGGGCACTGGATGACGACTTCCTCGAGCCCGTCCCCGGTCATGGTCGCTCACTTCCCGACCCCCCTGGCTGCCGTCGGCAATCCCGCAGGGGTCCCGCTGAATCAAGGGAAAGGCCGGGCCCGGGACAAGCCTGCCCCGGGCCCTCCGGTCATGCCGTCTAGTCGATCAGGACGTACTTGCTCGCCGGCACCCCGCAGATGGGGCACTTCTCGGGCGCCTTGCCGAACTCGATGTGCCCGCAAACGGCGCAGAGGTAGAACTTGTCGGTGTCCAGGTCCTCGCCGTTGGCCGCAGCGTCCAGGGCCCGCTTGTAGAGGCGGGCGTGGATCTCCTCCGCCTCGACGGCGAACTTGAACATGCGCTTGGCCTTGTGGCCCTCGGCCACGGCCTGTTCCAGCATGGGGGGATACATCTGCTCGAACTCGTAGGTCTCCCCCCCGATGGCGGCCTTGAGGTTGTCCACCGTCGAGCCCACGCCGTCGAGAGCGGCGAAGTGGCCCGCGGCGTGGATGCGCTCGGCCTGGGCCGTCGTCCGGAAGAGGCGGGCGATGTTCGGCAACCCGTCCTTCTGGGCGGCTTCGGCGAAGGAGGTGTATTTCTGGAAGGCCTGGCTTTCGCCGGCGAAGGCTTCCTTCAGATTGTCGTGGGTGTTGGCCATGTGATCACCTTTCGTTGGCGGAAAGCCGCTGTCACGGGTCCGGACTGGTCAACCATCTCTCGGCGTCGGGAATGGAATCGAAAACCCGGGCGGCATAGGGCAACCGGCCGAAGACCGACCCCGCCCAGATCCTGCCCAGTGCCGACACCATCCCGGACCTGGCCACCAGGGCCGTCTTGGTGCGGGTCGCATCCCGGGGGTAGGACTGCTGGATGTGCCGCGTGATGCCATCGAGGTCGTCGTACCTCAAGCGGGACTGGGGGCCCTTGAAGTACCAGAGATCGTTCTTGAGGAGAAAGTCCGGGCGTCCGATCAACGAGTCGATGGCGGAACGGATCTCCTGGAAGTCGAAGCCCTCCTCCATCTCCACGAGGAGATAGCCGCTTCGATCGATGATTGCGTACATCCCTCCGCCTCACCTCCTGCCGGACTTCGCCCCACGGGATCTTCATCCTCCAGTGAGCTTATCCCCGATCCGCCGGAAATTCGACACCATTATCCCCCCGCCAGCCGGCAACCCATGGCGATGGAGAGGAACTTGGTCTCCTCGCTGTCCGCCCGGCTGGTCAGGACGCAGGGAGCGTCGGTGCCCACGACGGCGGCGGCGATGCGGGCTGCGGCCAGCTGGGTGACCGTCTTGTAGAAGACGTTCCCCGCCTCGATGTCGGGAAAGACCAGGACGTCCGCCGCCCCGCCCACCGGAGAGACGAACCCCTTGATGGCGCAGGCCTCGGCCGACAGCGCCAGATCCAGGGCCAGGGGCCCGGCCACCTCGGCCTCGCCCACCAGGTCGTCCAGCTCGCCGGCCGCGTGGCGCCGGACGATCTCCGCGGCCTCCACGGTGGCCGGCATCCGGGGGCTCACCTTCTCGCTGGCCGTGATCAGGGCGGCCCTGGGCCGGGCGATCCCGAAGCTGCGGGCGGCCGTCGCGCAGTAGCCCAGGATCCGGATCTTCGTCTCGAGATCGGGGGCGGGAATGATCGCGACGTCCGCCGCGAAGAGGAGCCGGGCCGGATCCAGCCGTCCGGCCGGCGCTTCGACGACCGTCACGTGGGACAGGACGTTGCCCGCGGGCAGCAGCCCCTGGTCCTTGTTCAGGATCAGCTTCATGTAATCGGCCGTGCCGATGAGGCCCTTCATCAGGACGTCGGCCTCGCCCGCACGGACCATCGCCACGGCTCTCGCACCGGCGGCCACGAGATCGGGCTCGTCCACGACCGTGAACAGGTCCCGGTCCAGGGCGAATTCCCCGCACAGCCGAAGGATGCGCTCCCGGTCCCCCACCAGCGTGACCCGGGCGATCTTCTCCGCCGCCGCCCGGGCGGCTGCCTGGATGGAATTGGGATCGTGCCCGGCGGCGATGACGACGCTGCGGGGTTCGGCTCCCTGCAGGTCGGCGACGAGCTGGTCGAGATTCGTGATCGGATTCATGCGGGCTCCATCAATCTGGGTTGTAGTCCTTGGCCGCTTCCCTGCCGGAAAGAACCCGCAGGGCGCCCTTCATCAGGGCGTACATCTCGTTCTCGCCGGGATAGGCTGTGACCCCGCAACCCAGGGCCTTGACTCCCGCGGTGATGTCCCCCACCAGCATCGCGCTGCGGGCCATGCCCCCGGTCAACAGCACCTGGTCCACCGGTTCACCGTCGAACGCGGGCAGCAGGGCGGTGATGTTCTTGCAGATCTGGTAGACCATGGCCTCGTAGACCGCTCCGGCCTCCGGATCGCCCGCCTCGATCCGCCGCTCGACCTCCCGGAAGTCGGCCGTGCCCAGCAGGTCGATCAGCCCGCCCCGGCCCTTGTTGAGCTTGAGCAGTTCGTCCTGGGTGTACCGCCCGCTGAAGCACAGGCGG
>Ga0180009_10007886_pt1 | contig 10735 bp, 7 predicted proteins | sample OS_PC_MetaG_FD_123537 | JGI IMG/M metagenome (GOLD analysis project Ga0180009, IMG submission 123537) | Groundwater microbial communities from the Aspo Hard Rock Laboratory (HRL) deep subsurface site, Sweden - OS_PC_MetaG | ecosystem: Environmental > Aquatic > Deep subsurface > Groundwater... | reverse complement strand
GGAGAGGGAAACCCCCTGAGCCGTATGTTCTCGGCGCCGGCGAGAGCGCATCGATCGGGCGGCGCGAGCAGATCGCCGCTGATGGAGATCGTCGTCACCCGGACTCCCGAGGGGATCCCGGCCGCCATCAGCTCCTCGAGGAAGCGGGAACCCGGCACGGTCTGCCGGATCCCCTTGGAGACCAGGCCCAGGAGGGGGAGCCCCAGCGCCGAGGCCCAGGTGCCCTTGAACGGCGTCCCGAGAGCCACGAGATGTCGGACCCTGCCCGCGGCAGCCATGCTCTGGGCGTAGTGCATCGCGATCAACCCGCCCTGGCTGATTCCGACCAGGTCGCACTGCCGCGCGTCGGCCTCGGACAGGACGCGTTCCATGTTCTCCGCCAGCTCCGAGGACAGCACGCGTATGTCCTGGATGCACAGGGGACTCAGGTCCACGAGGTGGGCCCAAAACCCCCTGGACTGAAGCTTCCTTTGCAGAGGAAGCATGGCGCTCTTCGGACACAGGTAGCCGTGGACAAGCAGCACCGGCAGGTCAAGGTCACGCATGAGTACCTCTTGACTGGCTCGTAGAGTGTATCACTGGAGCATGTGTCGGGGTGCGGACAGGCTATCCGCCAGGCAGCCGCCTGGTCGCTACCATCCCTCCACGTCGGATGAACATGGTCCGCTACCACGGCTTATGCAGAGCTCTGATGTGCGCCTGTGACGCGGTGCTCGGAGCGTCCAAGAACAAAGTGACGCCAATCACCCAACCGTCGCCGGGCTGGTCAAGGGCAAGTGGTACGTCGCCGTCGGCATCAACTCGGCCAGCGGCACCTCGGGCCTGTCGTTCGACAACCTCGACGTGGTCAGCTTTCAGTCGTTTCAGTACTACCTGGGGCCCTTGCCTGTCGCCTGCCCCTTGGGCGCAGCGTCCCATCTCGCGGGATGCAGGCCCCGTCCAGGGATGTAAGACGCCGCCCACTCCCGCCGACAGTCGCAAACAACAGACTGCAGCCTGTGCGGACATCGGATTGCAGCGCTGCGCCAGCCTGTCACGGGCCGAACGGCGAATGCTGTTGATTTCAAATGGTCGTGCCTCTCACCGCGGTTGGTGTGCGAATTGCTCCGTGGCTTGTTCACCTTCCACCCACGGAGCGCGCCCATGCGATACGTCGTGATCGCCCTGTCGATCTGTGTCCTCTTCAGCAGCAGAGCCAGCGCCAACTGTGGCCCGATCCCGCAGGCCCTGGTCCTGCTCGATCGGTCGGGCAGCATGACAGAGCTGGTCGCCGGCCAGTCCAAGTGGAACATCGCGTCCGGCGCGGTGAACAGCGTGGTCGGCACCTTCGTGGGCCAGATTGACTTCGGGTTGATGCTCTTTCCCCGCTGGCCCCACGTCGCCGACTGCTCGTCGGGAGAGGTGAACGTGCCCGTGGCCCCGTCGACCTCCGGCGCCATCGCAGCGGCGCTCAGCGGCACCTACCCCGACGGGAATACGCCGCTGGCCCTGTCCCTGGACGAGGCGCGGCTCCACCTGCAACAGATCAAGATCGCCGGGCCGGCACAGTATGTCATCCTGATCACCGACGGCATGGAGACCTGCCAGCCGACCTACGTCAACACCCCGCAGCTCGCCGCCAGCAAGCTGATGGCCGACGGGGTGAAGACCTACGTTGTCGGCTTTGGCGGCGGAGTCGACCCGGCCTCCCTCATTGCGACGGCCCAGGCAGGCGGCACGGGCAGCTACTTCCAGGCCGACAACCTGACCCAGCTGAACGCGGCGCTGACCCAGATCGCGGCCCTGCTCTCCTGCTGCGGCGACGCCAAGCTGGACCCGGGCGAGCTGTGCGACACAGGGATCCCCGCCGGCAGCCCAGGGGCCTGCCCCACGAGCTGCGACGACGGCAACCCCTGTACCCAGGATGTCAAGGTCGGTAGCGCCTGCCAGACAGCCTGCGCGTTCACCGCGGTCACCGCCCCGGTCAACGGAGATGGCTGCTGCCCACCCGGCGCCAACAGCCAGACCGACAGTGACTGCCCGCCGAGCTGCGGCAACGGCGTGCTCGAGCCGGGCGAGCAGTGCGACACCGGTATCCCCGCTGGACAATGGGGCGGCTGCCCCACGAGCTGCGACGACGGCAACCCCTGCACCACCGACACCCTCGCCGGCAGCGGGTGCGCCGCCACTTGCGCTCACGTCAACACCTGCTCGACGAAGGACTGCGGCAACGGAAAGCTCGATCCGGGCGAGTGGTGCGATGTGGCCATCGGGGCCGGGCAGCCGGGGAGTTGCCCCAAGAGCTGTGACGACGGCGACCCGTGCACCAAGGACAACCTGGGTGGCGCGGACTGCCTGGCAAAGTGCACCAACGTCCCGATCAGCGTCCCGGTTGGCGGAGATGGCTGCTGTCCACCGGGGGCCAACAGCCAGACCGACAGTGACTGTCCCGCCACCTGCGGCAACGGCGTGCTGGACAAGGGGGAGAGCTGCGACCCCGGAATCCAGTCCGGTCCGGGGAGCTGTGCCACTGACTGCGACGACAACAACGTCTGCACCAAGGATCTTTTCGGCGGCAGCGGTTGCGACGTCAAGTGCTCCCACTCCCCGATCGCCGCGGACCCGACCAACAAGGACGGCTGCTGCCCCGCCGGGCTCACAGACGCCCAGGACGCCGACTGCCCCCCAGCCTGCGACCCCGACAAGCAGCAGGGCTGCGTGGATCCCTGCCAGGGGGTTCAGTGCCCGGACGGCCAGTACTGCAAGGCCGGCACCTGTGTGCCCTGGCCCAAGACGCCAACCAGCGGCGAGACCGAAGCTGGTGAGCCGGGGGCCGCCCCGTCGACGGGCCCTGCTGGAAACGACTGGGGAGATGGGTGCGCCTGCCGCACCGCGGACGGCCCGCCCGGCGCCTGGCTGACCGCCATCCTGCTCCTGCTCCTGTTCGGGATCCGCCGCCGGAGCAGGTGACGAGCCTGCTGTGCACGGCCGCCTCGGCCCGCCCCCTGGTCAGCCCAGATGGCAAGCCCCGCTACTCCATCGTGGCCCACGGAGGCGCCGGCTCGGGCATGCCGGCCAGCGCCAGGATCTACCGCCGCGGGCTCAGGCGCGCCCTGCAGATCGGACGTCGGATCCTGTAGCGAGGGGGGACCAGCGTCGATGCGGTCGAGGCCACGGTGCGCTACCTCGAGGACCATCCCTACTTCAACGCTACCTGGCCACCAACCCCTCCCCGCTCCGCGAACGCTCGAGTCGGGGCACCGTGGGCGCCGTGGCGCTCGACCAGCACGGGAACCTGGCCGCCGCCACATCCACGGGGGGACGGACCGGCAAGCTCCCCGGTCGTGTTGGCGACTCGCCGATCATCGGCGCGGGCACCTTCGCCGACAACGCCACCTGCGCTGTCTCGTGCACCGGAAAGGGTGAGCAGTTCATTCGCCACAACATCGCCTCCAGGATCTCCGCGATGATGGAGTATGGCGGTCGATCGCTGCACGACGCCGTCAAGTCGGTGATGGGTCAGCAGCTGAAACCGGGCGACGGCGGGGTCATCGCGGTCCGCCGCGACGGCGAGATGGTCTGGCAACAGAACACCAAGCGCATGTTTCGCGCGATGTCCGACTCGACTGGCATGTTCAAGGTCAAGACCTGGGCCGACTGAGCCGGCGGCTGAGCAGCGCGGCCACTCACCCTGCAATGACATGACTCTCTCGATGTATCGCCGGCTGATTTCCGGCACTGTTGCGAGAGCCCGGGCCACCTGCCCCGCCGTCACTTCGCGGTCCGGCACGGGACGTGTATCCCGACTGCCTTCATGGCGGCTACGCGTGTTGTCGACGAGTCCGGTCTGTGCATCGAGTAGCGGATCGTTCGCGGGGCCAGGCTCGGGCCCTGACTCAGTGCTGCCCGCGACGGAAGATCCGGGCGAGCCCGGCCGGGAGGTCGTGCACCAGCAGCAGGTAGACCGCCGGGATCAGCAGCAGCATGAGGATGGTCCCCACTCCCAGCCCCCAGACGATCGTGTTCGCCAGCGGGCTCCAGGTGAGCGACATCCCGCCGAGGCCCATCGCCATCGGCAGCAGGCCGGCGATGGTGGTCAGCGAGGTGAGGATGATCGGGCGCAGCCGCAGGCAGCCGGCCTGGACGATCGCCTCCTCCGGGTCCGTGCCCGCCGCCTTGGCGCTGTTGGCGAAGCTTATCAGCACGATGGCGTCGTTCACCGCCACTCCGGCCAGGGCCACCATGCCGAACAGGGTAATCAATGAGAACGGGTTTCCCGAGATCGCCAGGCCCACGATGGCGCCGACGAACGAGAACGGGACGGTGAACAGGATCACCACCGGCTGCAGGTAGGACCGAAACTGGGCGCCGAGGATGACGTAGATCAGGAGCACGCCGAAGACGAACAGCTTGCCCAGGGCGCTGAAGGACTCCTTGAACTCCTGCCACTCGCCGGTGTAGTCGAGGGTCACGCCGGGGTAGCGGTCGGGGAGATCCTCGAGCTGCCTGTGCAGCGCCGCGTTGACCTGGACGGTGGTGTTCTTCGACTGGTCGACACCGGCGAACACGGTGATCGCTCGCCGGTTGCGGTAGCGGCGGATCTCGGCGATGCCGGCCTTGATCTGGTAGCTGGCGACGTCGCCCAGGAAGATGGTCTGGCCCGAGTGGAGCAGCAGGGGCAGCCGCAGCAGGTCGGCGGGCTTGTCCAGGAAGCGCTCGTCCACCTTGACCATGATGTCGATCTCCTGGTCGGCGTCGAACAGGCGTCCGACCTTGTCCCCCTCGAGCGCCGTCCGCAGGGCCAGACCGACATGGGCAACCGTCAGGCCGTAGAGCGCGGCCTTCTCCACGTCGACCTTGAACCGGACCTCCTCCTTCCCGGCCTTGAAGTCGTCGCCGATGTCGATGGCGCCCTTGATGCTCGCCAGCCTCCGCTTGACCAGGTTCGAGACCTCTCGCAGCTGCTCGAGGTACTTGCCCTTGACCTTGACCTCCACCGGTTTGCCCAGGGGCGGCCCCGTGTTGACCTTCGCCAGCTCGATGCTCGTCGGTCCGGGGATCCTCAGCAGCCGTTTGCGGAGGTCGTCCATGATGGCGTCGGTGGTCCGCTCCCGTGCGTAGGACATCGGCAGGTCGAGCCAGAGCTGCCCGACGTCGGTGCGGAAGAACCAGTCGGTGTCGGTCATCACCAGACCGGCGGTCGAGTGTACCGCCCGCACCTCGCTGCGCGGCAGCTGCGCGGCCGCGTGCTCGAAGTCCTGGAGCGTGCGAGCGGTGACGTCCAGGTTGGTGCCGGTGGGCATGGTCACCCGCACCTGGAACATGTTGACCTCCTCGCCGGCGAACATGTTGACGCCGAGCAGCGGCACCATGGCGCCGGCAGCGGGGAGGAGGAGCACCGCGCCGAGCACGAAGCGCTTGCGCCGGCGGATGACGTACCGCAGCGCTCGCTCGTAGCTGGCTCGCAGGCGACCGAGCCACGGTCGCTCGGTCTTGCGCTGGAACCGCCGGCCGGGCCAGTCGGCGAAGTGGGAGGGGAGGATGAGGAAGGCCTCCACCATCGAGGCGATCAGCGCCAGGCTGACGGTGACGGGCACTATGCGCATGAACTTGCCTATGATCCCCGGCAGGAGGATCAGCGGCAGGAAGGCGGCGATGGTGGTGGCGGTGGCCGCGAAGATCGGGGCGGTCACCTCCTCGGTGCCGACGATGGCAGCCTCGCGCCACGACTTGCCCATCTCCAAGTGCCTGTAGCAGTTCTCGACGATGATGATCGCGTCGTCGACGATGATGCCCAGCACCAGCACCAGACCGAACAGGGAGTTACCGTTGAAGGACTCGCCGGTCTGGTACATGAAGATGAAGCAGGCGAGGAAGCTGATCGGGATGCCGAGGGCGGCGAGGACCGCGTTGCGTAGTCCCAGCACCAGCAGCAGCAGGCCCACCACCACCGTGAAGCCGAGCCAGGCGTTGACGCTCAGCTTGGACAGCATGTCGCGGATCGGCTCGGAGGAGTCCTGGGTCACCCCGATCCGGATCAGCTTGCGGTGGCGTCGTTCGAACTCCCGTGAGACGTGCTTGACCTGATCGGTGACGATGATCGAGTTGCCGTCGTTCTGCTTGGTGATGGTGAGCGAGATCACGGGCTCGCCGTCGAGCCGGTTGCGCGTGCGCTCCTCCTCGAAGGTGTCGCGGACGCGGGCCACATCCGAGACGCGCACCTTGCGGCCGTCGCCGGTCGCGCGCACGATGACCTTGTTGACCGCGGCCGGGCTGGCGAACTCGCCCAGCGAGCGCACGAGGAGTTCCTGGCGCCCGACCTTGAGCCTGCCGGCCGGCACGTTGATGTGGGCGCGGATCGCCGCCTGGAGCTCCTGCGGGGAGAGGGCGAAGCCGCGCAGCTTGCCCGGGTCGGCCTCGACCCACACCTCCCGCTCCCGCGCCCCCATCAGCTGGACCTTGGCGGTCTTCGGTATCAGCAGCAGCTGGTCGCGCAGCTGGCGCGCCAGCTCCAGCAGCTTCTTCTCCGGCGCCCGGCCGTAGATGTGGACCGTGATCAGCGGCATCATGTCGGCCGAGCCGAAGGCCTCGACGTTGGTGTCCATGGCGTCCGCGGGCAGGTCCTTGACCTTATCCACCTCCGAGCGCAGGTCCTGCAGGCGGGCGCGGAACTCCTCCTCGTCCATCTGCTGGAGCTTGACCGAGATGAAGCTGGAGCCCTCGGCCGACTGGGACGCGATGTAGTCGATGCCCTTGACGTCGCGGATCTCGTCCTCGATCGGGATCGTGATCAGCTTCTCGATCTCCTCGGCGGGGACCCCGGGGTAGGGCTTCGAGATGAAGACCCAGTTGAACGAGAAGTCGGACATCAGCTCGCGGGGGAGCGCGACGAAGGCGATCGAGCCCAGCACCAGGACCGCGATCATCAGCAGGTTGACCGGGACCGGATTGCGGACGGAGAAGCGGGCCAGGGACATCGGGGTCAGGGGCCGGCCTTCCCGGGCGCGGCGGGCTCTGCTTCCGCGGTCCGATCGGGCTCCTCGTGCTTCCCGGCCGCTGGGGCGTGCCCGGAGCGGGCAACCACCTCGACCGGGTCGCCGTCCTCGAGGCCCTGGTTCCCGACGACGATCACCTCGTCGCCAGCGGCGAGACCGGCAGAGATCAGCACGCGGCTGCCGACTCTGGCGCCGGCCGTCACCCGGACGCGGCGCGCCTTGCCGCCGCGGACCACCATCAGGGCGCCCTCGACCAGGGCCTCCTCGGAAACGGTGAAGGTTCGGGCGTGACTCGCGACGGAGATCTGTGCGCGGACCACCTGGCCCGGGCTCGGGTCGCCTCCAGGCACCTCGATCTCTACCGGGAAGGTGTGGGTCGCGGGGTCGCCGGCGACGCCAAGGCGGCTCACCTTGCCGGCGAAGCGGCGGCCCGGTTGCGTGGGATCGACGAGGGTCGCCGCCATGCCCACGCGGAGGCGGCCCAGCTCGTGAACGGAGACGCTCAGGCGCAGCTTCAGGGTCGTGGTGTCGACGATGCGCGCGAGCGGTGTCTGGGGCCCGACCGTCTGCCCCAGCTCCACCATGGTGTCAGCCACGGTTCCGGCGAAGGGACATCGAATGGTGCTCTCGCGCAGGTTTCGCCGGGCGAGCAGGACCGCGGCCTCGGCCTGCTTCACGGCGGCGCGGCCGGTCTGGACGGCGGTCCCGGCCCGCTCCACCGACTGGTTCGAGACAGCCGAGCGCCTGGCCAACGTCGTGGTCCGCTGGTGCTCGCGTCCGGCCTGGTCCGCCTGGGCCACGGCCTGGCGCAGCGCCGCCTCGGCCTGGAGCAGCGCGATGCGATAGCTCTCGGAGTCGAGCTGGAGCAGGATCTCCCCCTGCGGCATCGATCGCCGAGGGCCTTGATCTTGCGGAGGACCTTGCCCGAGACCTCGGCCGACAGCGTCACGTCGCGGATGGCGGCGAGGGTCCCGGTGTGCGTCACCGTCTCCTCCACCGCGCGCCGCCGGGCGACCTCGGTGCGGACCGGCTGGCTGGTGCGCTTCACGGTTGAGACCAGGTCTCCGCGAGACTCCTTGGCCCGGTTGAGGTAGGTGACAACGCCGATCACGAGCGCAACGACGGCTGCGATCAGGACGACACGGACTGTCTTCATCTGAGGCGAGTCTAGCCACTGCACTCGTCCCTGTCCACCGGATCGGGCAGGTGTCCATCGTCTTGCGCGGGCGGGATCCTGGCGTGGCCAACTTCGAGTTCTGCACCATCGAGCCCAACGAGGGCACGGTCCCGGTGCCCGACCCGCGGCTCCGAAGCGGTGGAGAGATCCACGAAGGAGGCGCGTTTTCATGTTACCTTCCCAGCATGCGACCAGATGTCATGATGATGGCTCTTCTTGGGGGCATCCTTTTCGCCGGAGGTTGCAGTGATGACAACGGAGGCGAGTCGAGGATCACCACGACTCAGTCCCAGGCGATCTGGACCGCCGCATACCAGGCAGTGACCCAGGTCGAGCAGCAACTGCTCCCCGACATGGAGCAGAAGAACAAGGGCACGGGCAAGGGCGACGACCTCAACGACGGTGGCGGTGACAAGAACCCGGACGGGGGCGGCAGTGACAAGCCAGATGGCGGCGGTGGTGACAAGCCGGATGGCGGTTCGGATGGGGGCAAGGACTGCCCGCATGACGGCAGCTGCGGCTGGATCAGCGGGACCATCGACAGCTTCCAGGTCAACGGCACGATCCAGAACACAGCCGGCGCCGGCAGCGCCACGATAGCCGGGAACGGCGGCAAGAAGGGCAACGCCTGGGGTGTGACCCTGACGATCACCTTCAGCGGGTGGGACACGGGGACCGGGATCGTCATCAACGGGCCGTTGACACTCGACTACACGTTGACCAGTCTCGTGCCAGCCGAGTCAACCTTGCAGGTCACCGGCACCCTTCAGGCCAGCATCGGTCCGCTCGTCCTGCCCGCGTCGGTGGACGTCAAGGTCGAGGTCAAGGGTGGAACGACAACCACCTGTGGGACGGTGGCCGGAAACCCCGTGGGCACGGGCCCCTGTCCCTAGCAAACTGGCGCATCCTGGGTCACCCTGACGCTGTTGCTGGCGCCTCAATCAAGAAGGTCTGCCGTCGGACTGACCTACCTGCGTTCTGACTGCCGCAGCCCACCTCACTCCCAGTTGGAGCTGTAGCGCTCGGGTAGCGGCCGCTGCCCATGTGCACCCCCCAGAGCATACCGTGTTCCAGGCCCACCTCCTCCCACTGCTCGACGGTGGCGAGCTTGCGTGCCGAGGTCATCGTCTTCGGGTCGTTGGCGAACTTCCGCACCCGATCCTCGTCGAGCCCGGCCACCGGGCGTTGGCGCTGGGTGCCGAGTTCCACCCCGGGTGCCAGACCCTCGAGGTCGCCGCGAGATCGTCACCCGACTGCTGGACAACCTGAAGCAGGAGCCAGTCTCCGCCGAACGGGAAGCGACGATCGACGCCCTCGCAGGCTGACGGCGGAAGAAAAATGGCCAACCAGAAACTGGTGAGCCTTTGGTACAATACAAGCGTGTCCGTCACGCGCAACGACCCCTGCCCCTGTGGAAGCGGGCTCAAGTACAAGCGCTGCTGTCTGGGCAAGACGCCGCCCCTGCGCGGCAAGCGCCTGCTGTTGAGCGGTCTGGTCGCCGTCCTGGCGGTGGGGGGGGCGGTGGTGATCAGCGTGTTCCACGGGCCAAAGACCGGCCTGGGCACAGGCGTGGTGCTGCTGCTGGTCGCGGGCATCCTGTACATCGTGCGCAGCCCGCCGCCGTCGGGGCACGGCCGGGGCGGATCGTCGGACATCAACTTCGGCCGGTGAGTGAGCTACCGCGAGGATCTCGAGGCCGCGCCTTGCTGGGAGGACGCGAACCTGTCTTCCCCTGTGTGAGCCACAGCACGTGGGCTGGGGCAAGATGGCCCGCCCCAGCTGTGTGAGGACCCGATGCACCTGATGCCAGGCGCCTGGATCGGCGCGGCCGGAGTGGGCGACGGCGCGGGACTCGCTATCGGCGGCGAGATCAGCCTACTCGGGCCTTATCTTGTTGCGAGAGCCGAGATTGGAGATCGATGGCTTCTCTTTCTTCGGTCCAATCTTGTAGGTCACGGAGTTGTCGTTTCCCATGGCGCTGATCGATTTGACCTGTCCTGCTTTCGCCGTGTTCTTGTTGCCAGCGACCTCGACCGCCGAGCAGGCCTCGAGGGTGATCTTGTTCTTGTTGCCCGCAACCATGACCTTCTTGCAGTTCTTGAAGGTCATGGTGTTTGCGTTGCCGCTTATCGTGGCGGTCCCGCCCTTACAATCATGGGTGCCCTTCTTGCCGTTCTTCGTGATCGAGATGTCACCCGCCGGGGTTGGTGCGGCCATTGTCGAGAAGCTCGGGATGGCCAGCGCGAGAAGCGGAAAAAGGATGGCGATACCTCTCATGTGCTATCTCCTGTCTGTCTGAAGGCACAGAGTGTACCCGAGTTCAGCGCCGCTGTGGGAGTCAAGCCAACCACCGAGGCGAGTGTGTCTTAGTCCAATGTCCACCCCTCGAGCCCACGTGGGCTCAAGGAAGGATCATCTTCCAGACGAAGAAGTCAGTCTTCCCCTGGGAGCTCAGCCTGGTGTCGCCGAGAACCGCATCGATCTGGAAGTCAGCCGCGAGGTAGAGGACGGTCGTGCCCTGGACGGCCAGGGCCTTGATCGTGGCGGCGGGCAGACCGTCGAGCAGCTTGGCCCAGACAAACGC
>Ga0180009_10007885_pt1 | contig 10736 bp, 8 predicted proteins | sample OS_PC_MetaG_FD_123537 | JGI IMG/M metagenome (GOLD analysis project Ga0180009, IMG submission 123537) | Groundwater microbial communities from the Aspo Hard Rock Laboratory (HRL) deep subsurface site, Sweden - OS_PC_MetaG | ecosystem: Environmental > Aquatic > Deep subsurface > Groundwater... | reverse complement strand
CCTATCAGGCTCAGCTCTTCCAGGTCGTCGAGAGAAGTAAGCAGTCCTGTAGAGAGGTTGCGGGAGAACAGCTGGCCCGGTTCACCTGGTCCGATAAAACCTGGTTCGCCGGCGACATACAGGTGTCGGCCATCCGGGCTGACTTGCAGTGAACCAGTAATGAGTGCAGGACCTACGTCCGGAATCACCCTGGTATCGAGGAGTGCAGTCGTGCCGCTGCTGCTAATGGAGTAGGTGAGTAAATTGAAGATGCTGTCCGGAAACTGTTGCGGAGTTCGTATGATCACATACAGTGAATTACCATCCGGGCTGACGGCATATCGCACCATGATCTGTTCTTCATCGATCGTGAGTATAGAGTCGTTCAACAGTTCGAGTTCACCGCTGGCTGCGTCGCGGTGAAAAATGGCCAGATCGCGCCCGGTTTCAAACAAACTGCCGACCAGCAGGAATTGCGCGTCCTGAATCAAACTTGCCTGGCTGCCAAAAAGTGAACTGGTGATGCCGGCAGTGTCATAGGGGTCACTGTCAAGCAAGCTCAGCGATCCGGTTTCTGCGTCGCGAGCGTAAGCGCTGACCAACTGCGCGGCCGGACTGACGGCATACAGATGGTTGCCGTCCGGGCTGATCTCGATGCTGGTCACGGTGGACAGTGGTGGCTGATCGTCGATCAGTTCGACCGCTTCCAGGATCTGGGCAGGCGATTCAACTGCTGCAGCCAGCAGCAGCGACAAGGCAATGACAATGTGTTGGCATTTTGGCATGATGATGATTCCCTTCATAATGGACAATGGTGCGATAAAACGAAGCAGTCTCCGTGTAGTCACTATAGCGATGACCGTCGCTGCCCGCAAGCGCGGGTTGCGGCTCCAGCTCGGCAGTTGCGGCGAACGCTTTAGACTCAAACGCAACCGCAAACAGCCACTGCAAAAAGGACACGCCATGCCGAAAACCCTGCGCCTGATTCTTGGTGATCAGCTTAATGCCGCGCACAGCTGGTATACCAGGGTGGACGATAATGTCACCTACTGCCTGTTCGAGCTGCGCCAGGAAACCGACCAGGTGCGCCAGCATGTGCAGAAGATCCTGGTGTTTTTTGCCGCCATGCGTCGTTTTGCCGAGCACTTGCGTGCCGCCGGACACCGGGTGGTGTATCTGCCGCTGGATGCCGCCGACGTGCAGCCATCGCTGACCGACAACCTCGCCAGACTGCTGCGTCAGGGCAGCTATCAGCGCTTCGAGTACCAGTATCCGGATGAATACCGGCTGGATCGGCAACTGGCCGGGTTCTGCAGTCGGTTCTGTGCCGGGCATGGCATCGGGCACGAGGTTTGCGACAGCGAGCACTTTCTCACCGGGCGCGATGAGGTGATGCAGATGTTTGCGCACAAAAAAACCGCACTGATGGAGACCTTCTATCGGCACATGCGCAAGCGCTTTGCTGTGTTGATGGATGGCGATCAGCCGCTCACCGGGCAGTGGAACCATGACCAGGCCAACCGCAAGTCACTGCCTTCCGGGCAACCGCTGCCGGAATGTCCGCGCTACCGACACGATGTGAGTGCATTGCTGGCTATGCTGGACGACTGCGGGGTGGAGCGTTTCGGCGAGGTCGACGCTGCTGCGCTGGACTGGCCGCTGACCGCTGCCGAGGCAGAACATGAACTGGACGACTTTCTGCAGCACCGGCTGGCGCATTTTGGTGACTATCAGGATGCGTTGAGTGAGCGCGGGCCGTGGCTGTTTCATGCCCGCCTGTCGGTCGCGATGAACCTCAAGCTGATCGCGCCGCTGACGGTCATCGAGCGCGCCGTGGCGCACTGGCAGGTCAATCATGAACAGATCGGTTTCAGCCAGATCGAGGGCTTTGTGCGTCAGATCCTGGGCTGGCGCGAGTTCATCCGCGGCATGTACTGGTGGCAGATGCCGGAGTACAAAAATGCCAACCATTTTGACCATCACGGCGGCTTGCCGTCGTGTTACTGGGATGGCGACACCGAGCTGGCCTGTCTGCGCCACAGTACCCGTCAGTCACTGCAGCTGGCCTATGCCCATCACATTCAGCGGCTTATGGTGCTGGGCAATTTTGCCCTGCTCACCGGCACCGATCCGGCTCAGGTTGATGACTGGTATCTGGGTGTTTATGCCGATGCCGTCGAGTGGGTACAACTGCCCAATACCCGGGGCATGAGCCAGTATGCCGATGGCGGTCTGCTGGCCACCAAGCCCTACGTCAGTGGCGGAGCCTATATTCATAAAATGGGCGATCATTGTCAGGGCTGCCGCTATGACGTGAAGCAGAAAACCGGCCCCGATGCCTGCCCGTTCAATTATCTTTACTGGCAATTCATAGATCGGCACCTGGACCGGCTGCAGGGCAACCCGCGCATGGGCATGATGCTGTCACAGTGGCGCAAGCGACCGGCGAGCGAACAGCAGGCGGTGCGTGACAGTGCGCAGCGTTTTTTGCAACAGCTGCGGCGCGATCCGCCGACCTGAGCATCGTCTCACCAGGCCAGAGGGGTCGGGTTCGCTGCAGTGGACTTCAGGGCTGTAAGGGATCCTCGAACCCGTCGACGAAGAACACCTCCTGCAGGCTGCCGCACTGGGTGAAACGGAACGCGCCCAGCCGTGTGCTGGATACTGTTGTTTCGTTGTATTCCGAGCTCAGGTAGAAGGTGCAGTCATCGTCCGGATCCACCGTGACCGAGGCATAATCGCCCCAGCGGCCGGTGCTGCTGTTGGGCGCGCTGCCTTCGATCAGAGTGAACTCACCGCGCGGCAGTGTGCCGGGCGGATCGTCGGCGAATCTGCCGGCATAGCGAATGCTGGGAAACACCCCGGTGACCGGATCGGTGGCGCTGACGCCCAGCAGCACGTTGCCGGACTGATCCATGGCGATGCTGGGCAACCAGCGGTTGGTGCTGTCGCCGAGGGCATAGGTGCCTTCCTGTTGCAGCGTCCAGCCCTGGCTGGTGGTGTTGCCGTCCCGGCGCAGAATGAACCAGCGCACACCATGCAGGTCATTGCCGTCGACATCAACGGTGAAGCTGCCGAGCATGATCTGCTCAGCGCCAAAATGACGATACTGCACACGCCACATGATCGGCTCCGCCACCGAGTCAAGAATCACGCCGCTGCCGGCTTGCTGCACGCAATTGAAGGTGAAGGTGCCGCACAGATCGGAATCGAACTCGCTGACCGGTAGCGGAAACGGCCCGGCGATGCTGCTGTTGGCGGCATCGTCAAAATCAACCGTGATTTCGAACAGATCAATGAAGTCGGCCAGCGGATCAATGTTGCTGGCGTTGTGCACCTCATCGTCGCGATGGCGCAGCAGAATGCCCGGCGCACCGGCTGGCGGCAGTATGGTGCCGTCCAGATCGGCCGGCTGCAGCAGCTGGAAGTTGTAGCCGCCAAGTTCCGGCAGCGAGATGAACACCTGGGCTGGACGTGCCGGATTGCCGGCCAGCATGTTGCTGCGATCGAAGGCATAGTTGGTGCGGCCACCGTTCAGGGTGTCGTTGGCACCGACGTAGTAGGCGTCCGGCCACACGCCGATTTTGAAGTAATCGGGCAGGGTGCCGGAGGCGGAGGCGAATTCGTACAGAAACCAGTTCCCGCTGGTCGGATCGGTGTCTGCGGAGACGTAAACACAGATCGAGTCACCGGTAAATTCCGAGATCACCCAGCGGTCTGCCAGCTGGTCAAAATTGATCACCGGATCGCCGCTCCCGCCACCGCAGCCGGTGCCGCTGCCGGCGGCCAGGTCGGACAATTCGAAGGTGGTCACCACGGCACCAGTGACTTTGTCAAAGATGCGCACCGGCGTGGCATTGATGACCTGGATGTAGAACTGCCGACCGACATCGGCAATCACGTCCGACGGGCTGCCACTCTGGGCAAAGCCGTCCTGGTTCAGCAGCGGAGTTTCGATACCACCGCCCTCCACTGGTCCGCGCACAGCCAGTTGCGCCGCCAGCAGCGGGTCCTGACCGAAGCCGCGCGGTGCCGGGTCGGTGACCATGCCGGACTGCGGCGGACTTTGCTGGCGTGGCGGCCTGACCGGCAGCGGATCGCCTGGCTGCCAGGTCTGCACCGCCGGCAGCGCGAACATGTCGACACTGATGCGCACCGGATACACGGTGGTGCCGACGCTTTGCGCCGACCGGGTGACCGGCACCATGTCATTGACGGACTGGGCCATGGCGACGCTGGACAGGGTCAGGCCAAGCAGGGCGGTATAAAAAGGGGTGAAGATTCCGGGCGATTGGTTGGCAGTCATGCTGTTCCTCATGTCGTTTTTTATGATTTATTGTGTTGTGTGATTTGCTGGCAGCCCACGCAAACCATGCGCTCACCTGCAGCGACCATGCACAAATGGACGTGACCAAGGAAGTGTATCAGTCCTCAGGCAGATTTTCGTTGCAATGGCCGAGTTCGATGCGATGCAGTGCTGCCGGCAGCTGCTCGGTGGTTACCCACAGACTGCAACCCATGCGGTCGAAGCCCACCGCTTCGGTCTGCGGCATCGGCGGAATGCCGATCACCTGCGGTGTTCGCCAGGCCTGCTGCCAGTCCTCATCCCAACGGCGCTGAAACAGGTAGGCATGCTTGTAGGTGAGCAACAGCGCACTGACCGTGCTGCCGTTGCTGTGTATGTCCAGTGCGGTTGGCTGGGCGACATAGGGCTGATAGCGACCGTAGCGCAGGCGATCGGCCTCACTGGGTGGCAGCAGGCCGCTGACGCTGGCGATGCGCTGTGCCAGCAGGGGTGGACTGCTGCGGTGCAACTGCAAAGGCAAGGGCAAGGGCAAGGGCAAGCTGTAAACGCCCGGAGGCTGGTCGCGCTTGCTCACCAGCAGCACTTCCCGCCGCTGAACATCCACCGCCACCGCCTCCACGTCGCGGGCACCGTCGACATAGCTGAACACGGTTTCTGTGCTGATGCCAACCTCGGCCGGCGGCGGGCTTGCCGCGTGCAACTCGGGTTCTGGCAGCAGATACAAATGGCCGTAGCGCCGCCGCGCCTGGTTGTCGCCAACATCGGCGATCAGCAGCCAGTGCTGTCCATCCAGCGCAAAGGCAGCCAGATCCTCCCAGTCAATGTTGCTGATCCCGGCCACGCTGATCGAGGCCAGTAGGCTGCCGTCGCTGGCCGCCAGTGCATGCAGCTGGTTGCGGTTGCCACTGTCGTTGATCACCCACAGCAGATCGTCACGACGGGTGGAAGCGGCTATGCCGCTGATCTCGCCCAGTGCAGGGTGCTCGATGCTGGCCGCGGCACTGCTGTCAGTGGGCGGCATCAGCGCAGGCTGGCAAGCGCTCAGCAGCAGACCGATCAGCACAGCGCTGAGCAGCAGCCATGCTTCGCCATGACGACATTGCCGGCAGCGCCAGAGCGGCGCAGTGATTGTCATGCATTTCATGGGCTTGGCGCTTGGGTCGTGGTGCACGTGGCGGTGTCATCCGGGGTATCTGGCATGCCGATCACCATTGCGACTTGGTTTCAGCACTGTGATGCCGGATAATAGCATGTTTGATCGCAGCGACGATGACACCAGACCCATGAATCAATTGCTCGAATTCATCAACAATCACCTGCTGCTCAGCGGCCTGTTCGCCTCTTTGCTGCTGGCCCTGCTGGTGACCGAGCTGATGCGGCTGGGTAGCAAGTTCAAGCCGGTCAGCAGCGCGGAGGCGATCCGTCTGATCAACCGCGAGAATGCTGTGGTGCTGGATGTGTCGGCCAGCAACGACCATCAGCGTGCGCACATCGTCGATGCCATCAACATCACACCGGGGCAGGTACGCGTTGATCACCCGCAACTGCAGAAGCTCAAAAACCGGCCGTTGCTGATCTACTGCAAGACCGGTCAGGCTTCCTATCAGGTTGCCGGCAAACTGGCTGCGGCCTGGCCGCAACCGGTATACTTGCTGCGCGGCGGGCTGGCGCAGTGGCGCCAGGATCAGCACCCGGTGGAGACCGCCTGAGCGTTGACATGGTCATACAACGGTTGTAACGGCGAAGGTTTGACCGCACGTAGCTTTTCCATAATAAAAAACTCTTTCAATCACACTGGAACATTCATCATGGCAGAAGAAAATTCAGCAAACGCGGCCGGTGCCGCCGACATGAGCCAGGCGCAGTTCAATCTGCAGCGCCTGTATTGCAAGGACGTTTCATTCGAGGCGCCGAACACCCCGGGTATCTTCCAGCAGGAAGCCGCCATGGAGATGAAAATGAATCTGGCCCAGCGGGTGCAGGAACTGGGCGAGAACCTCTATGAAGTGGTGTTGACCGTGACCGTGACAGGCAGCGTCGAGGACAAGACCGCCTACCTGTGCGAAGTGCATCAGGCCGGCATATTTCACATTGCCGGCATGAGCGATGACCAGCGCAACGGCGTCATCAACATCTACTGCCCGAACACCCTCTACCCGTATGCCCGTGCCACCATCGGCCAGCTGGTGGCGACTGCCGGTTTCCCGCCGGTCATGCTGCAGCCGATCAGCTTTGAGCAGGTCTATGCCCAGCGTCTGCAGCAGGCGCAGCAGAGCTCGGAAGGCGCCGCCGCCGACAGCGCGGGCTGACGCTGCCCGCACCTGCGGCTGCCTGATCCGGCATGCATAGCCAATCCGGCACCGGTCGGCACCACAGCCAGACTGCGACGGCCGCAAGCGATGGTCAGATCGCCGTGCTCGGGGCGGGTTCCTGGGGCTCGGCGCTGGCCATGCAGCTGGCGCGCAACGGGCAGCAAGTGGTACTGTGGGGGCGTGATGCCGAGCTGATCGCAGAGATTCGTGACGGGCACGAGAACCGTCGCTATCTGCCAGGCATTCGCATGCCGGATACGCTGCGCACCAGCACCGAGCTGGAGTCGCTGGTGCGCGCTTCTGCGGATGTGCTGCTGGTCTGTCCCAGTGATGCCATGCGCGAGTTGTTGCAGACCATCAGGCCCTGGCTGCAAAGCGATGCCGGTGTATGCTGGGCATGCAAGGGCTTTGAGCCCGGCAGCGGGCGTCTGTTGCACGAGGTTGCCACCGAAGTGCTGGGGAGCAATTTCGATCTGGCTGTGGTCACCGGGCCATCGTTTGCTCGCGAAGTCGCACTGGACATGCCCACTGCCGTCACCGTGGCGGCCTCGTCGGAATCGTTTGGTGCACGCATCGCCAGACGCCTGCACGGCGGCAGTTTCCGTGCCTATTACAGTGACGACATGATCGGCGCAGAGCTGGGCGGTGCGGTGAAAAACGTCATGGCCATCGCCACCGGCATTGCCGATGGCATGGCGTTAGGCTCGAACGCCCGGGCCGGCATGATCACCCGTGGTCTCGGTGAAATCCTGCGTCTGGGTGAAGCCATGGGCGCGCAGCAGAAAACCCTGATCGGGCTGGCCGGGCTCGGCGATCTGGTGCTGACCTGCACCGGTGATCTGTCCCGCAATCGCCGCCTCGGCCTGGCGCTGGGGCAGGGCATGTCGGCGCATCAGGCGATGCTGGAAATCGGTCAGGTGGTGGAAGGCTACAAGGCCGCTGCCGAGGTTGAGCGTCTGCGTCAGCAATATCAGCTGGATCTGCCCATCAGCGAACAGGTGTACGGCATTCTCTATCAGCACTGGAGCCCGCAGAAGGGTTTGCAGGTGCTGCTTAACCGTGAACTGAAAAAAGAATAGGCCGCTGCCTGGGTCACAGCGACAGCTGACGCCAGGCTTCATAGCTGGCCACCGCCACGCAATTGGCCAGGTTCATGCTGCGCGCCGCCGGCAGCATGGGTAGTCGCACCACCAGATCGGCCTGATTCATGACCACCTCTGGCAGCCCCCGGCTCTCCGCCCCGAACAGCAGGCAGTCTCCGACTGCGAATGCCAACTCCCACAACGACAGTGTGCCTCGGGTGGAGAAAGCCAGCGTGCGCGCTGGCCGTATGCGCTGCAGCATGGCGTCCAGACTGACATGTTGCTGCCAGCTGCACTGCTGCAGATAATCCATGCCGGCCCGGCGCAGGGCTTTCGCATCCAGTTGAAAGCCCAGCGGTTCAATCAGATGCAGTCGCGCGCCGGTGTTGGCACAAAGGCGCATGATGTTGCCGGTGTTGGGCGGAATCTCCGGCTCCAGCAGCGCAATATCCAGGTTCAGGGGCCGGCTTGTCATGGTCGATGCAGGTTCCTTTTGGGTGATCTGGAAGCCGGGTTTGCGGTACTGTTACAGATTCCGGCGCACGCTGAAGGCAGCGTCTGCGGGTGGCGGTTGACATCCCCGCCGGCAGAAGTTAACTTAAGCATTCGGCACAACATATTGTGTCCACATTAACTTCTTTACACAAAGCATTGTGTTTACGACTGATTTCAAGCCACGCCATCATGGATCGAGCATTGGCCGCTGGCACCTTTGACGCACGTTGGTACGGGGCAAGAGAAACCATGAGCAGTATACCTAAAGAAACAACCGTCAGAAGCGCTGCCGAGATCCAGATGCAGCCGGCTTCACTGGATATCTGGGACAAGAAATACCGGCTCAAGAGCAAGCGCGGCGACATCCTCGACACCGACATAGATGCTACCTGGCAGCGCGTGGCCAGGGCGCTGGCGGCGGTGGAACAGACCGATGTGCTGCGCAAGCACTGGCAGGAGCGTTTTCTGTGGGCGTTGCGCCGTGGCGCAATCCCGGCCGGCCGCATTGTCTCCAATGCCGGCGCGCAGGAGCACAAGCCGGCCACGTCCACCATCAACTGCACCGTCTCCGGCACCATCACCGATTCCATGGACGGCATTCTCGACAAGGTGCACGAGGCCGGGCTGACGCTGAAGGCCGGCTGCGGCATCGGTTACGAGTTCTCCACGCTGCGTCCGCGCGGTGCCTACGTGTCCGGTGCCGGTGCCTACACCTCCGGCCCGCTGTCGTTCATGGACATCTATGACAAGATGTGCTTTACCGTGTCATCTGCCGGCGGACGGCGCGGCGCGCAGATGGCCACGTTCGACATCAGCCATCCCGACGCCATGGAATTCATACGCGCCAAGCGTGAAGACGGACGTCTGCGCCAGTTCAACTGCTCGCTGCTGATCACCGATGAGTTCATGCAGGCAGTGGCCGACGGTGCCGACTGGCCGATGGCGTTTCCGCTGCTGCTCAGTGAGGTCGATGAGCTGGATCTGGAAGATCCCAGCCAGGTGGTATGGCGCGAGTGGCCGACCACGCAGGGCTATGTCAGCCGTGATGATGGTCTGGTTGCCTGCCGCATCTATCGCAGCATCCCGGCGCAGCGGTTGTGGAACATGATCATGTCCTCCACCTACGATTTCGCCGAGCCGGGTTTTGTGCTGATCGATCGCATCAATGACATGAACAACAACTGGTGGTGCGAGGACATCCGGGCCACCAACCCCTGCGGTGAGCAGCCATTGCCGCCGTATGGCGCCTGTCTGCTGGGCTCGGTCAACCTGACCCGGTTTGTCGAGCATCCGTTCACCTCGCAGGCACGCTTTGACTGGGACGAGTACCGCGAAGTCGTCGCCGTGTTCACCCGCATGCTCGACAACGTGGTGGAAATCAACGGGCTGCCGCTGGCCGAACAGCGCCGCGAGATCGAATACAAGCGTCGTCATGGCATGGGCTTTCTCGGCCTGGGCTCGACCATGACCATGCTGGGCATGCAGTACGGTGCACCGGATTCGCTGCAACTGACCGAGGACGTGGCGCGTGAAATGGCCGTGACCGGCTGGCGCGTGGCGCTGGAACTAAGCCGCGAAAAAGGCCCGGCACCGATCATGAACGACGATTTCACCGTGACCGCAGAAATGCTGCGCAAGCGACCGGAAATGCAGGCCGACGGCTGGAACATCGGCGATCGCATCAAAGGGCGTGAACTGCATGCCCGCTACAGTCGCTACATGCAACGGGTGGCTGAGGTGGACGCGGAACTGGTCGCACAGCTGCTGCAGGAAGGTGCCCGTTTCACCCACCACACATCGATTGCGCCGACCGGAACCATATCGCTGTCGCTGGCGAACAACGCCAGCAATGGCATCGAACCGAGCTTCGCCCATCAGTACTCGCGCAATGTCATTCGCGAGGGCCGCAAGAGCAAGGAAAAAGTCGAGGTGTTCTCGTTTGAACTGCTGGCGTACCGGCAACTGGTCAACCCGGCGGCCAGCGCCGTAGGTGGCAGCGACGAGCAGCAGTTACCGGATTACTTCATTACGGCAGATCAGATTACACCGAAGCAGCACGTGGACGTGCAGGCAGCGGCGCAGCGCTGGATCGACTCGTCGATTTCCAAGACTGCCAACGTGCCCACCGATTACCCGTTCGATGACTTCAAGGACATTTATCGCTATGCCCACGAGCAGGGGCTGAAGGGCTGCACCACATTCCGTTTCAACCCGGAAGCCTTCCAGGGCGTGCTGGTGAAGGAGACCGATCTGGAAAACACCATCTATGAGTTCACCCTTGCCGACGGCAGCGTGGTGGCGGTAAAGGGCAGTGAGCAGATCGAGTACGACGGTGAAATGCACACCGCCGCCAACCTGTACGATGCCCTCAAGGAAGGCTACTATGGAAAATTCTGAGCCTAGGAGCCTGTCGAACTTAACACTGATCTACTGCAGAACATCCGGATTGGGCCAGATTCTCCGATCTTCATCGTTGCATAGGCTCACTATTCGCCTCAAAAGATCGAAAAATCTGACTCCAACCGGCTTTCCTTCGCTACGATCGGTCAAATCCGACAGGCT
>Ga0180009_10007884_pt1 | contig 10737 bp, 9 predicted proteins | sample OS_PC_MetaG_FD_123537 | JGI IMG/M metagenome (GOLD analysis project Ga0180009, IMG submission 123537) | Groundwater microbial communities from the Aspo Hard Rock Laboratory (HRL) deep subsurface site, Sweden - OS_PC_MetaG | ecosystem: Environmental > Aquatic > Deep subsurface > Groundwater... | reverse complement strand
CATGATTTGTAATTATATCAAATTGCAAATTCAAGGGGTAAAATGCTAAATTTAGTTTATTATGCGAAAAAACCTCCTGTTGGTGTTACCGTTCCTGGCCTGCCTGGCCGCCGCCTGCTCGAAGAACAATGACAAAGTCATAGCGAAAGTGGGCCCTGAAAAGATAACCGAATCATATCTGAAGCAAAAACTGGAAGAAATAGCGCCGAACGCCCAGAGCTACCTGGCCACCAAACCGGGAAAGAAACAGTTCCTTGATGTCCTGATAAACGAAAAACTCATGCTTTTAGCCGCCAAAAAAAGCGACGCCGCCCGTTCCGTCGACTACAAAAAGCGGGTCACCCTCATGGAAACGGAGCTGAAGGAAAAGCTCCAGTACTATAAGGACTATGTGCTGGCCAAGATGTGGGTGGAGACGCTGCGCGAAGGACCCATCAAAGTCACCCCCGCAGAAATAGACGATTATTACGCCAAATACCCGTATGAGATAACCATGGAGCACATAATTCTGCCCACTTACGAAGAAGCCGAAGCTGTGATAAAAAAGGTTAAAAGCGGCGCCGATTTTTCAAAGACCGCCCGGGAAAAATCCATGGACAAGGACAATGTGCGCCTGCCGCCGGTGATATACGGGGAATTCATGCCCGAACTGGAAGAGATGGCTTTTAAGATGCGCCCCGGCGAAGTCCAGGGCATAGTCAAGACGACGCTGGGCTACCATATACTGAAAAAAGCGGCCCAGACAAAGCTGGATCCCTCCTCGTCAAAGGAAAGGATCCGACGCGTATTGGAAAAGAAAAAATTCGACGCGTACCTGGCTAAATTCCAGGCAAAGGTGAAAGTGGAGGTCTTAAATGAAGATTATAAATAGCCTTTTGGCCTTGGCCTTACTTTCGGCGGCCGTTGCGGCGGCGCCCGCCGGGGCGGCGGTGATGGACGAAGTGGCCGTAAAAGTCAACAATGAGGCCATCATGAGGTCCGAGTACAACAAGGCCAAGGACCTGCTTATAGAGCAGTACCGCGCGGCCATGCCCGATTTTTTTAAAGCCAAAGACGCCAAAGAGCAGATAGAGAAAGCCGCCCTGGACAAGCTTGTGGACGAGGCGCTTTTGAAGCAGACGGCCGAAACCCTGAAGATAAAGATCTCCAACAGGGAACTCGACAACGGCATGGCTGAGATAAAGAAGCGCTTCTCCCGTAACGAGACCGGCGCGGCCTTAAGCGGGCCGGCGGCCGATAATGCTTTCAGGGACGAACTGAAAAAAGAAGGCCTCACCCTGGAGCAGTTCCGCTCAAAGATACGGAACCAGCTGATGGTCCGCAAACTCATAGAGGATACCGTCAGGACCAGGACCGCGCTTCCCAAAGAAGCCGAGTTGAAAGGTTACTTCGAGAAGATAACTCTGGCGGTCAAAGGCGACACGGCCGCCTTCACCGGCATGGACGAGGAATCGACCCAGGATCTTACGGCCGTAGCCCAGCGCTTCAAGGAGTTCACCGCGGAAAGGATCCGGGTGCGCCATATCCTTTTTAAATTTGAAGAAACCGCCCCGCTAATGGAGAAGAACAAGGCCCTTAAAAAGGCCGAAGACGCCAAAAAAGAACTGGACGGGGGCGCGGATTTCGAGGACCTGGCCGCAAAATATTCGGATGACAAGGAAAGCGCCCCAAAAGGCGGAGATCTCGGCTATGTCGTAAAAGGCATGCTTCCCAAGGAAATAGAGGAAAAAGCTTTCGCGCTGCCTTTGGGCGAGGCGTCAAACCCCGTGCTCACCCGGTTCGGCTACCATCTGCTCCGGGTGGACGAGAAGAGGATAGCGCAGAAGCTTGAATTCGACCAGGTCAAGGACGACCTGGAACAACTCCTGGCGCAGGCCAATTTCGCGAAGGAACTGGCCAATTACCTGAAAGATCTGCGCAAGGACGCAAAGATACAGGTCTTTAAATAACAGAGTAAATAGTTACTACTCAGCCACAAAGTCACAAAGACACGAAGGAAATCAGACAACAAACCTTTTGATCCATAAACTTTCTTTGTGCCTTGGTGTCTTAGTGGCTGAGTAGTTACGATAAATAACAGAAAAGTTTATAACGACAGAAAGCAAGGGAAAGCAACGGAAAACAAAGGAAAGCTACTGAAGACAACTGAAGGTAAGAATTTTATTCTCTGCTCTTACTTTCTGTTGCTTTCTGTGGCTTTTCGTAGCTTTCTGTTGCTATAAATCCAATCAAGTGAAACCACACATTCTCATCACCGCGGGCGACCCTTTGGGGATAGGCCCTGAGATCATCGCGAAGGCTCTGGCAGTTCAGCGAACGCGCGCCGCGGCCGATTTCACCGTTATAGGCGACACCCGGGCCTTGAAGAAAGCCGGCTTCAAAAGCGGGCTTATCCCGGTCGACGCCGCCGGCCTTGATCTTAATAAGCGCGGCCCATGCGCCTGCGCGGGTTTGGCTTCCTTTAAAGCCGTTAAACTTGCCCTCAAACTGCTTAAAAAAGGGGCTTTTGACGCGCTGGTCACGGCGCCTATCTCAAAGGAGTCATGGCATCTGGCCGGGGTAAGGCATACGGGGCACACGGAGCTGTTCAGGGATGAAACCGGCCTGGAACCGCTTATGGCCTTTATCCTGGGGCCCGTGCGGGCGGCGCTGGTCACTGAACACCTGGCGCTCAAACATATCCCCGGAAAAATAAAAAAAGACCTCGTAATGGCAAAAACCTTCCTTTTTTCCGACGCCCTTAAGCGGACCGGCATAGCCAGGCCCAGAGTGATATTAACAGCCCTGAACCCCCATGCCGGCGACGGCGGGCTGCTCGGCATGGAAGAGATATGGGTGCTTAAACCGGCTATAGCGCATTTACGAAAGAAAGGGCTGAGGGTCGCCGGCCCCGCGCCGACGGACGCCGCCTGGGCGGCCCATCTCAAAGGGCTCGCCGACGGCATATTATGTCTTTATCATGACCAGGCGCTCGGGCCGCTGAAGTTACTGCCGGGGGCTGGCCGCGCGGTGCACTGGACCTGGGGCCTGCCTTTCATAAGAACTTCTCCAGCGCACGGCACCGCCTTTGATATAGCCGGGCAAGGCATTGCGGACCCGTCAAGCATGACGGAGGCCCTGCTTTTTGCGGCCAAACTGGCAATGAAGAAAGGCTAAAGGCTAAAGGCTAAAGGCTGAAGGATGAAGGCAAAGACCTTGGAGAGCAAAAAGATTTTTCCGCCCTTTAGCCTTTATCCTTAATCCTTTATCCTTAGTTACGGTACCTGCTCAAGTTTTACCGGCAGGTTCTTTTTGGGGATAATGGCGGCGGAATAAAAATTATATTTCCTGGTTTTGTTTTCCGCTGACATGGCCAGGGGGTCCAGCCGGTACTGCACCAGTATATTGCGCGCCGTCTTCTTAACGCCGGTTATCTTAAAAATGCCGTTCGGCAGGTCCGATACGGACACAAGGATAACCACACTTTCCTGCGAGAAATTTATATTGGAAAACCCCGGGCTAAGTTTGTGCAACCCCCCTTTAACTTCTATCGTGGAGTGCCACTTGTGGGAAGCGGCGAAGACCGCCCAGGTCTCCGAAGTCTTGAAGACCTCAAAATCCACGGGGGCTTTTATCATGTTCATGACGCCCATCCGCGTGCAGGTGCTCTCTCCGAGTTCCGGCATGGCGTAGGCGCCCGGGATCGGTTCTTTTTTGTCGGGAGCGGAGACAACGATCTTTTTTTTCAGGTCATTCTCCGTCAGGCGGACGGGGGCGGGTTTATCTTTGTCTCCGCCCGCCATCTCGTTCAGCGCGGACAATAGGTCCTGCGGATCTTCAGCCACGCCGCCAAAATCGCTGTTTTTGACCAGCATTATACCCCCCTGCGGCTTCATACTGTCCGTGGAAAGGCCCGTCCTGTAGGACGGCAGGGATTTTGCCCTGCTGCTTGCGTTGGCGCGCGCTTGGGCGAGTATCTTTTCGCTAACAGCGGTTGCGGAACCCGGTTGCGGACTTTCCGGGCCGCCGGAGCCGTAAAAATAATTCACGGCCATCATAATAAGGGACATGACGATAATCGCGGATAATGCCGCGATAAAGATTTTAACGCTTTTTAATTTCATAAAAAACAGGGATGCAAAGATGTAAAGAGGCAGGGATGTAAAGAAATGAAAAAAAGAAATTTTTTTATCCTTGCTTCCTTGCCTCCTTACTTCCTTGCGTCTTCCCGCCCCTTTTTCTATTGTACAATAATTTAACTATAAGTTATTATTTCCGTAACACTCCGGGACTAGAATTGATACAGGTAAGCGGTAAGCAGTAAGTAGTAAGGAGTAAGGAACAAGAAATAAGGTTTCAAAACTTAGCACTTCCCGCCAAACAGCTCGGCGGGTCCGCCTTCGGCGGAAATCCTTAAATGCTTAATCCTTAGTACTTCAAAAAAGGGAGCTTTTATATGAAATATTGGGCATATGTAAATAACGAGATACTTGGCCCCTACGAAAAAGAAAAACTTTTTAAACTGCCTGTTTTCAGCCCTTCCACCCTTATCTGCCCCCAGACGCCTGTCGGCGAAAAGACCGAAGACTGGAAAGAAGCCTCTACTTACCCGGAGATAGCAGCCCTGCTGAATTCTCCCGGCGGACCGGCTTTAAAAAAGCTTGAAACCGCCTCTTCCCCGAATCAGACCCAGGGTTCGCAGCTTCAACTGGAACCGATCGTCTCTCCCAAGGCGGGGACGCCTATGGAGCGCAGTCAGCCGGTGTTCAACAGCGAAGAGCCCCAGATCAAGCTTAAATCCCTTTCCCCCTCCAGCATAGAGCAGGCCCCCCCGCGCTCCATGGAATCAGGCAATATCAACATAGGGGTCACGCGCATGGAACACCCCGGCGACGCCCACAAAAGCGACCTGCCGCAGGACTCCCCCAAGACCTCCGGCTCCAGTTTTGACCCGCTGACCATTTCCCAGATAGGCAGACGCGCGGACACGCCCTTTGACGGAACGTCAAAATCAAAAACCCCGGCGCCGGAAATGTTCAACCCGCCCGAAATAGCCGCCCCCACACCTGCGTCTCCTGAACCGCCCGCGAATGCCGCACCCGTCGCACCCGCACCCGCCGCGCCTGAACCCGCCGCATCCGCACCCGTCGCATCCGCACCCGTCGCGCCTGAACCCGTCGCGCCTGAACCCGCCGCGCCTGAACCCGTCGCACCCACACCCCCACCCAAGCTTGGGGGGGCGCCCGAAGCGGTCACGTCCGCCGCTCCGCAGGGCACGGGGGACGCAAAAGCCCTGAATGAGATAAAATTAAGGCTTGAAAACCTGGCCACCAACTCTTTAAGCAAGCAGGATCTGGCGGGTCATCTGGACCCGTTAAAGGAAAAACTCTCCCAGATGGGAGAAGTGCTCTCCGCTATTAAAAACAGCCAGTTCCAGCGCGAAATAATGGACAAAATGCAGTATTTTGAAAACGCGCTGTCGGACATTAAAGCATCGCTCACCCAACCCTCCGCCGCCGTGACCGCCGCGCCTGTTAAACCCCCGGCCGTCGAGAAGGAGCCCGCTGCCGCCACTGTTTACGGAGTCCAGCCCCCGAAAAGCGAGCCCGCCCAACCGGCGCCCGACACCCCGGATAAAGCCGAAATAGTGGACCAGGGCTCAAGCGCCAAGAGTTCCAAGCTCGGCGGCGGCTTTAAAAAAGCGTTAAAAGCGATAGCCACCATTGTATTATTGGTCGCTGTTTTAGGCGTGGCTGCCTTCGTTTTAAAAAACTTCGGCATATTTGATATAACTAAATTCATCCCTCTGCCTTTTCTGGGCGCGCCCGAAGAAACGGCGCCGGCGCCGCAGACCTTCCCGCCGCAGTCCCTTGAGCCGCAAGCCCAGTCCAACACGCCGGCGGAACCGCAGCAGCAGCCGCAAAAACCCGCTTCGCCGGATGAAATCATTTACTTCGCCAGGAACTACTCGCCCGAGAAAGGCGGCGGCAAGATGCTTGAGAACAGTATTTTTGAGGACGCCGCCCGGCGCAAAGCCAATTTCATTAAGGCCGCCTGGACCGCGAAAGAACTGCCAGGCGGCACTTTTGAGGCGAGCGCCGCTATACCTATGATGCGCGGAAAAGGCCGGCTGGTCTACAGCTACGAGATAGACTATGCCAAGAAGACCATAAAAGCCCTGGATGATCAAAGCAAAAATCCGCTGGACGCCCTGTCGCTGGAAAAACTCCAGCCTAAAGCGCCCGCCAAAGTTAAAAAAAGCAGGAAGGGCAAAGGCAAAGCCTCCGCCCCAAAAGCCGCCCCGAAACAGGCCAAACCGGCCGCCAAAAAGGTGGCGCCGAAAGTCGTGGCCCCGGCGGCTGATGATGAAGATGAATATGAATATGTATATGAAGATGTATATGAAGATGAATATGAAACCGGCGGCGAATAAAGCAGGGGCTAGAGGCTAGGGGCTAGAGGCTAGGGGCTAGGGGCTAGGGGCTAGGGGCAGAATAAGGAGTTCCTTATTCCTCTATCCTCTCGCCTCTCACCTCTATCCCCTTTCTGTTTTCAGCCTGCTTTTGGCTTTCTGCCTTTCAATAGCCAGCCTGACCAGCCGGTCGGCGAGTTTCACGGGACTAAGCCCGGTTTTCTTCCACAGCGTCGGATAAAGGCTGTGGGAGGTAAAGCCGGGAATGGTGTTTATCTCGCAGAAATAGAACTTATCCTCAGAGCGCGGGTCCATAAGGAAATCCACCCTCGCCATGCCGTAACAACCCATGGCCCTGAACACCGCGACCGTCAGAGCGCGCAGCCTGCCGGCCGTCTTTTTGGAGAGGGGCGCCGGCGCCAGAAAATCAATACCGTTGTCGTCCAGATACTTGGCCTCGTAATCATAAAACTCGTGCCCGCCCTTCGGCCTGACTTCGCCGCAGACGCTCGCGCGGACGTCCGAGGCTGAGCCCAGCGCGCCGCACACTATTTCCCTGGCGCGGTCCACGCCTTTTTCTATCAGCACCCTGGAATCGTAACGAAAAGCGAAAGCCACGGCTTTGGCGAGGTCTTTGAACGCTTTGACCTTGGTGATGCCCACGGAAGAGCCCAGCTGTACCGGCTTTACAAAAAGCGGCAGCCCCAGACGCCGGGCCGCCTTAAGACCGGCGGCTGCGCGTTTTTTATCCCGGCCGGATATTTCCACATGCGCCAGGAGCGGAATGCCGTGTTTGCGGGCGATCTCCTTTGAGAGCGCCTTATCCATGCCGGCGGCGGAAGCCAGCACCCCTGAACCGACATAAGGCAGCCCCAGCAGTTCCAGGAATCCCTGCAGGATCCCGTCTTCGCCCGTAGAGCCGTGGACCAGCGGAAAAACCGCGTCCAGCCTGAAAGGCCGGCCGGCCAGCGTGAAACTCTCTTTCTCAAAAGAGGGCTCCATATCCGCGCCCGCAAGCCGGCCGCCGGCGAACGCCGCCGGGGAGACGAGCCGCCACGCACCGCGCCGCGGGATATAAATGCGGCTTACCGCGTAGCCCGCCAGGGAAAGGTTCTTCACCACGGTTTTGGCCGACTCTATGGACACCTCGTGTTCCGCCGACCTCCCGCCGAAGATAACGCCGATGTTTTTCTTCATGATAAACTCCTTAATTTAGAGAGGTTAGAGGATAGGGGCTAGGGGTTAGGGAAGGAGTTCCTTATTTCTGCCTCTCTATCCTCTCGCCTCTATCCTCTCGCCTCTATCCTCTATACCCTACACCTATTTACCCACCTCGCTGATAATCCCTCCGCCGAGGACACGGTCGCCTTCGTAGAACACCACCGACTGCCCCCGGGCCGGGGCGAACTGCGGCTCGTCAAAATTCCCGGAGAACCCGGTCCCGTCCGAGGAAGCGACAAGGCAGGAAGCCGGTTTGTGCCGGTAGCGTATCTGCGCGCGGACGCGCGCGCCGGCCGCGGGTTTTTTCGCCAGCCAGTTCATGCCGGAAGCCTCGAAAGAACTGAAACGGGCTTCAGCGAGTCCGCCCAGCACCACCTCGTCCTTCTCAGGCCTTAATGCCGTCACGTAAAGGCGCTCCGGCCCGTAAACGCCGAGCCCCCGGCGCTGCCCCACGGTATAATTAAAGAAGCCTTCATGCCGGCCCAGCGTCTTCCCGCGGGCGTCAACGATCCTGCCGGGACGCGGTTTAAGACCGCCGTTCTTTTTGAGGTACCTGGCGTAATTCATCCCCCCCACGAAGCAGATATCGCTGCTTTCTTTCGCCCCGGCGGCCGGGAGCCCCAGTTCCCGCGCGATCGCCCTGACCTCCCGCTTTGCCAGCCCGCCAAGCGGGAACAGCACATGGGGCAGCTGCTCTTTTTTCAGGCAGTAAAGGAAATAGCTCTGGTCTTTGAGCGGGTCGCAGCCGCGCAGCAGTTGGCAGCCGTCCGGGCCTGCCCTGAGCGGAGTCGAAGGGGTTTTTTCTATCCGCGCGTAATGGCCGGTGGCCAGGTATTCGGCCCCGAACGCCTTGGCCAGGTCGAAAAGGTAGGCAAATTTCACGAAGCGGTTGCAGTCCATGCAGGGATTGGGAGTGGCGCCAGCCGCGTAACTTTTGACGAATTCCTCGATGACCTTCTTCTTGAACACTTCGCGGGCGTTTTTGGAGTAATGTCTTACGCCCAGCGCGTCGCAGACCGGGCGCGCTCTGGCGCCGGCCTCCGCGGCCCCGCAGCAGGCGGGCGCGCCTTTTTCTTCGGCGAAAAGGTTCAGCGTGACGCCGATGACTTCATAGCCCTCTTTCTTCAAGAGCGCCGCCGCCACGGAAGAATCCACCCCCCCCGACATAGCCACCACGACTTTCTTCATTAGTATATTTTAGTATTTTTGGCTAGGCAGCCAGACAGCTGGACGGCTAGGCGGCTGGACGGCTGGGCAGCTGGACAGCTGGGCAGCCAGATAGTAAGATGCAGAACACCTTAAAAAAGCCGCCAAGCGGTCCAGCAGTCCAGCTGTCAAGCAGTTTAGCTGCCTAGCGGCCCAGCTGTCCAGCAAAAATGGCGCAGCCATTTTTATTGGCCGAAATCGAAGCTTTTGAACAGGTCTTCCTCGGCATTGTCCGGGGCGCCGGCGGCCGGCGGCCGGCCCGCTGCGGAATCCGCCGCTGGCGTTAGCGTCTGCGGGGCGGCGGCGCCCGGCAGGGCCCTAAGCTTCCCCTGGCCCTCGCCCACCGGCTGAACTATGACCTTCCTGACGCCCTCGGCGAAAGCCAGAACGCCGGTCTTTATACTATAGTAGAGCCTGAACTGAGAATCCTTCATCTGGGGCTCGTAGGCCTTGCCCAGGTTAAGCCTGGCCTGGTTCCAACCCGGATTATAGACCAGCCTGCCCCTGACGTCCACTTCCTTGTCAACGAGCGGGAGCGAAAAGCGGATCTTAAAAAGCCCCATGGTGTCGCTGATGCCCGGAGCAAAAGAGAGATTAATGGAGGCGCCGACGTTTTCCTCCACGGCTGCGAAGGCGTCGGCGGCCCCCGCTTCTCCCGTCTTTGAACGGCCGGAATCAGGCATAACCTTCACCGTGACGCCTTCTATGGGGTTGCCCTGGTAATCGGTGATTATGCCCTGGATGTTTCCCTCAAGGAATACCCCCGTTTTGGTGGTGGAGAAAAAAATAAACTCGCGCTTGCCGGTCACTTTTTTGGTCAGGGAAAGGTCTCCCACCCGCGTATCGGTCAGATCCACGACTTTAAGGCTTTTAAACCCGCCGAAGCAGCCGGTGAAAAACATAAAAAAAACGCTCAGCGCCGCGGTTTTTATCAAAGTATCTTTAGTCATCGGCCCTCCCTCTGCGCCGCTTCCTGCGTATCAGGAGCGGCCTCAGGCTGTCCGGCGGGCCCTTCGACTGCACTCAGGGCGGGCGGAGCCTGGGACTGCGCGGCTTCGGAAACCTCGCCGGCCTCATGCGGAACGTTCTCTTGCGCGGTTATGACGGTCGCGGAGACTCCTTTTTTTGGGGGCGGAGAAAGGCCTTTGGCATCCGGATAAGGATTGGTTTTTATGAAGAATACCACCCGCCGGTTCTTTTTTCTGTTCTCCTCGGCATTATTTACGGCAATCGGATGGTATTCGCCGTAGCCGACGGCGGCCATCTTGGCTGGATTGAATCCCGGCCGCGCCAGCAGGGCTTTAACCACATTGGTGGCCCGGGACGTGGAAAGCTCCCAGTTGGAGGCGAACTGCCTGGTGGCTATCGGGATATTGTCGGTATGTCCCTCCACCACTATGTCGTGTTTGGCGGAAAGCTTGACCAAGTCTGGAACGACATTTTCAAGCGCCGCCTTCATATCGTCGGTCAATTCGGCCCTGCCGCTCTTAAAAAAGATCTGGTCCTCCTGCTCTTCAAGCGTTATCCTGAGGCCCTCTTTGTCTATGGCCACAGTCCCCTGCATCTTGCCCTCTTCTATCATTTCCTTTATCCGCTTACTGGTGTCCTGCATGTCCTTGTTCAACGCGGCGGACAGGGCGTATAGGATGACGAAAAAGCAGACCAGTTCGGTCATCAAATCTGCGTAATTGATGAGCCACGGCGGGGCCGGGTGCCCTATCTGGCACACCCTCATGTCGTCTTCAGGTATCATGTTCCTGGCTTTTAAAGGCATAAATCAGTGATTCAGTGAAGAGTGGTTACTACTCAGCCACAAAGTCACAAAGACACGAAAGAAATCAGACAACAAACCGTTTGATCCATAAACTTTCTTTGTGCCTTGGTGTCTTAGTGGCTGAGTAATTACTAAAAATCAGCGT